>JAEEGL012803731.1_pt1 | contig 24088 bp, 21 predicted proteins | sample 9134231 | NCBI WGS metagenome assembly JAEEGL01 (sample SAMN16246548, study PRJNA631951) | gut metagenome | biome: gut microbiome; feature: rumen; material: fiber-attached | host: Bos | place: Iran: Karaj | collected 2018-10
GCAACCGTAGGTCTTCCATTTGATGCCAGTGATTTTATCATCTTTAACTTGTAAGAACATTTTCATTTGGTCGCCACAAATTGGGTTACCAACCAAGCCTTCAGCATCGTGAGGATATTTTGATTCGTCACCCATTAAAAAGTTGCGCGGGTTTAAAAAATGATCTTTGACAATTTCTGAATAGACCCAACCGTTTGGTCCTAGATTATCGGCCATGTTCCTCCTTTATTTTAACAGTGCTGATTTGTTGCAGTTGGCTAATGATACTTGGTAAACTCGCCATAACGTGTTCGATGTCGTCCATATTAGAGTCGAGTCCAAATGAAAAACGAATAGAACTGTGCGCTACTTCGGCGTCATTCACGGTGGCCATAAAGACATGGCTTGGTTTCCCGTCGCCAGAGGCGCAGGCGGAGCCAGTAGAGACAGCAATACTGTTTGCATCGAGATAGAGTTGAATCGACTCGCCTTCGGCAGCGGCAAAAGACATGTTGAGAATGTTTGGCAGAGAGTGTTCCAGATCAGTATTCAGATTCGAAAATGGTACTTCGTTTAAAATACGGTTAGCTAAATTATCACGTAGTGGTTTAACTTGTTGTTTATATAGATTCCAGGTTTGGTTATCTAAAACAAATTTTACTGCCGCGCCAAAGCCAACTAGACCAACTGTGTTGTAGGTGCCAGCGCGTTTGCCATGCTCTTGGTGTCCACCAATGATCAGCGATTCAAACGGTGAGCCCTTTTTTATATATAGAGCACTGACTCCAACTGGGCCGCCAATTTTATGAGCGCTCATAGTCATGTAATCGACACCGAGTTTTTTAACGTCGATTTTGATTTTGCTAAGAGCTTGAGTGGCGTCAGTATGAAATAGCGCACCGTGCTCATGGGCTTCTTTGGCTAGTTTTTGAATTGGCTCGATTGAGCCGAGCTCATTATTTGCGAGCATCACGGAGACTAGTTTAGGATGATTATTATAGGATACTTTTTTGATGAACCCCTTTTTGTCTACTGGAATAATCTCGGCATTAGTGCGGAGCTTGGCTGGTTCTAGGACTGATGGGTGCTCAATGGCACTAACAGCGATATTTTGGCCAGTAAAAGTGCCGATGACGGAGTTATTTGATTCGGAGCCACCTGACGTAAACAGGATTTCTTCTGGACTGGCATTGATGAGTTCGGCAATTAAACCACGGGTTTCTTCAATCTTTTCGTGTGCTAGATGTCCAGGTGTATGTAGAGCTGAAGCATTACCAGGATAGTTTTCCATAGCATCAAGCATTGCCTTTTTTACTTCTGGGAGCAATGGGCTGGTGGCAGCGTAATCAAGATAAATCATTTTTTGATTTTGACGGCAGTGCCATATGCCATTACTTCACAAATACCAGATGCAAGCGAGGCTGAACCGAGACGGACGCCGACGACAGCATCGGCACCAAGTTTCTTAGCTTCAGCTTCCATGCGCTTTAGTGCTTCGGTCTCAGATTCTTCGATTAGTGCAGTGTAGCTCTTAGATTCGCCGCCAGCGATATTGCGAAAGCCAGCCATAATGTCACGGCCGATGTTTTTGGTTTTGGCGATATTGCCTTTCACAAAGCCAAGAGCTTCAAAAGATTTACCAGGGATTTGGTCGGTTGTAACGACTAACATAATAACTCCTTATTAGTTATATATATTATATATCTTTTACTCAATTTTGAGTATTTTGCCGGTACCGTATTCTAGGTGGAGTAATCGCTGGTTGCGAGAACCGCGGAATTTTAGGGTAAGATCGCGCTCTTTGAGGACAAAAGGACCATCAATTAATGCGTCGAGTGATTTAAGAAATTCCCAGGCTGCGCCACCATGCTCTTTGATGGCTTCGTAGGTAAAACCGGAGAATGACCAGACGTTCCAACCTAGCTCTTTGCGACACCAATCGGCAATTTCCTTGCAGGCTTCTGGCTGAACAAATGGTTCGCCGCCGCAGAAAGTGATGCCGGCCTGGCCTTTAAAGGCGCGGAGACGCTCTTTAATTTCTTCGATATCGACGAGGACGCCACCATTGAAGTCCCAGGTTTCTGGATTCTGGCAACCTTTGCAGTGAGTCGGGCAGCCCTGAGTCCAGAGCACGGCGCGGAGACCGTAGCCATTGACGATATTGTCGTGCTCTAGTGGACCAGATAAGCGGATTTTCATTAGTCTTTTCCTAAGGCTTTAGCTTGGGTTCTTTTGGCAGCTTCACGAGCAGATTTTTCTTCCTTTGTGTAGACGCCGTTCTTGTCGTTGCGTAGATCGACACTATGTTTAACGCGGGCTTTTTCCTCGGCTTTTTTAGCGTCGTTCCAGCGTTCGAGTGAACCAACTAGGTATCCGGTGATACGGCGGAGACGTTCGAATGGCACATCTCCTTCTTTGCGACCACAGGCTGGGCAACGGTCACCAGCAATGATGCCGGAGAATCCACAGACTGGATCGCGGTCGACTGGATGGTTGACGGAACCGTAGCCAATGTTACAATCGTGCATTTTACGAATAACAGCTTCGAAGGCCTCGATATTATTAGATGGGTCACCGTCAAGCTCGATGTAGGTAATGTGACCAGCGTTACATAGTTCGTGATATGGAGCTTCGATTTCAATTTTATCGAAGGCAGAAATTGGATAGTAGACTGGTACGTGGAAGGAATTGGTGTAGAATTCACGGTCAGTAACGCCTTTAATCTTGCCATACTCTTTGCGATCTATCTTGGTGAAGCGCCCAGCAATACCTTCAGCTGGAGTTGCGAGAAGAGAGAAGTTGAGATTGTACTTCTTGCAGTACATATCGCAGCGTTCACGCATATGAGTGACGATATCTAGGCCAAGCTCGCGAGAGGTTTCATCTTCGCCGTGGTGTTTGCCGGTCATGGCGACAAGCGTTTCAGCAAGGCCGATGAAACCGATTGAAAGAGTACCATGCTTAATGACGTCGCGTAAGGTGTCGTTTGGTCCAAGTTTTTCTGAACCGAACCAGTTGCCTTGCCCCATTAAGAATGGGAAGTTACGGACGTGTTGGCTGGCTTGAAAATCAAAGCGTTCGAGTAATTCGCCGGCGACTAAGTCCATTTTACTGTCAAGGTCTTTGTAAAAGGCTTGCCAGTCAGCTTCCTTGCGTTCGCCAAGAGCAATACCGTGCTTAATACCGAGGCGGACAAGGTTGATGGTGGTAAAGCTGAGGTTGCCACGACCAGTAACGATGCCATCGGATTCTGGGAAGACTGAAGAAAAGACACGAGTGCGGCAGCCCATAGTAGCAATTTCAGTGCGGTAGTCACCCTTCTTGTAGTACTTCAAATTATATGGAGCATCAATGAAACAGAAATTTGGGAAGAGACGCTTAGCGGAAACTTCCATAGAACGTTTGAAGAGGTCGTAGTTTGGATCTTCTGGGTTGTAGTTGATTCCTTCTTTAACTTTAAAGATGCTGATTGGGAAGATTGGAGTTTCGCCGTGGCCAAGGCCATTAGCAGTAGCTTCGAGTAGGTTCTTTGAAACTAGACGGCCGGATGGGGTGGTGTCAGTACCAAAGTTAATTGAAGTAAATGGCACCTGAGCACCAGCACGGGAATGCATTGTGTTGAGGTTGTGAACGAATCCTTCCATGGCTTGAAGGGTTTCACGTTCGACGTCTTCGTTGGAAGCTTCAATGACAGATTTTGGCACCTTCATTTTTTCTAGCTTCTTATCGTCACCATATTGAGTGTTATCCGGAATCTCAATCTTGAGTTTTTTATCGGCAAATTTATTATATTTTTCAAGGTTGCGCTTTAAGGCTTTGCGATAGGATTTATCTACGCCTGGAGCCATAGCGTAGTCGAAGTTTGGAATCGACTGACCACCGTGTTGCTCGTTTTGGTTAGCTTGGAGCATGATAGCGGCGAGAGCGGCATAGGAACTAATGGAATTTGGGGTGCGAAGATGGCCATGGCCAGTATTAAAACCACCGTTCTCAAAGAGTACAAATGGATCGGATTGGCAGCAAGTCAAAGTACCGGTAGCATAGAAGTCAAGATCGTGAATATGAATGTCGCCGTTATCGTGAGCGAAGGCATATTCTGGTCGCATTAATATTTCCTTTGCAAAGACCTTGGAGCCTTCGGCGCCAAATTGGAGCATTTTGCCCATAGCGGAGTTGCCATCAACGTTGGCGTTACCGCGTTTAACATCGGAATCTTCAGAAGCATCAGCGATTGCGATAGTTTTATAAATTTGCATCAGGTTACTTTTGGCTTCACGGACTTGACTGCGCTCTTGGCGATAAGTGATGTAAGCCTTGGCGGTCTTTTTAAACGATGACTCCATCAAAACTTGTTCAACAACGTCTTGAATTTGCTCTACGTTTGGAGTGCGACTTTTGATTGTCTCGTTGGCCTTTTCAACAACCTTTTCGGCAAGTTGTTTGGCTCTGGCTTCTTTGAATTCGCCAGTGGCTACGCCTGCTTTAGTGATCGCGGCAGCAATCTTTTCCGGATTAAAATCGACAATTTTACCGTCGCGCTTTACGATTTTTTTGAACATATGAAATAGACCTCCTTAACAGTATTTCAGTATGAGTTTATATTTTTGGTGATAACCTGACGCTATATCTAGTGTCTTGCAAGTATTGTACTACACTATATATAGTGGTGTCAATAGTATTTATGGCTTTTATTGTTGTTATATTTACAACAAGCAACAGGGGTGGTTTGCGCTATTTTTATAAAAATGTTGTAATTTTGCACGCTACATTTAGCGTTTTTGTTTGTGCTTAGACACTAAATGTGGGCGACTGTTTTTGCTTGCTCTTTACTTTTTTTAAAAAATATGCAATAATAATTTTACAAGTTTTTTACGAACTTAGTTCTTTAAAAGGGGGTGATTGTTTTGAAACGTCTTGTTTCGATGATTCTGGTGTTGATTCTCTGCCTTTCTCTTTGCGCATGTGGTTCTAAAAAGTCCGATAATGAGGTAGTCAATACTCCAACCGTTGGAAGCAGTGAAGGTAATGATTCGATCGTTAATCCTGAACCGGTGCAGCCTGATCCAAATGCTGGTATCTTTGAAGATGCGGATGCTGTAGACGCCGAAGAATACTGGGAGGGTGACACCTTTATGCTATATAAATTCGCTAGCGATTTGGGCTACAGTGTCATTCCTTCAATGGATCCTGAAAACCCAAGTTCCATAGCGGTTTACATGTATGATGGCTGTTGTGTTTATGGCATTCCTAGATCTATCAACATCTATTTGACTGCTACTGACGGAAAAATGTATCACTTAGTAATTTATCCTTACGGAGATATCCTTACGGCTCCAACTTATGGTGATTATGCGATTAAAATTCGCGAAAATGAAAAATATGATACTTGGACAACCGTAGAAGAAAAAGTTACCATGTATTTCGTTAATCTCCTAGTGTGGACTAGATTCTCGAGAGATATGAATGATTTGCCTTGTAAGATTTTTAGTTCCGTAGAGCTAGAAAATATTGCTTACAATGATCATGGCAGTATTGATCCCTATCTTTGCAGAGAGATTGAGAGTACAAAAATCATCTACTGAAACAATCAAAAAAATGTGCCCCATTCGGGGCACTTTTTTATACGGTTGCTACGCGATTCCTAATATCATTATATATAATATATTTTGGCTCAATTGTTTCTGGCATAACTTTAGCGATGGTGTTATTTTCAAAGAATATCGTATCATCTTTCTTTTCTTCTTTTACGAAATGGTAGCGCTCGGTAGGATCGTATTCGGCAAGATATTTATAATAGTCAATGGTATCAAGAATAGCTATGACATTTTCTTTAGTGAGGCCAGATTTACGAGCGAGTACACCTTCGTATGAATTGTCTAATGGATGCTCTTTGTCGTATTCTTCAAGGTATGCTTCTTCAGAGGTCTTATCAATCAGACCCATTGCTTTTGCGAGGCGTTGATCTTCTAGGAAACGCTGGTAGTATTTTCCCTCCGTTTCCCACTTAGGCGAGTCGGTCATAAATGTAGTATCTACTTCATCGCCGCCAGCAACGCAGGACGCGCCAGACACCCAGCCCATATGTTTAATGACTGAATCGTTCTGGACGACGTCGATCATATCTCCTAGGACTGGCACGGCGCCGAGGACTGAATTACCAATCGTATTCACAAATGTTGAACCAGTGCGCACGTCCATGAAACTCATAAAATCATTGGCGATGTTTTGGTCGGCGACACCGAATGATGAGCTACGATTAGAACAGTAGTTAATATATAAAGCAAGATTTGATTTGTCTTGTATTTTAGGCACTTCCAATCCATCACTATCGTCTGTAAAATTTTTAAGATTATGTGTGGATACGATGCTGTCGACAGTGTTAACAATATCGGCTGGATTATCATCTAAGGTGTCTACATCTGTAATAATATATGGGTTACAGAAAGCGTCTCCTTTAGCATCTATTGACTCTAGATATGGACAGTCGCCAGTGTTTTTAATGAAATTAGTAGCGCTAATTGCAGAAGCGGAAGGCAGAAGTGCGGTTATGGAATTGCTAGTAATATTACTTAGCGAAGCGAGTACTCCAGTAAGTGATGACTTTGTTGTACTAAAGGCGGCTATTTGTTGAACGAGACTGCCAAAGAATGTGTATTTTGAAGTAATATCAAACGGGCTTAGGGTTTCTCTTTCAAACCGCGCCTTTTCAGCAATAACTTTTCCTTGTTCAATCTTAAATGCTATTAATTTCTGTTCGTTAGACAGGGAGCCTCCACCTGCCCTATGGTTCACCCCCATATACATATTAGATCCAGATACTATTGCGTTGCCAAGATGCTCCCCGGCTAGGTCTGAAATTAAATCTCTTTCGAATACAGTCACGAGAAACGGCAGTAATGCGCTTGTGACTACCGTAAATGCGAGAGCGATGCCAACACTTACAATCGCACCACCAAGCGAATCAACTATTGCCCTAACGATGCAGCCAATTCCAAGTGATATTACGCAGAACGCGATGGTCATGCCGTCCAAAATTGCGCCGATTGCGGCAGCAGCCAGTTTAGCAATTGAACAAGAGACGGCTGCTACAATTGAGCTACCTATTAGTCCAAGTATTGTATTAAGTTTACTACCGATGTTGAAGGATTGTACGCTTTCGTCTTCAAGATTAACTGCTGTATTTCCGTATAATGCCGCCATGGCATTAGCTTGCATAGCAGTCATATCTTCTCTGATTACAGTTTTTTCAGTATCAACTTCGTCGCCGTTGATATTTTTGTTCTGGCCAAATAGTTCAGTAATGCTATTGTATATTTTACCGCCAAACGTTGGCTTATCTATTTCTGTATCAATTGGAGTAGTCAATCCAATTGCAAATTCATTAATTGGAGATCCATCGCCATCGCCAGCTTGAGCTTTCTGAACTGCTTCAAAAAAGCCCGAGACGAATGACATTATTTGCATACTTTCGCGGGCAACTACGAGCAGGTTGACGGCACCAATAAAACCGGCAACCGCGCAGGTGAGATTTACAGCTGCACTGGTAATGCTCGAAGCTGATTTCTTGTATTTTGCTCCAAGTTCGTCTAATTTGGCTTTAATCTCTGCTTTTGTAGCACCGGTGGTCTTTAGCTTAATGCTTTCTGACTCGGTGTCGATATCATATTCAGTATGAGTTCCGGTAACTTTGCCATTGTCGTCTCGAGTCTCCGTGGTAGTAGCATCTTCGTCGTGGACTCTAGCGGTCATACTGACTTCGTCATCGACATTATTTTTCATCAGTTCGATGGTGGCGCTCTTAGAATTACCCGTCTCCTCGACTTTTTCTTGATACTTTTTAAAGAGATTGCGAGTGATTTTGTTACTCTTCAAGATTCTTACGGCTAGCGCGTCGAACCAGGCGGCGATCGAACCGCGCCAAGTACGGGAGCTAGCAATATATCCATTTCTAAAATCAGGAAAATTATCGTAGGCTCGATCAAACGAGAAGACTCCCATGAAATTGTCTTCAATTTTGATTTTTTGTCCGTCTACTTCGATTTCGCCGCCACGGATACGAGCCGCCAAAGTTTCATCTGGTGTAATAATAGATTTTTTACTTGAGCCATCATCAAACACGAAGACGGTTGAGGTTCTGGTTTTGCCGCCAGCGTCTGTATAAGTAAAATCTGTGGGTTCAATACCCTGGGTTTTTAGTTTCTTAGTTTGCCATTCTGTGAGTTTAAACTTCTGAGTCCCAAAAATTGTCGACTTGCGACAGTCTACAGTAGTCTTTGGATTAATCTGAGTTTTAAAAAAGTAGTCTGATCTTAACTGCGTAGAGGTTTGGAGAGAATCAAAAACTTCTTGCAAGTTGGCAATTAAACTGAACGGTAATGTAAAGACACCAGAAATAAGAGCAAAACCACCGCCAAAGATAAGACCTAGAATCGCAAACATTGGTCCTTTTTTGACTTTCATTCTAGCTTTTTGTTCGCTTGGTCCATTAACGTTGGTGGTAAACTGATTGTCTAAGTCTTCCTCTGCCGAAAGAGCACCAGAAACTGAATCGTCTGCCTCCTCGATTTCTTTTTTTGCAGTATCGTCCTCGGCCTTTTTGAGGCCGTATTTTTCATCTATCTTTTTCGTTGGATCCATTTCAAGAGCCATAACTATATTATATATGATTCGTAGAAAAACGTAAACGGAATAGTTCGCTTGATTTTATCTAGAATTGTGATATAAAATTAATAAGATGGCACGAAACAAACATCAGAATAACGGAATATATGAACCAGAAAAGTGTTGGGTTGGTGATACGCATAAAATATGTTATTCCTCTCGTGAAGAAGCTGAGGCTGCTGCGCGGGTGGCGGAATATGACCATAATATTGCTGGACTAACGGTTTATAAGTGCGAATATGGCGATCATTGGCACTTGAGCTCTAAACACTAACTCCACAATTTGGCACACTAATGATTTCTTTATTAAAGACGTTTTTTATTTCCCCTTTCTTGTTACTATATGGCACTAACGAAATATTTAATTCTTTTTCTGAATGAATATTAGTAAGAATGGCTTTCTTTTGAGTAGGGTCTAACTTGCCGACAATAAAATCATTAAGAATTAATAGAACACCTTTCGTATCGTCGCTACTATAATAATCAATTTGAATTTCATCTTGATTAATTATCTTTGCTTCGGCTTTTGTTATGGTCGGTAAAGTAAAACCATTAGTAATATTGACGTGGGCAGACATAGTACTAGATCTTTTATTACTATCGGTAATTTTTACTTGGATGTAAAAATCTGCTGGCGATAAATAGGTATATGTAAAATACGGTGATTCGGTCTCAGCTTCAAATGCGCCATCACCATCTAAGTCCCATTCATATTTGATGATTTTAGAATTTGCAAGAGATTTTGAGGCATCATAATGGATTGCTTGATTGATTAGACTCTGATAATTATCAGCAGAAAGTATGGCAGTTGGTCTCGACAAAAGATCATTAGTTTCTAAACTGAAGTCGTTGGTTGAGGTAAATACCTTGCCGTTAGTGGCTTTTGCTAGCTCTTGATAGCCATCGGCAATATTCGGATTGGTTATTACGAAAAAATTCACTGGGTCAATTACTAATGAACGATTAATCACGTCGTTCAGAGTAACTCCGTCTAAATCTGGTGAATGGTAGCAGGCGTCAGTTAAAAGAATAATTGATTTTGTGGCGCCACGTTCCCATCTCAACTCATTCATTACGTGGAGTGAAGCGGAGAGCGCCGACTCTAAATCATCGCCACCGCCGTCAGTAGTGATTTGGTAAACTAGGCTGGTGAAGCTATCTTTATTGCAAGAATCAAAATCACATAGCTGCACCGGCGTAAATGGATCATTTAAATCTCGATAAACGAAAAGTGCGACTTTGCCATTAGCAGCAAAAGTTTTATCAGCTAATCTTATGGCCTCGGCGCGATATTGATTTATTACTTTGCTCATTGATAAAGTCGTATCGATTAGTATAGCGACATTATGAGTTGTTGAAATTGTTTCATTATTAAAAAAGTGTTTGTTGATTTTTTGGTTAATAACTTTGGCTGCATCGTGATATATGTTTTCTGAAACGTAACTCGTGTGGTCGTTTATATTAATTCCACTGCTGCACATAATATCGTTTTTGTTGCACCAGGTACCAAGTTTATTAGACCATTTTTCGTTTGGTTGGTATGGTTTATAGCCGCTTAATATTCCGTTATGCGCATGGCAGTCTGGAACGTGGATGCGATAACTAGAATAGTTTTTTCCTCTGCAGGCATCTGGCATTAGTCCAGCACCTTCCGGCAAATACAATTTAGGATCGCCAAAAGTGGCCGCATATAATATGTTGTCTGGATCTAGAATTTGAATGGCTTTACTAACTACTTGTGCGCCTTGTGAATAACCGCCGATGATGAATTTTGAATTCTGGCACCACACCGTTTTATTATTGACGTAGCTAACTAATTTGTTAACGCCATCATCAACGCTCTCGCCAAACGCATAGGCTGAGCCAGCGCTAATATAAGCGCCCAGTGCACTAAAAAAGCCGGTTGTAGAATCTAGATTAAGCGAGATGGCTGGGTAATCGAGATCAATAAACTCGTAGCTAATCATGTGGTTTAATATGGCGGATAGTTCACTCTTGAAGGCTTGGTAGTTTTGCCCATACTTCGCTTCACCTGACCCGCGCGCAAAGATAATATATAATTCTTTACAATCATCGGCTGAAGCGGTATTGATATAACAAGATGCAGCCGCGATAATTAGGGCGCACAAAAAATATATTTTTCGCATTTACCTCCTGAGATTAGTGATGTCTATAGCATAAAATGCGGTATAAAAAAGTTACAACCATAGGCGATAATGGTATAATGAAAAAAATGGAGGAAAAATGGCAGAAAAAACTTTAGGCTGGGATGAATATTTCATGAATATAGTGGTCGAGGTGGCTAAAAAATCTAAAGATCCATCATCCAAAAATGGTTGTGTAATTGTCGATGAGAACCATCGTCCAGTTTCGTTTGGTTACAATGGTACGATTCAAGGTTGCGATGAATCAAAACTGACACTAACTGAACGCCCAATGAAATACTATTTTTCGATTCATTCAGAAATGAATGCGGTGCTTTTTGCAAAGCGTGACTTAAGTGGCTGTACTATATATAACAATATCGCTACTTGTGAAAACTGTTTGAAGTATTGTCTGCAAGCGGGTATTAAACGTTTTGTGTATCGTGAGCTGCGCGTACATTCGCATCAGTCCGATCCAAAAAAGTCGATGACAAACGTTGAGACTGACGAAGCAATTCTAAGACTACTAGCTTCAATGTCGGATGTGAAAACACTAAATATTACCAACGGAAAAACTTATCAGCAGGATATTATAGATTCATATCCGAAGGATTCAGAAGAGTATAAGCGCCTAATAAAATGGGCTTAGATTTTACCACTCAATAGTTGGTAGACCGTGGGCTTTTAAAAAATCGTTAGTTTTTGAAAAATGGTGGTTACCGAAGAAGCCGGCGTGAGCAGAAAGCGGGGATGGGTGCGGCGACTCTAGCACGAGATGTTTTGTCTGATCAATCAGAGGCTTTTTATTGCGGGCATCTCTGCCCCATAGAATAAATACCAAATGCGGACGAACTTCATTAAGGTATTTAATGGTAGCTTCGGTAAAAATTTCCCAGCCTTTATTACGATGTGAGCCGGCCTTATGCGCTTCGACGGTCAGGACATTATTTAAAAGTAAAACGCCTTGCTCTTGCCAACTTTTAAGATAGCCGGTTTTGTTGGCATGATGGCCAATATCATTATCAATTTCTTTGTAAATATTTACTAGAGACGGCGGGATAGGTTGAGAATTTGGTACTGAAAAAGCTAATCCATGTGCGGCGCCTGGTGTGTGATACGGATCTTGGCCGAGGATGACGACGGTGACTTTGTTTAGGTCGGTGGTAAAGGCGGAAAAAACCTGTTCTTTTTTGGGAAAAATTGTTTTATGTTCGTATTCATTATGGAGGAATTCACTAAGCTCTTTAAAATAGGGCTTAGCGAATTCTGATTCTAAAAATGGCTTCCAGCTCTCGTGCATTATTTGGCTTTTCTGCAGCTAAAGATCATTTCAATGATGATACCAAAGCCGACAAAGGTGGCTATAAGTGAGATAAATGCACCAGCAAATGGAATAATGGAGGCTAGTGCAATTAGGAAGATGCCAATTAGAGCTTCGAGATATTTATTACTCTTGCCTTTGAATAGTTTAGTTACGATTGCATTGCCAAGTAGGATGCCAGAAAAGGCTTCAGAAAGATAAAGTAGTAAGCAGTAGATTACGATAAATACTATACTGATAGGAATTCCCCAAATTGTGAGAAGAATAATGATAGCTATAGTTGGGATGACAATTGCGGAACAAAGACCAACCAGCAGGTGCTTGAGCAAAGCTGGAGCGGAGCTCTTTTTAGTAATGCCTTCGTAGATTTTTGGAAAGAGCGCTAGCATGATAATCGCAATTAGGGTAAGTGATGCGGCGCCAGCAAGGGCAACAGTTAAAGTACTAACAAATAGTGAACTTTTTGACGCTTCTTCTACATGGTAGGTGGTAGTTTCACTAGCTGATACTCTATCTAAATCGGTAACAGTGGCATTGTCGTTGTATTCTAGTTTGCCATTAATAGTGATTGGCCCGCTAAAGGAAATGCTTTCGGCACTTAATTTAACGTTGCCGTTAATGGTGATGTCACTGCCAAAAACTATACTATTACCACCCGCAAACACATTGCCATTAAGATTAGAGTTAATAGTAATAGAATTACCGGCGACATAGAGATCGCGACCAATTGTAGCTTTTTCAACCCGGAGGATGTTACCGGCCGCAAAAGCGTCTTTTTCAATGGTCCCTGTGATAAGCACGCTGTTGCCGGCAAAAGCTGCGTATTCGGACTTGCCAGCAGTATTAAGTGAGTTACCAGCAGCAAAGAGAATGCCATTTACGTTGTCGTTAGATGTAATATTATTTCCGGCCATAAAGAAGCTATGGTTGATAGTTTCTGTGGACGTAAAATCGTTATCTGCTTTGACATAGTTTTCGGCATGGACGTTGGTTGCTAGTAGTGGCGCCACTATGAATGACAAAAGTAATGCCATCAGAAAGTTTGTTGTTTTTTTCATATCTCCTCCATTTATACTGTTTTTAGTATAAAGCGAAAGGAGTTTGGCGTCAATTAAATATTAAATAATTTGCGGAGTTTAGCCTGAACTTCTTCAATACTGCCGGCAGCATCGAGTGTCGGTACGTCATAGTCTTTTGCTACGGTCAAATATGCGCGATTTAGTTTCTTTTGGAACTCGTCGTTTTGAGATTTAAAAACTTCTTCTTTACTTCTTCCCTGCGCTAGCAGACGTTCTTTGCGGTCTTTATCTGACAAGGTAAATATGACAATCTTGTCAGGGTGAAAATATGGTTCTGGCATGATTAGTTTGTGTAGTTTAATAATTAGACTGCGACTCACTCCGCCGCCATAACCTTCGTAAATTAATGTAGAAAACCAGTTGCGAGTAGTAATTACTATGTCATTGTTTTTAAGCGCTGGTTCAGCAAGCTTGCGCCACTGTTCATAGCGGTTGACGACGTATAATAGTGCACGTGTGCGATGGTCAATGTCTTGTTTTGAACCGTAATTAAGGCGGGCAATTTCTGCGATAAACGGATCTTTTGAGGCGGTGCCAGATTCGGCGTAGAGGACAACGTTTTTTCCTTGATCCTTTAGGTAATTGGCTAGTGCTTGCGCCTGGGTGTCCTTTCCGGTGGCATCTTGGCCTTCAATAACAATATACATAATTTAAATTTTAGCACAAAAATCCGGCAAGAATTTGCCGGATTTAAGCTACCCTAGTTATTATTTCATCTTTTTGTTGATGTCAGCAGTGTTCTTCCAAATCATGACGAACATGATGGATGCTTCATAAATCAAGCGGATGATGATTGGTCCGAGAATCAATGTAATGAAGAATCCAAGGACGCTGGTGCTGATAAGACCGAAAGAAGAAAGAACGATGAAGATAGTCATAATGTAGTAAGTTACTTTGATGATACCTTCAATCCACATGGTCTTGAATGCTAAGAATTCCTTGAGCCACTTTAAGAATTTACCTTTTGCTTCGGTTTTGCTCTTTACAAATAGGAAGTAGACAAGGATACCGCCGATGATGGCAAGTACCAATGAAATAATTCCCCAAATACCCATTTCACCAGACACAGCCGGGGTAGCGGTTGTGGTTGTGAGGTAAGGTGAGTATGAACTTGTTGCCGCAAAAGCTTCCATAGTTTTTAATAACTCCTTTATTATTAATGACCTTAATATAGCATAAGAAAACATACAATGCTAGTCTTTAAAAATTATTATGTTTATTTTGTAATATTATTCTTTAAATTGTGAATTATATAGTTCGGCGTAGAAGCCGCCGGCTTTTAATAGCTTTTCGTGATTCCCTTGTTCGACGATGTTGCCATCTCGCATTACTAGAATAAGATCGGCGTTGCGGATAGTGGAAAGGCGATGCGCAATCACAAAGGATGTGCGGTCACTAGTTAATTTTTCGAAGGCGTCTTGAATAAGCTGTTCCGTGCGGGTATCAACGTTTGAAGTAGCCTCGTCTAAGATCATCATTGGCGGATTAGCGACCATGGCGCGGGCGATGGTCAGAAGCTGTTTTTCGCCAGCTGAAATATTATCCGAATCTTCAGAAATGATAGTTTTGTATGAGTGTGGCAACGATTCAATTACGTGATTAATATCGCTTGTTTTGGCGGCGCGTTTGATTTCTTCTAATGATGCACCTTGTTTACCGTAGCTTAGGTTTTCTTCCACGGTACCAGAGAATAGCCACGTGTCCTGTAGAACCATGCCAAAAAGTTTACGAACGTCAGAGCGCTTCATCTCTTTAGTTGGAACACCGTCAATTGTAATAAAACCAGAGTCTGGATCGTAAAAACGCATCAAAAGATTAATAATGGTAGTTTTGCCAGCACCAGTTGGACCAACTATAGCTACTTGCATGCCAGGTTCGATTTTGGCTGAGAAGTTTTTGATGATTGGCTTAATCTTATCGTAGCTAAAACAGACATCGTGAAATTCAACTGCGCCTTTGACTTTGTTAATAGTTTGCGCGTTTTCGGAATCTGGGGTCTCTTCGGTTTCGTTTAGAAATTCGAAGATGCGTTCTGAAGCGGCGAGCATGAGTTGTATAACGGCAGTAGTTTCAGCGAGCTCGGCAATTGGACGATTAAATCTTGAAGTGTATTGCAAGAAGGCCTGGAGATTACCAATAGTAATGCCGCCGTTAATGACGGAATAACCACCAGCGATACAAATTGCTACATAACTTAAGTTTGTAAAGATATGCGTGACTGGCATTGAGAGCGAAGAGAAGAATTGGGCCTTTCTGGCGGTTTCAGCTAATCGTTTATTAACGCCTTCGAATTTTTCGATGGCAGTTGGTTCATAGGAATTAGCTTTGATCACGAGTTGTCCAGAATAGTCTTCTTCAATGTGGCTGTTTAGTTCGCCGAGGATGGTTTGTTGGGCACTAAAGAACTTCTGGGCGTAAGTGGTGATTTTTCCAACGCAGAAGACAGAAAGTGGAATGGTGACAAAGGCGATAATGGAAAGTGGAACAGAAATGATCACCATCATGATAGTTACGCCAACTAGTGTGGCTAAGCTGCTAATAATTTCGTCAATTTCTTGCGAGAAAGAGTTCACAAGGATGTCGATATCGTTGCTCATACGAGAGAGTGTGTCACCAAACTGATGTTTATCAAAATACGAAATTGGTAGACGCGTAATTTTATCAAGGATGCGGTCGCGAAGGAGTTTTGTATATTTAGCGGTGACGATGGCGAGGATGAGACCCTGGCCGTAATTAAGTACGCTAATGACAGCAAAAAGTATAATGAGCGTGATGAGCGAGCTAGTAATTTGTCCCCAGTCGACAGCGCCGGTCGTTTGTAGGCTATCGACGGCTGAGGTTGTCATGTCGCCGAGAATTTTTGGTACAAAGACATTGACAATAGCGGAAGCGGCAGAAAGGACCGAAGCGAAGGCAATCCACCAGTGCCATTTCTTTGTAGATTTTATTAGCTCCTTAAAAGCATACTTAATGTTCTTGGCTTTGGCGGCAGGAATACTATTAGGCCCTGGCATTGGCGGCCTCCTTTAATTCTTTATTGTATTCCTCGCCGGATAATTGAGATTTGACGATTTCTTGATAGACTGCACAGGTATTTAATAATGAATGATGATCTCCTTTGCCCACGATTTTGCCATTATCAAGTACGATGATTTGCTCGGCATCTTTGATAGTACTAACGCGTTGCGCAACTATCAATGTCACAGCGTCTTTGGTTATCGGTTTCAAAGCCTCGCGAAGTTTGGCATCAGTTTTCATATCGAGCGCGGAGAAAGAATCGTCAAAGATAAAAACGTCTGGACTCTTGACGATGGCGCGGGCGATGGAAAGGCGTTGTTTTTGACCGCCAGAAACGTTTGAACCACCTTGGGCAATATGCGATTGATATTTTTCTGGTAACCTTTCGACGAATTCTTTGGATTGAGAAATCTCGGCCGCAGTCTTAATTTGCTCTTTCGTGGCATTTGGTGCGCCAAAAGAAATATTAGAGGCAACGTTGCCGGAAAATAAAATACCGCGTTGTGGAACATAACCGATACGACTAATCAGATCGTCCTTGGCATAATCTTTAATATTAATATTATTCACTAAAATTTCGCCATTAGTGGCCTCATAAAAGCGTGGAATTAGATTAATGAGTGTTGATTTACCGGAACCGGTGGATCCAATAAATGCAGTAGTTTCGCCGGCCTTTGCTATAAATGAAATGTTTTGCAAAATTTTTTCTTCTGCATCGTCGTACATAAAATCTACATTTTTGAACTCAACGGAAGGTGATTTTTCTGGTATTCCTGAGGTCTCATTTTTCCAGCGAATTTTCGGCTTGGCGTCTAGGATTTCGTTGATACGAGCAGCAGAAACGTTGGCACGTGGCAACATAATAAAGAGCATGGAAATCATCAAGAACGACAGGATGATTTGGCCGACGTATTGGGCAAAGGCAATCATATTACCGAGGTAAGAAATATCTAGCGATAAAAGCGAGATGCCAACCCAGCTACAAAGAAGAGTCGTGCCGTTAAAGACGAGATTAATTAATGGCACTTGCAATGCCATTACTTTATCGATGAAGACCATAGTATTAGTTAGGTTAGTGTTGGCTTCATTGAATTTCTTCTTTTCAAGTTTTTCGTTATTAAAGGCGCGAATTACGCGTAGGCCGGTTAGGTTTTCACGGGTAATTAAAGTAACGCGGTCGACTAATTTTTGGAAAATCTTGAATTTTGGTAGTACTGTGAACATGACGGAAATGATTAAGGTTAAAATACAGGCGCCAGCAATGGCAATGATCCAAGTCATATTTGGTGCAGTGTTGATTGCGAGAATGATTGCAATAATGCACATGAGTGGCGCGCGGATCATCATTGAAAGAATGGTGATAACAGTTTGTTGAACTTGGCTGACGTCGTTGGTAGTGCGGGTAATCAATGAAGCGGTACTAAAGTTTTTCATTTCGGAAACACTAAAGCTGATTACTTTCGAGAATACAGCGCTACGTAGATCGCGGGCAAAACCGGTACCGACTTTTGATGAGAAATAGTGTCCGATGATGGCGGCACAAGCTCCGGCGATGGCGTAGGCAAACATAACGATGCCAGTTTGCCATATATAACCAGTGTCATTATTTGTGATGCCGTAGTTGACGATGTCTGCCATGAGAGTTGGTAGTTGCAGAGTACACCAAACTTGAAATGCTACCATCGATACGGCGAGGATGGCTTGCCACCAATATGGTTTTAGGAAACGGAAAAGTTTAAACATGCTGTATTAGTTATCCTTCTTGTCTGTTTTAGTATTCTTTTCAATTCCGAATAGCCAAATAAAGAAATCGCTGACTTTTTTAGACCACTCGCTAAAGATATTATTTTGCCCGTTTTTCTCGAGATACATGCGAGCGTAAACTATGAGCCCCATAATAATATATATGTAGTAGCTGAAGAAACGCCAGACTAACATGGCCCAGAAGACGTAACCACTCGATAAGGCTGAAAAGACAATAAAGAAGGTGCCTTCAGCGGCGCCGGCGTTACCTGGAGTCGGGATAAAATAGACGGCTGAAGTGACGGCAACTGTAGTGACAAAGCACGGTACGAAATCGATACCCTCGCCAAATGCGCTAATGACAAAGAATGGAATACTGCATATTAATAGATGATAAAATATGCCAAGTACGATAGTTTTAAAAAAGAGGCCTTTGGTGCGGAGAATCGTTCTCACACATCTAGCATATTCATTAACGCCTTTTTCGGCCTTTTTAATGGCTGCGTTGCGATCTTTAATAATGTGTAGCTTACTTAATAGTTTGACGCCTAGAGTAATAAATTCGGCGGTGGTTTTTGGCAAGAAGGTAGCAACAATGATGGCAATTGGCCAGAAGGCATAAAAGAGTAAACCAAAAGTACCGGCGGCTACGAGTGCGGCGTTATTAATTGTAAAGCTTCCAAAGAGAAAAGAAATAATTGCAACCACGATAAAGCCGATTTGTCCAGAAACCATGCCAATAATTGGGATAACTGTGCTGTAACCGGACGGCATACCGCCTTTATTCATATAATAGATTTGAAACGGTTGGCCGCCGATGGCTGCCGGAGTAATGTTGTCATAATAACGTCCGATTAAAATGGTGCGACGGGCAAGTTTCCAATCAGTTTTATGGCAGGTTTTTTGCATCATAAGTACATAGCGGTAGACTTCGGAGATGATTGCGATGGTAAAAAGAATGCAAGCTGGTATTAAAAGATACCATTTGATTTCGATATTGCTGAGTCTTTCGGCGTTTTCGCTGTCGGAAAATTCTGACAGAGCAGTCCACAGAATTACTCCTACGTTAAGCAGAATAAATAGAAAGACAAGTAGCTTTTTCCTCCACTTATGTTCTTTTGGTTTTTTCATGTGCTTTAATTATAGCACAGAACAACAGAAAAACACTTGCGCTTTAGAATGATTTATCATAAAATGAATACCAGTAAAGGGAGTTAATAAAATGAAGAAGTTTGTTGCATTCCTAAAAAGGAATTGGCTAAAAGTCGTCCTTTGCGTAGTTGCCTTTGCTGCTGCCGCGACAGGTACGGTTCTTTTAGTAAAAAATCTTAATAAAGAGCCGTTTGAGTTTACTACAATTCTAACGCTCGAAGAGATTAAGGAATTCACCGAGGATTGGAAAGCCTCTATGGAAAATCCGAAAGTCAGTGAAGCTAAAATCGAAGTAAATGCTGGCTTCCCAGATCAACAGAGCTTAGTGATTTACTTCTACGAACCAGAGTCCACTAACGTGATGACTTTGACTGATCCAGATGGAAAAGAATATAGATATTCAATTGGTATCAATCAAGTCAAAAATGAAGATACTGGCGAAAAGCAATCACGAATTAGCGTAACTAGGCTTTAATACTTCAATTCAAAAGTGGTAGATTTAGAATCACTGGCAGCTAAAAGTTGCCAGTGATTTTTGTCGGCGACTGTTTTAGCAATGGAAAGACCTAGGCCAACTCCTTCGGCAGATTTATCGGTTTGGTAAAAACGATCAAAAATGTGTGATATTTTATCGGCGTCGATGGTGGCGCCATCATTTTTAATGACAAATGATTTATTATCAGTTTTTATAGTGATTTTCTTGTCGCAATACTTAATGGCATTATCAATTAGAATATTAACAACTTGCAAATAGTCAGCGCGATTGATTTTAATTTTAGAATCTTTAGCATAGGTTGCATTAAGAACGATTTTTTTCTTCTTTATGCGTGAGTCGAAACTAACAAGGGCTTCTTTGATGGTTTTCTGTAGGTTTATTTCTTCTATCTGAGTTGAAGTGACGTTATCGGCGCGCGCAAGAGCAAGTAGCTGATTATTAAGCTCGGTGAGTTTGGCAGCTTCTTTACTAACGTTGTTGATCCAGTGATTTCCTTTAATGTCGGCGGCTTCAAGATTAGCGGAGATGGCAGCCAGTGGAGTTTTAATCTCATGTGAAGCGTTAGCTATAAAAGTCTTTTGTAATTCGTAAGCCTCCTTGACCGGTTTAATTGAGTCTTCAGCAAACCAAAAGGCAGCTACAGCAACGATAATTTCGATTGAAATGCCACTGATGATTAACGAATTCAAAAGCGAGTTAAGAGAATCCTGTTTTTCCTTGGCAATGTGTTCGAACAAAATATTTTCGACGGTAGCGGTATAGTTTGGTGCGTCTTCTGGTATTGGGGGGCGGTTTTTAGAGGCACTAGAAGCAAAATAGTAAATGAAAGAAAAAGATATTAGTAAAATAACGGTAGTGATACTTAAAGTGATGATAATAAAGCGGTTTCTTAACTCTTTGAACATAATTTATATCCGAGACCACGTATGGTCTTGATCGTTGCCTTTGATTTTAGTTGAGCGATTTTCTTACGAATATAGCTGACATATACTTCAACGTAGTTGTCGTCACTAATTATAGAACTTCCCCAGACGTGAGACAAAATTTGCTCTTTAGGTTGAACTTTTTCAGGATTTTTTATTAACATTTCCAAGATGGAGGCCTCTTTGTCTGTGAGGGCTAGGCCATTCAAAGTACGTTCGGTGGCATTGAAAGTTAGGTCTAAATACTTAATTTCTTCTTGGGTTTTAAGCGGTGGTCTGCGTGTGATGGCGTTTAATCTGGCGATTAATTCGGAAGTCTTAAATGGCTTAGCTAGATAGTCGTCAGCGCCAGCATCGAGGCCTCTTACTTTATCATCTACTTCGCTAAGGGCGGAGAGCATAATGACCGGAGTTTTAACACCGCGCTTGCGGATGTCCTTTAGAATATCTATACCAGATAATTTTGGTAACATAATGTCAAGTACAATCACGTCATAGAATGGTTTTAAAGCAAGTTCTAAGCCCGCTTCTCCGTCGGCAACCCAGTCGACATCGATTTTGGATTTTTTAAGCAAGTGAATTACGGCGTCGGCTAAAAATTTTTCGTCTTCAACATATAATATTCTCATTTTCTTCCCTTGTTTATAAGAGTATTATAACAAACCAAACTGAAAAAAACTTTAAAATGCCAGAGGTGCTAGATTGACAAAATATAATTTTTAATGTATAATATGTGAATGGGGTGGGTTTGATTGTACTTTAAAAAGGAGTGTGATGATATGTCTTCTCAGCGATATGCGAAAATCTTAGCCGTGCTTACGGCAGTTTCTTGCACGGTGGTGTTAGTTTCAAATTTAGCAGCGACTAAAATCTGGAGCCTTTTCGGTATTCCTGTGGATGGCGGAATTGTTTTATTTCCTATCTCGTATATCATAGGCGACTTGGTCGTTGAGTTATATGGCAAGAATGCTGCTAATAGCGTGATTCGTGCCAGCGCGGTTTTGAATTTGGTTGCTGGCATGGTGTTTTGGCTGGTTGGTAGACTGCCAGAATATCCGTCCTGGGGCCTGCAGAGCTCTTATGATGCCATTCTTGGTTTTGTGCCAAGAGTGATTATCGGTTCGCTGACAGCCTATGTGATTAGTGGTTTTATTAATAACCACGTGTTTGTGAAGATTAAACAAAGAACTGGTAAAGGCTTGTTTGTGGCTAGAGCACTAGGATCTTCGGCAGTAGCAAGGCTGTTTGACTCGGCAATCTTTGAAACGATTGCCTTCTTTGGCGTTTTGCCATTTAAAGAATTTATCCTGCAAGCAGTTTTTGCCTACGCGGCCGGAATGATACTGGAAACTGTTTTGGTGCCAATTACCAAAATTACTTCTAGCGTCCTGTCGAAAAGGCTGACGATGAACGAAACTGCCCCAAAAGAAACCCCACTCTCCTAAAAATGTCCCGCTTTATGCGGGACTATTTTTATGTTATAATATGCAAAATGGAATTCGAAATAAAAAAAGTCTTGCCAAATGGTCTAGGTCGCGCCGGCGTGATTCATACACCACATGGTGATATAAAAACACCAGCATTTATGGTGGTTGGCACCTGTGGAGCTGTACGTTTTATATCACCAGACGAATTAAAAAGTATAAACGCTCAGGCAATGCTCAGCAATGGTTATCATTTACGTCGTAAGGCCGACGAGTTGTTTAAAGCCGGTGGCTTAAGTGCTTGGTCTGGTTGGGACGGGCCAACCTTAACGGACTCTGGTGGTTTCCAAGTAATGTCGCTGGGTTCTGGTCTTGGTAAAGTCGTTTCGATGGAACGTGAACGAGGTGTAACTAATACTGCACATAAAGAGCGTCTTGCTAAAGTGACAGAAAAGGGCGTGAAGTTTAAAGACCCGTTTGACGGACAACCAGATTTTATTGGTCCAGAAGAGTCAATGCAGATTCAGTGTAAAATTGGCGCCGACATTCATATGGCTTTTGACGAATTAACTTCTCTTGCTGACAGTTATGATTATAATGTGGAAGCTTTGGCGCGTACGGAACGTTGGGCTGAGAGATCTCTAAAAGAACACTTGAAACATCGCGACGATTTAGGTTACCGTCAGAGTTTGTATGGGGTTTTGCAGGGTGGTCGTTGGGAAGATTTACGTCGTTCTACGGCGCGCAAACTTGGAGCGATGGAGTTTGATGGTTATGGTCTGGGCGGTGCATTTTTAAAAGAAGATTTGGGTGAGATTTTACGTTGGTGCGATGAAGAGTTACCGTTCGATAAGCCAAGGCATTTGCTAGGCCTTTCGCATCCAGACGACATATTAATTGGTGTAGAAATGGGCGCGGACACTTTTGATTGTGTAGCGCCAACACGCGAAGCTCGGCACGGTAAAATTTATACACGAGACGGCAATATTAATTTAAGGAAATTTGCAGATTCGAATGAGCCGCTAGACGTTGGCTGCGATTGTCCAACCTGTAAGGCTGGGTATACGCGAGGAGAGCTTCGGGCGTTGTGGCGTAGTGGTGATATTGAAAAGAAACGCCAATATTATAATTTAGCTTCGATGCACAATGTACGTTTTGTAGTTCGCCTGACTGAAGAAATACGTGAAGCAATGCTAAAAGATAAATTTGACGAATTTAAGCATAACTTTTTAGCTCGTTATTATGGTATAATCAAATAAAGGAGATCATATGAGCAAAGCGATAGAAGTCGATACTAAAACTTTCATCCGATTTTGGCTAGTGATTTTGGGCCTAGGATTAGTAGCGCTATTTTTGTGGAAGGCGCTAACTGGTTTAGTGATTGTTGGTATTTCGATTTTTCTTGCTATTGCTATTAAGCCGCTTGTCAAAAAAGTCGATCAATTTGATAAAAAAAAGAAACGCCCAGTACTCTCAGCGACCGTGGCTTATATCATTGTGATGGGCGTAATATGCGTTGTCTTTGCCGTAATTGGCCCAGTTGTGATTAATGAAACGGTGCGTTTTGTGGGACAATTACCAGAGACATTTCAAGAAACGCTTGGTGGTTGGGATGGAATTAATAATTTTGGCCAAAGTATTGGTGTAGAGAATTTGCAAGGCGAAATTACAACTGCTTTACAAGGATTCTCTAATGACTTCGTAAAAAACTTTGGCACCACACTGGTATCAAGTGTGAGCACGATTGCCAATGTTTTAACCGCTTCGGTGCTAGTTCTAGTGCTAACGTTGCTGTTCCTGCTAGAAGGTCCAGGGCTGGTTGATAGTATTTGGAAAGCGATTGGTGGTAATGATGAAAAAAATCGTTCAGCTAAAGTTGTCCGCCGAATCGTTGGTCGTATGGCCGATGTGGTTTCAGTTTATATGTCAAAGCAGGTTACTATTGCCTTACTTGATGGACTGGTGGTAGCTCTGACCATATTCGTGCTTTCACTAATATTTGGCTTCTCTTCAAGTTTGGCCTTTCCGATGGGATTGATTGCAGCAATCTTCTATCTCATTCCAATGTTCGGTCAAATCATCAGCACAGTACTTGTTTCGTTACTATTATTCTTTAGTAGTCCAGCTGCAGCGCTAACTTTTGCTATA
>JAEEGL015275813.1_pt1 | contig 24088 bp, 19 predicted proteins | sample 9134231 | NCBI WGS metagenome assembly JAEEGL01 (sample SAMN16246548, study PRJNA631951) | gut metagenome | biome: gut microbiome; feature: rumen; material: fiber-attached | host: Bos | place: Iran: Karaj | collected 2018-10
CCCGCTCGACTTGCATGTGTTAGGCACGCCGCCAGCGTTCGTCCTGAGCCAGGATCAAACTCTTCCGTTTAATCCTTAACATCTTTCGATGCTTAACTCTTTGGAATCTTCGCTAGTCTTTCCTTAATGTTTGCGCGTTTCTTCTCTGTATCGTTTTCAAGGTTCGCTTCGCTCTCTTTCCCTCGCTTTCGCTCGGGCGAGCTTGACTATCATATCAGAGGGACCATCCTTTGTCAAGCAATTTTTCGAAATTTTTTTGGCATAAAAAAAGCTTTCTTTTCATGTGTTTTCAAGGGGTTTCGGGCATCTCCATATCTTGTGGTAAGAGACCGGATCTGTCTTCTACATTTGGTGGACATTTCAGAATGTGCCTGTTAAAATAGGAAAAGATCAGATGAAAGGATCAAAAGATATGAAAAAGAACGAATGCTTTCCCATGACCGCCGACCGGCTTGGCGCGGATCTGGAAGGTGTCTGTATTCATGAAGGGATGCCTGTGTTCGTTCCCGGCCTGCTGCCCGGTGAAAGCGCGGATATACGAATCGTAAAAGCCGAAAAGCGCTATGCTTTCGGACGGATGGAATCATCCCCCGATCCGGTCTCCCCGGACAGGCGGGATCCGGATTGTGCCGCTTATCCCCGCTGCGGAGGCTGTTCCGCCCGCCATATGAGCTATGAAGCCACGCTGGACGCCAAGCGGCAGCAGGTAGAGGACTGCTTCCGGCGCATCGGCGGTATTGAAACAGAGGTGCTGCCGGTCCTGGGTATGAACAGGCCTTTCGGATACAGAAACAAGACTTCGCTTCCCGCAGGCGGAACCGCAAAGGAACCGGTGCTCGGTTTTTATGCGCCCCGCAGCCATGCAGTCATTCCGGCACCCGCCTGCCCCAACGCCATGCCGCCCGCCAACGCGATTGTATCAGCATTCCTCAGCTGGATGAAACTGTTTCACGTGGAACCATACCGGGAAGAAACCCGGCAGGGCCTGATCCGCCATCTCGTCATCCGTGTCAACCGGAAAGGGGAAAGCATGGTTACCGTTGCCGCCAACGGTGGACGCCTGCCCCACGCGCAGGAGCTTGTTGACGCGCTTCTCCCGCTGGGCACAGTCAGCCTGTGGCTGAATGAAAACCGGGCTGCCACCAATGTGATTCTCTCTGAAACCTTTCATCTTATATATGGAAGAAAAACCCTGACCGATACCCTTTTCGACCTGCAGTTTGAACTGTCCCCTGCTTCCTTCTTCCAGGTAAACCCGGTCCAGACCGAAAAGCTTTACCAGACAGCCGTCGACTATGCGGAACTGAAACCGTCCGATCTGCTGTGTGATGTTTACTGCGGCGCGGGTACCATCACCCTGACCATGGCCAGGCGCTGCCGCGAAGCCATCGGAATTGAAATTGTCGAGCCTGCGGTGGAAAACGCGAAAAGGAACGCTGTCCTCAACGGGATCAGCAATGCTTCCTTCCGCGCCGGAAAGGCCGAGGAACTGCTGCCGCAGATGGTGGCAGACGGACTGCGTCCGGACGTCATCGTAGTGGATCCGCCCCGCAAAGGCCTGGATCCCGCCGTTATCCGCGCCATGGCACAGGCAGCGCCGAACCGGATCGTCTATGTATCCTGCAATCCGGCTACCCTTGCCCGTGACGCGGGCCTGCTGCGGGACGAAGGCTACCTTGTCGGCAGCGTACAGCCTGTCGACATGTTCTGCTGGACCTCCGGCGTTGAGACGGTATGCTTATTTTCCGGACTTTCTGAAGCAAAGTACCATATCGGGGGAGTTAAATAGATGATCAAAGTAATGCTGGCAGTTCCAGAAAAGGGAAAGTGTCTTGAAGAATTACAATACTTTTTGAACAGGGAAATTGCAGATCTTTATATTTTCCCGGAAGGATTTCTGACTACGGAATATTTGCAACAGGCGTTGTCCATTATCAGAACAAATCAAAAATACGTGATCACAGGATACAAAGATTTGAACTGTAATGGGCAGCACAAGGCGCTGGTCATTGATAGCGGAGAAATCGTTGACGAGTATACAAAATGCATTTTAACAAAAGGGGAAAAGCTAAAGGGGAAAGACTCCGGAGAAATAATTCGGTGTGTCAACACGAAATATGGAAAGATCGGAATCCCAATCTGTTATGAGATACACTTTCCGGAAGTTGCAAGAATTATGTCCCTGGAAGATCCGGTATTATTAATCAATATCATCGGATCTGGGATGTATCATGATTTGCAGTTGGAACAGTGGACAGCTTTGGCAAAAGCAAGAGCTGTTGAAAATGAAATCTGTGTAATTGGTTGTTCGCACTTTGATGGAGCGATTCCGCTGGCCTATGCATTTGAACCATCAGGGAAAAACTCTTTGATGAAGCGAAATGAATATGGCGGTTTCGTTGTTGAAATTGATCCGGAGTTAAGTAAAACAAAAAGAATTGGTTATCATGAAGACAGGATCCCGAGGCTGTTTTCGCGGTTGGCAGAGTAACATTGAACATGATATGTCATTGAGTTTGAACAATAACAGAAGCGTTGAGACGGTTGCCCGGTTTTCAAAACAAACGGCCGAAGAATAAACCGACAGAAATCAAAAAGAAGATGGTCCCGGTATCGGAGCGTCAGAATCTGCTGCTCCGATATTTGCATTTCTCATTTTCATCCGATATGTCCTGTCCGCATCGGCGATTTACGCATTATCTGTCCTGTTTCTGAACGTCAGACCGGTTATTGTTCAATGCTCCTTTCGTTTTTCATTCACTGCCCTTTCCGGCACAACAGGATACTCCCGGTTTCTCATCCCTTGCCATATTGACCTGTAACTGTGCCGTTTTGTCCATATAAGTTCTGTTGTTATTTATATTCCGATATGTTACACTTTACCCATCATAAGATGGAAAAAGCTGTTCCCGGACGGTGCTTTCCGTCATCTGTATCTGATCAAACTATGAAAAGAGGTTCCTGACCGATGAAAATGACTTTTCGCTGGTACGGCAGCCAGTCCGATCCGATCCCGCTCAGGTATGTAAAACAGATCCCCGGTATGTCCGGCCTTATGGGCCTGCTGGACAAGCCTGCCGGCGTTGACTGGCCGGAAGAAGAGTTCGCCGCCCTGAAGAAGGAAGTTAACGAAGCCGGCCTGGAGATCGAGGTCATCGAGAGCGTCAATGTCCATGAGGACATCAAGCTGGGCCTTCCGAGCCGGGACGAATATATCGCGAATTACATTTCCACCGTCCGCATGCTTGCCCGCCACGGTGTAAAGGTCATCATCTATAATTTCATGCCGGTGTTCGACTGGCTGCGGACCGACCTGGCGCGGGTCATTCCGGAGGACGGCAGCAACAGCCTGTACTTCGATGAGAAGGATCTGGGAGAGATGGGCCCGCTGGAAATTGTCCGCAGGACAGCCGAAGGCAGCCAGGGATTCTCCCTGCCCGGCTGGGAGCCGGAACGCCTGGCCCTGCTGGAAAAAACACTGAAGCAATATGAAGGCATCAGTCCGGATGATCTCCGGAAAAACTTCAAATACTTCCTGGATGCCGTCGTCCCGGTCTGTGAGGAAGTCGGTGTCCGCCTGGCCTGCCATCCGGACGATCCCGCCTGGCCGATCTTCGGCCTGCCCCGGATCACCCACAGCCAGGAAGACTTTGATAAAATGGTGAAGCTGCATGACAGCCCCGCCAATTCCCTGTGCCTGTGCACCGGTTCCCTGGGATCCAATCCGGACAACGATATTCCCGCCATCATCCGGCACTTCGGTGAAATGGACCGGATCGGCGCCATGCACATCCGTAATGTGAAGTACCTGGGATATCATCATTTCCGGGAAGCATCCCACCTGAGCAGTACCGGTGACCTGGATCTGTACGAGATTGTCAAGGCAGTCCATGACACCTGTCCCGACACCTACATCCGGCCCGATCACGGCCGCATGATCTGGGACGAACAGGGCCGGCCGGGATACGGCCTGTATGACCGGGCACTTGGCGTCGCTTATATCAACGGCCTGTGGGAAGCAATCGAAAAGAACGAAACCCGTTAATCCGTTTTTCCGCAGCACATCGGAACAGAACGCTTTCATCCTCCGCCGGAAGGCATCGGAACAGGAAGCGGTTCTGTTCCGTTTCTGTTTTCCGGCAGCGTAAAATCATTGAGAACACAGCAAATGCATCTGTACCCTGATCCTTTGACGTATAATACTCGTTGTCTGCTGATGCAGAACGGAAAGGAAGAAAGCCATGTCTTTTGATCGAATCGGAATCCGTCCCGCCCGGATCCTGCTTCCGGCGCCTGAAGTCAGGCCGGAAACCTGGGCATGCATTGCCTGCGACCAGTACACCTCCGAACCGGAATACTGGGAAAAAGCTTTTGCTGTGGCCGGAGACGCTCCTTCTGCCATTCAGCTGATCCTGCCGGAATACAATCTGAAAAACAGCGATACCCTGATCCCGCGGATTCACAGGACCATGTCGGATTATCTCGCCCGGGGCGTGCTGGCACCGGCCGTGGATCCCGGCTTCATCCTGTGCGAGCGGACCATTGCCTCCGGTACCCGCCTGGGACTGGTCTGTGCCGTCGACCTGGAACAGTATTCCTTTGAAAAAGGCTCCCTGCCCCTGGTCCGCCCGACGGAGCAGACAATCACCGACCGGCTTCCGCCGCGGCTGAAGATCCGCCGGGGCGCTCCCGTTGAGCTGACGCATATCATGATCCTGATTGATGATCCGGATCGTACGGTGCTGGAACCGCTGCAAGCCGCCAAGGCTTCCCTGCGGAAGGTTTATGATTTTGACCTGATGATGAACGGCGGCCACCTGGCCGGCTGGGCTGTGGACAGCCCGGAACAGCTGGCGCAGGTGGATCAGAGCCTGAACGCGCTGATGGACACGAAAGGGGAACACCCCCTGCTGCTGGCCGTCGGCGACGGCAACCACAGCCTTGCTACTGCCAAAGCTTACTGGAACGAAATCCGGGAAGGCCTTTCCGAAGCCGAACGGGCAAATCATCCCGCCCGTTTTGCGCTGTGTGAAATCGTCAACATTCACGACGAAGCGCTTCTGTTCGAGCCCATCTACCGGATCGTAACCGGCACTTCCCGGGCCGCGGTGATGGCGGACTGGAAAGCCTACGCCGAAGCAAAAGGCATGCGCCTGGCCGCAGACGGATCAGATCACCGGTTCACGGTTGTATCTGCGGACGGGGAGGAAACCGTTGCGGTCCTGAATCCCGAAGGGGCAATCCCCTGCGAGACGATCCAGAAATTCCTGGATGATTTCCTGTCCCGCCATCCGGAATCAGGCATCGACTTCATCCACGGGGACAGCTCCCTGCGCGCGCTGGCTTCAAAGCCGGATACCGTCGGCTTCCTGCTGCCGGAAATTGACAAGCATGCTTTCTTTAAAGATGTGGAAAAACTTGGCGTGCTGCCGAGGAAGACCTTCTCCATGGGTGAAGCGGATGAGAAGCGCTTTTACATGGAAGCGAAAGAAATCTGATCCGGTATCAGACTAAAACAACAGCCCCGGCTTCAGCCGGGGCTTGCTGTTTTATTATGTCAGTTCAAATGTTACCTTTACGCACCGCGAGATAAACCCGATCTCGCTGACGGGCACCGTCTCCGCCTCATACTCCCGGTCATAGGACTGGAGCAGCACGTTCCGGTCATCCAGGATCTTCACCTTGCGAAGATACCGGTGCTCATTGTAGTTCATCAGCATAATCGCTCCGTCCACCGGACTCTGGGCCGGAACTGTCAGCACAATATCCCCCTTGTGCACACGGAATCCCCGCATGCTGTCGTCCGGTGCAAGATAGAAGAACACCTTATCCGGGTTTGCGCCTTCGATCCGGCCGTTCTCCACAGGTACCAGCTGGTAGCTGACCGGTTTCATGACCGCGTTCATCACCGGAACCCGCTTCAGCACGCTCTGCAGGGCATCCAGCCAGACGCTGCCGGCCACACCCTCTTCGTCCTGTGTGGAAGCCGCCAGTTCCGCCTCTTTCTTTACAGGTTTCTTTGCCTGCACCGCGGCAGCCATCCGCGGCTGTACCTGGGCCAGGTCCACTGTCGCGGCAATATCGTCCAGGGTGAATTCCGCTTCAGTCTGCTGTTTCAGGCCGATACTCTTCAGAATACGCCGGGCCTGATCATCCGCAATGATCCTTGTGCCGGCTTCCACCGCCAGGAGATAGCTCTCACTGACGCCGCATTTCTTTGCCACCTGCTTCGGTGTCAGTTTCTGCCGGATCCGTTCCGTGCGGATCAGGTCTCCCAGTCTGCTCATCTTTCATCTCTCCCGTCAAAACTCAGTGAACCAAGTATAGCCGCCGCCGAAGCAAAAAGCAAGGGCGGTTCCCGCGGGAACCGCCCGGTATCTTATCCCTTGCTTGTTTTGCCCAGATAGGCTTCCTGAATTGCCTCACTGGCCAGCAGTTCCTCACCGGTGCCGCTGGTCGTAATCCTGCCGGTTTCCATGACATAGGCATAATCGCAGGCATGGAGCGCGGCATTGGCGTTCTGCTCAATCAGCAGCACCGTCATGCCGGTGCTCTTCAGTGTCTGGATAATCTTGAAGATATCCTTGACCACCAGGGGCGCCAGGCCCAGGCTGGGCTCGTCCATCATGATCAGCTTCGGCCGCGTCATCACCGCCCGGCCAACAGCCAGCATCTGCTGCTCACCGCCGGACAGCGTACCTGCCAGCTGCCAGGAACGTTCCTTCAGCCGCGGGAACAGATCATAGACATACCGGATGTCTTCCTCGATCTCTTCCTTGTCCTTCCGCAGGTAGGCACCGATACGCAGGTTCTCCAACACCGTCAGGTTGGCAAAAACCCGCCGTCCTTCCGGCACCATGGCTATGCCCGTTTCCACAATCTTCTGGGTATTGAAATCCGTAATGTCCCGGCCCTCAAAATAGATACGTCCGTCCTTGGGCGGCACCAGGCCGGAGATTGTCCGCAGGGTGGTACTCTTTCCGGCTCCGTTTGCGCCGATCAGGGTCACAATCTGTCCCTCATCCACCTCAAAGGAAATCCCCTTCAGTGCTTCAATACCGCCGTAGGATACCACCAGGTCCGTGACTTTCAGCAAACTCATTCTTCATCCACCCCCAGATAGGCCGCGATGACGACCGGGTTTTTCTGGATTTCCTCCGGGGTGCCTTCGGCAATCTGTTTGCCGAAATCCAGCACATAGATCCGGTCCGAGATATCCATGACCAGGTTCATATGATGCTCAATCATAAAGACCGTCAGGTTGAACTTGTTCTTGATATCCACAATAAACTCGCCCAGCTCATCCGTTTCCTGCGGATTCATGCCGGCCGCAGGCTCATCCAGCAGCAGGAGCGTCGGATCCGTCGCCAGGGCACGGGCAATTTCCAGCCGGCGCTGTTTGCCGTAAGGCAGGGAAGTCGCCAGCTCATTCGCCACATCCGCCAGGCCGACAATTTCCAGCAGCCGCGCTGTTTTTTCCCGGTTGGCCTTTTCCTCTTTCGCGTTCAGGCGGAAGGAAGCTGTAAACATATTGCTCGTACGCCGCAGATGGGTGCCGATCAGCACATTTTCAAACGCTGTCTGGCTCTTGAACAGGCGGATATTCTGGAAAGTCCGGGCAATCCCCATATGGGTGATCCGGTCCGGCGTATAGATAACCGGTTTCCGGTCCTTATACTTATCCCCGTTGATTCCGGCATACTGCTTCACCATTTTGCCCTGGGGATGGTTGACCGCAATGGGCGTTCCGTGAAAATAGACCGCGCCGTTGGTCGGCTCATACACACCGGTGACGCAATTGAAGGCTGTGGTCTTTCCGGCGCCGTTCGGACCGATCAGGGCAACGATCTCCCCCTGGTTCACGTCCAGGGAAAGGTTATTGATCGCTACCACGCCGCCGAACTGCATCGTAATATCTGTCAGGCGCAGGACGTTGTTTTCATTCATTGTGTTTTCACTCATTTGACGTTCCTGCCTCCTTTCACCTTTCTGCGGATACCCAGGTCCCATAGCTCACGGGTGCCCATAATGCCCTTGCGGAAGAACAGCACAACCACCATGATGACCACCGAGAAGACCACCATCCGGAAGCCCGGCGCCAGCAGCGGCACTTTGATATTGCCCAGCATGGTTTCCGCGTCCAGGAAACGCAACCACCATTCACTGCAGGCAATAAACAGGAAGGATGCCAGAATGCTGCCGGATACAGACCCCATGCCGCCGATCACAACGATCAGCAGGATCTCATAGGTCATGGAACTCTTAAAACTGTTCGCCTGCAGGGATCCCTGATACATCGCCAGCAGCGCGCCGCCGATACCCGCAAAGAAGCTGCTGACCACAAAGGCCATCTGCTTGTGATGGAACAGGTTAATTCCCATGGCCTCCGCCGCGACTTCATCGTCCCGGATCGCCTTAAAGGCCCGGCCGTAGGTTGAATTGATCAGCAGCAGGATCAGCCCGATGCACACACCCACCACAATAAAGGTGAACAGGACCGTATTCCCAGGCATGATATTCTTCAGCGTCGGATAGGTTTTCAGCAGGTTGGAGCCATTGGTCAGCGGTCCGATGGTATCCCACTGGACAATCGCGCGGATGATTTCCGCAAACCCCAGGGTCGCAATCGCCAGGTAGTCGCCCTTCAGCCGCAGCACAGGCATACCGATCAGCGCGGCAAAGATCGCCGCAACCACACCGGCCACCAGCAGGGCCGGGATCACACCGATCGTGAACTGGACCCAGCCGCCGTTATAGTACTGATAGACTGCAGCGCGTTTGGCCATGGGAATGGTCAGGATCGCGTAGCTGTAGGCGCCTACCAGCATAAATCCTGCCTGCCCCAGGGAGAACAGGCCGGTAAAGCCGTTCAGCAGATTCATGGAGACTGCGATCAGCGCGTACACCGCGCCTTTCTGCAATACGGTCACAACCATGGATTTGGTTCCGGCAGTCTGTTCGATCAGGCAGCCGCCCGCATACAGCAAAGCCACAACGACCAGGGAAATGATGAGCCGTTTGTTTCCTTTTTTCATGTTCATCACCTCACACCTTGTCCGTGGTCTTTTCGCCGAACAGGCCTGTCGGCCGGAACAGCAGTACAACGATCAGCAGCGCAAACGTGAACGCGTCCGAGAACGCCGTCCATCCGGCCGCTTTGATCAGGTTTTCACAGATACCGATTATCAGCGCTCCGATCATCGCCCCCGGAATGGAGCCGATGCCGCCGAACACCGCCGCAACAAAGGCCTTCAGGCCGGGCATGGCGCCGACCGTAGGCGTTACCGCTGTGTAGTTTGTGAAGTACAGCAGGGAACCGATTGCAGCCATGGCGGAACCGATGATAAACGTCACGGAAATAACATTGTTGATCTTAATACCCATCAGCTGGCTGGTTTCAAAGTCCACAGACACCGCCCGCATCGCCATGCCGATCTTGGTATGGTTAATCAGCATAACCAGCGCAACCACCAGCGCGATGGTCAGGATCGGCGTGACAATCGTAACCAGTTTCGTGGTGGCGGAACCGATCTGGATTGTCTGGGACAGCCCCGGAAGCACCGGATACTGCTTCGCCAGGCCGCCGGTGATATACCACATCAGGTTCTGCAGCAGATAGCTGACACCGATGGCGGAGATCATGATGGACATTCTCGGCGCGGACCGCAGCGGCTTGTAGGCTACCCGTTCCACGGAAAAGCCCAGCGCCACCGTCAGGATAATTACCAGCGGGATAGCCAGCGGCAGGGGCACAGAGGCAACCAGGTAAACCATGAAGAAGCCCGCCGCCGTGAAAATATCACCGTGTGCAAAGTTGATCAGGCGCAGAATGCCGTATACCAGCGTATAGCCAACAGCAATCAGCGCGTACTGTCCGCCGACGGAAACACCCGCAAGCAGATAAGGAAGCAGCGTTTCAAACATAAGTTCGTCCCTTTCGCGAAGGAATTAAACAGAAAAGGGAGGCTGCCGCCCGTTGCGGCAGCCTCCGGTAAATCAAAGCATTATTCGCCGACCTTCTGGGTCTTGATGAAATCGAAGGCACCGGTCTCAGGATTGGCAAACTTGATGTAAGCCATGTCCTTCTTGGCGTCGCCGTTTTCATCAAAGGCGATGGCACCGGTCACGCCTTCATAGGTCACACCGGGCAGTGCTTCGGCAATCGCCGCAGCATCCGCGCTGTCCGCAGCCTGGATGGCTGCCAGCGCTACGTTGTAGGCATCGAAGCCCAGGGCGGAAACCGCAGCAACGATATCATTGCCGCCGTTGTTGGTCAGCTTGCCGCTGTCAGCATTCAGCCAGGCCTTGAAGCCGGAAACAAACTCAGCCGCCGCAGCCGCATCGTCGTTTTCATCAAAGAAGGTGGAGCAGTAGACCTGAATGTTCTTGCCCTTGGCCGCATTCAGGATCGCGCTGTTTTCCCAGGTGTCGCCGGCCAGCAGCGGGAAGCTGATGCCCTGGGCCGCAGCCTGGTCAATGATCAGCGCCGCATAGGTGGTGGCGCAGGGAGCGAACACCACGTCGCAGCCGTTGGAAACAGCGTTGTTGATGTAAGCCGCAAAGTCGCTGGTACCTTCGGTGAAGTTCTCTTCAACCACTTCGCCGCCCAGGCCTTTGAACGCTTCAACAAAGTACTTGCCCAGGCCCACGCCGTAGTCTTCACCCAGCATGGTCAGCACGTACGCTTTGGAAGCGCCGAGTTCCTTGGCAAAGTTCGCCATAACAGTGCCCTGGAAGGGATCCAGGAAGCAGATCCGCCAGTAATAGTCGCACAGCAGGGTGACGTTCGGGTTGGTGCAGCTGACACCGATGGCAGGAACGCCCGCTTCAGCGAACACATCGCCGCCGGCCATGGAAACGCCGGAGCCGTAGGAGCCAAGCACCACAGCCACGTTCTTGCTGACCAGGGACTGGGCAGCGGAAATGGCTTTGTCCGTCAGGGACTGGTTGTCTTCAATCACCAGCTCCACGGTGTACTCTTCACCGCCGATGGTAACGGTAGGCTTGAGGCTGTTGGCATATTCGATGCCCAGGATTTCCTGTTTTCCGCCGGCGCCGTTGTCACCGGTAGACGGCTCGAACACACCGATTTTGATGACGTTATCCGCCACCGCAAAAGCGGGAACCAGCAGCATGGCTGCCAAAAGCAGGGCAATAAGTTTCTTCATGGTATTTCCTCCTTAGTTATGTGGTTGACACCCTTGTCTTAAGTTATTTCAGTATACCTATCCAAACGCCAAAAAACAATCAAAGTGCAAAGGAAAGACAATATCTGCAGCAAAAAAGGCGGAAAATGATTACTCATTCTCCGCCTGATAAACGGTTATATATCACTCAGCCCTTGAGTCCCTGCTCCTGACGTTCCATGTTTTCCACAACCACGTCATAGATTTCGCCCAGGCTCGCGCAGTATTCCAGCACCTTCCAGGGCTCATTGGTATGGTAATGGATCTTGATCAGTTCATCATCACCAACCGCCAGCAGGCAGTCACCCTTGAAGTTGTTGGTGAAATAGTCATTGATCACGTCTTCGTCCAGATCGTGTCCTTCAATCAGAAGCTGGGTATCGAATTTAAACTCAAGCATGCCCGTTTCTCCTTCCTTACCGGATTCCTCCCGGCAACGCAGTACAATGTATCATCATTCCCGGAAAATGTCAATTGCGTCAAGGGCTGCAGCTTATTTTGCCTCCGCCCAGTTTGCCCCCTGATGCACCTCCGCAACCAACGGAACCTGAAGTCCGATTGCGTCTTCCATTGCCTCCCGCAGCAGGGCCGCCGCCTGTTCTGTTTCCTCCGGCGGACATTCCAGCAGCAGTTCGTCGTGCACCTGCAGGATCAGGCGGCTCTGCAGCCCTGCCTCCCGCAGTGCCCGGTCAATCCGGACCATGGCCAGCTTGATGATATCCGCCGCAGTCCCCTGTACCGGTGTATTCATGGCTGCGCGTTTGCCGAATTCCCGGATCGGCGCTTTCGGGGAACGCAGTTCCGGCAGGTAGCGCCTTCTTCCCATCAGCGTTTCAGCATAGCCGCGCTCGGCGCCTTCCGCCGCAGTTCTGTCCATAAACCGTTTTACGCCCGGATAGGTTTTGAAGTATTTGTCTATAAATGCGGCAGCCTCTTTCCGGCTTACACCGGTATTCCGGCTCAGGCCGAACCCGCTGATCCCGTAGATCAGTCCGAAATTTACAGCCTTTGCCCGGCTGCGCAGTTCAGGCGTTACCCATTCCGGCGGAACATCAAAGATCTCGCTTGCGGTCCGGGCATGAATATCCTCTCCCTTCCGGAACGCGTCAATCAGCGCCGGATCACCGGAGAAATGCGCCATCAGCCGCAGTTCAATCTGGCTGTAGTCCGCGTCCAGCAGAACCCATCCCTCCCGGGGCAGGAAAGCTTCGCGGATTTCCCTTCCTTCATCTGTCCGTACAGGAATGTTCTGCAGATTCGGTTCCGATGAGGAAATACGCCCGGTTGCGGTTGCCGTCTGGTCAAAAGTGGAATGAACCCGTCCTTTGCCGTCCACCAGGCGGAGCAGTCCCTCCACATACGTACTGTTCAGCTTGGTCAGCTGGCGGTACCGCAGCAGCGGTTCAATAATCTCCGGCGCGTCAAACCGCAGGCCTTCCAGCACTTCCACCGAGGTGGAATATCCTTTGGATGTTTTCTTGCCGTGCGGAAGGTTCATTTCTTCAAACAGCACATCTCCCAGCTGCTGGGTACTGTTCAGGTTAAAAGGATGACCGGCCGCAGCAATCACCTGGTCCCGTTTTTCACCGATCTCCTCTGTATACCGCTTTCCCAGGTCCCGCAGGAAATCCGTATTCACGGTAAACCCGGCCTGCTCCATCCGGAACAGCACAAAACTCAGCGGCTGTTCAACCTCCCGCATCAGCCGCATCATGCCGTCTTCCTCTACCCGGCGCTTCTGCCACGCGGCAAGGGCGCACAGCGTTCCTGCATCCTCCGGCAGGTCCGGGCACAGGGCTCCGAGGCGGTAGCTCTTTTCCTGCGGGTTCAGCAGATATGCCGCTAGCATTGTATCCCAGCCGAAATTTTCAGGAACTGCGGCGCCGCAGCGATCAAGCGTGTGCAGCAGTGCTTTTCCATTGTGCACAACCGCGTTTCCCTGCTTCAGTTCTTCCGAAAGGCACGCCATCACTTCCGCCGGATCCGCACCCGGATTCAGCAGATCGCCGCCCAGCGTAATTTCCGCCCGTTTTCCGCCTTCCCGGGCAAGAGATACCGCACTGTCCGAAACATAAATGCACAGCGGGCCGGCATCCTTCGTTTCCGCAAGCCAGGCACTGATCTCCGCGCCGGTTGAAAGTAATGACGCGGGACCGAATTCAATGGCAGCCAGGCCGGGTTTTGCCGCGGTTTCCCCGTCTTCCTCGCCGCTGTCCAGCCGCTTGATAATGCTGTTCAGCTTCAGCTTTGCCAGCCCCGGTATTCCTTTTTTCAGATCCGGCAGCACGCACGCGCTGAGGGAAAACTCCACCGGCGCGTCCCGACGGATCGTCGCCAGGTCCTTACTGAAACGGGCCTGGTCCGCAAAAGCCGCGAGTTTTTCACCCAGCTTTCCCTTTACCTTGTCCGCGTTTGCAAGAACCTCCTCCAGCGTTCCGTATTCCTGCAGCAGTTTCACTGCTGTTTTGTCGCCAACGCCGGGCACGCCGGGAATATTGTCGCTGGAATCTCCGGCAAGGCCTTTCCAGTCCGTCACCTGTTCCGGTGTAAACCCGTATTCCTCCCACACCTTTTCCGGCGTAAAACGGATGGTTTCGGTGATTCCCTTCCGGGTGAACATCAGTTCCGTACCGCCGCCCACCAGCTGCAGCGCATCCCGGTCTCCCGTCAGAAGAAGCGGCGTTACACCGGCAGCGGCGCCTTTCAGGCTCAGTGTGCCCAGCAGGTCATCCGCCTCCCATCCCTGCAGGGAAAAGCGGCGGATCCCCATTTCATCCAGCAGTGACAGGATTGTACCGAACTGCTGCTTCAGTTCCGGCGGTGTCTCCCGCCTTCCGGCTTTATAATCCGCGTATACCGTATGGCGGAAAGTGGGCCCGTGTTCGTCAAAACAGACTGCCAGATACTGGACGTTTTCCTCCTTGATCACTTTCAGGAGCATGCTCAGAAAGCCATAAACCGCATTGGTATACACACCTTCCGCATCCATCAGCGGCAGTGCGTGAAACGCGCGGTGCATCAGGCTGTTACCGTCCACCAGCAGGAAGATATCCTTCAAAAGAAACCACTCCTTTTCTGTCAGTTTTCCGTTTCTTCTGAATTATATAGGAAGTCGCTGTCCCCTGTCCATTCCTTTTCAAACCACTGTAAACATGGTATAATTCAACGTTGTATTTATATTAACCGATCAGGGGAAGGACGGTTGTTTCATGGCTTATACTGTATGGGCGGTCTCCCTCGGCTGCAATAAAAACCGGGTTGATACCGAAACAGCGCTCGGCCTGCTGAAGGACAACGGTTTTCTGCTGGCCGGTGATCCGGCGGATGCAGACATTCTGCTGGTCAACACCTGCGGTTTTATTGATCCGGCCAAGGAGGAGTCAATCGATACAATCCTTGAAATGGCCGAATATAAAAAAACCGGCCGCTGCAAAATCCTTGCAGTTACCGGTTGCCTCAGCCAGCGATATTCCGGAGACCTGATGAAAGAACTCCCGGAAATTGACCTGCTGATGGGCGTAAACCAGTATGCCGAATTGCCCGCTGCCATCATGAAAGCCCTGGAAAATGAACGTCCCTGCCTGTGCAATGACGACCACAGCTATTACGAACATGACCGGGTGCTGACAACGCCGTCCTATTCGGCTTACATCCGGATCGGGGAGGGCTGCTCCAACCGCTGCACCTTCTGTGCGATTCCGATGATCCGCGGTCCATACCGCAGCCGCAATGAAGAAGCAATTCTCCGGGAAATCCGTACGCTGGCTTCAGCCGGAGTACGGGAACATATTCTCGTTGCACAGGATACAACCCGCTACGGAACTGAGGACCATCCCCATACCACGCTGCCGGATCTGATGCGAAAAGCTGCTGCCATTAACGGCGTGGACTGGCTCCGGGTTCTCTACTGCTATCCGGATGAAACAAACGATGCGCTGCTGGATGTGCTTGCGGATGTCAATAATGTCTGCCCCTATCTGGATATTCCGATCCAGCATATCAATTCGGACATACTCCGCCGGATGCACCGCCGGGGAACCCGCGATGATATCCTCCGCTGTGTCCGCGGCGCACGGGAACGCGGGCTGACCCTGAGGACCACGCTCATTGTCGGTTTTCCGGGCGAAACAGAAGACCAGTTCCGGGAACTCCTGGATTTTGTCGAAGAAACAGAGTTTGACCGTCTCGGTGCCTTTGCTTATTCTCCGGAAGAGGGAACACCCGCCGCGAAGATGCCGGATCAGATTCCGGACGAAATCAAGCAGGAACGCCTGGACCGGCTGATGCTTCTCCAGCAGAAAATTTCCTTCAGACGGAACAAAGCAAGGATCGGTACCGTGGAACAGGTACTGGTTACAGATACGGACGGGCATGGCAATATTCTCGGCCGCAGCAGCCGGGAGGCACCGGAAGCGGACGGAGAAATCTATGTTTCCTGCGGTGAAGCCCGGCCGCAGCCCGGACAGTTTATTCCGGTCCGGATCGTTTCCGCTGAAGAATATGATCTGAGAGGTACAATGCTGTGAATCTTCCCAACAAACTGAGCGTCGCACGGGTGCTGTGCATTCCTGCCATTGTCGCGCTTCTGTACTGTTCTTCCCCGGTTTGCCGGTATATTGCGGCTGCGCTGTTTATTATCGGCTGTCTCACGGATTTTCTTGACGGCAGGATCGCACGAAAACGGAATCTGGTCACGGATTTCGGTAAATTCATTGATCCGGTAGCTGATAAACTGCTTGTCCTGACCACGATGATCATGCTCATTCATCTCGGACAGATGCCGGCCTGGATCGTTATTATCATCCTTTGCCGGGAGCTGGCTGTGGACGGTCTGCGGATGGTTGCAGTCACAAAAGGCAATGTGATTGCTGCCGGACCGCTGGGCAAGTGGAAAACAGCATGCCAGATGATTCTGATCAGCGCCATGCTCATTTTGAATCTTTCAGTATATGATGCCTGGCCGCTCACGCTCCTTGCCGGTGCAGTTGTCCTGCTCACGCTGATTTCCGCTGTGGATTATTTTGTCCGGAATGCCTCCATCCTTGCGGAAAAATAACCGCTTCCGGTTTTCACAGCCACCTTTCCACAGCACAGTGAATTCATTGAAAACTGTGGAACATTTTCCTCCTGAACTGCAGTTTTTCCATCCTGTGTCTTCCGTTTTCCTGCCGGCCCGTTTCCACCCCTTCCCCAAAAGAAGGAATTAAACGGCCTTATATGGAATATTTACAGGAAACCTGTTGATCACCCACGCGCATATCCACACTTTTTCAACCGCGAAAAGTCATGTATTTCTTTTCTGCGCGTGTTCTCCACAGTTTCCACAGGTTCTATTACGACAACGAAAGTTATTTATATATCAAAAAATCGTCCCGCGTTGGCAGACGAGAAAGGTTGAACCGAAATGATCCTTACCATGAATTCCCAGGACCTGCTCGAAGGACTCAATATTGTTACCAGGGCGCTGTCCCCCCGTCCGGCTAAACAGATTCTGGAAGGTGTTCTGATTTCTGCCGAGGATAACAGGGTTCTGATGACCTGTTCCGACGGATCTCTGACCATTGAGTATACAAATACTGCTTCTGTTCAGGAAGAAGGTCAGACAGTACTTCCCGGACGGATCTTTGCGGAAATGATCCGGAAAATGCCCGCGGGCAATGTCACGATCACAGAGCAGGATCACCGGTCTGCAACCATTCGCTGCATGAAAAACCGCAGTTCTCTTGCAGTAATGAATCCGGCCGAATATCCGGAACTTAATCCCCTGAAATCCGGATCCCTTGTTAAGATACAGCAGAACAAGCTGAAGGAAATGATTTCCCATGTGGTCTTTGCAATCGCAACGGATGAAAGTCGGCAGATCCTGACAGGAAGCCTGCTGGAAGTAAACCGCAGCGAAGCGCGGCTGGTGGCGCTTGACGGTTTCCGCCTGGCCATGTATAAGCTGTTCCAGCCCTTCGAACTGGCTGACGGTACTGATATGGTCAGCGCGGTGATTCCCGGTAAAGTGCTGAATGAACTCACAAAGATCCTGCCGGATGATGATGCGTTCTGTTCCCTGCTTATTGATAAGGGAAGAATGCAGTGCACATTCGGGAATATCCGTCTTTCAAGTGTACTTCTGGCAGGTGAATATATCGACTACCGTCGGATTCTTCCTTCCGATTTCAAAACAGAAGCGTTGGCAAGCAAAAACAACGTGCAGGATGCAATTGAACGCGCAAGCCTGATGGCGCGGGAGGGAAAGAACAACCTGATTAAGATGAGCTTCCGGGACGATGTCCTCAAGATTTCTTCCAATGCGGAACTGGGTGATGTGGAAGAGGAAATGGAAACATCCCTGAACGGCGAACCGATTGATATTGCATTCAATGCACGTTATATCACGGATGTGATCCGGAATGTACCGGATGAGGATCTGTGCATGAAGTTCAATTCCAATGTCAGTCCCTGTGTTGTCGTACCGCAAAGGGGAGATGATTATCTCTATCTGATCCTTCCGGTCAGGGTTTTCCAGTAATAAAACAAGGACAGATTCTGAAAACGGCCGTCCGGATACCGGGCGCAGCCGTTTTCTGTTTTAAAGAAGATGCTGATAGAAGAGCTGAAACTGAAAAACTTCAGAAATTACCGGGAGCTGACACTTCATCCTCATCCGGGTGTTAATTTGTTTTTCGGAAGAAACGGTTCGGGAAAAACAAATCTGCTGGAAGCTATACATTATTGTTCTCTCGGGCGGTCTCACCGGATATCAAATGATGCAAATGTGGTCAAAAACGGCGAAACGTTTGCTGTTTCTTCTGTTCTGATCCGGAATACACTGGGCAGCAGGGAGCTTGCTGTCCGTTTTCATCCGGATGAAACACAGAAAAAGGAAATCCTGATAGACCAGAAAAAGATCGCGAAGTTTTCCGATATGATGGGATGTCTTCGCTGTGTCATATTTTCACCGGAGGATCTCGGACTGATCAAGGACGGGCCGTCTGTCAGAAGAAGATACCTGGATATGATGATCAGCCAGATTAACCGGGGATACTTTATCGCGCTGCAGCAATACAGAACAGGCATGGATCAGCGGAATGCCGTTATCCGGAATATCCGGATGAACGGTTCCGGTGATCTGTCAATTTTGTCTGCCTTTGAGGAAGCGATGGCAGGACCTGCTGCGGTTATTATCAGGGAAAGAAGGAAAATCGTTTCATTGCTGTCAGAAACTGCAAAGGACACTTATCAGAGGATTTCGGATACAGACGAGCTGTTCCGCCTTTCATATCACTCATCTGTAAAGGAAGAAACAGAAATAGAGGAAGCTGTATGCCGTCTGCTGCGTGAAAACCGGGAAGATGATATCCGGATGGGGTTCACTTCTGTCGGTCCCCACAGGGATGATCTGTCACTGACACTGAATAAAATACAGATGAAACAGTTTGCCAGCCAGGGACAGATCCGGACTGCCGCACTGAGCATGAAGCTTTCACAGATGAGGATTCTTCATGATCTGAGCGGAGAGGAACCGGTCCTGCTGCTGGATGACGTCATGAGTGAACTTGACCGGAAACGCAGGGCTTGCCTGATCGGTGAGATTAACGATTTTCAGACATTCATTACCTGCGCTGACAGAAATGATGTTGACTGTGATAAGGTCCAGCAGGTATGGAGTGTATCTGCAATTGACGGAGAAGCGTCTGTTGCAGAAGCAGAATAAAAATGTTTCACGTGAAACAATCGGGTAAGACTGAGAGGAAACACATATGCCGCAATGGACAGAAGACCAGCAGAAAGTAATATCATCCACTGCCGGAAGGCTGATCTGTTCTGCTGCGGCCGGCAGCGGAAAAACAGCTGTGATGATTGAACGGATCGCCCGTCTGATCAGGGAAGGGGCGGATCCCTTTTCTTTTTTGGTGATTACTTTTACCAATGCGGCAGCTGCGGAAATGAAAGAAAAAATCAGGAACAGGCTGCTTTCAGAGCGTCAGGATCCGGTCATTGCGGCAGCTGCGGAAAAAGCAGGTGCCATGGAGGTCTGCACAATTCACGCGTTCTGCCAGCATCTGATCCGGCAGGAGTTTCAGATAGTCGGTGTGGATCCGTTTTTCCAGATCAGCACCGGTGCACAGCGTGAAAAACTGTTTGCCGATGCTTTCCGTCAGGCATGCAATGAACTGCGCCGGCAGGAGGATGAGGATTATCTTGCATTTATCAGGCGCTACAGCCCCGATAAAGCATGTGAAATTGTAACAGCAGTCTGGCAGTTTATTATGAGTCTGCCGGATCCATTCGGCTGGCTGCGGGAAAAAACGGAAGATGTGCCCGTCAACCTGGAGCAGGATCATCCCTGGTTCAGGACAGTAGCCCGGATGATCGGGGAAAAGATCGTTACAATGAAGCTGATTCTGCGGCGCCAGGCGGATATGTTCGATGAATATGAAAAACTGGAAGCTTATCGGGAAATATATAAACAGGATCAGGCGATCGTGGATATTCTGTGCGGCTGGAAAGAAGGAAAAGCCGTTGATCAGGAGCAGCTGCTTCCGGATTTTGCAAGGAATCCGTCCCTGAGGAGTCTGAATGACCGTGAGATAGACTGGAAAGAACGATATCAGGATCTGAGAAAACAGCTGAAGGAAACCTGTGATGAAGTGAAGGGCTGGATCCGGCCGAACCGGGATCAGACAAAGAAGGAATTTGAAGAAATCAGGATCAGTCTGCGGGGCCTGGCAAAAATAACAGAAGCAACGCATATGGCTTATGAAAAGAATAAAGTCCGCGCGTGTGTGCTGGATTTTACTGATCTGGAGCATAAAGCCCTGGCGATTCTGAAGGATCCGGACGGACAGACTGCTGTCCGCAGCCGGTATGAGCGGATTTTTGTTGATGAATGCCAGGATGTTTCTTCTGTGCAGGATGCACTGATCCAGGCGCTGGCAGGGGAAAACAATACACTGTTCATGGTGGGGGATGTAAAGCAGAGCATCTACCGTTTCCGTCTGGCAAATCCGAAACTGTTTCTTGCCCGGATTACGGATGACGGACCGGATGCGGGAGAAAGAATTTTCCTGCAGGAGAATTTCCGTTCCCGTCCCGAAGTGCTGGAAACTGCGAATATGGTTTTCCGGGATGTGATGCGGAAGGGATCTGCTGAGATGGACTATACACCGGCGGATGAACTGAAGCCGGGACGGCAGGACTGTGCCGGCAGGATTCCTGTTTCTGTGGATCTGCTGGACGTTCCGGAGGAGATGACCCGCCTGGAAGCCATAGCGGACCACACCGCTCTGCGGATTGAGGAACTGGTACGGGAACAGGGATACAGATACAGGGATATTGTGATCCTTATGCCGGAAGTCAGTACGGACGGGGCAAAACTGGCGGAAATGCTGAGGGAACGGGGAATAGGGATCTTTTTTGACGGAAAAGGTTCTTTCTTTGAGCAGCGGGAGATCGAAATATTCCGGAATCTGCTGATGTTGCTTGATAATCCCCGTCTGGATCTGCCGCTTCTGACGGTATTGGTGAATCCGCCGTTTGATTATACGGAAGAGGAACTGAGCCATATCCGTTTACGGGATGGCGGAAAAAAAGTACCGTTCTGGCAGGCGTTCAATACAACCGCGCAGGAGGAGAGTCCGTTTGGTTTACGGTGCCGTAAAACGAAGGAACAGATTGATGAATGGCGTTTTCTGGCGTCACGGACCCGCCTTCCGGATTTTCTCTGGTATCTGATAGAAGATTCCTCGCTGTATGCGATTATCGGCGCGACAGACCGGGGTTCGGCAGGCCAGAAGAATCTGCGGAATCTCTGCCTTCAGGCGGACCGTGCAGCGGAACGGGGAATCAGCAGCCTGCGGGAATTTCTGGATTATCTGACGGAACAGGCGTCCGGTGGAGAGATGCAGGCGGCAGCGCCGCTGGGTGATGAAGATGATCTGGTCCGGATCATGACAATGCACAAATCCAAAGGCTTGCAGTTCCCGGTGGTTTTCTGTATCGGGCTGGACAAGGGACTGAAGGGAAAACCAGGCGGTGATGTGAAACTGGATGAGGATCTGGGACTGTGTCTGCAGTATAAGGTTCCGAAATGGCGGCTCGCCAGGAATACGGCAGCGGATGAGATCTTTGAGTGGAAAAAATGCCATGATGTAAAAGCAGAGAAAATCTGCCTGCTGTATGTGGCTGTGACACGTGCGCAGGAAAAACTGTTTCTTGTGGGAACGGAAAAGGACCGGGTCCTGTGGCATCTGCCGTCAGGTGATCATCGTACGCTGGCAGCATCGGATTACCTGGATCTGATTATGCCGGCACTGCGGGATTGTGAAAAGAAATCCACAACCTTTGCACAGGGCTCAAAGCCTTGGGAAATAACGATTTTTGACAGTATTCAACAGAAAAATGTGGAAACCGGAAAAGATATCCACAACCTGATGCCATGGGTTAAAACCATGCTTTCAGCACCGCCTGTGGACGATCTGTGGAAGACTGATTCAGAGGAAAAGACGCGCCGGGAGCGCGAAAACAGCCTGAAAAAATACTCCGTAACAGCAGTGCTCCAGAATGCGCGTAACCGGATCTTCCTTGACGGGGAAGAACAGACGCCAGAGGAGAAACGGACGCCGGAATATGTGGAACGTGCCATGAGAAAGTATCAGACGGCGGACGGGATACTGTTTTCCGCATCGGAAAAAAAGGCAGGCGGCGCACTTCGGGGGACGGTGATTCATCGATTCCTGTCCCTGGTGGATCTGGACGAAGTCCGGAATACAGGCGGTGCGGATGTGAACGTTTATCTTTCCCTTCTGAATCGCCTGACGGCCGAACAGGTATTCACACCGGAAGAAGCCTCCTGGATCCGGCCGGAAGCGGTTGCCGGATTCTTCACATCGGAAATCGGGCAGCGCCTGCTGGCCAGTCCTGAAGTACACCGTGAATGGGATTTCAATCTGTGCATCCGGGAACGGAGAATGATTGTCCAGGGAATGATTGACTGTGCTTTCCGGGAAGGAGATGGATGGATTCTGCTGGACTATAAAACGGATCGCATAGAAAACGAGGAAGCGTTTGTTGACGAATACCGTCCCCAGCTGGAATGGTACGCAGTTGCATTGCGGGAACTGACCGGCAAACCCGTGCTGGAGAGCTGGCTTTATGCACTGTCTGTGGATAAGGCGTTTGCTGTCGGCCGGACATCCGGAGAGGCCGGGTCCCGGCCGTCATGAGATGAACAGATTCAACCGAAAGCAGGCAAAAAAGCCTTCTGAAGGCAGGAGCGGTTGTCCACAAAAGTCAAACAGGTTTTCCACAAGCCGGAAAGCCTTGAGTTATCGGCATTTATAAAAAGAAGACCCACAGAAGTGAGGAATCTCAATGCTTCTGTGGGTCAGTTCATTATTTTGGCCTGTTGTGCAAAACTGTGGAAAACCTGTGGAAAAGATCACGGCTGTTGAAAGATCATTCGTCCGGATCCCCAAAATCGCTGTCTGCCAGGAAGGTCAGAGGCAGATCGCTTTCCAGGAAAGGATCGTCTTCTGAAAGCATCGTTTCTCCTTCATCAAGCGGCAGTTCAGAATCCCTGTCGGTATCATCCCCGGCAGTTTCGGTTCCGTCTGACGGGAAGGAAACATTCAGGTAGTGATCTTCGTCCATCTCGATGGAGATGCTGTCTCCGTAGCCCGGGAGGGCGATGACTTCCGTGGTGCGGCAGCTGGCTGTCCGCGCGTAATCCATTGCGGTATCGGCGCGATGGAAATAATGCATTGGGATCAGGATCCGGGGTTTGACGGTAAGAATGAAATAGTTTGCACCTGCTTCAAACATTGTACCCTGCCGGGGATCCACCGGAAAGAAAGCCACGTCAATGCTTTCTTTGGAGAGAGGCTGTACAGCTTTCCGGAATTCGGCGTCTGCCTCTTCTATTTCCTGCATGGTGGATTCTTCCCGCCAGTGCCAGAAATTCAGGTCTCCGGCGTGAAACAGCCGGATGCCGCAGAAGTCAACCAGAAAACTGACGCCCAGGTCGGTGGAATCAAAAGCGGTTGCGGTCAGTTCGTCTGACAGTTTCAGTGTATCTCCCGGTGCCATGCGCTTGCCCCGGGTACCCACCGGCATATCCGAGGAGACGATATAGGAGACATTTCCGGCTTCGCTCCAGCTGAATACGATGGGATCAAGGTGATCAATATGCTCATGGCTGATGAAGACAAAAACATTCTCATACTGTTTCAGCAGATCAGGAGTCAGCTGCCTGTCCGGGGTCAGTTCCCCGTGCTCCCCGCGCCAGTAGTCAAAAACGGCCAGCGTGCGTTCGCTCGCAACGGAAAAACCGCTGTGATAATAGTGTGTGATTAACAGATTATGTTCCACGAAGATGCGCACCTCCAGGGCGAAACAAATAGCATCCTTTGTCTTTTTGCCAAAGGGTACAAGACAAAACATCTATCTAAAAGCCGCCTTTGGAGAGAGAGGCAGCGAACTTAACTGAACAGAAGTTTAGCACCCTTTCCCACTATTGTCAAATTCAGGCCGTAAAAAACCCACGTATCAGATGGATTTTGATTCAATTTTGTCATTAATTGACAATAAATCCCCACCAACTGGACAAAACGAAACAATAACCGGCATAAAAAGGGAAAAGAAAAGGACCGCCGATCGGCGGTCCTCAGTGAATCATACCGGATTATGCCCAGGGATTCTCGGTGGGATAGGGCAGATTCTTCGGCTGGTTCCAGGCGATATCTTTCACGCCCAGATACTTGAACACTTCGAAGAGAAGCTTTCCGCAGTGTGCGAACGCAACGGCGCCGTGATGCGGATAACGCTTCTGCACCAGCACGTGGCGGTAGAAGCGGCCCATTTCCTTGATGGCAAAGATACCGATGCCGCCGAAGGACTGGGTGGCTACGGGC
>JAEEGL016503012.1_pt1 | contig 24088 bp, 19 predicted proteins | sample 9134231 | NCBI WGS metagenome assembly JAEEGL01 (sample SAMN16246548, study PRJNA631951) | gut metagenome | biome: gut microbiome; feature: rumen; material: fiber-attached | host: Bos | place: Iran: Karaj | collected 2018-10
AAGCAGCATCAGAAAAGAATATGAGCAGGTCATTCAAGTTTATAGTTCTCGGTGGCTACCTCAAAGTAAACCCGACAGTATCGCTCGAAAACGTGGAGGCAGGACTCAAAAAATCTCTCCCTGAACGTCACCACAAACTCATCCCCGCCAACATCGAGGGATTGAAGTTGGGCGCCGAAATTATTCAAAAAATTAGATAATGTGGAGTGCGGACGGCTCGTCTGCCAACATAACAGCTCGTCCGCCAAACCCATTCCCTCCCATAAAAAAATCCATAACGAGGTGTTATGGATTTTTTTTTGCACCTTATCAACACCCTGTGAATAACACAACATTCAAACTCACAGTGCATTACATAACTTTATCCACAACTTATCCACAATACATGTGGAAAAATATGTGGCAAAAAGTGGCAAAAAGTGGCTACAAATGGTTGCATAATTCAAAAAAACACCATAATTTTGAATTGTTAAAAAACTACAAAAAATGATGACGGTTTTTACAGGAGATTTTGACGTAAAGCTCGATGCCAAAGGACGTTTCTTGTTTCCCTCCTCGCTATTGCAGCAGATGGAAGAAAGCAACGAAGCCACCTTTGTTGTCAAAAAAGACATTTACGAACCCTGTCTTACCGTTTACACCAAGCAAGAATGGCAACGTCAAGTAGAAACCATCCGCAAAAACCTCAACCCGTTTAACCGCGAACACAACATATTCTTACGCGAATTTTTCAAAGATACAGCCGAATGTGCATTAGATTCAAGCAACAGAATGGTTATTCCTAAACGTCTGGTGCAGTCGGTTAATCTCGAAAGCGAAATTTGTGTAATTGGTCTCGATACTAAAATCGAAATTTGGGACAAAAAACAATACGAAAAAAGTCATCCTTCTTCTGAAAATTTTGCAGAATTAGCAGAAAAAATTCTTGGAAACTTAGGAAATTTATAAATATTATTTACATTTGCATAATTTTAACGAACAATTAACTAGAATGGAACAAAAATATCACATACCGGTAATGCTGCAAGAGTGCATCGAAGGGTTAAATATTAACCCCGACGGCATATATGTTGACGTTACTTTCGGTGGTGGAGGCCATTCTAAAGCTATATTACAGAAACTCAGCAGCAAAGGTCGCTTGATTGCGTTTGACCAAGATTCCGATGCCGCCAAAAATCTTCCCAACGACAAACGCATCACGTTCTATCAAACCAACTTTAAATATTTTGCAAATTTTCTAAATCTTGAAGGTGTAAAAGTTGACGGCATTTTAGCCGACCTTGGCGTATCGAGTCATCACTTCGACGATGAAAAACGTGGATTCTCGTTCCGCTTCGAAAACGCTCCGCTTGATATGCGTATGAATCAAAAGTCGGATTTCACAGCTTCGGCATTGTTGTCAACATATTCGCCCGAACAACTCAAAAACGTGTTTGCCGAATATGGAGAAATCAAAAACGCGTGGAAACTTGCACAAAACATTGCATCATACCGATCCACACACGCCATCAACACCACAGCCGACTTGATAGCTGCCGCCGGCAACTGCATTCCAGCACATAGCGAAAACAAATATCTCGCTACCCTATTTCAAGCGCTCCGCATCGAGGTTAACGGTGAAATCGACGTTCTTGAAGAATTTCTACTATCCACTCCCGATGTGGTAAACGAAGGAGGTCGTCTTGTAATTATGACCTACCACTCGCTCGAAGACCGTCCCGTAAAGAATTTTATCAAAGCGGGCAACATTCAGGGCTTAGAACAAAAAGACGTATACGGAAACATCATAGCACCCTTCGCCGCTGTTAACCGCAAGGTAATAACACCGTCCGACGAAGAACTCTCTCTTAATCCACGCTCGCGTAGCGCAAAACTTCGCATAGCACAACGAAACGTACTTACTACTCATTAAATCAATACGATTATGACAAACGATGTACTATTAGACGACGATTTCGACGACGATTTCTTCAATGAGATGGATAAACAGCAGTCAGAACCCGACAACAAGCCGGAAACTGACTACGAGCCGGAACATCTCAACGAAGCATACGACCGTGTGTCGAGCAACGGAGCTATGCCTGACCCCGCCGCATATGGTTTTGGCGAAACTGGTCGCGAACTCGACGACCCGTTTTCTAATCATATGATGTCAGACTTTGGCAACGAGGCACAAGGTGGTTACGACTCTGAGTTAGGAGGTTTTGCACCCACTTCTGATTATGGCGAATCGTCTGAAAGCGATGATGATATTTACAACGAGGAAGACGACGACGATCAAGACCTCACGCTCATTCAAATGCTCAATAGCAAGAATGTACCATTTAAAAAGCTGATACACAAGATTGTAAAGCCGATGGTATTTGTTGTTATTCTCAGTATTTTACTCACCACATACAACCGCATTGTAGAATACGACCTCACCAAGATTTCTCGTCTTACCAAACAGCTCGAAAACATCAAGGGCGAGTCGATAATTCTTACCAACGAACTTGCAAGATTTTGCAAAGAGAGTGAAGTAGCAGAAAGAGTAGAATCGCAATCGCTCGGCATTCATGTGCGCAAAGAACCGTCGCAATATTTTGTGGCAGCCAAATATAATCGTCCCGATTCGCTCAAAAACGAACAAGAACTATTTGAAAAACACAGAAAAAATCTTCAGAAAAAACAACAGACAAATACTGCTCAATAAAACATTAACTATATGGATCAAGGAAACGAAATAAGGAAGAACATTATTAACAAGATGGTATTTGTTTACATATTCATCTTGTTTGTTATATTGGCAATTATAGGGCAGATTATATATCTACAGTCGATACCCGCCGAAGAATGGGCCGACAAACTAAAAACTGAGCGTACCGACATCAAGTACACCAAACGTGGCGACATTCTATCTTCCGACGGTTATTATTTGGCTGCTTCTGTGCCTGTTTGCTCGGCATTTTGGGATCTCAAAGTACTCAAAAAAGACACTTTTAATAAATACATCGACACTCTCGCCGCTTGTATGAGCAGTTATTTTCAAGACCAAACAAAAGAAGCATACAAACAAGAGTACATCAAAGCTCAGCAAGCCGGCAAACGTTATTACAAAATCAAAACCGGACTTACTACACAGCAACTCAATTACATAAGTCAATTTCCAATATTCAGAATGCCTAAAAACAAATCGGGATTTATTCGTGAAACCGACTACAAACGCAAGGTTAACGACAATCTTATGGCTCGACGCACAATAGGCGGTCCCGACACCAACGGAATTTTCTCCATAGGTATCGAAGGTGCTTACAACGATATTCTCAAAGGCAACAAATACGTTCAGCTGTCGCACAAACTTTCTAGTGGAGAGTTTGTTCCTTACAATATGTGGGAAGAGGAAGAAAAAGTTCCCGGCTGCGATGTGGTAAGCTCTATCAACCTCAACATGCAAGACATGACCGAAAAAAGTCTCTTGCGTCAACTTCAAAAATACAACGCCAGAGCAGGCACGGCTGTGATTATGGAGGTTAAAACCGGCAAAATTCGTTCTATGATAAGCCTTTTGCGCGATTCTGCCACAGGACGATACGCCGAAACCAAAAATCTTGCTGTGGGATACCGCTCAGCTCCCGGCTCCACTTTCAAACTTGCCTCTATGATAGCTATTTTGGAATCAGGAGCATACGACATCAACGACTCGATCGACACCGGCAACGGTGAAATGGCAGTTACGGGCAATGTTGTAATGCGCGACGACCACAAAGGCGGACTCGGCAAAATATCAGTTAGAGATATTTTCACACACTCGTCAAACGTGGGTTTTGGCATAATGGCTGTTACCGCATTCGACAACAATTCCGAAGATAAATACATCGACCCACGGCTCAACAACCGAAACGCTCAACGAAACATTACTTATTTTTACGATTTGCTTTACAACATCAAATTAAATCGTCCCACAGGCATTAGTATCAAAGGCGAAATGTCGCCAAACATTCCGTACCCCGGCATGAGAAGTAATTTTTCGTATGCCACTATGCCCCAAAACGCTATTGGATACGAGTTGGAAGTTACGCCTTTGCAAACTCTTACACTTTATAATGCTGTTGCCAACAATGGTGTAATGCTTCGTCCGCAAGTAATGGAGTCGGCAAAACTCTATGGCGATGTAGTTCAAGAATTTGAACCCGAGGTAATTAACCCTTCTATTTGCAGCGAAACAACATTAAAAAAAGTTCAGAATATGCTTGTTGGCGTTGTGGAAGAGGGCACGGCTTCCAACATTAAATCTAACAAATACATAATTGCAGGCAAAACAGGTACGGCACAAATATATAGAGGTCAGGTAAAAACCAACAAGCACCAAGCCTCGTTTGTGGGATATTTTCCAGCCGACAATCCTAAATATTCGTGCATTGTGGTAATCTACGGGCCCGAAGGATCAATCTACGGTAGCAGTGTGGCTGCGCCGGTGTTCAAAGAGATTGCCGACAAGATTTACACCTCCGACTACGATATGCAACGCAAAGAGTTTAACATAGCCAAACTTGAAGATTCACAATCAGTGCCCAACACACGCATTGGACATCGTGCCGTTGTTGACCGCATACTTTCGAGACTTCACGTAGAGGTGGTTACCGAAGAACAGTCAAATACCACTTGGGTGCAAACTCGTCCCACCGAAAATCACAACAAACTATATATCGACAGCTACACTCCCATTCACGGAACAATTCCCAACGTAAAAGGGATGGGTCTCAAAGATGCGCTATACGTTTTGCGCAGTCTCGACCTTGCTGTTAAGGTGGTAGGTCACGGTGTTGTTAAACGACAAAGCATCGCACCCGACACACAAATCAAAAAGGGAATGAGTATAACAATTGAATTAGGATAACATAAAAACAAAAGATTATGCAACTGCAACAATTGATACACGGCATCAAAGCTGAACACACACAGGGCAATCTTTCGGTAGATATTACTGAAATTACATCCGATTCGCGCAAAGCGGCTCCCGGAGTATGCTTTATTGCAGTTCCGGGTACCAAAACCGATGGACACGCTTACATTGCCGACACCATCAAGCAAGGCGTTTCTGCAGTGGTGTGTATGCATTTACCCGAAAATGCTCCCGAAAATGTGGCATTTGTTGTAGTAGCCGACACAGCCGACGCCATTGGCAAAATAGCATCCGAATTTTATGGTCGCCCCTCCGAGCATCTCACACTCGCAGGCGTAACCGGCACCAATGGTAAAACCACCACAGCCACACTTTTATATAATATGTTCCGTCAAATGGGACACAAGGCGGGACTCCTCTCCACAGTAGAAAACCGAATCGACGACAAGGCATATCCTGCCGTACAAACCACTCCCGACCCCATCACCATCAACCGTCTTATGGCAGAAATGGTAGAATCGGGTTGTGAATACTGCTTTATGGAGGTAAGTTCGCACTCAATTGTGCAAAAACGCATCAGCGGATTAAACTTCCGACTCGGCATATTCTCAAACATCACACTCGACCACTTAGACTATCACAAAACATTCTTGGAGTATATCAAAGCCAAGAAACTATTTTTCGACAACCTTCCGTCCTCTGCCTTTGCCCTCACCAATGGCGACGACAAAAACGGTATGGTAATGGTTCAAAACACCAAAGCGCAGGTAAAAACCTACGGATTGAAAAACTTCTACGATTTTAAAGCCACCGTATTGGAGAGCAACTTTGAAGGAATGCTACTCAATATCTGCGGCAAAGAGATGTGGACCTTCCTCCCCGGACAGTTCAACGCCTACAACGTTCTCGCCGTGTATAGTGCAGCGGTGTTGCTTGGTCAAAATCCCGACGACGTGCTCACAGCGCTCAGTGCCATGCGTTCGGTACGCGGACGTTTCGACATTGTAAACCTTGCAGGCATCACTGCCATTGTTGATTACGCTCACACTCCCGACGCCCTCAAAAACGTGCTCAAAACCATTGGACAAATTCGCATTGCGCCTCAAAAAATCATCACGGTATGCGGCTGTGGTGGCGACAGAGACAAGAGCAAACGTCCCATTATGGCAAAAATAGCCGTTCAATACTCCGACAAGGTTATCCTCACATCCGACAACCCACGAACCGAAAATCCCGACGCAATTCTCGACGACATGTTCGCCGGATTAGATACTCCTGCACTCAAATCTGCAGCAATACGCATCACCGACCGTCGTGCCGCAATACAGGCAGCATGTTTTGCCGCTCAAAAAGGCGACATCATTCTCATTGCCGGCAAGGGTCACGAAACATATCAAGACGTTATGGGAGTAAAATCTCATTTCGACGACAAAGAAATTGTAACACAACAGTTAGAACTTTTAAATACAACTAAATAAAATGCTCTATTATCTCTTTAAATATTTGCAAGAATTCAACGTACCCGGCTCAGGATTGTTCAACTACATATCCTTCCGTTCGGGCATGGCTGTTATCACATCGCTACTTATCACCATGATTTTCGGCAAGCGTTTTATCAATTATATGCGCCGCCGTCAGATTGGCGAATCGGTTCGCGACCTTTATCTCGACGGACAAAAACAAAAAACCGGCACTCCCACCATGGGCGGCATCATGATTATTGCAGCCATCATCGTTCCGGTGCTACTTTTTGCTGAACTTGGCAACACCTATATATTATTGTTACTTTTCACCACAGTATGGCTCGGCTGCGTAGGTTTTGCCGATGATTATATAAAGGTGTTTAAGAAAAACAAAGACGGACTTTCGAGCCGCGCCAAACTTGCAGCACAGATATTTCTCGGCATAGTTATCGGACTTTCTATTTATCTTAGTCCCGACATTCTTGTGCGCGAAAACCCCACAATTTCTACCGAACAAGTAGAACAGTTTATCGAAGAAGACGGACTTTCAGAAACAACCATATCGCCCAACGATGTTAAGTCGCTCAAAACCACATTGCCGTTTGTAAAAGACAACGAATTCGACTATTCTAAAATAGCATTCTTTGTGGATAGCAACCAATATCCATGGGTAGGATGGATAATTTTTATAGCCGTGGTCACATTCATTATCACAGCAGTGTCGAACGGAGCCAACATGACCGACGGATTAGACGGACTTGCATCAGGCACGTCGGCAGTATCGGCAGCCACCTTGTTGGTGTTTGCCTATCTTTCGGGCAACGTTATATTTTCGCAATATCTAAAAATAATGTATCTACCCGGCATAGGCGAACTTGTGGTATTCTCGTCGGCATTTATCGGTGCCACCATAGGTTTCCTTTGGTACAATGCATATCCGGCGCAGATATTTATGGGCGACACGGGCAGTCTCACCATAGGCGGCATCATAGCGGTGTTGGCAATACTCGTGCGCAAAGAGTTGCTCATTCCCATCTTCTGCGGTATTTTCTTAATTGAAAACATCAGCGTGATGGCTCAAGTGTGGTATTTTAAGCGCACACTCAAAAAATATGGTTGCGGCATGCACCTATTTCTTATGGCGCCGTTGCACCATCATTATCAAAAGAAAGGAATTCCCGAGCCCAAAATAGTGGCAAGGTTTATAATAGTTGCCTTAATATTGGCAGTAATATCGGTTATAACATTAAAAATCAGATAAATAAAAAATGGCAAAGAAAATATCAATACTCGGAGCAGGCGAAAGCGGAATCGGCGCTGCAATATTAGCACAGAAAAAAGGTTTCGAAGTGTTTGTATCCGACTGCGGTACAATCAAAGAAAATTATATAGAGCAATTGCAAAAATATAATATACCCTTTGAACAAGGTCATCATACCGAAGAAAAAATACTTTCATCAGACGAAGTAATCAAAAGTCCCGGTATAAGAAACAATGCACCCTTGATACTAAAACTCGTAGAAAAGGGCATACCGGTGATTTCGGAGATAGAATTTGCGGCAAGATATACCAATGCCGTAAAAGTCTGCATTACCGGAAGCAATGGAAAAACAACTACCACCGAATTAATTTATAAAATTTTCAAAGACGCTGGACTAAATGTCGCCATCGCCGGAAACGTTGGCAAGAGTTTTGCACTACAAGTTGCTGAAAAAGAGTACGATTACTACGTTATTGAACTTAGTAGTTTCCAACTCGACAACATGTACAACTTTAAAGCCGAGATAGCAATTCTGCTAAATGTAACGCCCGATCACCTCGACCGTTACGACTACAAAATGCAGAACTACACCGACTCAAAGTTCAGAATTACTCAAAATCAAACCGCCGACGACCTATTCATTTACTGCGCCGACGATCCGGTAACAGCCGAAGAAATCAAAAAACGCACGTTCTCTCAGAGACTCGCGCCGTTCTCCATTAAAAATGAACAAGTTATAGGCTCCTATATAAACAACGGAAATATGATCATCAAACTTGAAAACAACGAAGCCGTTATCTCTACGGCAAACTTCTCTTTAGAAGGTCAGCACAACATGTACAACAGTATGGCCGCCGGCATTGCCGCGATGGCTTGCAACATACGCAGCAACTCTATCCGTCAAAGTTTTGAAACTTTCAAAGGTTTGGAGCACCGTCTTGAGCATTTTCTGTCGGTTCGCGGCGTAGAATTTGTCAACGACTCTAAAGCCACCAACGTAAACTCAGTGTGGTACGCTTTGGAAAGCATCAAAACCAAAGTGATACTTATTCTCGGTGGCATCGACAAGGGCAACGACTACAGCGAACTATATGCGCTTGTTCGTCAAAAGGTTAAAGCTATTGTTGCTCTCGGCAAAAACAACGAGCCTATTCACAAAGCATTTGATGGAATGGTAGAAGTGATCGACACTCAAAGCATGGAAAACTGCGTAAAAACTTGCTACCTACTTGCCGACAAGGGCGACACTGTATTGCTTTCGCCTGCGTGCGCTAGTTTCGACCTCTTTACTTGCTACGAAGATCGTGGCGAGCAATTCAAGGAGTGCGTGCGCAACCTTTAATATTACTACTCGGAAACTCAAACATAACGGACAATGAAAAAACAAATTTTTGGTATCTTCAAAGGCGACAAGTGGATATGGACTTGCTATATAGTGCTGCTATTAGCGTCGCTGATGTTTGTACACAGTACTACCGGTGCACTCGAATTTCAGCGGCATAGCAATCCGGTGCACTTCCTGATAAGCCAAGGTGGGTTTATCATTATGGCAATTGTTGCGGCATTGATAATGAGCAACCTTTCGTACAAAAAGCTCTTCAACCTTGCCAACATAGCCATAGGCGTAAGTTTAGTGCTACTGTTTATAACTCTGGCTTTTGGCGACGCCACCAACGACGCCAAACGATGGCTCAAAATTCCAATCATCGACCAGACTATACAAACATCCGACATTGCCAAGCTGTGTTTAACCATATTCATAGCCAAAGTAATGTCTACGCACCAACGCGATGATGAAGATATCAAAAAAGGCGCCCTCTATTCAGCTGTGGCAATAGCAGCAGTATGTCTATTGATACTTCCTGCCAACCTTTCTACAGCATTGCTCATCGGAATCACTTCGGTGATGTTGCTTATCATTGCCCGTGTAAAACTAAAACACATTTTGTTAGTTGGCAGCGGACTCGGAATTTTTGTTTTTCTATTAATAATAGTACTCGGCAAAACAGGCACTTTTAACCGTGCCGAAACTTGGGTAAATCGTATCGAAGCATACGTTCAGAGCGACGACGCTCAAGACAAAAAAGACACTTTCCAAGCCGACCAAGCCAAAATAGCCATATCGCGAGGAGGTCTAATAGGTCAGGGTTCTGGAGCAAGTATGCAGAAAAACGTGCTGCCCCACCCCTATTCCGACTTTATTTTTGCATCAATAATCGAAGAACGCGGACTACTTGCCGGACTTGGTATCATTGTGCTCTACGTCATAATGATGCACAGATGCGTTATCTCAGCCAAATACCAGTCGAGCGCCTTTCCTGCCTTTCTCTGCATTGGGCTTGCACTAAATATTATAATGCAAGCCGTGTCGAATATGGTGGTGGCGGTCAACCTTGTGCCGGTAACAGGTCAGCCGTTGCCCATGGTTAGTATGGGCGGAACGTCGCTGATAATTTCATCTGTATCGGTAGGTATAATATTGAATATCAGCAGATATTCAGAACAACATGGTAAAGAAAAGGAAAAAGAAGAGGTGGAGGAGAGCGACCGCGAACAAAATATCGAGGACATCACCGACTACCCGTTTGTAATAGGTTAACCATTAACACAGAGCATTATGAAAGTACTTATAGGAGGCGGAGGCACAGGCGGACACGTTTTTCCTGCCATTGCTATTGCTCAGGCTATAAAAAAAGCCGCACCCGACACCGAAATACTATTTGTGGGCGCACAAGACAAAATTGAGATGGAGAAAGTGCCTGCTGCGGGATTCAAAATCATAGGACTTCCGGCGGCGGGTTTGCAACGTAAACTCACTCTCAAAAACCTTGCTCTGCCATTCAAACTGCTCAAATGCGCACGCATGTCGAAAAAAATCATCAAAGATTTTCAGCCCGACATAGCTGTTGGTGTTGGAGGATATGCCTCAGGACCAATTCTCCGTGCTGCATCTAAAGCAGGAGTGCCAATAATGCTACAAGAACAAAACTCTCACGCAGGACTCACCAACAAGATGCTTGCCGACAAGGCTGTTAAGATTTTTACCGCCTACAAAAATATGGACAAGTATTTCGACCCTGCCAAAACAATGCTCACAGGCAATCCTGTACGCGCCGACATTGCCGAAAACACTGCTACTCGCGAAGAGGCCATCGAGCATTTCAACCTCAATCCCGACAAAAAAACATTGCTAATAATCGGCGGAAGTCTCGGTGCCGGCACTATCAACAAGAGCATGCTCAAATTTGCCGAAAAATTTCAAACCGAAAGCAACATTCAGATTATTTGGCAAACCGGCAAATACTATTGGAACGACATCGAAGCCGCAATGAAAACCAAAAACTGCCCCGACATACATCCCACGGCATTTGTTAAACGCATGGATTTGGCTTACAAGGCTGCCGATGTGGTGGTTTCGCGTTCGGGTGCATTGTCGGTTTCCGAGTTGTGTCTTGCTGCCAAACCTGTTATTTTCATACCTTCGCCCAACGTTGCCGAAGACCATCAAACCAAAAATGCTATGGCTCTTGTTAACGAAAACGCTGCCGACATCATCAAAGACAGCGAGGCTGAACAACTTTTTTTCGATAAAGTGCAAAATTTATGCAATGATAGCGAAACGATGCATACATATTCAAAAAATATTTATAAATTAGCAGTTAAAAACTCGGCGGATATTATCGCCGAAGAAGTAATACAATATGCTAATAATAAATTAAAACAAGAATAACGAATTATAACAAAAAAACATTACTCATGAAACGCATTACTACATTGATAATAGCTGCCGCAGCAATTGTTTCCACAGCCGCGCTCCAAAGCTGCAACAACGCGCCCTATCAAAAAACCAATGCCAAAAACCGTATGGCAAGCGTTACCGTTCAGGCGCTCAATAATATGTCTGAAATCTACTCCGAAATCGAAGAAGTGGCTATCAAAAACGAATTTGACAACGCTCTTGCCAATGTGCTTTCGCATCAAGACGCCAACTACAACCCGGTAGTGGCCACCAACGAAGAACTTCGTCAAAAAATCGACATCTTCAACCTTTACCGCATTGCATTGCACGAATACACAAAACTTACAAGTGCCGAGTCTACGCTAAAATCGCTCTCACCTTTTAGCAACGCTTGCGCCAACATCACATCTAAATTCCGCACAGCCAACGACTCTACACTTCACGAAAAAGCTAACATCATCAATTCATACATCACATCGCAGCGTTACAACACCGACAAGGTGATGAACATTCTCATCAATATGCTTGATGAAATTTGGCAAAAAGACTCCAAAGATTGGAACAATCTGCTCAACGAATCATTTGCCAACTATCAGTTAGCTGTCAACAACATTCCCGAAGATAGTTTCAACGAGGAAAAACTCGCTAAATATGTTTACCAACCTTACGACGGCAAAACAGCTCTTGTGGAGGCATACAAACTCAACCTCATCAAAGAACGCTACGACTATGTTCGCGGATTTGTCAACAGCCAAGACAACATTACCACAGCAATTAAATATCTCTGCGAAATATCCAACGCACTGCTCAAGGCTCGCGACGTGGAAGAAATCGACAACGACATCAGCAAAGCCGAAGCTGCTCTCAAAGCTTGTGATTTTGGACAAAAAGAACTAGAATAATGAACCAGTTTGAAAACATAAAATACGTCTACCTGCTCGGCATTGGCGGTATAGGTATGAGCGCTCTCGCAAGATATTTCAACGAGGGCGGTTTCGAAGTTTATGGCTACGACCTAACCGAATCGCCGCTTACCAAACAGTTGCAAAGCGAAGGCATTACCATCACTTACACCGACGACACCGAACAAATTCCCGACAAAATTGTGCTCGATGTTAAAAGCACAATGGTAATATTCACGCCTGCCATACCCAAAAACAACAAGCATTTCTGCTTTTTCTCCGAAGGCGAATACCTTATGCTCAAACGTGCCAAGGTATTAGGAATCATTGCCAACGGATACAAAACTATTGCGGTTTCGGGCACTCACGGCAAAACCACCAACTCTTGCACCATAGCCAACATTTTTCAAGAGTCGGGCTTAGACAGCTTTGCATTTCTCGGTGGAATATCCAAAAATATCGACAGCAATCTGTTGCTTCCACGCAAGCAAGAGAGTTTCTCCAATCCGGAAACACTGCTTGTGGCAGAGGCCGACGAATACGACAAATCCTTTTTGTGGCTCAATCCATTTGCCACCATCATCACGTACGTTGACGCCGACCATCTCGACATATACAAAAACCGCGATGAAATCATAACCACATTCAATCAGTTTGCACAGTCAACACACCGCAACGGATTTGTGGTTGTAAACAAAAAAATCGATAATCTTATCGACACCGCCGGAATACGCAAAATCACATATTCCGACACCGCCACCACAGCCGACTACTACGCCGAAAATATCCGCTTAGACAACGGCACATACACCATAGATGCACACACTCCATCGGGTGTGGTTGCCGACATTACCATTGGAGCAAAAGGTCGTGTAAATATCGAAAACACAATGGCTTGCATTGCAGCTTGTGAAAACATAGGCATCAAAATGTCGGGCATCAAAAAAGGAATAGCCACATTCCGAGGCGTTAAACGTCGTATGGATATTCACGTACAAAAACCCGATTTTGTATACATCGACGACTATGCTCACCATCCTCGCGAATTGGAAGCCACAATCACATCGGCCAAGCAATTATTTCCGGGCAAAAAATCGTTGGGCATTTTCCAGCCCCATTTGTTCACAAGAACAAGAGATTTTGCCGAAGGATTTGCGCAAAGTCTTGATTTACTTGACGATGTAATTCTTATGGATATCTATCCTGCACGTGAAAAACCCATCGAAGGTGTCACATCCAAAATGATAGCCGACTTGATGAAAAACAAAAATGTTATAATTTTAAACGAATTATCACAAATAATTAGCTACATACAGCAAAAAAATGTAAAACTTTTATTATCTTTGGGCGCGGGAAATATCGACAAAATCGTAAAGCCGCTTACAGAGGCATTTTCAAATCTCTAAATCAGGCGTAAAAGTGAACAAGGGCACGTTAAAAAATATCGGAATTATAATGGCAGCAGTTGTTTTCGCAGCTGCTATAATATACTCATCGTCAAAATTCCGCGACACTTTATGCGGTGCTATCGACATCAACATCAAGGATTCAAACCAAATCAGTTTCATATCTCGCAATGATGTTTTGCAGTTGATACACAACCCTTCGCACGAAATTCTCGGCACGCCGCTCAACGATATCGACATCAACGATATGGAAATTTACCTTCAGCAGCAACCCTACATCCGTCAAGCCGACATATACAAAACTGTCAACGGACACCTGAAAGTAGACATTCAACAGCGCAAACCCATAGTTGAAATCATCACTGCCACCAACAAAAACTACTACATCGACGAAGACGGAACAATTTTCCCGGGTAGTCAAAAAGGCAAAGCTCCTAATGTAATGGTGGCTAACGGCTTTATCAGCGACAAATACAACTTTGACAAGCACCACACTTACAATATTTACAACGAAAACATCAAGACGTCAAAAGAAGCTGAGATATTTCGTCTGGCACGATATATTGCCAAAGACGAATTTTGGCGCGACCAAGTAGAGCAGATATACGTCAATGAGTCAAACGAATACGAAATTGTACCTCTTGTAGGTCCTAAATTATTAGAAATTGGTTCTATCGACAACTACGACGAAAAGCTCTTCTATCTTAAAAACTTCTTTACCAACGGATTGAAAAAAACCGGTTGGAACAAATACCAGTCGGTAAGTGTAAAATACAAAGGACAGATTGTATGCAGCAAAGCAATATAAATTACAAGGAAATAACAATAATTAGAAACTAATATAAAAACTATGCCGTGTAACAATATCATCACAGCCATCGACATTGGCACGTCGAAAACAGTGGCCATAGCCGGCACAAAAGACGACCAAGGAAGAGTGAAAATACTCGGAATCGGCGAAGCCGAGACTAAGGGTGTAATCCGTGGCACAGTGCAGAACATTATGTCTGCGAGAGATTCCATCAAAGAAGCAGTTGAAAAATGCCAGAAAGCAGCCAACGTACAATTCAAATACGTGTATGTAGGCATCGACGGACGCAACATCTGCGGTCAGGTAAACAGCCACTCCAAAATCATAACCGACATCATCACCGACGACGACATCAAGCAGCTTACCGAAGAACTCAACCAAATTTCGGCAGGACAAGACGAAAATATTATCCATGTGATTCCACAAGGCTACTCTGTCGACAACAACGCCGTTGGACTCAACCCCAAAGGCTACAACGGTCGCAAGCTCGAAGGCACTTTCTACGTGGTAAAAGGCAAAGACAAGGCCGTTAAAAATATTCGTCAAGCTGTGGAAATGGCTGGATTAAAAATTATCAAGCTCATTCTCGAACCTTTGGCATCGGCAGAAGCCGTTTTATCTAAAGACGAGAAAGAAGTGGGCGTGATACTTGCCGACATAGGCGCCGGCACTGCCGACATAGCTGTTTTTCAAGACAACATTCTGCGCTACACAAGCGTAGTGCCACTCGGAGGCAAAGCCATTACCAACGATATCAAAAAAGGTTGCGGCGTGCTTGAACGTCAAGCTGAGCAAATCAAAGTACAATACGGCGCAGCGTTGTCGCAAAAAGACTTCGCCAAAAAAGCTGTTACTGTTAAAGGTGTTAACGGAAAATCTAAAGAGATACCTTTCACCGCGATAGCATCTATCATCAATGCTCGTGTAGAGGAGATTCTCGGCGGCATAGCCAACGAAATTGACACCATCAGAAACCAGACACAATTGAGCGCAGGTTTGGTACTCACTGGCGGCACTTCAAAACTCAAGAGCCTTGTGCAGCTTGCCAAATTCCGTTTGTCGATCGAAACTCGCACCGGAACACCGCTGTATATCAATCCCGAATATTCTACCGAAGGATATGCAGCAGCCGTTGGTCTTATTATAAAAGGTATGGAATATACCGAAAGCATTTTCGAACAACGTCGTCTCAAAGCCGAAAAAGAAAAAGCAGCAGAACAGCAGCAAACCTCTCAGGCTACCAAACCAGACGACAAAGCTAAAGACAACTCCAAAGCAAAAGCCAAAGACGATAAAGACGACAAAGGAGGTATCCGCGGCTGGTTCGACAGTCTCATCGGCAAAATATTCTCAGAGCCAAACGATAGCAAAATGTAACTTGAAACCATTAACTAAAAGGAAGACAAAATGACCCCGGAAATAGACAACGAAACTCTTGGTTTTATCTGTGAACCCACGAGAAACAATATAATTAAAGTAATCGGTGTAGGTGGAGGCGGAGGCAACGCTGCCAACTACATGTTCAATTATGGTATTCACGATGTTGACTTCATCATTGCCAACACCGACCAACAGGCACTCAACGCAAGCCCGATTCAGGTTAAAGTTCCCCTTGGCGAAAAACTCACCGAAGGTCTCGGAGCGGGCAACAATCCTGAAAACGGCAAACAAGCAGCTATCGAAAGTATCGAAAAACTCAAAACCGCTCTCGACACAGGCACCAAGATGCTATTTGTCACAGCCGGAATGGGCGGCGGTACAGGCACAGGAGCAGCTCCTATCATTGCCAAAACCGCCAAAGATATGGGCATACTTACAGTGGCTATCGTTACCATACCATTCAGATACGAAGGACCAAAACGTGTAAAACAAGCTCTCACCGGTCTGGAACAGTTGTCGCAAGGTGTTGACGCAATGCTGGTTATCGACAACGAGAAAATCCGCGAAATGTATGGCAACATGCCGGCACGTCAGGCTTTCTCCAAAGCCGATGACATCTTAACAATGGCTGCCAAAGGTATTGCAGAAATAATCACCGTTCCGGGCGAAATCAACGTCGACTTTGCCGATGTTAAAACTGTGATGGAAGATAGCGGCGTAGCTTTGATGGGACGTGGCGAGGCCGACGGCGAAAACCGTGCTCTCGATGCCATCAAAGGCGCACTCAACTCTCCATTGCTCAACAACAACGACATTCGCGGTGCCAAAAACCTGCTCGTAAACATCATATCATCGTCAGAACGTCCCACCACTCTCGAAGAGGTAGGCACTATCAACGAACACGTACAAGCAGCAGCCGGCGAAAGCGCAAACCTTATCTGGGGACAAACCACCGACGAAAATCTCGGTTCTAAGATATGCGTCACCCTTATTGCCACAGGTTTCGACAAACAAGAAATTCTCAATCCATACGAACACCCATCGGCTCCAAAACCGGCGCCCAAACCCGAAGTCAAGGTTGAAGAACCCGCCAAGGCAGACACCGAAAGCGAAAACACCGACAACCAAGACGAAACCGACAACGCCGACAGCACCACCGAAGGCGAAACTACCGAAAACGAAACCGCCGACGAAGAAGAGAAAATCAGCGAAGTGGTGATACAGAGCAAGTTTCAGAAAATAAACTTTGCCGATATTCAAAATCTTGAAGAAATCGAAAACTGTCCCGCCTTTGAACGCAAGGGCATAAAGCTGTCGTTCGATGTTCCAAAAGACGCTAAGAAATTTCCGTTGGTAGAGGATTAACTGCAAGAGCTCTAAAATTAGATACAAAAACAAATAACAATGGCACTTTTATTGCAGTAAAAACAGCATAAAAATTAAATCTAAACAGTCAAAGCCTATGACACCTGAACTCGGTTCAAAATTATTCGACATCGCTTATCCCCTATTTCAGAGGATAACCAATGATGACTTTGAATATGTATACCGCGGATATTTCACTCACAACATCACCAAAAAGATACTCTTTTTGGCAGATACCAACATTGCCAAAGTAACATATCAGCAGTCTACTTTGCAAAAACGAATCTACTACATTATGGTGGAGGGATTGCAAAACATCACACGGCATCAAGACGAAATAGCCAATCTTAACACCGAAAAATATCCGGGCATTTTTGCCATACAGAAAAACGGAGAGAGATACTACATCTCCACCGGCAACATTGTGGCAAACGACAAGATACCCGCATTGCAAGAAAAACTTGACACTATCAACAGCCTGAATCAAGACGAGCTCAAAAAATTTCACCGTGAAATGCTCACCACCGGTAGCATGAGCGACAAAGGTGGCGCAGGTCTCGGTCTTATCGAAATGAGCCGCAAATCGGGCAACAAATTGCTATATAGTTTTGAACAGTTAGACGACGAGTACACATACTTCTACTTGCAAACTCTAATTCCCACCGACTCTTCGTTTGGTGCCACCGACATCAACGGACAGCAGTCAAAGGGACACAGTTCGCTCGATAGTGTAAAACAACTTCACAAGCAGATGAACAACGAAAATCTGTTGTTATATTTCAACGGATTCTTCAATCAAGAAAACCTTCTCAGCCTGTTGGCAATCATCAAGGGCCGTATGAATATGCCCCTCACCACTATCAAGGTTTCCAATGTTATGGTTGAGATGCTCCAAAACATCATCAAGCACGGCAGCAAACAAAACAGTTCAGCAGGCATTTCGGGCGTATTCTTCATGGGTCAAACCGGCAAAGACATTATGCTCACCGCCGGCAACATTATCAAAAACGAAGCAAAAGACGTAATCGCCGAACGCCTCGAATTTGTTAACGGAATGTCAAAAGACGAACTGAGCGACTACTACGACGACATCCTTCTTGACTTCGACACCGCCGACGCCAAAAAGACCGGTCTTGGATTCTCCGACCTCAGAATCAAAAGCGATCGTCCGCTCAAATACCGTTTTATGAACATCAACGACGACGAACAGTTCTACATATTACAGACAGCAGTAACAATTAAAAACTAAATAATCCCACCGAAATATGGAAAAATTATTCATCGAAGAAACAGAAGACACCCCGGAAATCATCCTCGATCCGGAGCAAAACATATTCAAAATATCTAAAATATCTGTGCCCGAAAACGCACTTGACTTTTACAAACCCGTACTCGATTGGCTCAAAGAATACGCCGAAAGACCCAACGTGCAAACCGTATTCGAATTCGACCTCGAATATGTTAACACCGCTTCGAGCAAGCAAGTAATTCAGGTAATTCTTTCGCTTCAAAAAGTAGCTGAAAAGAGCGACGTAAAAGTTAGATGGTACTACGAATCTATCGACGAGGACATGAAAGCTCTCGGCAACCGTTACAAAAAACTTGTAAACGTTCCGTTCGAATTAGTGGAAATAGAGTAAGATATAACAATAAGAATGTTAGTTGGCCGCGCAAAACAAAATTTTGTGCGGCGTTTTTTTTGTATCAAAAAAAAATCACTATATTTGTTTTTTCAAACAATCATCACCTATTTAGGGCAATGACCGACTACGAAACCATCGACATATCCGAGTTCGAACGACTCAAAGAAGAAAACGCAACCCTGCGCACTATGCTCAGGAGGTATATGATATTTGGCGAATACGGCAAGTTTAGCAATCTTGAAGCCGACTTGTCGCAACAACTAAACTATACCGAAAAAATCAACTCGTTGCTTTTCAACAATATGCTCACGGCTGCTTTTGCCGGCGACATCGTTTACAACGACGAACTCGACCCTGAAGATTTTGTAATCACCCGTGTGAATCCCACTTTTGTGCAATTTGCAAAAACTCCGCCCGACGAAATCATCGGTCGTCGTGCATCACAAACCAAATTGTTCAACGCAGAAAACTGGATTCCGCTCCTTGCCAGAGCCGCCCATTCGCCTATTCCCTGCGAAGACACCGTTACCGACGGCAACAAGTCGTATCAAGTCACGGCATTTGCATCCAAAGAAGGTTCGGTAATTGTAATGTTCCAAAATATCGACCTTCGTGCCGAAGCCGAAACCAAAATTCGCGAAAACCTCCGCTTTACGCAGATGATGATTGATGCAATACCCACGCCGGTATTCTACAAAGATATGGAAGGTCGTTACCTTCTCTGCAATAAAAGCTACGCCACCAACGTGCTTGGAGTTTCGCCCGACACTGTTATCGGCAAAACAGCTTTGCAGCTCGACACATTCTTTCCAAAAGAGTACGCCGATTTTTACCAAGAAAAAGACATTCAGCTTATCAAAGACAAAGGCATACAGATTTACGAAGGTCCTATAAAATGTGCCGACGGAGTTGTTCGCGAATACATTGTAAATAAAACTCTTATCAAAAACAATAGCGGCGAATTTGCAGGCATTCTCGGTGTAATGCAAGATATTGACCGAATGATAACCGCACGCCGCGAACTTGCCGAAAGCGAAATCCGCTACAAAACACTTTTCAATGGCATTGGGCAACCCATCATCGTAGTAGACACCGACGGCAATATCATTATGCTCAACTCCACCGCTGTAGAACTTTTCGAAGTTGACGGCAAAGATATTACAACGGGTAGCGATATACCAGCCAACCAACTCATCGACATGAATCTCATCAAAGAGGTGGCTCGTCAAGGCAAAATCCTTACACGAAAAGTATGCGTCACTATCAATGGCGAGGAGCGATGGTATCTCAGCACAATGCAACCCATCAACGACTTTTTCGGCGAACAAGTTATCCAGATTATCTCAAACGACATCACCGAAATCAAGCACTACCAAACAGAACTACTCGGTCAGAAAAAGAAAGCCGAGGAGTCAAACAACCTTAAAACTGTGTTCCTTGCCAACATTGCACACGAAACCCGCACACCTGTAAACATCATCAACGGTTTTGTGCAAATGATTCAAAGCGGAATGTCTGCCGACAAACACAAAGACTATCTCAACCTCATAAATTCTAACTGCAAAAAACTGCTCGGCATCATCGACGACATTGTAGAACTCTCTATGATTGAGACAGGTCAGAAAAAACTAAGGCACGAAATATGCAGTATCAATAGTATTGTAGAAGAGTCTTCGTCGTATCTGCAACAGCTCATTGACGAATCGGGCAAAGACATCAAAACCGAAAAGAGCAAGCCAGCCAAAGATACCGACAGCCTTGTGTATGCCGACTCAATGTGCATCAGCCAAATTTTCAAAAAACTGATCACCAATGCGGTAACATTCACCAACGAAGGCAAAATTGTAATAGGCAGCAACATTATAACCGGCAACGACGGCTCGCCAGAAATAGCATTCTTTGTTTCCGACACAGGCATCGGCATTGCCGAAGAAAAATTGAGCGTAATATTCGAGCGTTTCCGTCAAGGCGACGAAGGTGCAGCACGACAGTATGGAGGCAACGGTCTCGGCCTGTCGATTGCTAACGAACTTGTTAAACGAATGGGAGGAAGAATAGAAGTAAAATCCGTACTCAACTCCGGATCCACATTCACCTTCTATATACCATATAAGAAGGCGGGAATTACCCAGCCATAAATTTTACAACAATGAAAAGAATAGTAGCATACATAGCGGCAATCATAATTTCGTCGGTGGCACTCAACGCATCGGCGCAAGAAGAATCCATAGCCGATCAATACAAGTCGCTCACCGACCAATACAACGAATATATCAACACCGAACCATTTGTGGCATTGGAGTTTGCGGCTCAGGCAAAACAAATGGCAGAACAGTGGGGCGACTCTTCAAGCATTGCTACAGCATACAAAAACATCGGATTCGGCTACTATAAAACAAGAGTTTACTATCTTGCCATCGAAGCTCAATTCAAGGCATACGAGATATACTCCAAACTAGCTCAAAACGACAAAATGGCTCTCTGCCAAATCGACATAGCCCGCACATACTACGCACAAGAGGCATACGATCTTGCCGAAGAATATTGCTCAAAGGCAATCGACATCTGCCGACAATTCAAATATCCCAACATTCAGGCAACAGCACTCACCCTTTTGGGCGACATCACAATCAAAAACGACGAAGACGATGCTCTTAAAAACCTAATTGCCGCCCGCACTCTCTACGAAGAGCTTGAGGCTGAAGACAAAATACTAGAAACCAACATAAAAATAGCTCAGGCATACGCCATTATCAATGAGCAAGATAGCGCATTAGAAATTCTCGACGAGTGTTTAGAAAAATACCAGCAGAAAAAAGACCTCTATGGCATTGCCAACACAATGGAAACCTATGCCTACGTGTACATCACCGACGACAATGCCCCCAAAGCAGCTGAGTCGCTCAAATCGGCATACGAAAGCTATCACAAGGCAGGACGTCAGCATGAGTCGCTCGTGGCACGCACACGTCTGGCCTCGCTCCAAATCGACTACAATATGGACGAACAAGCTCGCACCAATGCCGAGGCAGTGCTTCACGATGCCGAAATGGAAGAATTAAACTCCGGCATATCTGAATTGCGAATCAAAAACAAAGCTTGCGACATTTTGCGCACTTTCTTCAAACGTCACGATATGTACGAAAAGGCGCTACAATACAGCGAACGCTACGCACAAACCTCCGACAGCATATTTGAGCAGAAAAAGAAAGAGCAGTTTTCTGAATTTCAAGTTAGTCTCGAAAGCCAGAAACAACAGAAAGAAATCGAAGCCATTCAGTATCAAGCCGAACGCGACAAGTTTAACCTCGAACGCCAGCAAAACAATCGAAACATAATTTTCCTCGTTGTGGTGATACTCCTTGTTATAATAGTGGTGCTCATCTACTACTTCCGTTACAAAGAGAAAAACAACCACAACAAACAGTTGTCTGACTCAAACCAACGAATGCAGATAGAAATTCAGGAACGCAAACTTGCCGAAGCCGAGCTGCGCAACAGCGAAGAGAAATACCGACTGCTTTTCCGCAAGACCCCTATCGGCATCATCCAGTTCAACGACAATTTCAAGATTACCACCGCCAACGAGCGCATAGCGCAGATTTTCAACCTCAAAAACAAGAACGTTGTGGGACAGGACATCACCTCGGTGGTTCCACAGGAGGTTCTGCGCGGGTTCGACGTGTCGTCCGACTCGTCGACACAGAGCGACAAGATTTCAAAGCAAGAATACGAAATCAATACCGACAGCGGCAAGGTGTACGCTTCTATCACTCTCAAGCCTTACCACTACAGCACCGGTCGCGAAGTGGAAAAAGGCGGAATTATGATTGTGGAAGACATCACCGACCGAAAATTAGCCGAGCAAAATGCCTCTCAACTATCGCAAAAGCAATCATCCATACTCAACATTCTGCCCGAAACCATTTTCAATATCGACCAAAACGGCACATTCACCTACGCCAAAATTCCGGGCGACAACGATGCTGAAAAACAATATGTAGGTCGCAATATGCGCGATAAGTTTGATGCCGACATTCTTTTGCAGTTTCTGGTTGCCTACAACGAGGCTCAAAACAACGAAGACCCGCAATACGTTGAGTATCAGAAAGACGGCAAATATTACGAAGCTCGTTTTGCACAAAGTAGCAACAACACAGTTTTGCTCACCATCCGCGACATTCCGGCTATCAGAAACATCGGCGGCAATGGCAACGGCGACATCAACACAGCCTCAAAAGCCAAGAGCGAACTGTTGCTCAATATGACTCAAAACACAAAGCAACCCATCGAAAACATCATAGTTACCGCCGAAAACCTTGCCGCCAACGCCACTCTTCCTGAAAACTCTGCCAAAGCTACAGGCATTCTCAAAGATGCGGTATCTGTACACGAAACTCTCACCGAAATTTGGAATCTTGCCCGCATAGAATCGGGCAAAAATCTATACACACGCATTGCCGACCCCAGACGCATTGCCGACGACATTTACAACCTATTTAAACAAAACGCCGAAGAAAAGAATCTTGAATACACTCTCGAAGTTGCACCAAACACTCCCAAAATGCTTATTGCCGATGGTGTTAAACTTCGTCAAATTTTTTTCAACCTTGTAAGCAACGCCATCAAATTTACCGACAATGGTAGCGTTAAACTCAATATTGATTGTAAAGACACTTCCGACACACACACCACACTTGTATTAACAGTTGCCGACACAGGAGTTGGTATTTCAAAGCAAGTGGCTGATACAATGTTTATTGCCGGCGAAAACGTCAAACGCTCGTCGGGTACAGAACTTACAGCCCGTCTTGTAGAAAACCTCAAAGGCACTATCACTGTTGACAGCACACCGGGATTAGGTTCTACATTTACTGTAACAATCAAAGACATAAGTATTTACAACACCGACAGCGAAGAAGCAAAAGACATCATCGACATAGCCTCCACCACTAAGGCAAAGAAGAAAAACGCATCGCAGCATGAGTTTATCGAAATGCTCAAAGCCAAGATTATTCCGGAATATCGCCAGCTCAAGAAAAATATATCTTTCGATAGTTTGCTCAAATTTGCCGAAGAGTTTCGCACCACGGCACAGCAACATCAGATGGACAAGGCTGCGTCGATGGCCACAAGCATTATCCACTCTATCAAAAACTTCGACATCAATGCCATCACTATATCGATGCGCAAGGTAGAAAGCTACATAATAGAGCTTGTAAAACCGCAAGAATAG
>JAEEGL011689138.1_pt1 | contig 24087 bp, 25 predicted proteins | sample 9134231 | NCBI WGS metagenome assembly JAEEGL01 (sample SAMN16246548, study PRJNA631951) | gut metagenome | biome: gut microbiome; feature: rumen; material: fiber-attached | host: Bos | place: Iran: Karaj | collected 2018-10
ACATTGTAGCCGAAACACTTGATGGCAACATTGAAGCCTATGAAGTGAAACGTAATCCAAAGAAGTACTCCCCTGCCCGGTTGGAAGAAAAAGTCACAGAAATGAAACGACGATTATTCCGTGGTAAAGAAGTCACAAAGGGAGGATTATCCATGGAAGATATGTAAGATTCATATTAAAAAAGAAGCACATTCTGTACGTTTTCCGTGAAAATTTTGGTAGATTATGATATTATATGTATTTTTGCACAAAATAGAACCGCACCTACATCTGGTAATATCCCAACTGGGTGAATGTCATATCTTTCTCCAGAACTGAAATAATACAGAGTGATTATGCAATGGACTGTCTTATCAGATAATAGAAGCCGCTCGACCTCTGGTCGCTTGAAAGGCAAGAATGATAGCTCTTTCTTAACAGAACATGGGCTGTCTATCCTGTTGGCAACAGAGCGGCACAAGATCCTGCTTGATACAGGAGCAAGCGATGTGTTTATCAGAAATGCAGACTTGTTGGGTATAGACCTCAGCACAGTTGACTATGTTTTCATATCTCACGGACATAGCGACCATGCAGGAGGATTGCGGTGCTTCTTGGAGCAGAATCAAAAGGCTAAAGTCATCGTCTCGTCCGATGCCATGAACGGTAAGTTTTACTCTAAACGAGGAAATCTACATAGCATTACTACGGAGTGGCCAGAGATAGGCGATGACAGACTCATCTTGACAAATCAGACCTTTGAAATCACAGAAGGTATCCATGTGATTGCACATATCCCTCAGAAACATCCGATGCCCAAGGGGAATCAAAATCTCTATGTGCAGGATGCTAATGGAGATTATATCCACGACGATTTCCGTCACGAGTTGGCACTGTATGTTGATGGTCTGCTATTCACAGGTTGCGCTCATAGCGGACTGGAGAACATTTTGGCTGCCTGTCCTTGGCCTGTTCATACCGTAGTAGGTGGTTTCCACCTGCTTGACGGACAAGAGACGGATGAAGAAATAGAAGCTTTAGCTCAAAGGCTGAAAACAAAATGTCCTAATACGAAGTTCTATACAAGTCATTGTACAGGTGACAATGTATTTGAGGTAATGAAGGGCGTGATGGGAAAACAACTACAATCCTTTAGATGTGGAACTATAGAAGATTGCAGGCAATGAGCAGGATTATCAGAGAAGCGAGAACGATGGACATGGCTGAAATTATGAAGGTCATGGATGCTGCAAAAAGGATTATGCGGCATTCAGGCAATATGCACCAATGGAGCGATGGCTATCCATCTGAGGCAGTCATTACGGCTGATATGGAACGGAATGGCGGTTTTGTCATTGAGGATAGTGGCTGCATTGTAGGCTATTTTGCTTTTCTACCATCCCCAGAGCCTACATACAGTAAAATCTATGATGGCGAATGGCTTGATGACACGCAACCTTATCATGTAGTCCATCGCATAGCCAGTTATCCTGATGCTCACGGCATCTTCAGCAGCATCATGGAGTTCTGCTTATTACATGATACGAACATCCGCATAGACACTCACCGCGACAACAAGATTATGCAGCACAACATCCTGAAGCACGGTTTCACCTATTGCGGTATCATCTACCTGCTGTCAGGCGATGCGAGGTTAGCCTATCAGAAGATGGTCATTTGTTAAAGGATAGCCACCCAACGGCCCGTCCTGAAACAAATGAGATTCCAATAAATCATTCAACAAAAGTTAAATCCCAAGACATGGTTGAAATGTCTTGGGATTTTACGATAGAGATTTACAACTTAATTTCGAAAAATTCCAAATGTCCGAAGTGAGTAAGTTGTAAGTGAGTAAGTTCGCGATATCCGTAGAGCCTTTATACTCATTAATCTCTTTTACCGTTTCATCAGTAGGTCATGAGTAATATTCATTTTCCATTCATAGACATAATTGTAATCAGGACCAAGGCTCCTGAAAAAACGGGTACGTTCATCTACATTTCTCATGATAACCACTTCCTTCAATTTTAAGTCGATTGCAACATAGTAATAATAGATACTTGTTTTCTCTGTATCTTCATATACCCCTACTCTTACGGTATAGTATTCTTTGAAGTGCTTAAATGCAGGATATCTGCATCATTAACAATACATCGAAACCCTTCCAAAGGCCGAACTGTCATGACCAGATACGTCTTATCGTCAATTACAGACAATATAAACCCAACGTACTCCGTTTTCTCAAAATCTTCTTCTGTCAGGTCATTGTAACCAAACATTACATTTAAGTGCACTTCTGGCTGTTTCGTCATAAATGCGATATAATTTCCTTTCTTATACATCTTTTATCCTCCTGTTTTTATTTTAGATACTATAATTCCTTAATGGGAAAACATAACGCATGGGCACTTTTACGCTACTGGCAATATATGTCTCTTTGCTTAATCCTTCCCATGTTTTCTTGCCATCAAGGATGAGAACACTTGGATCCTTCTTACTTGGTAATTTTGCTATGCAACCCCACTTCAAGGTCGTCACATTCCTATCGTGATATATGTATTCTATCAAATCCCCGACATTGAAACGATGTTTCTGTTGGAACCCTGACGGCATATATACGAATTCCTCGAAATCGTTATCCTCTATGTATGGTTCATCTGGCCATTGGCAGAAAGCAGAGGCAGGTTCGTCCCGGAAGACTTTTTCTCTAGGAATCTCCTTTACGATGTAGCATAGCAGGTGCTCACGATTTTGTTCAGTCCATTTTTGTATTTCCTTTTCTGCATCATCGTGGTAATAAAAGATGGCACGCTCTGTCATGTCTAAGGATTTGTCTTTTTCAATAATTACCTTGCTTAACAGATAATAGTTATGTATTTGCATATCCTGATATACATGCTCTATCCCCCAGCATAAGGCAGCTGCTGTATCGCTATCAAATGAAGTTGCACTATAGATAGCCATTTCACGCTCCTCTTCAATAGTTGAGCAACCAATATCATAGCGATCATAAACCTCCTTATCGTAATCTGCACAGATAGCAGGCATAACATCTACAAAGCAGGTACGGCTATCCCATTCTGTTTGTTCTGGATTGTCTTCGATATATTTTTTCAGCCATCCACTGCCAGCATCGTATGCCAAGGTTCTTTCCCCAAGACTTATACCACAGTTATCCATATAGAGTTTTGTCATTAGTTTCATGGCATGTATCGGGTCCATCTTTCTACCTTTATCCACAATCTTATAGTAGGCTTTCGTCGCCTTTTTTTCTTTAAAAAGACTTTCTACCTCATGATACGCCTTCTTTGAGAAGTTTTTATATGGCATCTCCTCATAGTCAAGTACAAATGAGTATACAGCCTTTCGTAGACCATCCTTCATTGTCTTCATCGGGTTGTACACACCGTGATACCTGTCGGCAATGTCAAAAAAGTCAGGATAGCAGGCCTTCCATAGGTCCTCAAAAGCTTGATGCCCACGTTTTCCTCCTTCGCTGATAACACCCAGTAGCTCATACATCTTTTTGGAATTGATATTCTTCATATCAGGTTCTTCTTCCAACAACTTCTGAACACATGGCAAAACATAAGCCTTCACCCACTTTTGCAGAAGACTATGCCCGCCTGGGTATTGGGTTGCATTGCTATAATATTTCAGATATTCCTCATATCCATTTACCAGCGTGTCTTCCGCTCCGAAGAAGGCATAAGTATGTGCCTTATCGTAAGCTGTGATACCATAGAACTGATACTTTTCCATGATTTCATAGTCATCACAGAGCCATTCTGTAATATTGAATTCTGTTTCACTATCCTTCCTTGGATTGGTGAATTTATTAATGCCCAGATTCTGTCGCATAATCAGGCTGACATGGAATGCAGGGTTCACCAGAATCTTACGAAAGCCATGCATCTGCTGGGCATACATAGCTCCCATCGAGGTGCCTATGATAACATCAGGATTTACATCGTGACATAATTTGTGCAGCTCCCTTAGTGCTAGTTTGGGTTCCAAGGGGATATCAGGAGAAATAACCACTGTATCAGTCAACTTTTCCCTCAGGTAGTCTGCCGTCTTTGTCGCTCCCGAGGAGCCAAAGCCATGTAAAAATACTATTGTTTTCATATAATCAATTATTTATGTTAATACCCTTTTCTTTCAGCCAGGATATAAATTCATTATCCAGACTGTCGTTTACATTAACTGTGCATGGTGTCATTACACCAGCAATCACTTTTATACTATTCTTACATACGAACTCTTTATAGAAATACGGAGCCCACATGTCGTAATTTGCCCAATTCTCAAACAGGGTCTTGTATAGTTCTACGTTTTCTTTCTTTGAAATTCTCATAATTCACACATTAAAAATCATCATCATACTTTAAATGGTAGTTTCTGGAATCATCCAGCAACGCTTTGAGTTCCGACTCACGGATAATTAGTTTAACACCATCATCAAACACATCATATTCCATCCGAGTCAGGCACGCCGGTATTTCAATACTATTGAGGGCTGTACCTTTAAACGCCTCTGTTTCAATGCTGCGCAATGACCTTGGAAGCTTAACACTTTTCAAAGAGATACAGTTCATAAAGGAACGTAATTCTATCTTTTCCACTTTTGGCGGTATAATAACTTCTTCCAACAGTTTACACTCGCTGAAGACGTGATGCCCCATATATTTCACCGAATCAGGAATAGTGACACTCTTAAGATCCATGCCATAGAAGGCACCGTTCATAATAGTTCTTACACCATTAGGAATTGTATAGTCTTCAACATCGCGAAATAGTGCATAATCAGCCTTGACGATAACACGACCATATTCGGCATAGGTCACGCCAAACTCATCTGTCCATTCTGATTCACCGATTGTCTTGATTAGCGATACACACTCATCCAATGCATCGAGGATTGAAGAGACTTTTCTTGGAACATTGATGATGTTTGGATAGTGCACCATATAAAACTCCCTTTTTTCGGCATCTTTTCCGAATACACCCCAACAATGTGTATTCTTAACACGATCATAGTCGCGGTTAAAGGCCAAGTGCTCTATTTCCTCTTTGCTATACTTTTCTACAAGAGCCTCATCGCATCTGTATGACGGATGCAAATCAGCATTTACACAAATCCGGTTATTTCCTGCATAACGATGGATAAAGAAAGCACCGAGACCTTCTGAAATAAGTATATCTGGATGATACAGATGCATACCTTTACCCAATTTCTGTTCAGTATCCACATAGGAGTTGATGTCTATCTCGATGCAGATTACCTTCCACCCAGGGAAAGCATCTCTGAGTGCCTTTGTTGTTTCTTGTGTACACTGGCCATTATAGTCAGGAATATACATTATCGTTTTTCTGTTCATTATCTTGAATATCGTTTCTGAACATTAAAGAGTTACCTACATAATTGTTGTTTAATCTTATTATTCACTTGCTCAAATGATATTGGCATATAGTTATTATTGTCAACACCAACATCGTATTGAGTAGGAAAGAGATTGACGAGTCTGGAATAATCCAGCCCTGTTTGTGCCGCATTAGTATGAACATGCCCAAAAAGTTGCCAGGTATTCCGATAAGCACCACCAAAGCAGAGGAATGGATAGTGGTTCAGATAAATCTTCTGCCCTCCGATATTGATAAGCATCTGCATGGCAACATGTTCGAATCGAGAGAATCCCTTCCCTATGGTCTTCATGTCGTGATTACCAAGGATGAGATATATTCTGCCATTTAAGCGCTCAAGCAGTCTGCTCCACTCTGCAGAACCACCCATGGCAAAGTCACCCAGATGAAAGACGATGTCATCTTTACCAACTGTGCTATTCCAGTTGTTGATAAGAGCCTCGTTCATTTCCTCAACATCCGCGAAGGGGCGCTGGCAATAACGAATGATATTCCGATGCCCCCAGTGAGTGTCTGCTGTGAAGAAGATTCTGTCACTCTTCTTAAATATCAGTCGGTCTTTTATCGGTTGCATCATCGTTTTACTATAACTCATCACCTTCACGTTTTTATAATCAGGATTATTATCCTCAATTACTCTAACAATGTCATCGTATTCCAAGGAAGGGACCTCGAGCTCACTGAAGAACTCAACATAAGGTCCCATTCCATACCTACTTTCAATGTAAGAGAACTTAACTTCTTTGATAATCATACGAAACCTATTTTACGACATTCCTTCTTCTCGAACTTCTCACCATCGCAATAAGCGTACAGACTATCAAGTCTGTTTTCGTCATCACCATGAAGCACCGTATTGATGGCATAGTGACGCGCTATGTTCTCTATCTGGCCACCACTGAAGTCATACTTCGAAGCCAGAGCTGTACTCTCATCCTCTGAGAGGACTGGGATCATCGTCTTCCAGATGCTAGACCTTGCCTCCAAAGATGGTTTGTTGAACTTGATCTTATAGAGGAATCTGCGTTCGAAGGCTTTGTCCATGTTCTGCTCCAGGTTCGTGGTAGCAATCATGATGCCATCGAGTGTTTCCATCTCCTGAAGGATGATGTTCTGAATAGAATTCTCCATCTTGTCCACAGCATTCTCTGCACCCTCGCGACGCTTACCAATCACAGCATCTGCCTCATTGAAAAGCAGAATCGGGGTAATCTTTGTTCTTTTTACCTGCTCACGATAGCGATCAAAAATACCTTTGATATTCTTTTCGCTTTCGCCCACCCAGCAGCTCTTAACCTCAGAGATATTCACCTGCAGGATATTACGTCCGGTCTTGCGAGCTATCTGCAGAACCGTTTCCGTTTTCCCCGTACCGGGAGAGCCATAGAATACGCAGGCAAAGCCACAGCGCATCTTCTGTGATTTCATCCTTTCACGTATGTTCTTGAAGTTCTCCTCGCTCAGGAGTTCCTCCAGTTCTTCCACCTGACTGTTGGTCTTGCCGTCATAGAAGAGTTTTTTCTCCTCTATGTGCTTACTGATGATAACGTCGCTAGCTACGGGTTTGTCCTTCGTTTTGAGTTTAAACCCTTTCAACAGCTTTTTTATAGCTCTGTCCGTTAGACGATAGTTGGATCTATCCTCGAAGCCGTCGTCGAAATTGTATTCTATCAGCTTCCTCTTTTGCAGAAGATGCTTTCCTAATTCGAGCGTATCCGTGAGACATTTCTTATCACGATCCTCTTTCAGCAGAAAGCCCAGATTATCTGCTGAGAGAACTGCTTCATTATGAATAGCAAGGTGACGGCAGAAATGTGTAAGAATCATCCTGTCATTATTATTGAGCTTCAGTCTTTTTATACTCTTTACGTAAGGATTATTCTCATTCTCGCCGAATAACTGATTAAGCTCATCATACATGATGTCATGATTGATCTCATCTTCATACAGCGAATGAGTCAGATCAAAGAATTTCTCGAGGAATGTTTTTGCGTCATCACATTTATATGGTTCGCGCTCGTACTTCTTATTCTGAGAGATGGCCATAATTACCTTCTTGGGAACAAAGTAACTAATCTCATCATTATAACTCTGAGCCATTCTGATAAAATGCTTCCTTACCAGATCATCTAACAGTGGCTGGTACTTCAAGATGCTCACAGCACGACAGTCGAGTATATTTGCGATATCCGACAAATCAGTCTTATGCGAGCAAGTACTTCGCTCCAGAAAGAGCGAAAGGAACAGAGCTTGCATGTTCGAAATGTCCTGTTTGTCAGCTACCACCTGAAGATAAGGAGTGGATTCTTTGAAGAAAGAATCACTCAACTTACAGTCATTGGCTAAGATGACGATCTTCTCGATAGCCTCGAGAACTGTCAGCCTGCTAATCTCTGCCAGATCTAAGGATTGCTTCCTTTTAGCTTTGAGATTTAATCTCTTTGATTTACTTGTTCTCATAATACACACTTTTTGATTTCCAATGCAAAGATAGCAAGCATTTTTTAATGTTACTATAATATAATATGTATAAGGTATGAAAGTGCTTTTCTGAGGTATAAAAAAAGCGAGGGTATCTCCCTCGCCTTTAAATAATGACTAAAAAACTATTTTGTAATCTCTTTAATAAGGGGCACTAGATATACAGCATCCCAAGAATTGCCTTTTTTGAGATGGGACATTTCATATATATGAGAATAATGCCCATCGAACTCATCAGCATTATAATCTTCGAGATCCCAAAACAGCCCATAACAGTTATCATCAATATCGTCAAACTGATGCTTCTCCATATCCAGGAACTGCTGATGTATTTCATCTGTAATCTCGAACGTTACATAATCTGCATCGAAGTCTGGTCCCAAATCATCACGGTTGTAGTCTCCATATTTGTGTGTTCCAACAGGAAAACTTTCTGAAGGGTGTAAATCTGGATCAACACAAATCCTCTTATAGCCCTTAAGTTGATGGACAAGGAAACCTGCAGTTCCTATTCCGACGATAACATCTGGTGAATACTTTTCACAGATATTTATCAATCGTTCCATCGCTTTTTGGGGCTCAATAGGTATATCGATATCAGCAAATCTCCAACCATGTAATATTGGGCTTACGTGAAAGTGTTTATCATCGAAGACCATATTAAAGTCATGAACCATCAGTTGCGTCTTAATCTTGGGGGCATCAGCAGTTGTCGGCTCTTTTAAAACAGGACGTATTGATAAGCCTTTACACCAGTCTTCGGTATGAGTCATCAAAGTGGCTTTATTTTTCTCATCATCGAAATCCATGAAAACAGCAGCCTCAGCTTTACTAGGACATTTAGGATTATTCGTAGCAGTCCAATAAGCCGCTTCTCTCTCAGAAACGATGTTCACCCCATCCTTCTTTCCTCCTGAAGGAAGGAAAATACAATTTCCATTAGGTCCCGTAACCAAGATTCCATGCCTGCGCTCATTACCTGCCACGCACCAAATTAGAATACATTCTTTCGAAAGTTCTTCGAAATCTTCTTGGGTAGGCATTCTCCAACCACCTCCCCAATCTTGACGAGCCACATCATACTCAAGTGGAAGTATATCGACCTTTTGTAGTTCGGAAGGAGTCTGTCTATAGCCTTCCTCGTCATAACTATCATTCAGATAAAGCTGCCCCCAACCATAATACTCTGTCAAATCATTTTGGGGGGCACTCAAATTCCTTGTGGACCATAAAGTCTCGCTAGGCAGGCCTAAATCTACATATTCAACACCCATTTCAAATTCGTGGGTATCGTTGAGGTCCTTTATCGGAACATTCAGCATCTGTTTTCTAGCGAATGTACTAAGAACTTCAATTCTTTTTTCCTTCTTAAGATGATTTAGAAGCTCCTTTGCGACCTCTTTGCCAATTTTTGTAGGATTCATCTCTCTGTCAATCAAAAAAGTGATTGTACCTTGCCTTGGATCCACCTCTTTTAATAGGTGAGTATTAACTATATAAGATCTGTGTACTCGCACTAGGGTATGGGGATATTTCGTTTTACCTAACATCTCCTGCATCTGTCCTAATTGACCTCTTATCGATTTAAACGTTTTGGTCGTTGTATAGATATCACAATAGTTACCGCCAGCTTCTACTAAGATGACATCATCGAGAAAAACTATTGAGATCTTCTTGTCTTCAATCAACATTCTATCACCGTCAATGCTGAATTTTGGTATTTCCTTATTTGCCATAGTTTTATTTCTTTAATTACTCATTACGTTTTAAATCCCCAAACACTAACATATGTAACCTTAGATGTGTTTTTGAACTCTTCTGTTGTCATATTGTTATTGATTTTAGGGCAAATATAAGTAATAATATGCAATTAAATAAATTACATGCACACTAATTATTCTTTTTTAACTGACTATTAAATGACTCATGTATCAGTTCATGTACTCTTTCCACTGATTCATGGACAAGTACTTCAAAATAGTTGGACTCACGTCTTTTGTCTTCGTATATTTCTACGAACTTGATTCTTGTTACCTCTATCGGCTTATAGAAATAGAAATTCCAGCCAGAATAATTACCGTCATAAAGTGGTATGGTATCAATCACTATAGGGATTGCGATATTATCTATAGTTGAGAAGCGTTCGTTGATGTATGAGTTGATATACACAGGACAAGAATCCTTTTCCATAGAATCAAGCAGAGTTCTCTCTATTTTCTCTTGTGTTGACAATACTCTTGTCAACTTGATATAGCCATTCTCCAAAGCTTCGCTATCTTTTGCCACAGGAGCTGCGAGGAATAAACACTTTTCCTTCCTAAAGTCTCTATTTTTATACCATGTGTACAGTTCATTCTGTCCTTCATTATTTATTTCGGAAAGAAGTCCATTAATACGAAGGTCATCACAATCGATGCCCTTCAATGCATCTGTTTCCATCTGACGCAATCCACCCTTAAAGTCGATTCTGTCATAAAAACCAATGATTGCCTCCTTAGACAATTCTGTACATGTCTCAGGAATTACTAATGACATTCTTTTGGGAGCTCGAATGGCATAAGGCATAATCTTCTGAATGTCATCCCTTAAAACGACTGTTTCACCATAATCAATATTACGAGGGATACAGAGATAGACGAGTTCGCCTTTTTTAGAATATAAAGAGCCGTGTTCACTGAACATGTAAGGGTTTTTCTCGTCTACGGAAAAATAACCCTTCGGATTGACATCTTTATGTACAGCCACCCATTTTACTGTTTTTGGCAGTAAGAGATTCCATTCATTACAATTGACGAACACCTCAGAAATAGTATAATCTCCGACTTCGATCCTCATGGCTCCATATATAGGATCTGATACATTTACAGTTTCAGGAATTGTCATCGGATGGTATTCGTCACCCAAACGATCTGATGTGATGAAGATTCTGGCTTCAGTTCCTTCATCAAATAATTGGACTCTCACCTCTACTGGTTTGTCATCAACCATTATTGATCCCGTGATGCCAATATAATCTGGCCATTGATACATATTATCCATACACTTGAATTTTTAATTATTATACGTTTTCGCCCACAAAAGTAATAATAAAAATATATTGATTCTCATATTTATTATGTATTGGTATGAAAGACGTCTATTTGGGTATGAAATGATAGCTTAAAGGATAAAACTAGATATTTATAGAAAAAATCAATAGCGTCCCTTTAAAATCGGAACGCTATTGAAATAATTGTTTTCACATTTATACTCTAATGTTTAAAATTCTTCTCTTACAGCATAAATTGTAATTGCTATACAAAAATATTATTAAACATTTCATTTTTATAATCTGAAAGGGGAATTCTTATATTTCCCGATGAAAAACAGAGATCAAACCATTCTTTTAACTTTTGAGACTCTTGCTTAGAAGAATTAAACCACTGAATCCAATCTGCGCTAATTCTTTCTTGCCAAATGCCAAACCGATAAATAGAGTTCTGCCAATTATTAATAAAATGCTTCACCAACTTATATTCCTCGTACACTGCATTCTTTTTAAACCAAGCTAAGGTAATCATATTTGCAAGAGATTCTTCCATCGCTTTTGCTTCAACAGTTTTAGCCCAGTTATCGGAAGAATTGCCATACATCAAGATACCATTTTCTATCTCACGATATTTGTCCATAAAAGCATGAGCGATTTCATGAACCAAGACCTTAGTAAACAAGACTCGGAATGGTATACCTGCTTTTTCTGCTGTTTCATCAACGTTTTCCGGACTTATGACAATATGAGGACCTTTACAAAAATCTTCATCCATTCTTGTATAATAACCAAGGGGTTTACCTTTAGGCCTATAGTTTCGAATATCACCTTCGATACCTTTCCATAATTCCTCATAGTACAATGATTCCTTTTTTAACAAAATCGGAATTGAAGGATTACATTCCGGGTAATACATCATACGAAAGATATTATCATAAGCTAATGGAAATTTCAAATCGGTATTGTTATTTAATCCCTTTTCAACAAAATCTTGTATATACAAAATATCTTCGTCTAATAGTACCTTATCAGAATCTATATTTCTAATTAATAGATTACCACTATGATAAATTGATTTAAATTTTAAGAAATCAATATTAAATTCATAGTTAATATCACAGAACTTTCTATTGGTTTCAATATCTTCAACAAAACATTCTTTAAATGATGAGTTGCTTTTCCAATTATCATGAGACAATTCTTCTTTCAAATAAATGACAACATCCCAGCTATCATTTTTCCTTGTACTAATGCTGCAAGAATTAACCTTAAGATTATTGCAAAGATTAAACAACAACCTACGTATAAGACATGCATTTGAATCAAATAGCTCTGAAGAAAAGCCGATAATTATGAAATCCTTGTATTCTTTTTTATAAAACAATTTATAGTCTCCATAAACAGGAGAATTGTTGATAGTAATATCCACAATCTTTTCTAATTTATTCTTCTCAATTGTTGATATACATGAAAAAACAACAGAATAGTTTCCTATATCTTCTATAGGTTGGGGAGTTGGGATTTTTAAATCCTCAGCAGTTAGATTGTCAAGTAAGCCACACATAATAATAAAATAAAAAATAACCTACTCCCTTTCAAGCGTTTCGGCTTCCTCTTCATACCACAAAGGTAGCAATTAATTAGCAAACAAAATTTAATATATATTCTGGATGGTATGAAAGCCATCTAATTTGGTATGAAACAATTGCTTTAGGTTGTACCTTACGTAATATATGGCAAATTTAAATAATTCCTGTTAATCAACCAAGTAAGTGTATTTTTACACCTCAATTATTTATAAATAATTAAGACTATCGGATTACGTATCGTAACCAATAAAGGTTTCTCATACTTAATTTCGCGATACTTACGTTTCAACTATGAATCAGCAGTTTAGAAGCTAAATGATATTTTTTTGCTTTGAATGATTGTGGTTTCAAGAAAAAACACTATCTTTGCAGCGATAATAGAAAGTTAAGGAAGATATGACGACTTTAGATTTAAGAATGGAGCTGGCTCAGGAGATACAAAACATCCCCGATAGTGAGCAATTGCTGACAAGAGCTATCGACTTTGTTCGAAACTTAACAAAGCACGAAGATTTTTCCATTGTTCTTACTGGCGATGCACTAAGACTTTGGAACCGTACTGCAGAACTTGCAGTATTAACAAAAGGTTGGGACGGAGCCTATGCTATGCCTATTGAGAAAAAGGCTGTGCAGAACATGCAGCGACTCATTAAAGCCGGAACAAGTGAAGACTTCAAGGACTGGGTACTCTTTCCAGATGACAATGGTACGCTACTAATGCAATCTAAGGACGGAATGGCCAGTATCAGCATAGGTAACAGTTCCTTTTCTTTCGTATATACCAAGGGCGATAAGGTTAACGCAGGCGAAAACATCAGGTTCTCTGCACTGAAAGTTCTTAAAACTCTTCGTGATATAGCTCTTTCAGAAAAATGAATGAACTTAAAGTAAGCATGGACTTTGTGGCAAATGAAGAAGATGTGTCAAGAATGTTATTTTCGCCACTCTTTATTTGTGATGGCATACTCTCACAGAAAGCTTTTACTCTCGAAGCTGCCGTGAAAGAATCTTATATCTCTGTACTCAGACCTGCGATTGATTCTTTCAATGCAGATATGGAGGGTATCAGAAAAGAAGGCAATACACTATATGGCTATGCACTATTGAACGTAGAAGCAATCAGAAATATCAGGATTGATTATCCAGAAGAAGTTGCACTTGATGTTCTGCCTCGAAATGCTGGCAAACGAAAATCTCACGCAGGCATATTTGCTTCGATTGGGAAAAAGAAAGTTCGAGGCGGTGCACCTCAAACTGTAGCAAGAATGCTTCTGAGAATGAAGTTAGTTGAGATTGCCCAGAAAAGAATTACAGTATTGAAGACACAATAGAAGTCTTAATAAATTCAGTTCATACCATATAGGCGGGGTTTCATACCTCGCCTTTGTATTTTTTTTGAGGGTATTCTAATTAATTGTATCTTTGCAGCACAAACAATTAAAATTAATTTAATATGAAAAGAACTATTATCTACGTCTTTGGACCTAAGCGTTTAGCAAGTGATTATCAGAATGGTAGTGAAGTACCTGCTTCCCATGAACACGCCGATGTAACAAACTGGTTGAAGATAGGGCTTACAACCACGGAAGACGACTCTCTTGACAAATGGGATGCAGCAAAGAATCGTATTTGTCAAGAAGCAAGAACTGGTATTCCTGAGACATGTGTTATTCTTGACGTCTTCGAATATCCACACTTAGAAGGAAAAGCTGACGACGAGATAAGACGCCTGATGACAGAAGATGTGTATAAATTTGCCAATTCTAAGGCAAATAACGGCTTAATCGAAAATAAGTATGAGATTAAGGCTGGTCAAGAATTCGTATATGGTGCCTCACGGAGCCATGTGCTCGCTGCTATAGCAAAGTTCGAGAGGAACCTGATTATCAAAATATACAAGCATTCAAAGGATAAACTTGAAAGTTTAATCCAAATGATTCAAAGTAATATGGATGATGCTGCTGATGAGCTAGAAATAGAAGGAGCATCAAACAAAGTATCTCAACAAGACACCAGTGTATTCGACTCTTTCTACGAGAAACTTATGGTTGCATTACCTGAGTATATCAGTGAGAGATGTAATCATACTCCAGGAAGAAACTATATGACAATACGTACAAATCGTCCTCTCTGCAAATGGTATTACCTCGCTTTTTCAGTAAAGCGTGGAACAACAGCTGTTCAGCTCGAGACTTATGATGGTTTAAAGGGTAAGGATAGTGTAGAGCAATTCATTCTCGACAACAACATCAATTCAAAGCTTCCACAGTTGGAACCTGCACGTCAGGGAAAAAGTGATGATAAATATTCATGGGATATCCATGGAGACTACAAAGGTAATGAAGACACGGTGATTAACTGGTTTGTTGAAACAACCAAAGCCATGTATGATACCTTCGAACCAAAGCCTCAATCTACAAAAGTATAGATAGAGGTAACAACTGTTTCATACCATCTAGGCGGGGTTTCATACCTCGCCTTTGTTATTTTTTGGAGGGTATTTTTTATTGTCGTATTTTTGTGGCACAGAAAAAGCTGAAACGCTGATGCAAAGGGAGTAAGCAGACAATAAAAGATACAGTTTTATGATTTCATTAGCATTATGGTTAATCGCAGGATGCTGTCTTGCATTCTTATGTTATCACTTCATTACCTTTGTGATTGAATTGATCAGTTTCATGGGTGAGTGCCTTATGGGAGATAATGGTGGTATCTTTATCTGGATCATCATCGTTGGTGGACTAGTATTGCTGTATATATGAATATGAGAAGAAGGCGTAGCAGGCTGATTGATAAAAGGAACAAGCGAATCTATCAGCTCTATCATAGGTACAGAGCGATTGCCAAAGAACTAAGGAAGAAATACCAAATGAACTTAAACGGGTATTTGTCGTTTAATAAATCTGTAGACGAATTAGACGAGTATCTGAAACTAAGAAACGAGGGAGAAAGAATAAGTGATACAATATATAATAAGGAGTATAAGAGATGTGTAAAGTATGTAAAAGGAGGGGGAACTTACTTCTACACCCCCATGATGAAGAAAGAGAGAAGAAAGGCGTTGAGAAAGTTCCGGCTGAATCCTCTAGGATACTACCTGAAGATCTACGAAGACGACCAGGATTTCTTCTCAGAATGAAGGAAAGATGGTACGATAACATCGTACTCAACATTCCTCATGCAAGTGCTAATGGTATTGGCCTCACGGAATGGGAGCATAAAGAGATGCTGCTACCTGAAATCAGGAAATGGACAGATTGGTACACTGACCTCATCTTCATACCAGAGAAGAAAGATCGCATCAAGACCATTGTAGCAGACTATTCTCGCTTCGTGGTAGATGTGGAGAGGTTGCCTAATGATCCACTTAATGAAAGTGGCCAAGGTATCATCTACACTGATTTCAATGGCTTTCATCGCAATGTGGGCGTAGAGGAAAGAATGATACTTATGGGTTATTATTACAGCTACATTGATCAATTGAAATCAATGCTCAGCGATCATTCACTATTAATAGACTGTCATTCATTTCCATCAGACCTCCATGATGTGGATATTTGCATAGGGTACAATGATGACAGGAGCAGACCTACAGACTTCATCATAGGACTGGTGGCAGAAGCTTTTAAAAGGATTGGGCTTAAAGTTGAGTTCAACACTCCGTCTTCGAATGCCATAACTCCAGAAACTTGCTATACCTATAATTCTATCATGATTGAGATAAATAAAAAGGTATATTTGAATGAAAATACTCTGGAATTGAACAGCTTTGCTCCCAAACTGAGAGAACAGCTCGCAACGCTCTACAGCCTGCTATTAAGATATAGTGAAGAAGTATAAAAACAAAGTTATCTCAACACAGGCGGAGTATAAAACCTCACCTGTGCTGAGAATGTAGATTATAAATCTCCTTTGAATTTCTTGACGGGATTACCACGCTCGAGGGTGTTGTGGTTCATCCAAACTGCATGAGTCTGCTGAAGTTGTTTTTCCTCCTCGATAGCCGATAGCTTCATTATGAGGCGCTCGCGAGCCAGCCTTTTGTTCTGAGTCTGAGAACGCTCATCTGATGCTAGAACAGTGGTGCCAGAAGGTGTATGTATGGCTCTAACTGCTGTCTCAACCTTGTTGACATTCTGACCTCCTGGGCCCGAAGAACGCAGAGTCTCATAGGTAATATCGCGCTCTTGAATGATATCTGCCTGGAGAGGCTTGAAGAAATGAACTCCTACAAACCAGTTCTTACGACGATGCCAAGGACGGAAGGGATTCTTCTGTGCCACCCAAAGCACAGAGCCTTCCCATTCATCTTTCAGCGAAGATATGTTTTCGCCCCCTATTGTCAACGTCGCAGAAAACATACAGCCATCATTAGGCCCATCCTCATGTTCTACGATCTCTACCTCATAACCCAGACTCTTTGCCTGTTCTATGATTTTATTCATAACGAGCACCACCACTCGGCAGCACTCTACAGGGCCTCGCCCTGACGTGATTTGAATATACTCCTTTTCCATATTATTCTTCACTCATTCTTACGATACGAGGGATGATCTTTCCCTCAATGTTTACTAACTCTTGCTGTGATTCCATCACCTGATGTATATCCTTATATGCCTGTGGGGCTTCCTCTGTTGTACCACCAATAAGCGTTACGTTATGCTCTGCTAAATACTTTTTCAGAGCATGACGACTAATGCTGTTTCTGGCATCAAGGCGTGACATGGTTCTTCCTGCTCCATGAGATGCAGAGAAGAGCGATTTTGGACTACCAATGCCTGAGACGATATATCCAGGAGTAGCCATGCTGCCTGGGATGATACCCAATTCACCTGGATGGGCTGGTGTGGCGCCCTTGCGATGGATGATTGCAGACCTCCCATCTGAAAGCTGATCACGCCATGCAAAGTTGTGATGGTTACTTACATTGGCCAATGGCTTCAATCTTAAAGCTTTTGCCACATTCCGGTGAATGCATTCGTGGTTGATAGCAGAGTATTCGCCCGCGATCTCCATGCATTTCCAGTACTCCTGCCCTGCCTCATTATTCAAACTAAGCCATGCAAATGGACCTGCCTGACGTGGAAGGCGACAAGTTTCCTTGGCTATTCCCGTGTAATAATCAGCTATGGCTGCACCCAAACCTCGACTGCCAGAATGACTTAGTATGCCTAAATAATTGCCCTCGGATAGTCCTAAAGCATTATCGGGTGATAGCTCTATCTCGCAGATATCTACGAAATGATTTCCCTTTCCACTAGTTCCCAGCTGTCGCACAGCCTTCTCCCTCAGCTTCTTTAGAAGAGGTATCTCGCGAAACTCACTCTTATCAAAGAGAGAGTGATACTGCTTGAATGGAAGAATACCATCGAGCCCAAAGGCAGTGTTATTCAACAATGCCTCAACAGCTCTTTCGTGATGCTTGCCCAAATAGTCAGCACCTGCATCAAGGATAGTCAAACTCATGCGACAACCTATATCCTTACCTACAGCATAAGGTATCACTACATCATCAGTAGTGGCGAGGACACCGCCAATTGGAAGCCCATAACCAGCACAGCCATCAGGCATAAGAGCACCTGATAGAGTTACTGGTAGCCTCATCGCCATCTCCATTTGAGATTTGGCGAGTTCGTCAATATGGTCTGATCCATAAACGATGTATGGCAAAGAGTCTTTTCGTAATTCAAACGTTGTAACTTCTGCCTCTGTGGGGGAGAGTACTTCTGCAAGTCTCCCCCATAGACCATCCTGCTTATAATTCGCAGGAGACACGATGATATCTTGCAACAGTTGGATGATCTCTTCTTGTGTATGATGTTTGCAATGCTTGGCAACCAACTCTATCGCCAAACTCCTGGCGACATTATCAGTATAGCCTAACTTACTTAATTCTTTTGGTTTAATATTGCCCATAAATGAATATAATTACTACGCAGGCCTACAATTATGCCTGCAGGTTTAACACTCCGCAACCAAAAGGTTGCAGTTACCTAAAACTCTGTGGGGATTTGTACTTACTTTATACTCATTCGCATGACCCTTTCTCTGATGATTAAAGGGTTCAACAATATTATCGGCTGCAAAATTAATCATTTTGTATGAATTACCAAATTTTTCGAGAAACTTTTTTCTATAAAGAGATAGTCTTGTCAGCAATGAAAGACTTATGCTCGTTAGCGAATACATATCCTAGCTGGTTGCTGACAGAGGGTTATCTCTTAGAAACCTCCAGTTGTCTGCAAACTCGAGATGCAGATCGGATGCATATTGAATCTTCATAGTCTGATGTTTATTATTTGTTTTTTGTGCAAAAATACAATTTTGAATTGATATAATACAAAAAGAACGTTTTTTAGGTATGAAAAGGCTATTCTATGTTATGAATAAATATTAAGCCGCCGAAACACCCCCCAAAAGGTGTCCCGACGGCTTCAAATAGATAGAGATTTACAACCTGCCTGATTGTGCATCCTGGCGGCACATCTCCCAGCCTCTTAGCATAGCAAAGTAGTCCAGACTCTCGGTGCCGTTTTCTTGAATCGCCATGGCGATGCCAAGGGCTATCCAGCGCGATGGCTGTTCCGACGGGATGCCCAAGGGCTCGTCAGGGTCGATGCCGGTGAGGCGCGACACATTCTCCACATACGCCTTAGAGTTGTTCTCATTGGGTGGAGCCCATCTGTGGATGATGGTGCGAATGGTGTACAATCGGTACTTGTGATAGTACGTGCGGGTGAGCATGTAGAACGCTGCACGCCAACCCCAATCTAAAGATTTAAACTGTACAAAGGCGCGGTCTGTCTGTGCCTCTGCCATACCTTTCCACTGGTCCTTGCTTCTGCGGATGTTCAGTGGATTATTGTTTCTAATTCCTCTTGGTAAACTCATCTCTAAATTCTTAAATCTAAATTCTCAATTATCAAAATGTCCAAAGTGAATAAGTTATAAGTGAATAACCTTACGGCAACTCACTCACCGTTTTCTTATAGATGCCATACTTCACCACCTCTATCAGTCCGTCGTTGCGAAAACGGGTGATGGCACGCGAAGCGGCTTGCTGCGATATACCGAACACCTCCACAAACTGCTGCGTCTTAAATTCGTCGGGCAACTTGCGGAAACACTCGCTGTAGCGGGAGCTGCGCTTACGTACCACAAACTCCTTGTTCTGATCGGCAAAGTAGTTAAATGCCATCTCGCCGAAAAAGAACTTCTGAGACTGATACTGGATCTCCATCACTATCCGACAGAAACGCTTGTCTATCTCGTCCATCGAAAGCGTGTGGTGCTCCTGCCACTCATCCCAATGGCGCATCAAGATGAAAGGCAACGAGATGCCGATGCCATAATACGGAATACGCTTTAGCAACATGCGGTCGGCCTTGTCGCCGTTAAACTCGGCTATCTCCATCCTGTCGGTCTGCCACTCATAGGTTTCGTCGTTCAGCGGCTCGATAGGTATCTCGCCAGCTACTTTATCCAGTCGGTAGGCCCATGTCTTCAACGTTTCTTCGCTACCCTCAATCACCTGTTGGTAGCGCTCGGCTTTACCTTTATCGGGCAGCGGGATAACCGCCAGACGGGTGCTCATACCGGTACCGAAGTTGCGCTGATTCACCTTGCGATGCAAGGCATAGGGCGTGCCTGTATAGATAAAGTTCCAAAACACATTAAACATGCCACTGATGCTCTCCTGATTGGCATACATCTGTCCATCTTCCTCGTTATGAAAGGCTTTCAACTCCAATATCTCGCGGTCTTTCCAATCACCACCTTTATTATTTTTGGTAACGTTGTCGAGCTCCGAATCGAACGAGAGCATGTGCAGATTCAGGGGCTGTCCCTGCACGATTTCCTTGGCGGCCAACATGTGACGGATAAACTCGCCGGTAGCCGTACGAGCAGGATGTACACGTATGCCAACCTCGGGCTTTTTAAGCGGCTCCGCCTTCTGGGCCTTCGAGCTGGTAGAACGTTCTGTGCGACTCTCTTTATAGCGGTTCAGGGCATCGGTCATACCTTGATCGGCCTGAATCATAGGGTCGGCAATCTGCTTGTAAAACTCCTCTATCATATGCTTTCCTGCGCCAGGATCGCCGATTATAAAGATGCAGTAGTTAAGCCTGCGCACAATCTTTGGTGCAAACCAGAAGTGGTACCAGGCACGAGTCATCAGCGTTCCAAAGAGTGCCGCCGACGAGAACAAAACCGCAGGTAGCTTATGTGGATGCACATTCACAAACAGCTCCTTCAGACAGGGGTAATACTCTGCCATCTCCTGCAGTTCCTCAGCCCACTTATCCAGCGGCAGCACGGAGTAAACGTCGTCGGGAGAATCAATGGGGACAGGTCCAGAATCAATGGGGACAGGTCCATGATTCGGTCGCAGACCAGAATCAAGCGACCTGTCCCCTTGATTCTTGTCCCCTTGATTCTCTTCTATCACCGCCTTCATCTCCTTCGACACCTTAGGCAGCCAGGCCCTACCCTTCTTGGCGTTCTCGCTCTCCTGTGCTTTCAGATAGTTTAATGCATCCGATACAGTACGTTCTACGTCCTCGCCACGTTCGCTTATTATCGCCTGCACCCAGGGTTGCGACTTTAGCACAGAGAGCACACGACTCTGGTCGCGGTCAAGCATGATGAGCAGGTCGCGTGCCAGAAGGATGCTGGATTCGTGGCGCGACACGTCGTCGCTGGTGAAATGCTGTTGGCTCCACTTCTTCACAATCTCCATTACCGGCATGCCGTTGTAGGTAGCTTCAATCCCTTCTGTCTTTCCGAGCGTCCCACCGCCCGTTGTCATGTCGAGCGTCCCACTGCCCGTTGTCATGTCGAGCGTAGTCGAGCGCTCGGCTTTGCCGCTTGGCTTGTCCAAGACTTCTCCTTCGGCAGCCGTAGAGATCTCTCCATGCGCTTCGCTTAGTCGAGATGACAAGGTGGTGGGTGTGGTTGCGCTTAGTCGAGATGACGGGTTCGTAGCCTGCGACTGACCGTCTCTATATAGAGCATCAAATCGCGCAGAAAACTCCTTATCTTCATACGTAAACAGTTTTTCTTCGTTAATAAAAATTATGTCATCCGCAGTGGTCATGAAGGCCCCCCTGCTAGCGTCACGCCCGGAAGGGTCCAGAGGCAGTCCGAGCTTGGCCGAAAGGTCATTTTGATTGTCAATCAGGTTCCCGATGGTGGGATCGGCGGTGAACACAGGCTTCAGTCCTTGGCCCGACGGAGTAACAAATACCATCACTATCCGGGCCTTGTCTTCGGGCGACAATCGCTCGTAGGCCTCGGCCCATAACTGTCGCACGTCACCCTCCAGATGGTCGTAGTCGGCTACCACCAGTCCGTTCAGGTGTACATGACTCTGACAGCGCCACATCGCCTTCTCCTTCCATTTACGGCCCGTGCGCTTGTCCTCCATTTCCCTCTCCCACTCGTCGAATGTGCCGATAAACACCATCAGTGCCAGCTGTTTCTTCTTCTGGTCGTAGGTCTTCTTATCGCCGCTCTCCAGTGCCTGGCGAGCCTCGGCCACCAGTTGCGCCGTGCGAGGAGCCCGGGCGTAGGCCCAGAACTCCTCAGGCGTAATCAGTTGCGTGCGCGAATTATTATGTCGTCGTTGATAGCAAAACATTTTTCAATCTCGCTTGTTAATTGGTATAACTGCTTCCTTACGTCTAATACTCCTTCAACCTCGAATGTGAGCCACGCCATTAGCTGGGGATGCTCACCTTCAACAAAGCACACCTTCAGGTTGCCGTTGTTTACCAGATACTCGCCACATGGCAAGGTAGGCTCACTGATCTCTATGTCCTTAGTCAGCTTAGCCAACTCCTTGCGGAAGTAGGCAGCCTTATCAGCCACGTCGTCGGGACATTTCAGTTCAACACACGTCAGCGGGTTCTTACCAGTGGTGGCGTAACGTTTGCTACGCCCCACTTTCTTCACATCCTTCTGCGAGGGAGTCCCCTTCTCTTGTGGAATCACCTCTATTGAATCATCGTCGAAAACACGAGTATTCGACTTGAAACTCCTTATGCACTTTTTACGTGCCGAATTCTTTACGTCTTCCATAATCTCAAGATATTCTAAAGTCATTACTTCATGTTGATTTTGTCCACGTAAATCGTCGTTGCCTGCATAGCCTCGCCAGTCTGCTGAGAGTTCCACTCGCGTACCACCATAGAGCACTGCACCTGATAGAGATACTGAGGATCGTACTTGGGGCAGTTCACTGCACGTTCGCCGGTAATCTCTCCCAAGAAGGTATTCAAACCATCCGTCAACTTCAGGGTTACAGAGTTAATAACCTTCTGATCGCCTGTTTTGCGATCCATGTACTGGCGAGTCTGCAGCCCGCTCTGATTCAGAATTCTTACTGTTGCTTCCATTTTTTTACAGTTTTAGAATTGTTTGTCTTCTTATCCTTGCTACCTTTTCCTTTAAACAAACTCTTAATGTACTCTTGTCCCTTCTCGGTCCATACAGGGTAGCGCGTCTCTACGAGAACGCCCTTATTGTTGTAGCGGAAGGTACTTCGAGTCTTAGCATATCCAAGCCCAGCATAATCCCTGCTGAGCTTCAGTTCGTAAGTTGTTCGCTCACGAAAGAGAAAACCCCTATCTATCAAGAAGTGGTGTAGATCGGGGGCATTGGTGTCTAACTCTCTTGCCAGATTGCAGGAGAGCATACAGTCCTCAGTGCCCGCATTGCGTTTGCGTTGCAGCTTGCGTATATATTCCTGCGTAGGCTGCATCATTTGCTTTTCTTCTGTAGTCATTGTCCTTTATTGTTTTTATTAAGAATGTACCTGCGTGTGCGTGCGTGTAGCGCGTGTAGGTGCGTAGCGCGTATGCGAATGAAGTTGTAAATGTAAACATGTCAAAGACCGCTAAAAGTTTTCGAGGTGTTACCTCAAAGAACACGCTGCAAATGTAGAATGCGATTATGCGATTGGCAAACATTTTCTCAATCGCATTTTCAATCGCACTCAAAAACTGCCCGCAAACACCGATAAATAAAGGGAAAAAGAATTTTTCAAAAAAAATAGTGCGATTGAGAATCACGTCCTCAATCGCACTTTCAATCGCATTTTTGCGCTTTTCTGCCCTTTTAGCAGTAATCATCAACATGCTTCAAAATCCATCCCGCATAGGGTTGCTCCTGACTTTCCTTTCCGATATATCTTCCAAACGACCTTGATTTTTCCATAATACCGGCTGCTTTTGCGATACTATCATTTGAAACCGAAGATGCAATCACACCAGCCTCCTTCAGACAACCAATCACATAACCCTTTATCTGGTTGGCCTTCTCTTTCCAGTCGTCAGCAATCTGCATACCGAATTCCGATCGCATCAGCGCTTCGGCAAATGCATCTGCCCACTTCTCGTTGTACTTGGTGTCGATACGGAGATTCCTGAACCACTCACTCTTCAACATCTCCTTGATATGGAAATACGGCGCAAACAACTTGGTGTTCTCCAGAGAAGCCATACAGTTGCTACTATACAGATACTTACTCAGTTCCGGCTTCAGCCTCGCCATGTCCTCGTGAATCATCCTGAGCTGCACGTCGTA
>JAEEGL013240649.1_pt1 | contig 24086 bp, 30 predicted proteins | sample 9134231 | NCBI WGS metagenome assembly JAEEGL01 (sample SAMN16246548, study PRJNA631951) | gut metagenome | biome: gut microbiome; feature: rumen; material: fiber-attached | host: Bos | place: Iran: Karaj | collected 2018-10
CACTGGTCAACTTTTATAATAGCGTTTACACATTTTTGTGATCCGCTGAAAAATGGTATAAATGACATAAAAAAAGGCTTTGGGAACCTCGTTCTCAAAACCTTTTCATATCGCTCACATCCCGCTCTGCTCCTTCGCCTGCGCGATCACATTCTCCATGATATCCCTGCTCATAGCGCCGGGGATGTATCCCAGCACATTGCCATCAGGATTAATAATGAAAGTCGTGGGAAACGCAGTTATGTAATAGCTATAGGCAAGCGAAGTGGATTCGTCCATAAGTACGGGAAAAGAAATATCATTTTCATCAAGGAATTCCTTGATCCCCTGAACATCCTTTTCATCACCATATCCCGGGAAAGTGATCCCGACAAATGCCACAGAATCATCCCCTGCTTCGGCGTACTCTTTATACAGAGCCTCAATATCAGGAAGCTCTGCCCGACATGGCGGACACCAGGTAGCCCAGAAATTCAGGAACAGGATCTTGCCCTTATAATCTGAAAGGCTATGGGATACACCATTCTGGTCCGTCAAAAGAAAATCCGGCGCAGGCACAGTTTCAGGATTGCTCTGAGACTCATCCGCCTCCGCAGTTTCTGAAGATTCCGAGTCCTCAGCATCACTCGTGCTACCTGCATCATCTGCATTCGGGGAATCTACATCAGCAGAATCCGCACCGGAAGACTTGGCACCAGCTGCGCCGCCTGCACTCGAAGCGTCATCATTGCCGGCAACTGCCTCCACTGCACCCGCGGAATCTACATCAAAGGATTTGCCATCAGTCCCGGTAACCGCTTTCTCGTTACCTGCCCCAATAGCATCTCCATCAGCAGACTCATCATCCGTCACATTCTCCGCAATCTCCGTCCCACTGATACTAGACATATATCCCGTGATCCGGTTCATGCTTCCCGTGAACATAAGCACACCCATCAGTATCATCAGCGCGCCGCCAATCTTCACCGTATACTTCACGACATCGCGGTGGCGTCCAAGATAGTCCAGAAGCTGCGTCGTAAACATCCCCACCAGAATAAAGGGAATGACATACCCAAGCGTATAAACCGCGATGAGCATAAATCCGGTCGTCGCAGTTCCGGCGGTCGAGGCCATGATAAGAACCGTCGACAGCGCAGGCCCCACGCAGGGCGTCCACGCAAAGCTCAGCACAAAGCCCATGAGAAGCGCCGTCAAAGGAGAAACCGACATCTTCTCAAACCGCACCGGCAGCCTGTGCTCTCCGCCAAGAAGCCTGCTGTCTCCGAAAAATCCCAGCTGATACAGCCCGAACATAATAACAATTATGCCGCCAATTCTGGCAAAGAGAAGTTGATTCCCGCTGAAGAACCTTCCGATATTTGTCATCACAAATCCCAGCAGAAAGAATGCGAAGCTGACTCCGATCACGAAGAACAGAGTATTTATCAGCACTTTCTTTTTGTCATAGCGGACATTGCCAAGCTCATCAGTACTCCTCGTGCCGCCCGAAAGATATCCCATGTACACAGGGATTAGGGGGAGGACGCACGGGGAAAAGAAACTTAGGAGCCCCTGCACAAATACCGTTATCGCCGGGATGCTAAGATTAAGTGACAGATTCATATCTGGCCTCTATTCCCGGAATTACAGCATATCCTTGATCTTGCTCTCAAGTCTGTCCTTGGGAACTGCACCAAGCTCACTGTCAACCAATTCTCCCTTCTTGATGAATGCAAAGAAAGGAATGCTCATTACGCCATACTTAGCAGCAAGGTCAGGCTCGTTGTCAACGTTCACCTTTCCAACCTTGATCTGTCCTGCATACTCCTCAGCCAGCTGCTCAACAACCGGTCCCATCATCTTGCAGGGTCCGCACCAGTCTGCGTAGAAGTCGATAAGTACCGGAACCTCACTGTTCATTACTTCTGCTTCAAAGTTATCATTTGTAAATACATTTGCCATGTTTTTCACCATTTCATCTTTTTCAGATGCCTTTCATAAATTAAAAAACGTCTTGTTACGTCTGCTTCATATCTCAGCTGATACCCTAATTATATGTGGTATAAAAAATATATCAAGTACGCAGTTTAATTGAAGGTGGTAAGAAAAAACGTACCATGGACAACAGCTGTAAATCTCTTATCTTTACCTCACTATTAATGCAAAAAAATGACCGAGATTGAACAGCAATCCCGGCCACTATATATAAGCTTTTCATTTCACAAACAAAACAATAAACAGTTGATCCAAATCCGCTATTAAGAAATCACATCACTTCTTATTTAGCCTATATCCAACCACCGCTCCGATAATTCCGCCCAAAACATGCGACAGGTTCGAAATGTCATCCTGCAGGAACACGCCCTCGTAAACCTGCTGCCCAAGGAAAACAATCGCTACCAAAATGAATGTCAGCGGAATCTCGCCATTCTTGAAACTGGTAAAGGATGTCAGCAGGATAAAAGCAAACACAACACCGCTGGCGCCGCACAGGGCCACATGCGGGAAAAGAATATAATTCACAACACCCGTTACAAATGCGGTTATGACAATCACCTGAATGATCCGCTTTGATCCGTATTTTTCTTCCAGCATTGGCCCCAGAAGCAGGATGTACGAAGCATTACCAATATAGTGTGCCCAGCCGCTGTGCCCCAGCACGTGGGTAAAGAGCCTGACATAAGTCAGGGGATTTTTCAGTGACGAGTGATACGTCATGAACAGCAACTCATTGCTCTTTCCCAGTGTCACAATATTCAGCAGCAGAACTGCCAGGCTGATCAGTATGAATCCCAGTACGACCGGGGAATTGAATGTAATCTTAAGCTTTTTCATACCTGTGATTGTACCCTTCACGGTGTCAAAAGGCAAGCAGCGTCACCCTCACACCTTATGCCTTCTCTTATAATCCTCCTGAATCGGTGCAAGCATCTCGTCGCTGTCAAACGCCTCGTGCATATGCGCAGCACTCTTGCAGGCTCTTGCGCATCCCACCAGCTTGTTCATCACCTTGAAGTTGAGCGCCGTGCCCGCATGGTCGCACTCATAGGTGACAGCCCTGTTTGCAGAAACGCCGAATCTTCCGGCCACCTGAACGGCATCGATATTCGCTCCTAGGAATATAAACTCCCAGTGCTTCTTGGATTTCTTTTTCTCCACCATCTTCTTCACCTTGTCATAGGTGTACTGCTGGCTGGCATTCTCCATGCCGTCCGTGGTGATGATGAAAAGAGTCTTCTCCGGCCTCTCATCCTCGGGCATCTCCTTCTGAACCCGACCGATGTGTCGGATCGCTCCGCCCACTGCATCGAGAAGAGCTGTGCATCCCCTGACGTAGTACTCCTTGTCGGTGATCTTCTTCACCTCGCCGATCTGCAGCCTGTCGTGCAGAACCTCAGTCCTGTCGTCAAACAGAACAGTTGAAATGATGGCCTCACCCGGCTCACCCTTCTGCTTCTCCAGCATGGAGTTGTAGCCGCCGATGGTATCGGCCTCAAGTCCCGACATAGAACCACTGCGGTCCAGTATAAAAACAATCTCAGTCAAACCCTTCTTCATAATACTTACCTCGCTTTCTTTCGGCTTTTGCCGTATCTTCCTTCGTTCTGAGGTAAGTATATTAAAATCCGCCACTCCCCTGGTCGCATGGAAAGCGACATTTCTCACTCGCCCAAAAGCGGCTGCTCATGCTCGAACAGCGCCAGGTTTATGGTGTAGCTGTCATAGACCTCGTTCTCAATAAAGTACTGTATTATCAGGTCGAACTTGCTGCTTGGTGACAGGGCGTACCCTGCGCGTCCCAAAAGGTCTTTTGTCTCATCAAGGCTCAGCTTCAGGGCCAGCGCAAAAGCAACTGCGGTGATCTTCTTCGGCTGATAGTTTTCATTACTTCGTATTTTGGAAAAGAGCTTTCGGTCGACGTTAGCTCTTTTGTAAACCTCTGTGTCTGTGTAGCCTCTCTCATCGATCAGCCGGAAGAGGCTCTGCTGCCAGGTGTCGCCAACATGGGACATGAGCTCATCCAGCGTCCGCCCTGGTTTTGCGGCTGCTGCCGGCATCGGTGCTTCAGCAGCAAAATAGCTCTCAGCCTTCTCATGAGCCTCGTCGCTCTCATAAGATAGATCTTCCTTGTAATCAAGCTCTTCTTGATAAACAGCATCAAGCTTGGCGTCGCTAGCGCCATCATCACTTCTTCGAGCTTTCAGCTTATCGAAAATTCCGGGCCTATTTGATGGCTTGGCCGCCATACCAAAGAACTTGCTGCCCCGCCTCTCGATTCGCTCGCTTTCATAAGGCCCATGCTCCGACCATGTCGTGTGTGCCATAGCAGCGCCGTACTCTTTATCAAACTTATCAGAAACATAGTTCTGATCAATGTAGGCATCAACTCCGGAAAAGATCTTGCCCGACAGAACAAATGACGCCTCGTCAAACACTACAAGCGTGATCTGCATGTCCACATCAGACAGAAATTCACTGAACACAGAGACTGCAATCTGCAGCGCATCCGCCTTAGGGAAACCATACACACCGGTTGCGATCAGCGGGAATGCGATGCTCTCACAACCCAGCTCCTTAGCCAGCTGCAGGCTGTTCATGTAGCACGCCCTGACTGCTTCTCTCTCGCCGTGCTCCCCATCTATCCATGAAGGTCCCACGGTGTGGATGATATACTTCGCATCAAGCGCAAATGCCGGTGTCGCTGCCACCTGCCCTATCTCCATGTCACCGATCTTCTGCCTCTCTTTGAGAAGCTCCTCAGCTCCCGCCGCCATGTAGATCGCATAATCCGTACCGCTCGCATATATCGGCTTGGGATTCGCCGTATTCACGATGGCATCAGCCGCCACCTTTGTTATGTCATTTCTAATGATCCGGAATGCCATTCCATCCACCTCTCAAAACTGGTATCATCTATCAGTTTATCAAATATCCGCACTATGTAAAATCTGCCATCATTTTTCATAATATAAATAGCGCATCACAAAATTCTGATGCGCTACATCTTTAGAAAGGAGAGCCCAGCTGATCTCAAGAAATCCCCTACCAGACCGTTCGTGCCCCGGGGGCCACAAATCCCTACTACCCAGAGGATGGATCATTCCATTCAGGATTTGCCACATTATGATAAAACCATCAGTTAAAAATCATCTCCAAAATCGTCCCCAAAATCATCCGGATCATAGCCCGCATCCTCTATGGCCTGCCTGCGATCCTCGGGATCCATAAACTCAATCTCATCGCGGAGTTCTTCCTCTTCGTCATTACGCGCTCTCTCTTCCTCTTCAAAAAGAGTGGTGTAAATATATGCTGCCTCTCCGGCGTCGATCTTGCCGTCGTGGTTTAAATCAAATCCTGAATTTCCAAATATTCTATCAAAAGGTCCTGTCATTTTCTAATTCCTCCATTCTTCTTATTCTTAACAATCTTGTATACTATCATCACCACTATTCCCAGAATTATGAATCCATACCAAGCGAACATCATGCAGCACATGAAGGCCAAGATACATAATGAAATCAGAAACGTGATCATCCCGCACCTCCTTTGCACTTTTTTGTGCTCTGCTTGTCTTGTTGATATCAGTATAAGTCTTTTGGAGGGTAATAAAAGCGACTCAATCCAGAACCTACTGCTTTTGCAAAAGAACTACCTGCCCGCCCCTGCGATCACTCCACTGCCGCACAACGCTACATCCATCAACAAGCGCTCCAATCCTCTCGCTGTCATAAGGCCGGTACAACATCCCTTCCCGCGATGCATCCGTATAGACCATACTGCCGTCCGGAAGCTCCTCATGCTCACATTGAAAATCCTCTTCCTCCGCCGCATCAAAAGATAGCAACACAAAACCTTCTTTCTTGGTTATCCTCATCAGCTCTGCCAACGCTCTTCCGGCATCTTCTAACGTCAAGTGATCCATGACAGCATAAGCTGCAACCGCATCAAACGCCTCATCCTCATCCTCATACCCGGTATCCGTGATCGCAGCCACCCTGACATCGACTCCATCATAGCCGAATTTCCGAAGTCCATATCTGGTCAGCTCCACTGCTTTCTCTGAAACATCAAATGCAGAAACCTCAAACCCGCAAGACGCAAACGCAAGTGTATGCGCGCCAAATCCGCAAGCCGCGTCGCACACTCTTTTGACTCCATACTGCCTGAATATATCCATCGCTTCATCAGCATGGCCGTTCCATCCATCAAGATAGCCGCTGAGTTCCTCCGAATCTTCTTGGTTCCAGCATTTCTCCCAGTATTCAGAATAGTCAATTGAATTATGGGTCTCTTTCATCTCCATCTCCTCCGCAACAAAACAGGTCAGTCCACGACGAACAGTCACTCACGCCTGCTTCTTTGCAATAACCTCAACCCACATCTCGTTTTCTCTGCCGGGCCTGTTGTCATGCCCGACTTCATTATCAAGAATCGTAAATCCCGCATTCTCAAACAGCGGAACAACGCTCTTCTCATTAAAGTCGCTGAACGTGCGCTCTCCGCGCATCTTTGTCCCGTCCCCGTATTTAAATGAAGCGTACATCACTCCGCCGTCTTTGAGGGCAGCCTTCATCTTCAGCATGATCCCGGGAAGCTCATCCATGGGCACATGAAGAAGCGTCGCCGATGCCCAGATCCCGTCGAACTCGCCTTCAAAGGACATCTCCTCAAATCTCATGTTCTCAACTTCCCTGCCGATGTACTCTGATGCCAGCCTGCACATTTCAGCGGATGCGTCAAAAGAACCAACGTCAAACCCGGCATCCAGGAAGCACTTACTGTCTCTGCCGCTTCCACATCCCGCATCGAGGATCCGGGCCTTCTCCGGAAGATAAGAAGTAAACTTATTTCTGGCGTAGGACATGTCCGCCCCTACGCTTCCCTCAAAGAAAGCATCTGCATTTTCGTTGTAGTACTCCACGTTCTTGTCGATCATGTTCTCCATCCTTACCATCCCATATCATCCATATCGTCTTCAAAGTCGAGCCAGGCATCCAGCCTATCATCTTCCCTGTCACGTCTGAGCTCTTTTTGTCTGCGTTCAAAGTCCTTGCGTTCCTTTTTTGACATGCTACTGACCAAACTCTTATACTCTTTTTCTGTTAATCTTACGTCTTTATCTTTCTTTCCAAATAACGCCATGAGTACCGCCTTTCTAAATCTACTTGCAGTTATAAAGGTCCTCGAACTCCCTTCATCTTCACAAAGAACTTAACTCCGATCATTGTAGTCGTAGAACATCTCATCCAGCAGCTTGTCCATTCCCGTTCTGTCGCCCATCGCTGCTTTCATCAACGTCCCTGCATTCTTTACCATGAGCTTAAAATACAACCAGTCACCAAGATCATCAAACTTCCTGGTCGAGTTGATCAGATAGTTCTTTCTTACCCTTGCTCCATTCGCCTCTGCAATCTCCGCAGTCTTGTCCGTACAGCGATTGCATACAACAATGATTTCGGTGATTCTGTCATTACTCAATCATAATCATACCAATAGTCTTCTGCTGCATCATAGGCCTCGTCATAATCGTCGAAGTCGTCTTCGTAATCGTAAAACTCTTCGTATTTATCATCAGCGAAGTCCTGCGCTGATTTGTACTTATGAGCATCGTATGGATCATTGTATTTCTTTTTAGTAGATGACTTTGAAGTGCTCTTCTTTGATGATGATCCTGAGCTTGAAGACTTTTGTGTGCGCTTGTATATTGAGTAGCCATCAGGTGACTTCCTGTATGCTTTTTTCCTCTTGCTATTTACATTTTGGCTTGATGATTCAGATGCACTGCTACTTTCAGACGCGCTGCTATCTTTAGTTGTAGCGCGCGGCGGGAGTTTTTCTAAAGTCTTTCCCTCATATGGTGTTGGATCTGTGATATTACTCTTATCAGTTGATGCCCGATATCCAGAAATATGATATATGCATTTCCTGCTACCACTTACCACCTGTCTGTAGCATTTTTGTTCAATACATGTATGCCTGGAACAAAAGTTGCCGTACTGTGAAGCTGATGCCCAGCATCCGCTGACCTTGCACACCTTGTAACCCTTCTCTTTTGCGTATGCCTCTGCATGCTCATCGCAAAACACCGTCCCATTCGGGGTATTTTCAGCATCGCAGCCTTCATATTCGCATTTTCCGTTTGCTAATGCTGTGATCGTTCCAGTTTCCAGTGCTGCTGTCATTGCGATTATTGTAACCAATATGGTGAGTAGTATCCTCTTCATAACAGATCCCTCCATGTAGATAAAAGAGTTAGTTTCCTATCATAATCTTACTTCCGCATTTACTTATGAAACAGGTTCACATTAGTAAATAAGAGCGTGTTATTTTGCAAATAGCGGTGATTATGTTTTTCTGGTGATACTATCTTGCCATAAAAGATGTCCTATTTATCCACCAATATATTCGCACGAGTGTTCTGAGAATTGCTGCCGTGCCTAGCATAAGAACAATCTCTTTATCTATTTCCAAGCGCAATACCAATTGAAAATATTAGTAAGACCACCATAGATGCAAATATAAGCATACTTACTATCAACGCTAGTGCATTCAACAGCCCTTTGTCTGTCCCTTTTCTTCTCTTCGCAGCGCGGGCAAACAAGATAATACCCAACGCAAAGCATCCTCCAGATATCAGGATTCTCCATAGGGCATTAAATCCTTCATCACTCCATAATCCCGGAATGAAAAAACCAGATTTAATAGCCTCATACAAAAGGAAACCAATAGCTATAGTAACAACATTGGACACAGTATTCTCTTCTGCCACCTTATCTGCCTGCGAAGATGTTTTTTTACTTCCTATCTCAGTATGCTGTTTTACTTCTTTGCTGTGCAGACTAAAATCTCCACCGTATTTCTGTTCTCTTTCTTTGCGGTCTTCCCAAAACCAATCGCGATTTTCAACACCCATAATTGGCACTTTCTCCTCTATAAACAGAACACGTTTAACATTATCAATTAAAGGCTTCAATTGATAAGACAGTTGCTAACATACCGCTATGTCGACTCTGATGAGCACATTATATGAATAGTAAAATTCTTATACAATAGAAAGAGTTACGAAACATAACCTATCAGTTCGCTTCGTAACCCCAACTTCTGTAAACACTATTTGCATCAAGCAAATGGCTTATGGTTCCTCTAAATATCTTATTTCTTTTCCATGCGCTTTGGCATACTCAATTTCGGATCTAGTACTGTCGCCAATATAACCACCTACATTGATTACAAAAATGCCGTCAGCCATATCAATCTTACGTTTATGCATGCCATCCAGCATTTCCTTGGTCTTAGTCAACGTACCCTCATCCATGTTTTCCCAGACTTCCTGATCGCCGGAATGACCAAAGAGTCCTACGCTGATGACAATGTTGCCTTCCAGCGTAAGCTTCTTCTGTGCTTCCATAAATTCATCTTTAAAGCGCGTGCTGCCGCAAAGTGTTATAACTGGATATTCCCCTTGCATTGCTAATCCCCCTCCATATTACGTGCACTAATTATATAAAAGCCTTATAACTATTTGTTACGTAAAAATACTCTGCCTGTTGTCTACAATCATCTCCTGTGCCTTTTTCCGTAAATAACATATAAATATGAGCCTCCACTATGATTATATTATACTTCGCTTATACCTAAAAACCCAAAAACAAAGAAATCATCCAGATATAGCAGATAGTTTTTGGAATCATCATCATTCCCAGCATCGGCTTTTTCTTGGCACCAAGTACTACTATCATGTAGCAGACAAAGCTCACTATGACAAGGATTGCAAGTAGCCATTCCTGATACCATGCAATCAGGTAAAGAACAGTAATTGCACCAATTAACACGAATGGAATATTTCTGTACAAGCCCCAGTTTGTATCCTGATCCCTGGAAAACCAGTGGTTCTGCGGGAACAGACAGAGGATAATTCGTATTATAGCAAGAATCACTAAGCCTCTGAAAGGAGCTGAGATCTCTGACGTTACGGTGCTAAGCTCTCCGCCTTCATGCTTTAACGCCATCGCCACGAAAAGGAAAATGTAGAATATTGTCATTGTAATAGAGGATATCAAGTTACCCAGGCCGAGCCAGAAAACTCTTTTCCTCTGTTCTTCAGTGTCTGAAGTCTCGCCTTTGAAGTTGATCACAATTCTTGGAATAAGGTGAAAAGCGTCTCCACCTCCAAGCAATAAAGTCATCGCTGCGCAGAATGTGTAGAATGAATTGCCCGTGTTGGTAGAACGGGTGTAGAAGATAATGCCTGCGATCAGGGCAAATGCGAGATATCCAATGCAGAAAACATTCTCGCCGATTCTCATTCCAAGTGGTTTTTCTTTTCGTTCAGATGCCATAGTTTCGTTCTCCTGTTTTTGCTTATGACACTATTCTACTTCTTCATCCCATTCATTCCCATAGTTTTCAGCATCTCCATTGCCTTCGCATAGGATTCTTTCATCTTCTGGGGATCGTTTGTTGCAAGGCCTTTATCTTTGGCCTTTGCTAACAGTTCTTCATTGTCACTGATGAAAAGAACTTGAAGCTCGCAGCCGGAGATGTAGTCGGACGCTTCAGTTGTGCTGATCCGTTCGATCTCCGCGTGGTGTCGCTCTTTGAGCATTGCTATTTGTTTTTCAAGTACTTCGTCTTCTTTTTCACTCAGACATAGAACAATCTTTGAATACAATTTCATTCCTCCGAATCAAGTCCGTGTTGCAACAGCTCTTTTATCAAAGCCCCATTTACTACCGGGGTGTCGGTAAGGTTCCTGGGTATCGCCAGTTCAATTTTAGCATGTAATCTGGTCTTGTTGCCCCGGCCGGTTTCGACTTTTGTTATGGTTGCGTGGGCATCCACTTCCGGGTCTTCGAGAAGCGGAAGGATGACGTAGTACAATGCGTCATCGTCAAAAGAGATGCTGCCGAGGATTCTGCCTGTTACTATCTCTTCGACTACTGCTCTGTCGTCGCGGAGGTAGATGTTGAGTGGCTCGTCGCATCTTGGTTTGGATGCGGGTGTAGTCGTGAGGTCATCGTTGATGAAGCCGTTGAAGGAAAAGAGCTCTCGGCCTTCGTCCTCACGTATCTTCTTGCCTAGTTTTCGGGCGGCGTCAGCTGGGAGGACGTACTCCTGCATCATCAGGTGGAAGATGTCTTTTACCTTATCGGAAGTAGGGGCGGAGTCAGTATCTGATATCACGTCTTTGCACGCTTCCAGTACGCTCTTTGCAAAGAGGGGGAATTCCTCCATGTCAGGATCCCATACAAATCTGCCTCTGGCCATTTTGGACGGAGGCAGGGCTTCATCATATATTCTGAACTGGAAGAAGATGTTTCGTTCGGAGAAGGCCGACTTGTTTTCGAGGGCGTCCCAGGTGAACTCATATGTATCGTAAAATGTTTCGCCTTCGGATTCTTTGATTCGCTTGTAGGCTTCGATGATGAGGCGGATCTTTTCATCGTCTTCAGGAGCTCTTTTACCTGATGGGGACGAGTCCGGGTGATACATGATGAGGAGCTTCTTGTACTTGGCCTTGATTTCTCGGTCGGTATTCTCTTTCGATACGTCCAGTATTTTGTAGGCTTCCTTTAGGGTCATGGGTTTTGCTATTTAACCTTTGCTATTATTTCTCTTTTGAGAAGAGCCATTCTTTCAGGTCGTTGTCCTGGCCTGCGGGAACCCAGCTGCAATGCGGGTTTATTCCGTAGGTTTCCTTCATGGTGCCTTCTTTGTACTCGGTGTAATGAAGGTCGGGGTGGACGTTCCTTAGTGCTTCGTAGATGTCTCTTGAGCCAAGGTGAGTGGTGTAGTCGCCATCGGATTTGTAGGATGCCTTTACTATCAGGTCGTCGGCGGCGTGGAGCAGCCAGATTGGGGTCCTGGTAAGGGCCATCAGGTCGCGGCGGCCTGTGGCGCCACAGATGGATATTGCGGCGGAAAAGAAATCCGGGTGGTACTTGAGGATTTCGAGGGTGCCTACTGCGCCGCCGCTGTAGCCGTAGATGTAGAGGCGGTGGGAGTCGATGTTGGGATGTTTGGCCGTTAGCTCTTTTACCAAAGCAAGGACTCTGCTGCCGTCCAAAGGACCTGACCAGTGTCTGCCATGTTTGCACTGCGGGGCAAGGACGTAGCAGGGATGGGACTGCTGCCATTCGGGAGTTGCAAAGGTTGTCCCGATGTCATGCATGGTGAGCTGGAGCTCGTTGTCTTCTCCATAGGCGTCGGCTCCGTGAAGATACACTACCAGTGGAACCTTCTCGTCGCTATCCGGGGTGAATAGTCTGTAGGGCAGGTTGCCAGAGTAGTTGAAGGTGCCGGATGTGAACCTGTCGCATATTTCTTTGTTAGTTGCTGATGGGGTGTCCCAGTCTTTTGGCAGTTTCATTTAGTGGTAGTCCTCATGTCTCAAGTAAAGATGCGTTGGTGGCGCCTGTTGCCCTGTCAAGAATCGCACTGATGAGGGTGTGACACAAAGCTCCGCCAATGCTCAGGACAATAAGCAGGTCTATTGAGGCCGGCATTCCTGCGATGCGTTCCAAAAGGATCTCAAAGATTGCTGCAATAGTTCTTTTCATACCTTTTTGCCTCCTGGTTTTGTTATGTTCAAATGATATCAAGATTTTGGGTGTAGATAAATAGGATACGAATGAAAAGTATACCTGATGGAGATGTTGTCGATTGATCCAGGTATCTTTTCGGGGAAAACTGTTAGGTATCGAGTGAGCTTCGTGTAATCTGTGTAATCCGTGCAATCTATGTGATCCATGCAATTCGACCTGCGAGTTGGTTTGCGTCAATAAACAATCTGTATTTCGTATACTTTTTACCCCTATATTCGCCATTTCCCGGCCTTACGGGTAAGGCAGATTTTTAGTTACCTCTCATATTCGATTTTTACAGATTTGTTAGTAAGCCAGGATTGCTATTGTTTCCTGGCAAGATGCAATTCCTTGATTATTCTGACAATTCAGCTTCAATTTACGTGTGATCCCCAAGATTCCTGATAGCAAGGGTAAAGACGTTTACTCATTACCTCTAAATTGCTTGAAATTTTCCGCTAAAATCGACGTTTTTCATTTTTGAGGGTAAACAAAAAATCGTCTTACCTTCATATTTCAAAAGAGACCAGTACAGGCGTAAATCCTGTTCGCTATATCGTCAATTTGTTATCGACAGCAGTCAAAATAGTTTCATCGAAGAGGCTGAAAAAAAAACTCGCTTCTGTTAAATGACACTTATTGAAAAAAAGGCAATCTCCTATTGCTATGAGATTGCCCTTTGCGGATTCATGTTTATCGTTTTAGCTGATCAGATGAACTTCTTAGCAAAGTCCATTGCTTCGGTTTTGCAGCCATCAACTGCCTTGCTCTTCACATAGAAAGTGCTATCTTCTACCGGAATTCCTTTTTCTGAAAGTGCATTCTCTATGAGATCCAGTGCGTGTTTGGAGAGCCAGGATGTGGAGAAGACTACTGCCTTTCCAACCTTGTCGCTTGAAAGGGTTCCAAGGTACTTCTTAAGCTCTGCGTCAATTCCGTATGCGTAAAGAGCGCCGCCGATAAAAAGAACGTCTGCCTTTTCTGTAAGGGCTGCATCTGCTGCGTCGACAGATACTGCGTTGACTCCTGCTGCCTCTGCTAAATACTCTGCTACCTTCTTTGTGTTACCTGATCTTGAAAAATATCTAACTGCTACACTCATTGTGTTACCTCCGATTTCTTTATTCTCTTGCATTTTGTTCCATTAGATTGTTTGCAATCTTTATTATACATCGCAGCGACATTATGTCAAGAGAAAAAATGACCTATAGTCATATACATTTTCTTCCGTTATTGCCCAAGAAGTTCAAATACATATATCTGCAGCTTACAAAAACAAGGGCATAAAGAATACAGCTTGCGAGTGTATCAGAAATCCACCAGATAGATTCCAACACTGATCTGGGTAAAGCTCCCCTTGTGGGTTATGTCGGTGATCTTGGCTTTGAGGAGTTTGCCAGCGTCCATGAGGCGGGCGAATATGACGTTGTCCTTCTCGGGGACGTAGCCGAGTTTCTTCTTGTCTTCGGTGAGGATTAGGATGGCGTTGCTGTCGAACTTGTTGTCCTCACGCTGAAGGGTGAGCATGTCACCGATCATGATGGAGTCGAGAACTGACTTGTCCTCAAGGTGGGTTGTGCCCGCAACGTAGGAGTCAAAGAGGTGGATCTCTTTGATCAGGGGCTTGATGATGTCGCTGAGAGCGTGGTTCTCTATAGTCGCTACTGCGCTTTTTTGGGGTGTTACCTGAATTTCATCTGCCATGTTATTGTCACTCCGCTTCCAAGGATGTCTTATCTAAGTTGTCCGCAGATTTCGGCCAGGGCTCTCCTGAAGGATTCCTTGGTTACCTTGAGCTCGCCGGAGCGGCTGCGGGCGTCGATTGCGATGGGCATGCCCTCTTCGCGCTTGCACTTCTCGATGAGGCTGCTCCAGTCGCCAAGGTTCTGGACCTTGTGAGGGCAGGCGCCGAGGATAACTGCCAAGTACTTTTCCAGCTTGCCGCTTCTTCCGGAGAAAGCCTTGATCTTGTCGTAATCGACTTCGTATTCGAAGTCGTCTTTGTGGAAGCCGTAGGTTTTGGCAATGCCGTTCATGGTCTTGATGTCCATTGTTGTTGCGCCGAGGACGAGGATCTTGCCCCTTCTGCCGAGAAGGTCGTGGGCTTCCGTGATTTCTTTTGCATCATCATCGGGTGTGTTGTGCTCTGTGTTGTAGCTGCGGATGTCGACGAGTGCCTGCTCGAGGTCGCGGTTCTTCTGCTCGAGTTCCTGGAGTTTTACCCTGTCTTCGTCGGACTTTTTGAGTTCCTCGAGGAGTTCGTTGATGTAGGACTGCATGTTGTCGATGGTGTCGAGGAGAAGGCTTACCGTTATTTCTTTTTCCCTGACGGTCATGTTGAAATCGGGGTTGGTGCTGGGATCGGAGTTGGTGGCGTCGATGGACTGGGGCTCGGGTGATTGTGAGTCGGGTGTTTCTGCCTCAGACGTTTCAGTGGATGTTGCGATGTCCTCGAAGGTGAGGTTCAGGCCGTTTATCAGTCTCTCGATCTCGGTGTAGCCGGAGTCGCCGTTGCACATCATGATCAGGTATTCCTGCTCGCTCTCGATGTGGCGGTGGTTTCTGTCGGCGATCTTGTTCTGGTACTTGTTCTTGAGGGTGCTGAGGTTGCGGTTGATGTCCCTGGTGTTGCCGGGGAAGTAGCTCTTGATGGCGTTGGCAAGATTGTCCATGGTGCCAAAGTAGTGACCGCAGTAGCCACCGTAGTTGTCGTTTAGTAAGGAGATCATTATGGAGTTGCCGTATCGGTCGACGTAGCCGCTATCCAGCCACAGGTAGACCGTGTCCCTGTCGGGTTGCATTTTGCCGGTGCACTTTTTGTCTATGTAGTATTTAGTTGCTTTTTCTTCAGTTATGAAGCGCCTTATGGTTTCAGCGTCGGTGAGGGGTTTGCCTGTTATGTTGCGGATGCCTTCTACTACGCTGTCTACGTCGTCTATTACTATGCCGTTCTCAATTACGAATTCTCTCATATGAATACCTCCGGGTGGGGTGCTGGGGGATTGTTGGTTGAGTATAGAATAGACTATTAGGTGTACAATAAGCGCCCCGAAACGTCGAATGGACGTTCGGGGCACTTATGGGTATAGTATAGTACCAAAATCAATCCACGCAGTCATCAATCTCATCCAGGATGGCATCGCAAAGAGCCCTAAGCCTCCTCTCTGCATTTGTTTTCAGGTGCTCCAATGCTGCTTCGCCACCTCTGAATATATCCATTTTCTCTAAATACGCCACATACTCTTCATATGTTATTGCTAATATCCTTAGTGCATTTCCCGCCGGAATAAACTCCTTGCATAGCCAGTTTATTGGTTCCCATGATTCTATCCCAATATAATGGTCTTCAGCCCAATCTTCCATTGACGCGAATATTTCAGCGTCTTTGCAAGAGAGCATACACCTCACGTTCTGTTCAGTATATGAAAGTAGATAATTCAAATGTTCCTCCAGTTCATCCCACTTCTCTTCATACATATAAAGCACACTGAAATATACTTCGAGTCTCTGAGCATAGGGGATGATATCATGTTCATGCCTGACATCATACGGGACTCTGTATCCAGCTTTGTAGTCATCCGGAGCCATTCTTTTTATCAGTTCGTCAGAACGGTGTAATATCTGCTCAATGTCTTTTGCGCATTCTATCCATATGTCTTCATAGTGTTCCAATGGGAAAAGACATGTCTCAAAAGCTGTATCGATCCAACGGATAATATCATATGGGGTCACACAGTTAATAATGGAATCACATCTGTTCATGTTATCCAGCAGATAACGAATTATCGATCTTGTACAGTAATGCTCCGATCCACGAATCTCGGCGATGCACATGAGCTTCAATTCTTCGGGAATCCCTTTCCAGTAGCTATTCTTCCTTTTCACTTCCGAGCACCACCTTTCTCACATTCCCTGATCTTCATCTTCGTCAATTTTTTCATTACACAGAGAAATCCCCGGCAATGATTCATTGCTAACACCTGTTGCCTTATCAAGGACTGCACTGATGAGAGTATGGCAAAAAGCTCCGCCGATGCTTAACAGAATCATCAGTCCTGTTGAAGCCGGCATCACGGCGATACGCTCCAGTGCATTAAAAGACAGTAAGAATATCAGGCTGATTATTGGCATGCATATAAGCCAGCCTTTCATCCATCTGTTAAACGGACCATATCCCTGCTCTGCATGCAGCATTCTTTCAACTATGGCTTCAGCCACCCTGGATACTGCAATAGCAATCCCTATTGTTATCGAAATTATCCACAATGAGTTGGATGTATCAACAACTGAAGAAATCATCTTTCCCAACCAGTTTAAGATTACAGTCATCATAAGTATCTCAAGTATTGTTGAAATCATTTTTCTCATAATCGTTTACCCCCTAATAAGGATGTTTTTCCGAATTTTACTAAGCTCCTGCAAATAGGCTTCGCGTATCCGGATGACCATATAATTTATCTCTGAAGGATTCTCCCTCAGGTAGTTCTCTATCTCTTCCAAACTCACCTCAGATGAATCATCACTCTTTTTCTCTTTGACGAGCTTTACAGCTTCTAAGCCTACTCTTTTAGCAAACTCATCGTTGATTTTTCTTAAATGCTCAGATTCATCCTCATGATTCAGGAACATATATCCCAAATCAACCATGTCTTTATGTCTTATCAAATGGTTTATCATCATTTCTATCCTCCCGCTTTACTCAGGAGACCTTTTTGCAAGGTCTGCTGGCATAAAGCTCATTACTTTTATCTGACACTCCTACCTTAAACGAGTACCGGTCTCCAATTGTTCCGTTGATAATTGAATATCCAATGACTTTGACGTTGTATTTGTTGATCTTGAGAATTGGATGATTCCTGCGGTCGAAACCAACTATTTTACCCACATAGCTGTCATTGCCATGGATTCGGAAGTACTGCTCATAGCAATATTGCTCACATTTACTCTGCACTTGTTTGGCGGTGCGACTTCTCTTGGTAGCTCTGTCGCAAACCTCAATAAGCTGTTCATCGAAAAGCCTGTGGATTTCTTTGCTATCAACACCGTTAAGATGCATTGTAAGTATCTGATGTATTTTAAGATCTGCCACACGACGGATGGGAGATGTGAAATGAGAGTAGCTTTCGAGCGCCAGCTCAGCATGGTGTTCCTTATCTGATTTGTACGCTGCCAAATGACTCTTTTCTTCCTGAACCCTGAATATGGCCGGAAGTGAATTGTCGTAAAGGTATTCTGCGACTATCTTGTTTGCAAGAATCATGAACTCTTCTATCATGTTTTCTGCAATCCCCTCCTTAACAAAACGAAGGTCGATGCGATTTTTATGTATTGATATCCTGGGCTTGTTGGAATCTTCTACAGTAGCGCCTCTTCTGATAGTATCTGCCCGAAGTATTTTGAATAAGTCAGCCATTACATATATCTGTTCATAAACCTCGCTGTATTTTTCCAAAAGAGCCGGATCCTTGGCGCCGGACAAAAGCTTATTCACCTCGTCATAGACACCTTTGACCCTTGAGCAGATAAGACTTTTTGTAATCTCTGAGCTTATGACTTCACCATTCTCATTTAAATAAGCAATTACAGACAATGCATTTCTGGTAACCCCGGGATTAAGAGAACAGCAATTATTTGTTATCACTTTCGGGAACATCGGAACGGTAAGATGAGGTAAATAAATCGATGTAGCACGATATGATGCGATCTGATCAAGCTCGCTTCCCAGCGGCACATAAGATGCAACGTCAGCGATGTGAACAGAAAGCCTATAACCTTCTGCTGTCTTAATAACACCAACTGCATCATCCATGTCTTTGCAGTCCTCGCAATCGATAGTGAATGCCTTCTCTTCGCGGAAATCCTTTCTGCTCCTGCAGTACTCCACCTTGAGATCCTTTTCTTCGAGCCTGGCAACAGATGCCGGAAACATAGGCTCAATGTTATAAGTTGCAAAGTGAAATCTTGTTACTGCATTAATACCACTGATAAAATCTCTTGATGCTCCATAATTAGTATTCATAATGCGCTCCCTTCTACTTGCCCTTAAATGCCAGGACATCGGTAAAATCCCAACGTTGTTGTTCTTATGCTTTTACTATAGAAGGGAGCTATTATTGACTTGGAATTTGAATTTTCAGCACCAAAGCACCATCATTACAACCAATTGGATTTCATCCAAAACATCACATATTAAAGAACTAAAGCAATCACCAAAAGTGCAATCAGTATCTGTATTGAGTAGTTAACAAGTCCATACCTTAAGTACTGACCAACTCCCCAGACAATCCTTTTGTCGGTTGCTTCATCTTCAATACCTGCTGCGTTAACTTTTCCCGAGAGAATAAAACCAGCAGTTGCGCTCCACATAAACAGCGAACTTCCTGCACATATCGCTGCAGCATATGCAACTGCTATCCAATCTGAACGACTTCCAAGTGGGCCATTACATATCTCAACAATTACCGGCATCATGGCAGCTGCTGCCGGACCGGCACTAAAGACACCTGATACCAGTGAAGTGATGAGCATTATAGCCATAACCAAAAGCTTAGGATTACTGATATTGCTTTGGAGATAGTCTGCCAGAAGTTCCAATATCCCCGTTTGGCTTATAACCTGGGCCAGGAAAAGGAATGAAGCAATTGTGAGCACTGACTTAAGGTCAGCAAGTTGTTTTACCTTTAACCTCTTAAGTGAGCAGATTACCATTGCTACTGCATAGCCTAATACAGCAATAGTCTCAGGCGGTATAACACTCTGTGGCACAAAACTCCACGCAAGGAACATCGCAGCAAAGACAACAGACAAACACTTAAGGACATCAAACCTTATCTCAATATTCTTGTGCTGACTCTTAAGATTCCTTATTGCCAAACTGCGAACCGCGCCATCATCTTCTTCCTTCTTTACCCGCATGCCCCATACTACGACCAGTACTGCTGATGTCAGGAAGAATAAAGGGAATGCATGTGTCAGATATCCCAGGAAACTGGTAATTCCACTTGTCATGATCACGATTGCAGGAAAATCTCCAACAGGAGATGCAGCACCTCCTGTATTAGAAAGCGCAAGAATCGCTGCAAAAAAGACGTTCACGTACTTGTGATCCACTTCCAGTGTCTTAAGCAAAACAAATACTATCGGAAGAATCATCATCACTGCAGTAATGTTATTCAAGCAGGATGATATTATGAACATCATCCCGCCAAACATCATAAGACAGAGCCTCTTTTTGCCCTTGGATTGCTCTGCGATTTTGATCGCAAGATACTGCATTATTCCGCTTTCCGCTATCAAATTAGTGAACAACTCCATCACAATAAGAATGACCAATACATCATAGGAGTAACTCTCCATGACATTCTTTATTGGAACGCCTGCAAAGAGCGATATGCCGCTCCCTACTGCAAACATTGTCGCTATCAGTAATAAAGATGCACTATTACCCACGCGATTGATCAACGTCCTCTTTCCGGGAGTTACTGAAGAACCAATCATACTTATATTTCCAGGTATTGCTGTAGCATTATTCATATCTTCCACCTCCACTCGGCACTAATTCTCTGCCTGCTTATTTCCATCCAGTCATCGTAACGGGTAGCAGTATCAAGCTCTGTATATGGCACAAATACTGTCTTCCCCAAAAAGCTTCCATAGTGTTCCACCATCCGGTATGAATCCGCCAATACCATAGGCCTGTTTCCACCGATATAACCGCTGATAACCATCAATCCATTACTGGGGTAAAATGACTGCGGGAAGTACGGCTCTTCAAGTATTGCCACCTTATCTCCATGTGGCAGATTGTTTCTTAGTCTCTCTTTAGCTTCCTGATCAAGATCACAGGGCACCGCAATGATAATCTCTGTATTGTCCTTACCTCGCCGTATGATTTCTTCAATCAGCGCTATCTCGGGCATGAAAAACATATACTTACTCTTTCCAAAGCTCAAAAGCCATTCTGCGGTCTTCCCAACCATGTCTGCGATGTTCTCATCAGGTAGGGGCATTGATGCCCCTACCTTCTGAATAACCTCTTCACTGTTGATAACAAATGACAGATTGATTGCAGTCTCAAAAAGACCAATCTCTCTTGCTGTCTTGCGTACATCCATATTACTCACCTCCCATTCTGTCCTTCAGGTAGGCGATAAGTCTCGAGATAACGGCTATCTCATTTGGTGAGGAGTTTAGTATTTCAACAAACTTCTCCCCGGAATCGCCATAGAGCCTTACGAACAGTTCCTGTGAATCTTCTCCCAAAACAGGTGCTGAAAATCTAAATGAATTCATTGACATATCATGCCACCTCCTCAATGATATTAATAAGCTGCATTGCCAGAATCTGAATCTCTGCGGGTGCCCCTTTGATGATCTCCACAGCTGCATACGCAGTATCTTCGTCGCCAAAGATGGTCTTCATCAAAGCCCAGTCGTTTTCATCATACTCAAAGTGCATCATGGCCTTCCTCTCATGAGGCGGTATTGGCCTATCCGGTTTTCTGTGATCATGAATCATACCCGGTCCGCCTTCCTGTAGATAGTTTTTTGTGTTATCATTGATCATTTTCATAATTCTTTTCCTCCTAAATTAAGTTTGCGCGCAATTTATGTCGAGGTATCTCCCGACAAGCATATCCTAGCGCACTGAAAAATCCGTATCGGAATTTGAAAGTTAATCCGCTCAGACAGCGTCTTTCTCTTCTGTCCCATGTCTTAGCTTATTATCCAGCACAATAACATTGTCACATCTGTCAATCACATTCTGGTCATGTGAAATATAAACTATACCTGCGCCATTTCTCTTCGCATAATCTTCAATATTTGAAAGCACAAAATCCGCAGAACATCTATCAAGATTTGCAGTAATCTCATCAAATATAAACATCTTGGGTTTGCGCAGAAATGCTCTTGCAAGTGAAAGACGCTGCTTCATACCTCCGGACAGTTCATTAGCCTGTTCTCCGATAACACAATCTAAAGCCTCTTGTGCATCGATTCGAATGACGGTATCATTATGCCCTTCTCCTACCAGGTTGACATTCTGTAAGGCAATCGCCAGTTCCTGATCACTAACTTCCCTTTCAATTCCATACATAAGGTTTTCACGAACTGTACCTGCGATAAAGAAGGAAGTCTGCGGAGTGTAATAGAGCATCTCAGTCAACTCTTTCTGCCCTATCCTTTCCTGAGGTTTACCAAACATAGTGATTTCCCCCTGTAGATGCGGATAGAATCTGTTCAGGCATCGTATAAGACTCGACTTACCGCATCCATTAGGCCCCAGAATGGCACTGACCTTTCTACATGGAATTGCAATGTTTTCATATAATGCGATTGCTGTATCTTTTTCCGGATTTGTTACAACTACGTTTTCGACCCTGATATCAGAGCCACTCGTTTCTTCAGGAGAAGAACTAATTCCAAAGACTTCATCCGACGGCTTTGATACAACCTCGAGCAGCGCTTTTGACTTGATTACTGCTGATGCAGTCTCATCCATAAAACGATATACTTCATCAATTGGCTTTAGCAGCTGCTGGAACAAGAGACAAACAGTAATAGCTGATCCTGCAGGCATCTTGCTATTTCTTATCAGGATAATAGACATAATTAGCAGAACTGTTTGAAAGACAACCTTGCATGATTGTTTTAAGCAGTCATAGGCTCCCATATATCTGTGATGTCTTTTTTCTGTATTGCCTATCAGCAGAATGCTTGGCATAAGCCTTTTCTTTTCAAATTGCTCAGCATTCATCCCCCTGATCAATTCAAGATTCGAGATAGATTGACAAACCTGACCATCCAAGGCATTCTTTTGTCCGACAATGCTTTCACGTATTCCGTTCTGTGACCTTATCTGTAAAGCAGATATGATCAACGTTGAAACAAGATAAAGAAAAATAATCCCCGCCATTACTCCCGGTGCATTTAGTATTACTTGAATCAGAGTACAGACAGCAGTCAGAACTGTGACAAAGATCTCATTACACATGATTTTTATTAACTGGCTGAAGCCCGCAACTCCCTGATTAAGCTGGGCTGTTTTTTCTCCGCTCAGACACCCGGAATAATACGACAGCGGCATTTTTAAAAGTTTTTCAACACTTAACTCCCTGATTTCTGCCTCATGAGATGCAATGATGCAGTCAATTGCTACTCTCCGGCAAATCGTAATGCATTCAGCTGTAAGATAGATAATGCCGAATGTCAATAATGACGTAGCTCCGACTGCAATACTCCTGATAGTTCCATTTGAAATGTCCGTATACAACTCTCCCATCTTCACCGGCCAGATGGACGCCAATACTGCACTTGCAAGTGCAAGAACGATTCCACCAATGCATTTAACCTTTGTTTTTTTGCTCATAAGTGCCAAGTAATTTTTCATAGCATTATCTCCTTTTTTTGTTGCGACAAAGTCTCAGTATTTTATAAAATCATAGTAAGATACCGAGTTTTGATTTCTGGTATATGAAAGTTAAGGATAAGGAGGTTTAGATATGATGATGTCAGAAATGCACGATGTAACCCAGCTAGCTTATAGAGCAATAACGGATGAGCTCACACTTTTAGATGAATTCTCCACACCTGAGTCCGTACTGGAATACTTAAAAAATGAGAATGAACCCGAAGCCATAAATGACTTCTTACATAGTAAAGAAGCTTTCCGAGGTCTTTCTTCAGTTTTGAAGTATATTATGATCAAAGCGGGAATTTGTCAGGAAACAGATCACGATTCTTCTTTTACAGATAAGCTTTATGATTCGTTAGTCAAACAAGATACTGAATGTGGTAATAAAAAAGTGCGCAATAAACCCACAGTAACCAAATGGATAGATGGCACCACATCCAGTATAAGATACCGCGAGACTGTGATTGAAATATGTTTTGCATTAGGGCTGGATCTCAATCTTTCGAATGAGCTCCTGAATAAATGTGGATATAATAGCTTAAATATAAGAAATGCCTCAGATGCGACTTATATGTACTGTATTTTGCAAAAGCACCAACTCTCAGTCGCCAAAGACATTATCGATAAGTATTCAAAAGCACCGGCACAAGATAATAATGATACCGCTATTGCCAGTAGCGGAAGTACAACAGTTACCCTTGAGCAAGAGTTAAAAGGATCTTCATGGGAAAATGATGACAAATTCTTAACTACATTTCTCATTCCAAACAAACACAAGTTTATCGGATACTCAACGACATCCGTAAATTACTACTATCGTTGGAAGAATAATTTATCTATAACCGTCATCTCAGACGAGATAAAAAAAGAGTTGCCATCTTTTGAAAGAGACGAAGAGTCTGTTGTTCCAAAAGATGATTTAAAAGCCATATTGGCTCTTCGTTCAGCTTTAGCAAAGTTTGAAGATGTCAGCGAATATGATAACTCTGCCCAGGCACTGGCAGCATCGTCTCTGCATGAGGCTAATGAATTACTTAGCCCTAAAATGCATAACGCTTCGGATGTCATCAGAAAGATCATGAATTCTTTAAAGGATCTTCCTGACA
>JAEEGL014410364.1_pt1 | contig 24086 bp, 21 predicted proteins | sample 9134231 | NCBI WGS metagenome assembly JAEEGL01 (sample SAMN16246548, study PRJNA631951) | gut metagenome | biome: gut microbiome; feature: rumen; material: fiber-attached | host: Bos | place: Iran: Karaj | collected 2018-10
AGCCTGTCGAAGAGAAGGTCGAAAGACCAGAGGACCAGAAGATCAACGACTATGACGTCACTGATCCAATGCATCTTATGAAGATTGAGTTCGAAAGTGCCCAGGAAGACCAGTATGACATCACATTCTTCTTCACTTCCGCTTCCGCCAACCAGGTCAAGATGCTCCTATCCGAGGTCGCAGATGCATATGAAGTGAATGGGAAGACCGTTGCCCTCATACCGTTCCTTTCACATGATGAAGCTAAGGAAGAGCTTTCAAAGGAAGGCATTGAGTACTCTGAGGATATCTTCGTCCCTGCTGGAGAGAAAGCTGATTTCGATTCTTTGATCGGCTCCAGAATCTGATGTTCAGTCCGGATTGCTGAGGAGGAAGGAATACCTGTCTTTGCAAAGCACGGTGTTCTCAAACACCTCGCAGGCCTCCTGCTTCAACAATTGAAGTTCCTTGTCTGTGTATCTTGGGCTGTAATGTATTAAGCCCAACTTCTTCACCCTTGCATCTCTTGCTATTGTGGCAGCCTGGGTGCTTGTCATGTGCTTCTTCTCATAGGCGTCCTGGGACAGGTCTCTGGAGAACATCCCTTCACACAGCAGCAGGTCGGAATCCTCAACATGCTTTGCTATGTGCCCAAGATACATTGAGTCAGTGATATAGGAGAACTTTACGCCTTTGCGCTTAGGTCCAAGCACCTGATCTGGATGAACGATCCTTCCATCCTCAAGGGTGACGTCAATCCCCTTCTGAAGCTTTCCCCATAGCGGTCCGCAAGGAACACCAATCTCATTTGCCTTCTCGACGCTGAATTCACCTGGTCTGTCCTTCTCCTTAAGCACAAATCCCATGCATGGCTTTGTATGGAGAAGCGGCACAGCTTCAACTGTGAAGTCACCGGTCTCAAGCACTATTCCCGGTTCGGTCTGAACAAATCTGATATCGTAGTTGATATACATGTCCAAGAGCCGTCTGTTTGAGTCGATATACTCCTTGAGCTTCTCGGGTCCGTATATGTAAAGGGGTTCAGTTCTGTCAACTTGGGATGAAAGCATAAGAAGACCAGGCAAACCTGTGACATGGTCAGCATGCATGTGGCTGATGAAGATCCTGTTGATCCTCTTCCAGTGAAGGTTGAGCATCTTCAGAGACACCTGTGTCCCCTCACCGCAGTCGAACAGCATAAGTTCGCCGTTGCGCCTGACAATGGCCGATGTGAGGAACCTTCCGGGTAGAGGCTGCATGCCGCTTGTGCCTAGGACAAAAACTTCCAGACTCATATTGCCGATGGTATCAGAATTACAAAGAGGTGAAAAGACGCATTGGGGTTATGTGTCTTGTCTTGCCAAGTGAAATCTGTATCGAGATGAAGGAGATGACCATCAGTGAAGCAGAGATGATGGCAATCGAAAGCCATGGAACGTTAATAGAAAAATCAAGCAGATAGAACGAAAGGCTTTGAAATCCCAGAGAGGAAAGCCAGGTGAGAATGGGTCCAAGGTTCAGACCGATCAGAATGCCCAGGACTATACCGATGAGCATTCCCAACAGCGTGACTGCATACACGCTGATGAACGCAGACTTTCGGACAAGTGAATTGGAACATCCCACGAGCTTTGAGATTGCTATCTCCTGAATGTCATCCTGGACCATCTGCTGTGCAACAGATGCCGTGTAGAACGCTGCAACGACAACCACAAGCAACAGGATGATCATTATCATCTGCCTGCTTGTGACAAAGTTCTCATACACGGAGACGTTGTGCTCATTCCATTCGGAGATGTTGTGCTTTCCACCTATAGAAGATTTGACAAGGTCCAACTTCTCCATGTACTCAGGCTTTACAAGGATCTCGACTGAGGTTGAAGTGAAGTCAGAATACAGCTCCTTGGCATAGTCGATGTCAATGAAGCATAGCAGCTCGTCAAGCTGGTCATAACCGCTGTAGAAGATTGAATCTATTCTTACAAGGACAGGCCTAAGGACCTTCTTCACATCATCCGGGACTATCATCAAAGCCACTCTGTCACCCAAGGATACATTGAGCTTCTTCGCAGTTGCTCTGCTGATCGAGATACCTCTGATGTTGGATGTAGCTGTCTCTATGTTGGTTTCAAAGGTGATCTGCTTCATCCTCAGCTCATTGAAGTATGAGCTGGAAACACCTTTTATCATTACAGAGCTGGTGTCAGTTGCAGAGTACATAAGAGCATAACCGCTTGTTACCTCGTCTGCGCTGTACACCATCTCAGTGTCAAGGTTTCCTACATCAGATAGGTTTTCAGCATTTATCTGGAGATGCCCATCCGACAGATAGATGTATTTGCTCGTTATCCCAGCCATCATGCTGTCGGAGAAAATAAGAGCACAAACAAGTGGAGCCATGACAAGCGCAATAAGAACCATGCAGCTTGTCAGCCTTCCGCGTTTGAGGATTCTCTTTTTGCTCCACAGCTTCACAAAGGGATTCATGTAAGGCTCTTCTCCTGTGTGAGGCAATGGTTCTTCAGAAGATATACATTGTCGCACTTGTATGCGAAATCCTGGTTATGGGTAACAAGAAGAAGGCTTCTTCCCTCCTCTTTCACAAGGTCAAGAAGAAGGTTTTCGACCTCGCTGGCATTCTCCTCATCCAGAGCACCTGTAGGCTCATCTGCAAGAATCACTTCAGGGCTGTTCATAAGGGCTCTGCAGATTGCAACGCGCTGCTTCTCTCCACCGGAAAGCTTTCCGGGAACATGGTTCATCCTGTCTCCAAGTCCAAGCTTCACTAGAAGCTGTTCAGCCCTTTGCCTGCAATCCTTTTCCTTTTTCCCGCTGATCAAGGCAGGAGCCATAACGTTCTCAAGAGCAGTGAAATCCTCAAGCAGGAGATTAGCCTGGAAGATGAACCCTATATGAAGGTTTCTGAGCATGGACCTGTGCTTGTCATCCAAGGTCGAGAAATCCGTACCGCTGCACAAGACCTTTCCCTCCGATGGGCTGTCAAGGCCGCCCGCAATGTGCAAAAGGGTGCTCTTTCCGCTTCCGCTCTTTCCGATGATTGCAGTTGACTGGCCAGCGATTACGTTCAGATCAATGCCGTTGAGGATTGTAATTTCACCTTCGCCCTTCTCTGCAGTTTTGAATCGCTTTGTTATGGAAATCAATTCAATAGGATGCATTGAGGATCACCTCCATTATCTCAGACCTGTAAATTCTCCTACAGCCTACAGCAGTGAACAAAAGCGAAAGGAGAAAGATGAATACACAGACAAAGAGTATCTCGATGTTGCCGATTGTGGCGTTGAAAGGAATCAATGTAAGGACTGTGCGATTGCCCGTGACCAGGAACACAATGTTATCAAAGAGAGTAAGAACATTCTGAAGATTTGCAATCACCAGCTTGCCAAGGATCACACCAAGAATCTCACCCATCAGGCAGATGACAATGCCCTGGCCAAGGAAGATTGAGTTGACGAATCTTCTGCTGCATCCAATGGCTCTAAGCATAGCACCCTCTTTCTGCTTGTTGGAAAGAAGTCGTCTTGTGGAGTTCTTGAGGTTCACGCAGATTATCAGAAACATGAATGCAAGAAACACATACATAAGCGTCTTCTCAAGCATCAGAGCCGAATAGAGAGCCTTGTTGTATTCCTGCCATGTGAGAATGCCGGCAGAAGGGTCCAGCTCAAGAATCCTTTGAACAACATCTTTCTGGTTCCCTTTGATGTAAAGCCCTATCCTTGAATCGGATTCCCCAATGATCGATGCCAGAATGCCATAGTCCATGAAAGCTGTGGATGAAGAGAACTCAGTCATACGGGAACTGAAGAACCCGTCCACGGGAAGAGTTGTCGAATAAGGGACGATTGTAGCTGTCCTTCCGGGCTTCAGGAACGTCAGCTTCAATTCATCTTCGTATCGGATCAGAAGGTTCTTCCGTGTCGTATACGATATCAGAAGTCCATCCAAGTCGTATGACCTTCCAGAAAGGAGTGTAAAGCTCTGTGAGAACCTTGCAGTATCATAAACATCATCGTCAAAGGCTCTTATACGTATGCTCTGGCTTGTCTCACTGTCTTCATCCACTATCAGTGCATTTGTCTCAAGGAAGGTGAAAACGTAATCCACACCATCGATGGATCGAAGCTGCTGTTTGGAAAGATCTGTTGAACTGACTATCAGATCGAATGACTCAAGATTCCTCAGCTGGTCAAGCTGCGCATTCTGAAGACCGTTCATGACTGCTGATATGACCAGAAGCGCAACAAGCCCAATGGCGATTCCCACAAGAATCATTATGCTGGTCGCCCTTTGGCCCCTTGTCTTTGAGAATGCATATCTGAAAGCAGTCCTGAATCTGAACATGGTCTAATTATACTCTATCTTTTCGACAGTCCTGTTGTCTTTCATGTAGTAAACAACAGCAATCTGTCTGCCGTTACTGTACAGATACGATACATTGCCTTCATCTCTGTATTCGGTTCGGCTTTCGAGATCTCCATTGACATATACAAGAATCTCATATGCCATGCCATCTTTGTAGTTTTCAACCTCAATTCGGTTTCCAACTGTCCTGCTTATGCTTGTAAGAGCATTTCCAGTATAGAAATACTGTGAAGCAACATCCCCTGATACTGTCTCCAGGAGTCTCCCGTCAGGTGAATAGAATAGACTTGTCCCATTCTCTTGTACAACGATTGTCCCATCATCAAGTACTGTGTGGGTACCACTGACCACAAGGTCCTTGGATATGCTCTCGATCACTGAACCGTTCTGCACCAGATAGCCGTCTGAGAAGAAACGCAGATTGCCGTCTTCCGAGACACCGACAATCTGATTCGAATCCGGTGTCCTCAAATATGATTTGACATGCGACTTTTCATCCATGTTCGTTGTGGACAGGACAAGGTGACCGTCATTGTATGAATAGCTGGTATATGAAACGACACCTGATCGATCGGCGATGGTTTCAAGAACAAGTCTTCCATCCTTGTAGGATGAACTGTACGTCATGCCAGAATCAGGGTATGTTCTGACAATCGAGTACTCTGATTCTGAAACGATGACCTTCTGCTGTTCAAACACCTTGTTCCCATCAAGAAGAAGAACACATCTATCCCCTTCCTCTACAAGAACATAGCCTTGATTAGGAATCTGACTCAACTCTTCAAGTCTCTGGCCAAGTTCATTGGATCTGAACGTAGATGCATAGAGAAAGGATGCAGTTAGGATCAGAAGAATCGAAACCAGGGCTTTTCGCATCACTCTCCAAGACCTGCAAGTGAAGTCAAAAACTCCTCTTTGTCAAACTCATGAATGTCTTCATAGTGCTCACCTGTACCGACATAGGCAACAGGAATGCCGATTTGGACAAGGGCTCCTGCTTTGGAGGCAGAATCGTACTTTGTAAGAATCAGTGCGTCAATTCCGACAGCCTCATTGAAGATCTGAGCTTGGCTGATGGAGTTCTGTCCTGTAGTGGCGTCTATGACGAGAATCTTCTTGTAGTTCTCAGGCTTGATTCGGTTTCTTATGACCTTGTCGATCTTCTGGAGCTCTCTGACGAGATTCTCCTTGTTGTGCATTCTTCCAGCAGTGTCGCAGAGAATCAAATCATCGCCTTTTGCCTGTGCACTTGAGATGGCATCATAGATGACAGCACCTGGATCACTGCCGTTCTCCTGCCTGACGATCCTTGTCCCGGTACGCTGTGCATGAAGCTCAAGCTGATCTATTGCAGCTGCTCTGAAAGTGTCCGCTGCTGCCATGACAACCTTATAGCCCTCATTCTTGTAAAGCGTTGCAAGCTTTGCAATTGATGTGGTCTTTCCAACGCCATTCACGCCAAGGACAAGGTATACTGTAAGCTCCCCTTTTGTGGGTTTCAGATCGGCTTTGCTGATCTTGTCCTGAAGAAGCTCCCTGACAATCGACAGGAACTCCTCTTCAGTCTTGGGCTTTCGCTCATTGACCTCGTCACTTATCAGCATTGCATTCTTTGCTCCGAAATCTCCTTCAATGAGAAGATCCTCAAGATTGTCGAAGAAAGACTGGTCTAAAGTCTTCTTGAATCCACTGAAAAGAGCCTTGAGCTTTGCGCCAATTCCAAATTTGAATAACATATTTGATCCCCTATGGTGAAATGTACTCCGTCTGTCTGTAATAGTCCACAAGACATGCAATCGCATCAACGATGGAAACTGTAATCACACCATTGAATGCGATATCCAATGATGAGAGCACATTGTTGCTCCCATCGTTGAATACGCCAAGCGCCAACTTGGCTCCGAAAAGCAGAAAAGACCTCGCAAACGCCCAATAGAACACATCCTTCTTTTTCTTGAGAATTGACTCGTTCGACATCCATGTTGGCTTCAGCTCATAGTACAGCCTATCGCTTCTTTCTGAGACTCCAATATTGCGTCCAACGTAGAAGTCCCTTTCAAACCTCAAGGAAAGCGGAAGGCTGTATGTATCCAGCATGATTGGCGTCTCCCCCAATACAACACCGTTCACGCTAACGACAGAAGATGGTGTCGTTTCAATCATGAGACTGGAGTAGATGATCTCAGGAAGTGATGCATCCAATGATATGACAGAGTTCCCGACAGCTTCCACAAGGATTGTTCTCCCATGATGACCCATGGCCTCAAGAGCAATGATGTGCTTACCCTCTGTCGTCATGATGTACTCTCCAACTGCAGTTGCATCTTCACCGTCAACGGTTATCTTCGCACCATCTGCAATCCCATCCAGTCGAATCAGGGCAGGAACACCATCGATCAGATCAGATGACAGTCTTATCATCGAGCTTGCGGAGAACTGATCGGACTCTGCACTTATTCTCTCGTACACCAGTCGAATGCCGTCTTCACCATATATGTATCTATATAGAGACAAGTGAAAGAAGGAACCAACTTTGGAAACTTTGGGAATTATGATAACATCAGCATCACAATGCTGGCAGATATAGCGAAGATAGTAATTGTCGCTAGAGATGATTGCATCAACATCCAAATCCAAGGTCTTTGAATCCAGAACAACGTCATATGGTTCTTCATCTATCTCATGATGGTACTCATCATATTGGCGCCTTGCATCCGCAATCAGCTGAGGGTTCTCCGACTTGTAGGCCTCGTCAAGCTTCTCGCCAAGCGAATGCAGATCAGAGGCTTCAATCCTCTTCTCCTTCTCAAGGCGCAAAGGCATGGACAATGAGGCCTTCGGAAGGAAGGCCCTGATGTAGGATGAGATCTCCGCATTGTCCGGGTATACAAGTACGTTCAAGGTTCCTGCATGGACAATGCCCACCAAAATGGATGATATGAGTGAAACCACAAGAGCAAGTCTTTTCAATTACTCTGACTCCACCTCAAGTAAGACTCGATGAAGTTATCAATATCACCGTCCATCACGGCCTGGATGTTTCCCGTCTGCTCTCCGGTTCTTGCATCCTTTACCATAGTGTAAGGCTGGAACACATAGCTTCTGATCTGGGATCCCCATGAGATGTCTTTCTTCTCAATGGCCTCGGCCTGATGTTCCTCTGCCAGCTTCTGGCTGTAGTAGTCATAAAGACGGCTTCTGAGCATCTTGAACGCCTTGTCCTTGTTCATTATCTGGGAACGCTCATTCTGACACTGGACGACGATGCCTGTGGGGAAATGGGTTATTCTGACAGCGGAATCCGTCTTGTTGACGTGCTGTCCACCTGCACCACCTGCCCTGTAGGTGTCTATTCTGATGTCTTCAGGCTTGATCTCGATGTCGATGTTGTCATCAACGATCGGAGAGGCATAGACGGATGAGAAGGAAGTGTGTCTACGGGCATTCGAGTCAAAAGGAGATATTCTGACAAGGCGATGCACGCCCGCCTCACCTTTGAGGTATCCAAATGCATATGGTCCATTGACCTGGATTGTGACGCTCTTGTATCCTCCCTCATCCTCCAATGTGTCAAGGATCTCGGTCTTGAACTTATGGCGCTCACACCATCTGAGATACATTCTCATAAGCATGGAAGTCCAGTCGCATGCCTCGGTACCACCTGCTCCGGCATGTATGGTAAGGAACAGATCGCCCTTGTCATATTTGCCGTTAAGAAGAGTCTTGAGCTTTAGCGGTCTGTACTCCTCCTGAAGCTGAAGGATCTTGTCGTCAACTTCCTTGGCATACTCCTCGTTTCCGTCATCCTCCTCTTCATAGAGCTCTATCAGGTCATAGGTCTCGTCGATGTCAGAGATAAGTTTCTCAAACGGCAGCAGAGTATCTTTGATTGTGTTGATCTGCGCAAAGACCGAATCGGCCTTCTGCTTGTCTCCCCAGAAGTCAGGCTCAAGAGTCTGCTTCTCTAATTCCGAAAGCTTAGATTTCAACCCTTCCGGGTCAAAGTCCCCTCCAGATTGCTTGGGATTCTGTTTTTAGCTGCTCAAGGAGCGCTCTGTTCTGTAGTGTCATTGTGTTTCTCCTTACGCTTCTCCGTTCTGAAGCCGATTGAAAGCCTGCAGGATTCAAACGGTCCAAGTGAGAGCTGCTTTTGAATTCTCAGTTGAGTATACTCATAAAAGGACTTGTCTCCAAGCCAAGTGTGTGTTTTAGTCTCGAAATCAGCTCGCGAGACCAGAACATCCTCACCCATGATGATAGTGACAGTGAATGGACAGTTCTTGTCAGACAAGGTGATGCTTTGCGTTGTTGCACTGGAACCGGCCTCTATTTCTCCTTCAGGGCAGAGGCAGGTGCATTTTGCAGGCAATGCAAGATCAATGGAGTTCACATAGTCATAACCGCTTAATCTGGACTCTGAAAGGTTCTCGATCTCCACCTCAAGAATCAGACTCGTCTGTCTGAACTTGTACCTCTTTGTGAGAGAGACAGGGACCTTGCCGAGATTTACTGTCGGGGCTTTTGCGAAGAAGTCCATGTTCTTCTTGTCCAAAGGAGTGACCTCATAGGTCTTCGAGACAAGTCTCGTCTCGCCTTTGCCTTTTGAAGGACCACCTGTGTTAACAAATGAATCGACGAACAGACCTTCTCCACTATGGAAAGCCAAGTCAAACAGTGCAGAAGGAATAGTGAATCTGCTAAGCAATCCACCTTTTCTGCTCAGATAGACAATCCCGCTTCTTCCTACTATCAGAAACTCCTTGACACGATCGAAGTCAAGATCCGTCTCCACAGGCATTGGAGAGCCGTTGTCCATGGCAAGCTTGGTCTCTATCTCGCAAGCATATTTGTTTGCCTGTCTGCAAATTGCGGGAGTCCAGCATTCACCAGGGAAGAACAGGCTTGAGGAGCTTGCCATCATCATCAGATTGTCCAGATTCTTCCTGTCTGCAATTGTTTTCCTTGATTCATGCAGAACATCACGCAACATGTTCACAACGCCGTAATGTCTGCAAAGCATAGGATTGTCATAGATCAGCTGGTTTATCGAGGTTGATTTGCCTACCTGATAGTCCCTGCCGTACAGACCTGTCGGCAGGAAGTGGGTCTTTACCGTTTCGTTCTCCTGGAAGTAGATGCTCGGCAACGTGCAGTTCTCTGAAGACTTTGAGTAGATGGTCCTGAATACGTCACTGGAACCGTCCTTGGCCATCAGTTGGTCCAGATTCAGCATTATTGTGCATAAGGTGCCCGTCGTCTCATCCATCTGCTTTGAAATCTCGGACAGATATCGTTCTATGGAGAGACTCCCATTATACATGTCAGCTGTGGTTTTGCTGAAACGGTCATCCGTTGGAAATACAAGGACCTCCTTGCCCATCTCCTCTGTGTAGAATGGTCTGTTGGACTCAATGCTGTTGCTGATCTGGTTATAGGTTGAGATGACGATGTAGTTAAGTCCGGCAAGGCCCACAACAGGGATCGTTGTAGGATTGAAGACCTGATTGTAGTACCAAAGTCCCCTTGGCTTCTTGGAGAAGCGCTTTCTGATGAATGTGGTTGTCTTCTCAATCTGTGATGCTCTCTCATGTGAAGGGATCATAGACAGGATGACGTCGTAGTATGTGGAGCTCAGAATCTCTATCTGCCCTCGCCTGCAAAGCTCATTGATGAGCATGTTGATCTCAGGATAGTAGGACTCAAGATAATCGAACTCCGATATGCTCAGACGGAACAGAAGCTTAATGCCGCTATTGTTATAGACCATAGTCAATAGCGGCTTAAGCTGTTTAGAGACCAATGTTTCGAATTCCTCTTTAGAGGAACCTGCCGGAAGTTGGCTGTAGGCGCCGATTATGAATTTCAAATGCTACCTCAGCGCTTTGTGATGATCTTCCTTGGACAAGCTGCCATAGCAAGTGCGGCCTGATCTTCAGGTGCAGTCGGAGATGAGACTGCAAGGTTGTCCTCAACCTTGAAACCAGCTTCAGGGAACTTGACCTGACAGATCTTGCAGCCGATGCATCCGACTTCACAGACCTTCCTGACGTCAGCGCCCTTGTCATGGCTGTTGCAGGCCACGACATAGGGGGTTCTGTCTTCAATGAGCTTGATGACGCCGTTCGGACAGACCTTGGTGCACTTCCCGCAGCCTATGCACTTGTTGCGGTCGACAGCAAGAGTTCCATCATCCTTGCGGTAGATTGCTCCACTGTCACAGACTGCCATGCAGGATCCGAGATGAAGACATCCGTATTTGCATCCGTTGTCTCCCTTGAAAAGAAGAGATGCGGCATTGCAATCGGTAAGGCCTCTGTAGTCATAGTCCTTCTTTGTCTTCTCACAACTGCCGTTGCAGAAGATGTATGCAACCTTCTTCTCTCCGACAGCGACTTCAATCCCCATGATCTTGCCCATCTTCTCTGCAAGGTCCTTTCCACCTGGCGAACAGAGGCCAGGCTCCGCCTTGCCCGATGCCACAGCAGCCGCATAGTCTGCACATCCGGCGAATCCACAACCACCACAGTTTGCACCTGGCATGATCTGCTCAAGTGCAACAAGCTTCTCATCCTTCTCAATTGCAAGTTTCTTGTCAGCAATGGAAAGGCCAAGTCCAAGGAGAACACCTATTCCGGCAATTATCAGAAATGCATACAGTATCGCCATTATTCGTCCTCCTTATGCAAGATGCAGATTGGTCAGCAGGCTGTTGTCGAAAGCCATGAAGGCAAGCGCCATGAGACCTGCGGATATGAATGCGATCGGAACGCCCTTGAAGTGGCGTCTGACAGGCTTGAGCTCAAGCTTCTCACGGATGTTGCTCATCAGTATGATTGCCATGGTGAATCCGATTCCTGCAGCGATTCCTGCAGCAAACGATTCGAGAAGGTTATATGACTCATCGATATTGATGATGGCAATTCCCAGGACAGCACAGTTCGTTGTGATGAGAGGAAGGAAGATTCCCAAAGCCTTGTACAAGGATGGGCTCATCTTCTTGAGTACCATCTCAACAAGCTGAACCAGAGCTGCGATGACCAGAATGAAGGCAATGGTCTGCAGATACTGAAGTCCAAACGGAACAAGAAGTCCGTAGTATATGCACCAGCAGACAACTGAAGCGGTACCAGTGACGAAAGTGACTGCAAGTCCCATTCCCACTGCACTTTCACTGTTCTTGGAGACACCGATGAACGGGCACAGACCAAGGAACTTCACAAGGATGAAGTTGTTGATGAAGATGTATGTAAGCAGAACAGCAATAATCCTCATGCCTTGACCTCCTCTGCCTTCTTGGCTTTCCTTTCTGTGTTCCAGTTAAAGAACGCCTTCAGATATCCCATAAGAAGCAATGCTCCCGCTGCAAGCGTCATGACTCTGATAGGCCACTTGCTGAAGAACGGGACATGGATGATTCCATCCCAGTTTCCGATAGCAAAGAATGTGATTGTTCCAGCGCCGAAGGACTCTCTGATGATAGATATCAACGAAAGTGCGAGCGTGAAGCCAATTCCCATTCCAATTGCATCCAAGGCTGAATCGATGACCGTGTTCTTGTTCGCGAAGGCTTCTGCCCTTCCAAGGATTATGCAGTTGACGACTATCAGAGGAAGATACACGCCAAGAGCCTCATAGATGCTTGGAAGATAAGCATGGAAGACCATCTGGACGATTGTGACGAATGATGCGATCACAACGACGTAGCATGGGATTCTAACGCTGTTCGGAATCACGTTCTTCAGAAGCGAGATGAAGATGTTGCTGAACAGCAGCACGAAGAGAACTCCAGCACCCATTCCAAGAGCATTGACGAACTGTGTGGTGACGGCGAGCGTCGGACACATTCCCAGCATGATTATGAAAGTCGGATTCTCTTTGAAGATTCCCTTTGTAAGTTCTTTGAAGTTAGCTTTCATTTCCGACTCCTCATAGTGACTTAACATAGGCAGAACCGGCCGAAAGGGCTTTGGTAATACCTGTGAAGGTCATTGTCGCACCGCTTACCGCTGCGGCATCAGCATCGCTGAGCATCGACTTGTTGGTCGGTACCGGATTCGTATCGGAACCTGTCCCGATGAACTTGTCCATGTACTGTGGATTCTCAGCCTTCTTTCCAACACCAGGAGTCTCGCTGTCTGCGACAAGCTTGGCAGCCATGACAAAGCCGTTGGTGTCATAGCTTGCGACTATGCTGAGCTCTCCACCGTATCCTGTGGAGGTCAGACCCAGGATGTATCCTGAAACTTTGCCGCTTGAGTACAGAGGATACATGTAAGACACATAGCCCTGTCCAACTTCCTTGTATTCACCTATCTCCATGCCGTTTGACACTGCCTGGAGAGCACTTGTGGTCTTCTTCTCCTCATATGCCTCAATGGCAGGAGAAGTCACCATGTTAAGTGTGGCAAGGACAATGGCGGCAACTGCGCAGATGGCTGCGAGTATCAAGGCTGTCTTCAGATATTTTCCGATCATTTCTTGACCTCCTCGCCGAAGCGCTTAGGTTTGCAGAACCTGTCGATTGTCGGTGTGACGATGTTCATGATCAGGATGGCCACACTGGTTGCCTCCGGAAGGGATCCGAAAGTCCTGAACACGAATGTGAAGAATCCGCATCCTGCTCCGAATATCAGCATTCCCTTATGTGTGATCGGGCTTGTGACCATGTCGGTTGCCATGAACAGAGCTCCGAGAATAAGACCACCTCTAAGCAGATTTGCAAGGACTTCGCCGTGGAAGAACCCAAGACCGTTGGGGACTCCTCCGAAGATCCATGTCAGAACGGCATAGAATCCGAGGAATGAGACTGGAATGTGCCATGTGATGATCTTCCTGCAAAGAAGGTATATGCCACCGAGAATCAGAAGAATCTTGGAGACCTCACCGATACATCCTGGGATGTTGCCCAAGAAGGCATCGACATTGTAGGCGCTTATTCCGGTTGCAGCTTGCACCTTCTGTGCGAAGTTCGTTGCCATGTAACCGTTGTTGGCAAGTATCTGCAGGCTTGTCTGGCCAGTCGATTCGCCTGCTGAGACGATTGTCTTAACAAGTGAGAGCGGAGTTGCCGAGCTGACCATGTCAACTGCATTGAGCGTCCTTGGAAGCGTGAATGTGCTCATGGCAGATGAGAACGAGAAGAACACGAACGCCCTTCCCGCTATGGCTGGGTTGGCCCAGTTGGCTCCGAGTCCTCCGAACGTCCACTTGACGACCGCAATTGCAAAGATCGAGGCAATCACGGGGATGAAAAGTGGAATGCTTGGGCTCATGTTCATTCCGACAAGAAGTCCGGTGACCAGAGCAGAACCATCCTGGATTGTCATCTCCTTGCTGACCTTGCCGAGAAGGAACTCTGTCAGCACAGAGAAGAAAACGCTCAGGACAAGAACCAGAAGGGCTCTGAGACCGAACACATAGACACCCCAGATGCAGGATGGGGCCAGAGCTGCCGCAACACTGTACATTATGTTGCTGGTGCTTGCTCCGCTGTGGAAATGCGGTGATGAAGATACTCTTCTCATTTCTTCCTCCCCATCTTCTTTCCAGTCTTGAATGCATGGACAAGATCAAGGTGAGCAGGACAGCTGAACGAGCAGCAACCGCATTCCTTGCAGTCCATCAGGTTGTTCGCCATGGCATCGGCATAGCGGCCATGTGTTATGAGGGCATAGAGCTTTGTGGGCTCAAGTCCGATAGGACAGGCTGCCACGCAACGACCGCAGCTGAGGCATGCCGTCTTCGTGTAGCTCTTCTTGTCAGTAATAGCCAAGATGCCGCTTGTTCCCTTTGCAATTGGTGTGTTCTCATCGAAGAAAGAAAAACCCATCATTGGGCCGCCGGAGACAAGCTTGTCAGGCTCGGCTTTGAAGCCACCTGCATACTGCACAAGATCGGAGACCTTCGCCCCGATCGGTGCTATAAGGTTGCACGGCCTTGCGACGCAATCACCTGATATGGTGACAATCCTCTCAAACAAGGGCTTTCCATATGCGATTGCGTTGAATATCGCATATGTGGTACCTACGTTGACGACGACGGCACCTACATCAAGCGGAAGCTTGCCGGAAGGGATCTCTCGGTTGATGGTTGCCTTGAGAAGCTGCTTCTCATCGCCCTGAGGATACTTCATCTTCAGTGGCATGACCTTGATCGGATAGCCCTTCTCTTTTATGGCGTCCTCAAGGACGCTCACAGCATCCATCTTGTTGGCCTCAATGCCTATTATGGTGTTTGCAGGATTGAGAATCGTTCTGCAGATCATGATGCCTTCAAGAATGTCATATGGCTTTTCAAGCATCAGTCTATGGTCTGCAGTGAGATAAGGCTCGCACTCAACACCATTGATCACAAGATTCTCGACAGTCTTACCAGGAGAGATTGAAAGCTTGACATGAGCCGGGAAAGTAGCTCCACCAAGACCGACAATTCCCTTGTCCTTGATTTCAGCAATCAGCTGCTCACCAGTCAGAGCACTGTAATCTCTTCTCTGTGTGAACGGGTCCGACTGGACCTCGTCTGGTTGAATGACAAGGGCATCACAGCAGACGCTGTTGGCCATGGTCACCTTCTTGATTGCGGTTATGGTTCCATCCACGGGGCTATGGACATCAGCGGAAATGAATCCTGCTGCCTGACCGATCCTCTCACCCTTTGCAACATGATCCCCCACTGCCTTCAAAGCTGTGGCCGGAGCGCCCAAATGCTGGGACATGGATACCACAAGTTCGGAAGGAATCGGGAACCTTTCAATTGGTTGGGTGTTGGAAAGGCTTTTCATGTCCGAGGGATGCACGCCGCCTTTTTTGAAAGTTGCAAGTCTCACAACAAGCCTCCAAACAAATTCTTCTTCACATTCTAATGTATTTTACATATTATTTGAATATGAAATTGAGTTCTTTGTTCGGCAATCTGAGCCATCCGACGGTAAAAGTGTATGCGCTTGTCGGAAGAAGCGGCACTGGCAAAAGCTTTCGTGCACAGCTCGTCGCCGACAAATTCCACATACCTCTCATTGTCGATGATGGGCTTCTCATCAAGAACGACAGGATCCTCGCGGGAAAAAGCGCAAAGCAGGAATCGAACTTCCTCACAGCAGTAAAGCGTGCCCTGTTCCAGGATCCGGACCATCATCAGGAGGTCCTCAATGCACTTCAGACTGAGCATTTCAGGAAGATAATGATCATTGGGACATCCGAGAAGATGGCGACAAAGATAGCCAGAAGGCTGAACCTTCCCGATCCGAGCCAGATAATCCACATTGAGGATATTGCAACAAAAGACGAGATAGACACTGCAATGCGTATCCGCTATTCGGAAGGAAAGCATGTAATCCCGGTTCCACCTCTGCAGATAACAAGGAACTACCCTTCCATCGTCTATGATTCAATCCGTGTCGGGTTGCAGAAGCGTCTTGCTTTCCTGCCCTTTGTCAAGAAGGTGCAGACCGTCGAGAAGACCCTTGTCTGCCCGGAGTTCAGCAAGCAGGAAGAGGCATCCATCAGCGAAGCGGCAATCACACAGATGGTCAACCACTGTCTGAACGAATATGAAGAGACCATGAAAGTCAGCAAGGTCACCTACGTCTACAGCAACGAAGGCTATGACCTTGACATCTACATCAGAACACCTGAATCGATCTCAGGTCTAGCTGTAGCTGAATTTGAGGAATACATCGCGGATTCACTTGAAAAGTATGGAGGAATTCTTATCCACAAGGTCAATCTGCATGTTCAGGCGTGGTCGTAGGCTCTGCCTTCTTCGCATTTGACCCGTTCGGTTTTCTCTTTCGTTTTCTGGATGCAGGCCTGTCGCCAAGCTGGGCTTTTGGTCTGATGTTTCTAATCTGGTTCTCAGACCCTAGTGGAGCCCTGTGCCTTATGCAGCTTCTGGGGACCCTCATTCCTATTGACTCCATATAGTGGGCTGCAGCCATCTCAAGCTCATAGTTCGGAGGCGTAATCGGACTGATCAGGACCTTGATCTGCCTGAGAACATCATTGAATGTCGAACCCGCAGTAGTCCATTCCTCATTGCGGGAGATGAAAGGCTGCACAAGGGCAAGATACATCTGTGCTCTTGACACCGAATCAGAGGCCCCTGACATCGAGGCATTCACCTTTACATCAAGCTCCTTCAGCGATTCGAACATCTGAGGGAAACCTGCATAGACGGAGATGGCTGGGAGTATGTGGACAAGAAGCTTGTACTGGTTCAGCCTCTGGAATATCTCACTACTGCATCCTGAGGCAAGGATCTTGTTGACCTCCTCCGTCATCCTTGATGAGCTGACATCACCGATTTCCGGGGCATAGTGTCTGATGGCCATTCCAAGTTTGAACGGGATTCTGAACCCTGTCTTCACAGAGTATTTGACTGCCCTGACCATCCGAACCGGATCTTCGATAAAGGTCTTTCTCAAAGGTATCAGAGAGACAATCCTCTTTGCCTTGAAGTCCTCCATGGCATTGTTGAAGTCAATAAGATTTCCCTTGATGGGGTCATAGTAAAGGCTGTTGATCGTGAAGTCCCTGCGTGCAGAATCCTCTTCGATCGTGCCGAACTGGTTGTCATTGGAGTAGTCGTGGTCCTTTGTGCTTCGGAATGTTGAAACCTCAATGATCTCATCACCGAAAGTGATGTGCACAATGCGGAATCTGCGACCTATGATCCTTGAGTTGTAGAAGAGCTTATGGACCTGTCTGGGTGATGCGGCGGTGGCGACGTCGAAGTCCTTTGGGATCCTGCCCAGAATCAGGTCACGAACAGCACCACCGACAATGTAGCTCTCATAGCCCGCACCATTGAGTCTTTTAACAACACTGACGGCATTCCTGTCGACGAGGCTCTGATCTATCTTGTTTTCTTCCTTAGAATAGACCTGTGCAACCGCATCCAGTCCGTCGGCTCCATTCTTATACCTGATAAACATCTATATAGCCGTTGAACAATTCGATAATTTGTATAGAATGTATTACAACAAATTTCTTGGAAAAAGACAACACCAGGGGTGAAACATGATAGAGCCTAAAGTTCTTAAGGGATTCAGAGACAGCCTTCCTCAGCAGGAAATCGTTCGCCAGAATCTGATGGCGAAGGTCCAGCAGATATTCCGCTCATTCGGGTTTGTTCCGATCGACACTCCAGCTTTGGAATACACTGAAGTGCTTCTCGGCAAAGGTGGCGGAGAGACTGACAAGCAGATGTTCCGCTTCACCGACAACGGCGGACGCGATGTTGCAATGCGCTTCGATCTGACTGTCCCTCTTGCACGTTATGTCGCTGCCAACTACAGCCAGCTCTCATTCCCCTTCAAAAGGTATCACATCAGCAAGGTATGGCGTGGAGAGAAACCGCAGAAAGGCAGATACCGCGAGTTCTGGCAGTGCGATTTTGATATGGTCGGCGTGGACAACGCCCAGAGCGACTTTGAGATCCTCCTTCTGATACACACCTGTCTCAGCGAGATGAAGGTCGGTCCTTTCAAGGTGTCCGTCTCACACAGAGGTCTTCTGAACCGTTTTCTCACAGGTCTCGGAATCCAGGAGAAGACACCTGATGTCCTCAGGGCAATAGACAAGCTTGCAAAGATTGGACAAGACGGAGTATGCGAGATCCTCAAGGAATCCGGGCTTACTGATGAACAGACCCAGAAGGTCCTTTCCTTCATCTCGATCGACAAGACCAGCTTTGCCAAGACCCTCTCCGTTCTGGAGCAGATGTTCGGCTCATGCCCTGAGATTGAAAGGCTCACTGCCCTTCTTCAGATGATGAGAGAATGCAAGATCGAGGATGACTTCATCCTTGACACCTCCATCACACGTGGCCTTGACTACTACACGGGAATTGTTTACGAGACTCTGCTTCTGGACATGCCTCAAATCGGATCGATCTGCTCTGGTGGAAGATACAACAACCTTGCAGGACTGTACACAAAGGAGAATCTTCCTGGTGTCGGTTCATGCATAGGCCTTGACAGGCTGATCGCCGCTCTGGAAGAGCTCAAGAGCCCGATTGTAACAGGTTCTTCCTATGCCGATGTGATGGTCGTCTCCGACAAGACAAACATCGCCTGGTCTGAAAGCGTTGCCATGAAGCTCAGGACCAAGGGCGTACGTGCCGATTCCTATGTCGGGGAAAAGGGCCTTGGCCAACAGTTCGCATACGCAGAGAGAAACGGAATCCCATTTGTCGTCGCATCCCAGCAGGGAGAGCTCTTCTCAGTGAAGGAGATTGCAAATCGCTCTATGCATGAGGGCCTTACTCTCGACCAGGTGGCCGAACTTGTGAGACCGAAATTCTGATGACAGACTTCAAGCAGCTTCCTGTATACAGACACAGACAGATGATCCTTGATGCCCTCAAGGAGAATCAGGTCATCATCGTCGAAAGTCCCACCGGTTCCGGAAAGACCACCCAGCTTCCGATAATCCTAAAGGAGGCTGGCTTCGCCGAGACCGGTGTTATCGGAATCACCCAGCCCAGAAGAATCGCCACTTTGGGAGTCTGCTCCTTCATCAAGACCCAAATTGCTTCAGAGGGCCTTCCTGAGAACTACTGCGGCTACAAGATGCGATTCTATGACACGACCGATGTCAGCACGCGCATCAAGATCCTCACTGACGGAATGCTTCTGCAGGAGCTTAAGGCCGACCCCAACCTCTCCCGCTACAGCGTCATAATGGTTGATGAGGCCCATGAGCGCAGCCTCAACATCGATTTCATCCTTGGCCTTTTGAAGCAGATAATCACTCGTCGTCCCGAACTCAAGGTCATCATCTCCTCCGCTACGCTGAACACGAAGGTCTTCTCAAGATTCTTCAGCGATGCTCCGATCATCTCAATCAAGACGCGCGTCTACGATGTGGACGTTAAATACTTCCCTGTCAAAGCCAAGGGCGACACAGATGAGTGCGCACATTCAATCTGCGTCCTTCTCAACCAGATCCTCAAACGATTCAAGGCAAGTGGGTACAAGGACAATGAGGACACCTTGGTGTTCCTCCCAGGCGAGTTCGACATAAAGACAACCATGCAGCAGATCTACTATGAGTGCGACCATCAGCACCTTCAGATCTATCCTCTCTACGGAAGACTCAACAAAGAGGAGCAGGAGCTTGTGTTCGAGCCCACAGAGCCTGAGAAGATGAAGGTCGTCCTTGCAACGAACATAGCCGAAACCAGCCTTACCATAGACGGCATAAGGATTGTCATAGACAGCGGATTTGCCAAGATCAACTATTACAACCAGACCGATTTCACCTCAGCCCTCGTCCTAAGGCCGATAAGCAGATCCTCGGCAGAGCAGCGCAAGGGCCGTGCAGGAAGAACCGCACCGGGAAAGTGCTACAGGCTCTACTCGAAGGAGGATTTCGATTCAAGGCCCCTATGGACGACAGAGGAGATACTGAGAACTGACCTTTCCGAGGTTGTCCTGAGAATGGTGGACCTCGGAATCTATGACTTCGACAGTTTCCCCTATATCACAAAGCCTGATTCAAAGGCCCTTTTCAGCGGAGAGAGGACGCTTAAGCTTCTGCAGGCTATAGATGAGATGCGCCATCTTACTCCAGTTGGTGAGCTGATGGTTCGCTACCCTCTTCTTCCAAGGCATTCTCGTGCAATCGTAGAGGCACTCAAGTACCATCCTGACTTCGTAAAACCAGTGGCCATCTGCCTTGCCTTCCTCTCCGCCAAAACACCTTTCGTGCTTCCTCCAGGTGAAGAGGATCTGGCACGAAGTGCACATAAGCGCTTTGCAAATGCATTTGGTGATTTCATCAGCTACCAGAACATCTACTACAAGTATCTCGCTCTTTCAGGGCAGAAAAAGCGTGAGGAGTTCTGCACATCGAACTATCTGGACATTCAGAGCATGGATGAGATACTTCACATCACAGACCAGCTTTGCCAGATCACCGAGGAGATAGGCTTCCCAGTCAAGGAGATGCAGTCCACTGATGCGGAGAGTTTTGCACATGAGCTTCTAGTATGCCTTGCCTCGGGTCTGATCCAGTATGTCTGTGTGCGCAAGAAGGCATCGGTATACAGGACCATCACCACGGATGAGATCTACATCCACCCGGGTTCGGCGTGGTTCCGCAATCCACCCCAGTACCTGCTTGCCGGCGAGATTGTAATGACGACGAAGATGTATGCTCGCACGGTCTCCCCCCTCTATCCCGATTGGATTCCGGAGATTTCCAAGTCTCTATCTGACAGGCTAAGGAAAATGGCCCGTGAAGGCGAGATGCGTGACAGAAGATCCAGAGACAGAGACTCCAGATATGAAGACTATCAGGAAGGCAGATCCTCATCCAGAGGCGCAAACCTTTCCCAGAAGGCCTTCAAGGATGAAGGGCGCAAGGTCGCGCACATCTATGGCTTTGAGTTTCCCGTTATCAAGGAGGTCGGAAGAAAGAACACCCGCAATGTTGCAGTCATTCCGGCATCCGACCTTCCAGGTCTTGCAAAGGCATACCGGAAGTCCTCAAGGCATCCAAAAGGCATTTCCGCCACTATTCTGTTCAATGGCAGCTACGTCAGCTATGGCGAGCGTCTATATGACATCATCGCATTGGACGGCAGAGTTAGATTCGATCCTGACGGCTTTGTCCCAAACCCGAGTTCGCAGATATTCGACCTTGGAAACATCACTGACCTTATTCCGCATCTGGATGACATACTCAAACTCTCACCTTTGAAGGAGCATGGCAAGCTTGGTTTCTTGGAGCTGCTGGTCTCCGGCAAAGGCAGCGTCTTCTTCCACGTCAACAGGTTCTTCAGCGATGCGATAAACAACACCGCCTACACCCTTCTTGGCATAATGGATGAGGTTGAATATCCGGAGTTCAGAAAGGCATACAACAGAATACTCAGACTGCTTGACTGATTGAACGTTATTTGAATTGGATGTAAGATTTATCACATGAGGGAATTTCTTAACTGTCTTGGAACAAAGGTCCTGATGGCTGACAGCTTCGCGGATCTGTCTTACCATGTTGGGGCCTATGGCAAAAGCACGCTTTGGGTGTGTGACTCCAACACAGCCAGGATGGTTAGACCTCTTCCAAGTCCGAACGTCGTTCTTGAGGCTGGTGAGAGTTCAAAGAGCTTTGCCTGTCTGGAGAGAATTCTGAGCGTTGCGATTGACAACAACCTCGGCAGAGACTGCACCTTCATCGCCCTTGGCGGCGGGATGATCTGTGACATCACAGCCTTTGCCGCATCTGTCTACATGCGAGGATGCAAGGTAATTCTCATCCCCACCACTCTGATAAGCATGGCAAGCTCATGCCTTGGTGGAAAGACGTCAATCAACTTCAAGTTCGCCAAGGACATTGTAGGAACATTCTTCCCGGCAAACGAGGTTCTGATCTGCACAGACTGCCTCAAGTCACTTACGAACAAGGATTACATGAACGGCTTTGCAGAGGTGCTCAAGCACAGCCTTCTCACCAAGGACGATTCTCTTTTCAACATAATCGCGACCCAGAAGCAGAAGATAATGGACCGCGATCCTGAAACGCTGAAGGCCATTGTCACAATCTCACTTCAGATAAAGAAGTCGTATGTGGACAACGATCCGTATGAGAGATTCGGAATCCGCGCCGCATTGAACCTCGGAAGCACTTTTGCCTATGCGCTTGAAGGCATGTCTAGACTGCAGTGGTCATCCGGCCAGGCGATCGCCTGGGGAGTCTGCAAGGCCATGGAGGCAAGCCGTGAGATGGGTCTCTGCTCTGCCGATTTCGCTTCCGGGGTCATCAACCTCTTCTCCTTCTACGGATTCGATGTCAGATACCGCATCCAACGCGGGGATTGGATGGCATACAAGAACCAGCTTACAAAGAACAAGAGAGCCGTAAACGGAGTAGCCAGCTTCGTCCTTCTCAAGGATCAGGGCGAATACGAAATAAGACCAATAGACGAAGAGATAATCAAGAACGTCGTTATGGTCCCATCAGTGTGACAGAATGTACTATTTCGACTGGACTGCCACAAGCCCGATGAGCGAAAACGCCATCAGAGCCTATTCGGATGCCGCCTCAAAATACATCGGAAACCCCTCCTCGACCCACCCGCTGGGACTTCAGGCAAAAGAGCGTCTTGAAGCTGAAAGGTCCTATGTGGCTAAAGCTCTTGGAACAAAGCCATCTTATGTGTATTTCACAAGCGGAGGAACCGAAAGCGACTCCATTGTCCTATCATCACTTCTGAATTCACCATCTCCGGGAGAGATAATCACTACAGGCATTGAGCACTCTGCCATATTGGAGTGGAGAAAGACATTGGAGAATGCAGGCTGGACCTTCACTGCACTTTCCTGTCCTGGCGGATATCTGGAGCCTTCAGCCTTGAAAGCTGCCTTGAACGAACGCGTGAGAATGGTTTCGTTCATGAAGGTGAACAACGTCACGGGGACCATATTGGATACCGCATGCCTAGTCAGCGTTGTCAGAGACTACGAGAAAAAGCTCGGACGCAAGATCCACATCCACTGCGATGCTGTCCAGGCCTTGGGAAAGATCCCCTTCTTCCCGGAGAAGGAGGACATTGACAGCGCTGCCTTCAGCGCCCATAAGTTCTGCGGTCCAAGGGGTGTCGGAATCCTGTACTGCAGAAGCAAAGCCATACTTTCTCTTTCCCGGGGAGGCGGTCAGGAAAAGGGTCTTAGGCCAGGTACCGAGAACCTTGCAGGCATATGTGCAATGACTGCATCCTTGAAGGATAGCCTTGAAAGCATTGATTCAAAGCACTCTGAAATTTTGGGTTATAGATGCAAAATTGAAGAGTCTGCCCTTAATAGCGGATATACGCTGATATCTCCTTCAAAGGATAGCAAACTGGAGTTTTCTCCTTACATCATAAATATTTGCACCAAGCCAATCCCATCTGAGGTGTTTCTCAGGGTCATGAGTGACAAGGGCTTCTGCCTGTCTGCAGGCAGCGCCTGCTCCTCCAACTCAAGGGGCAAGGCTGAAAGCGTTCTTGCCGCCATGAACATCGACCATCAGAGACGGATGTCCAGCATCAGAATCTCTATGGGAACAGGCACGACTGCTGCTCAGGTGGAGCTTTTGTGCAAGGCATTGGCAGATGCAAGTTCTGAACTAGGAATATACAGGAGCTGACATGAAAAGCGATAACATGGATAACATGAACCTATATCTGATTCGACTTGGGGAGATCAGCCTCAAGGGAATGAACCGCAACTTCTTTGAGAAGAAGCTCAAGAACAACATCAAGCTGAAGATCCATCCCCACAGAAGCCTACTGACAAGGGAGAAAGGACGTTTCTATCTCTATGTTGAGAAGTCCTGTCCTGAGGAGATAGTCATAAGAACCCTTCAGACAACTTTTGGCGTTGTTGGTTTCTCCAAGGCTCTTGTTTGCGAGAAGGACTGGCCAACAATGGTGCAGAATGCCAAGGTGCTGATTGAGAATGAGCCTTTCGCAGATGGCAAAGGAACATTCAAAGTCGAATGTCGCCGTGGTGACAAGAGCTTCTTCATGAACAGCTACCAGATCGAGTCAGAGCTTGGTGGTGTTGTCCTTGACCGTTATACGGAGATGAAGGTCAAGGTGAAGAACCCTGAGAAAGAGCTCAGAGTTGAGGTTCGTGAGAAAGTCTACATGTACACCTCCCCCGTTCCCGGACCTGGCGGACTTCCTGTGGGAACTGCGGGCAAAGGTCTACTGCTGCTCTCTGGCGGAATTGA
>JAEEGL011102286.1_pt1 | contig 24085 bp, 10 predicted proteins | sample 9134231 | NCBI WGS metagenome assembly JAEEGL01 (sample SAMN16246548, study PRJNA631951) | gut metagenome | biome: gut microbiome; feature: rumen; material: fiber-attached | host: Bos | place: Iran: Karaj | collected 2018-10
AAAATAGAAAATTTATTACCTTTACTTGAATTAATGGAAGAAAATTGTTATCAATATTTAGAAGATGCAATTGATAATAAATTTCATAATAATGATGATAGTGGAAGTATTGATAAAGTAAAGAAAAAATTAAATAAGATAGATGAAAAAATAAGAGAAAAATTCATTCTTGCTTTAAGAAGATTTATATTACGAATGATTTATGATAATGAAGAAGTAGAACCTGATGATGATATTATTGATTTAATTAAGGAAAAAGATTATTGGAATGATGAAGATATAAATTTAGGATTTTTAAATAAGATGGATATTAAGGCAAAAAATATTATTGCTTTTTATAATTCTCTACAAAAAAAAGGAGAAAATGAAGATTATGAAATTGAAAATAATTATGAAAAGAAAATAAATGAAAATAAAAAAAAGAAAGACAAAAAAAAAACTGATAAAAAAAGAAAAAATAATGCATATTAAAATCAAATTAATTAACTAAAAAATAAAATAATATCATAAATATTAAATTAATAAAAAAATATTATATTTAATTATTATTAATAATTTTTATTATTAAATAAATTATTATTTATTTTAAATAAAAAATTAATTTAAATTAATTTTTAAATTAAATATAAATTTTAAATAATTAAATTTAAAATATATATGATTCAAATAATAATTTTTTAATAAAATATTAACATTAAATTTTTAATAATGAATTATAATAATAATTTTTAAATAGATATTTTAACCAAAAAAATATAAAAAAAGAAAAAACATTATAAAAAAATAATTATTATAAAAATAGTAATAAACAATATTCAATAAAAATTATGTCGATATATAATATTATTATTTTTTAATTTATTAATTTTAATTTATATATATTAATATTATTTTAATTAATATTGATGAAAATTATTTAATTTAATTTTTTAATTTCTTCAATAACTTCTTCAATATATTTAATTGTATCTTGAGGAGATTTTACTGTATATGCTCTTGTTATTTCATCTGATCTTGCAATTTCAAAATCATTTCCATTTAAATAAGTTTTATCTCCAAAAAAAACAATATTATCATAATCTTTACAATATTTTAAACAATAAGTTTTATCCCATCCTTCAGGAAAACAATCAATAGATATTTGTCCACCAAAGCTACATTTCATATGTAAAGTTTTTCCAAATTTTTCATCAATAGCTTCTTTTAATTTTGCAACTACTTTATGTTCATTATTATATTTTACAAATTCTTCTCTTTCTTCTGGGGTTAAATTTCTTCCACATGGACATATATTAAACATTCCAGTTCTATATTCTATAAAAGTCCCCCTTTTAAATGGAATATCTATATCAGCTAAATATCTTAAAACAAAATTAACAAATTCTTTTATTTTTTCTTCACCCAAATATTCACATACAGTATAACTATGTAATAAATTAAGATTACTATCTCTCACTTGTAAACCATTTTCAGAAAAAATATAATTAAAATTTGAAATTGAATCATCTAATTGAAATTTAACTTTTTTAAAATCGGAACCTCCTACACTAGCAATATGAAAATCAGTAGTTTTTTTTATTTTAATTATTTCATTTTTCATATCATCTTCCATTTTTTTTATAAATGGGGCTAAAGTTCCATCAATATCAAATAATAGTAAAGTTTTTCCTTTTTTTAAAGGTTTAAAAGTAATTGGTTTTTCAGCAATATTTTATTTTTTTAATTTTTTTATTAAAACTAAAGAAGTTAAAAAATTTATAGATTTATATTAATTTAATTGTAATTTATTAATTATTTATATTGATTAAAAATATTTTTTTTTCTAATTTAATATTTATTAAAAATATCTTTATAATATAATCTTAATTTATTTAATATTTATTATTAGAAAAAATATTATTCAAAATTTTAATTCTTTCATTAAATAAATTTGGACTTGAATCTTCAAATAAAAAATTATTAAATTCATACAAAAAAATAATTGTATTAATTAAATAATTGCGTCCACTACTTAAAGAAATATCAATCAAAAAATTAGTTAAAATATAATTTTTTAAAAATTTTATATTATCAATCTTTTGTTCAGTTTTGTTATAATTTGAATAATAATCACATATTTTAATTCTATAAATATTTTTACTAAATGGAATTACTAAAATAATATAATAATTTTTATTATCATTAAAATTTGAACAATAGTAATTAAATAATTGATTTTTTATTTTATCAAAATTGAAATTAAAATTATCTAAATAAATTATACTAATAGATTCAAAATTAATATTATTTTTTTATTTAAAAATATACATAAATTATAAAAATTGTTTTCATAATTTATATATGAATCATTTATATTTTTTTCAATTTTAATATCCCCAATTTTATTTAAAAAATTAATATAATTTATTGAATAATTTTTTTCTTCATCTATATTAAATTTTTTTTTATATATATACCAATTCATATATGTAATATTTATATTAAATATTCTTTTATTATTTTTTTCAAACTCAGAAAATATTTTTAAATTAAAATTTTTTTCAGATGAATAATTAATTTTTTGTTTTAATAATAAAGAAAAAGTATTCATTAATTTTTCATACTTTTTTAATGAATTATTATCAAAATTAATAATAGATTTATTTATTTCATTATTTTCATTTTTTAATGAAGTTTTTAAATTATCTTTAATATTTAATTCATCATTTAATACTTTTAATTTTTCATCTTCAGAACAAATAAATTCTTTATTTTTTTGAAAATATAAATTATATTTTAATATACTTGTTAAATTAAAAAAAAATAAATCATAACTTTTATTTTCATTATTATAATTACTAAATAATATTTTTTTTTCATTTTTTGACATATAAATTTTTGAAATTGAATTATCTGATAAAATATTAGAAATATCATAAATATTAAATCTATTTTTAATTTTATATAAAAGAATTAATATAATAATTTCTTTTAAATAATTTGAAGAATCATAAAATTGTTTATTAATGAAATCTAAAAAATTATCATTTTTTTCTTTAATTAATTCCGAAAATGATAATAAAAAAATTTCTGAATAAATTTTAATAAAATTTTTAGTTTTATTATTATCATCTCCAAGTATTTCATAACTATTAGATATTATAACTTTTACATAAATATCACAAAAAAAAGAAAAAAATTTAAAAATTAAATTTTCATCATTTAATTTAATAAAATATGATTTTAAATTAAAACATAAAAATATTATTTTTAAATAAAAAATAAAAAGCTTTTTATCAAAAATTAAAGAAAATTTTTTTAATATAGAATATAATTCTTCTAATATATCATTTACTAATAGAATATCTGTTTCATCATTATATAAAGAATTTATATAATAAATAAAATTATCAAATATAATAAAAAATTCTTTATTAATCATTGATTCATTAAAATTATTAGAAATATTTTTAATGTAACAAAAATAATATTGAAATATTTGAATTTTTGAAAAATCATTTGTGTTATTTTCACTTAATTTTAAATTTATTAAATCAGCTTTATCAAAAAAAAGTCTATAATTAATAAATTTTAAGATTTTATTAAATAAAAAAAAATCTTTATTTTTTGTTAAATTATTATTATCAAATAAATAATTTTTAATATTTTTTTTTAAAAAAAGAATTAGATTTTTAATATTTTTTTCATTAAAACTATTTTGTTTAATATTTTTTAAAATTATAAATAAAAAATTTTTTTTATTGTTTAAAAAATAAACGTTATTATTTATAATCATATTTAATATTTCATAATAATCAAAAGGAACAAACGGATAAATAATATCATTTTCATCATTATCGTTTTTTAATCTTAAAATAGGAATTTTACTAATTTTATTTAGCTCTAATTCTTTATTGTTTAATTCTTTTTTAATATGAATTTCATATTTATTTTTAATCTTCATTTTTAATAATATTTCTATAATTAATTTCATATTTTCATCATTTTTATCAAAAATTTCTTTGATTAATAATTTCATTTTATTTTTATTGAATGAATAATTTAAAATCCAAATAATATTTATAATAAATAAAAAATAATTTTTTAAAAATATTTTTTCATTTCTTTTTGAATATAAAAATACTTTAATAGCTTGTGAAATATTCATATTATCATTCATATAGTAAAAAAAACTGATAATTATATTAAAAAAATGATTATCTAAGTTATTATAAATATATATATTATTTTTATCTAATTTTGAAATAATATTTGAATAAATTTCAATTATTAAATTTTCTATTTTTTTGACTTCTCTATTTTTGTTATATTTAATATATTTTATCAAATCTTTTAAAATTGTGAATGATAAATCAGAATTATCATATATAGCTGTTTGTAAAAAAAATTCATTATAATCTGATTTAAAAATATTATTAGTTTTTATTCTATTTAAATATATAGTTAAATAAGGTTCAATGTTATTTATTTTAAAATCTTTAAATAAATATTCAAATTTTTGTAAAGTTTCCTTATTATTAAAATTTATAATTTTTTCAAAATTTATTGTTATTTTGTTTAATAATTCATAATTAATATCATTAAATTTATTACATTCTTTTAATTTATAAATTATATTTATTATATAATTCCATTCTATTTTATAATTTTCATTTATTTCTATATAATTATCTAAAAAATTATAAATATTTTCATAAAAATTACAATATTTAATTATTTCAGATGTTGAATTTATTACTTCATGTTTTTTTATAATAAATTCACTTGAAATAATAACTTTTCTCAAAGAATATAAAATATTTTGTAAAAATATTGTATTTAAAAATTTAATAGAATCATTAAATTTTATTTCTTTATATTTTTTATTGACAATATCACTTTGTAAATTAAAAAAATATAAAGATATATCATATAATTCTTTTATAATATTTATATTATTAAAATCTTTAATCAATAAAAATTGATAAAAAGAGATTTGGTTTTTTAAAATTAATTTAAAAAAATCAACATGACCAAATTTTTCATATATATCTTTATCTGATAAAATAAGTAAATTTAAATTTCTTGAAATATATTCTGATGATTTAATCTTAATAGAATCAAAAAAATTTCCACAAATAATATCAACTAAAAAATTTTTTAAATAAAAATTTTCAAATAATATATCGCATATTAATTTTTTATATTCTTCTATTAAATTTTCATCTTCTCTATTATAATTTTTTAATAAAATATATCCGAGTAATAAACATATAAAACAACATTTAATTGTTTTAACTTCTTTTTTATTTTTTTCTAAATTTAATAAATAATTGTTAAATATATCTAAAAATAATTTATAATGTTCTTTATTAAAATCAGATTCAATAATAAATTTAATATAAATATGAACAACAATTTCAATATAAAAGTTATTTATATCATCAAAAGTTTTACATTTATTATATAAATTCAAAAAATTTAAATAAAAAAAAGGAAAATTATTATTTTTAAAATTATTTTCTTTTTCATTATTGTTTTTTAAAAAAAAATAGAGATAATAAAAAATATAAAATTTATAAAATTTATAATATTTTAAATTTTTATCCTTATATTCAAAATTTTTAGATTCCAATTTATTTTTAATATTTGTATATTTTTCAATTATATGTTTATAATAAAAATAATTAAATTTTTTTAAATATTCTTGTATATCTGAATTATTATTTGAAAATTTAGAATAATTTTCCAAAATATCATATATTTTTTGATATTGAATTTTTTTAAATTTTCTAATTAGTGTTAAATTATTTATTAAATATTTGATTTTTTCAATAATATTTTTTGGAAAAATAATGCTTTCTTCTAATAAATTATTATAAAAAATGTTTTTATTTTCTTTCAAATATTCATTTATGAAATTAATAGTAAATTTTATATTATTTTCTTCATTCATTAAAAATTAAAAAATTATTAATTAAGATAGTAATAAAAATTAATATTTAATAATTTTAAAAATAATTTTTATAAAAGTAATAAAAAAATAATTATTTATAATAATTTTTAATAATTCAAGAAAAATAATATAAATAAAAAAAAATTTTATGAAATAAAATAAAAATCTTAATTTATAAATAATCTAATATATTTAAATATATATTCTTCTATTTTGAATTGATTATTTACTATATTTTTTAATTTCATTTTTTTTAGTAATAAAAAATTTTATATTTAATTTCCTAAAACAGTTAAAAATTAAATATAATTAATATTATAATTTTTCTCTATGATTTTTTTTGTAGTTTTTCACAATTTAAAAAATAATTATTATCTCTAAATTTTATAACTTATTATAGTCTCATTATTGCTCAATTATTTATAAAAAATAATTAAAAAATATAATAAGTTCAAAATTAAAATAAAATTAAAATAAAAATTTATTTAAATAAAAATTTATTTTATCTTTTAATATGATTTATTTTCAACATATATTATCTTTCTTTTATTTAACAATTATATTCTTTATTTTTTATCTATCAAATTTTAAAAATATCTATTTTTAAATAATTTTAAAAAAATATTTTATTTTTATATTAAACTTTTCTTCATTATTTTTTAAATAAAAAAAATTTAAAATAAAATATATATTTATAAATTTGTTTTATAAATTATAATATTTTTATTTAAAAATTAAATAAATTAATATTTCATTATTATTTGATGAAAAAGATAGGAAAATATTTTCTTTTAATTGATATATATGGTAGTAAAGCTCGTTTTACAATAAATGGACATAAGACATATCAAACAGTTTTTGGTTCTATTATTACATTAATTTCTTATTCTGTTATATTTGTTTTTTTTATTGTTTTTTCAAAAGAGATTATTTATCATAAAAAACCAAATGTTATTACTTCTGATTTAATTGATTCTTCACCACTTCATTTTTTATTAACAAATGAATTTATTTGGGCAATAAGTTTACAATTTTTAAATTATAGTATGTATATTGATGAAAGAGTTTATACATTAAAAGCTTATGCTGCAATCTCTAATGTAAATGATGATGGAACAGCATCTGAAACTCAAGTAAATTTAAATTTGGTAAAATGCTCTAATTATTCATTTTCTGTTATTCCTGAATATTTTCATGGTTTAGCTTTAGAGAATTTATATTGTGTTAATTTAACTGGAATTGAATTAAGAGGAGTTTATATGGAAGATAAATGGACAACTATTAATTTTCGATTTATGAAATGTATTAATTCAACTGATAATAATAATTTTTGTAAAACTCCTGATGAAATCTCTGAAATATTAAATGGAGGATATATTGGAATTTTTACAACAGATTATCAAATAATACCAAGTAATTATAATAATCCTGCACAAATTTATGGAAAAAATATTTTTACTTCATTTTCTATTAAACAATATATGGATTTTTGGGTTTATTTTCAAATTAAACAAATAAATACAGACAAAGGAATATTTTTTGAATCTATTCTAACTCAAACATATTTGACTTTTGAATCAACATCAGAAAATAAAGATTATAGAGAATCTGATAATTTTTTAACAGTTTATATAAGAGAATCAACAAATAGAAAAGTATTAGATAGAACTTATTCAAAATTTCAAGATATTGCTGCAAATATAGGAGGAATAATAAAAATAATATTTATAATGGGTGAAATTATTACATATTTTATAAGAAGAACTTTATATAAAAATTATATTTTACAATTTTTTAATTTAGATGAATCAAAATTTGAAGATATTCAAAAAGAAGAAAATAATATGATTAAATTACAAACAAATGATGTTTTTAGTTCTAATAATTTAAAAAGGAATAAATCAATTTATTCAAAAACTAATATACCATTATTAAAATTAAATAAAAATGAGAGCTTAAAAATGAAAACAAATATTGTTTCTGAAAAAATTCATTCTCCAAAAAAAATTAAATTTTCAATTTCCACAAATTTAAAAAATATAAATTTTTTAAGTCCAAAAAAAATAAAAGATTCAAGGGCTTCAATTTTAAAATTACCTTTAAGTTTAAGTCCAAGTTCTCCTAGAAAAAGAAATAATCATTATTATCATAAAAAGAAAAAAAGAATTGCTGAACATGTAATATGTTTTATGACTATATTATTTAGAAATAATTCTTTAAAAAGAATTAAAGAAATTCATAAACAATTTAATAAAATTTTATTTTTATTTGATATAATTCAATATATTAAAACAAGAAATGAAATAAATTTGTTAGAAAAAGCTATTTTTACGGAACAAGAAAGAAAAGATATTAGTAGTGTTTATCATTTTGATTATGATTTACAATCAGATAAAAAAGGATATGATTTTTTATTTTTAGGTCAAAATAGTTTAAATGATAATACTAATTCATTATTTAAAATAAATGCACAATAAAATTTTTAAAAATTTATTTATAAATAATTCTTATTAAAACTAATTATTTAAAATGCATTTAATAATAAAACATTTTTATAAATAGAAATTATATAAAATTTTATCCTTAGGTTTAAAAATAAATTTTTTTAATTTTTTTTAATTAAAAATTAAAACAATATTTATTATATTATAAATAATAATAATTAAAATTTCAAATAAAATATTATAAATATTTTTTAATAAAATATTATTTATCAAAGAAATTTTTTTATAATTTATGAATAATTTTTTATACTTTTCTATTATATTAATTTTTAAATTTATATAATTTATTATAAATAAATTAAATTTAATTATTATTTAATTCTTAAATATAAATTTTATATAATGAGAAATAATCTAATACAAAATAATAATCTTTTTATTTATATTTTAAAAACAAAATATTTTTATTTTCATATTTTTTTCAATTTTTTAATTTCTATTTTTATTTCTTTTATTTTTTCAATTTATTTTAAACAAATTTTTATAAAAATTTTACAAAATAATAATAATAATCCAATATTTTTAAATAGAAATTTAATTAACAATAAAGAAGAATTTATTATTACTGAAATTGAAAATTCATTAAGAATTGAACCATTTTTATTAGAATTATGTAAAAAAAAATATTATGGAGATTGGACAATAAATGATAAAAATGAAAATAAAAAAATTTCCCTTCCCAATTTTTTTAGCTCAAATCATGGAAATTTTATATTATATTTTAATTATATATCTTTGCCTAGTTATTTAGAATTATATTTAAATTTAATTATCAATGATAATAAATATAATGACAATTATATAATTATTAAAGCAAAATATACTTTATTAAGAAATAATTTAAATAAAGAAATTATTTTTAATTTTACTGATATGAAAAAACTTGAAACAGGAAGTGAATCTTGTATTATGAAATCAAATATATCAAAAGTTTCAATATATAAATCTTATAAATTATTTAAAAATATTATTAATTCATATTCAAATATTAATAACTTTACATTTAATATTCCTTCTTTATCAAAAAAAAATATTAATGGTGAAATATTTTTAGAAGATTTACCTTTAAATATTAAATTTGAATCAATATATTCTAATTATGAAAATATATATACTACTAATTTAAATAAAAAAGTTTATAATTTAAATATTTTTTTATTAATTATTGGAATTACATCCACTTATATTAATTTAAAAATTTTAAGGCAAATTTTATCTTTTAATATTAATATTAAAAATTTTAGTCCTTTATTAATCTTTATGAATATGATTTGGAATGCAATTATAACTGTATTTTGTTTAATTTTATCTATAATATTTTCAAATTATTTCAACAGTTTTTTAACAACAGGATTATTTTATTTTATGAATTTTTGTATTGTTGAAATGAAATATATAATTTTATTTATCAAACATTCAGATGAAGTAACTAGATTTAGACAAAATATGATTGAAAATAATATGACAACTAATTTTATTGAACAAATGATTAACTCCCACATACAAAAAAAAATATTTAAATTTAATTTATTATTTTATATTACGTTAATTTTTTATTTGTTTTTTGTTGTTTATTCCTTAATATATGATTTTTTATTTTTTTTGAATTGTATATTGATTTTTATACCACAAATTATATACAATGTAAATATAAATATTTTAAAAAATCATTTGCCTTTTAATTTTATTATCATTGTTTTATTAAACAAATTATTTTTACCTTTATATTTTAGATTATATAACAATAATATCTTACTTTCTCAGCCAAAATATTTTTTGGTTTTAAATGTGTTCATTGTTTTATTTTTGGAATTATTAATTTTATTTTTACAACAATATTTTGGAAATAAATTCTTTATTCCTAAAAAATTTAGAAAAGGATATTATAATTATTATAAAACTCTAAAAGAAATTGAAGAAATATTTACAAACAATAAAGACAAAAATATAAATAAAACTATTGAAGAAATAGAAAATCTTAATTGTAGTATTTGTTTAAGTTTATTAAGATTAGAACCAAATTCTATTTTTAATTCATCTTCAATTAATGATAATAATTTAGAAGAAGAAAATAAAAAAAATAATGAATTGGAATTACAAAATAATATTAATATAGAAAATATAAATCAAAATAATAATGTAAATATTGTTTTAAGTTCAGATGAAGTTGGAATGAAAAAATTAAAAAGAAAACAAATATTCAATAAAAATTTTTTAAAATGTTTTAAAAAAAATAAAGAACAAAAAGAAATAAAAATTATGATGACTCCATGTCATCATTTATTTCATCCAGAATGTTTAAAATTATGGTGTGTTCATAAAAATCAATGTCCAATTTGTAGAACAGAACTTCCTTTAATTGAATAATATTATTTTTTATATTTATATTAATGTAAATTATTAATCTATTTATATTTATTAATTTTTATTAATTTTATTCAGCTTCACATCCACAATCACCTCCCCAAATTTCAAAAGCTTTATCACAATCAAAATGAGGTTTTTCTAAAACTTTATTAACAATATTATGTATATCACATAAATAATAAACTAATTCTTCTCTATTATTATTTTTAATGGGATTATCTTTTAATAATTTAACAAAATGTTTTCCACAAATTTTACATGGAAAATTATATGCTAATCCATTTATAAAATCTTCTACTTGTTTTTTATCTTCATTTGTTGGTTCTATTGGATATGAAGCTGCAACAGAATGTAATAAAGCCCAAGCATGTCGTCCTATTTCTTGTTTAGTAAGTTTTAAAGGTTTAGTTGCATCTGGGGGAGTTAAAATATCTCCTTCTTTTTGTGTATTTTTTTTTTTACTTTTGTTATTTAAATTATTTGTATTGTTATTATTATCAAAATAAAAAAAAAGTTTTTCATCTACCTCAAAAAAAGATAAAATACTATAAAATAAAATAAATCCAATAACATAAATTATTAAAAGATAATGAGTTTTCATAATTTTCAAATAAAATTTAATTTTTATTTCAAATTATTTTTTTTTTAAATATTCAATATTAAATTAATATTTTATATTTTATTTAAAATATCAAAATATTTTAAAATATTATTAAAATGATTATTTATATATATTTTTTATTTTAATTAAACAACTAATAATAATAAATGGAAAAAAGAAAATTATTTATTTTTAAAGATGAAATATTTTTAATTTCAGATTTTTTTAATATCAAAGATAATTTATTAAAATTAAGAAATTATTTAGTAGATAAAATTAATGAAGAATATAATTTTTTGAACAAAGAAAATATTATAAATGAAAATGATGAAAATAATATCCTTATAAAAAACATTATTTCATTAAATATAAGTAATGATTTTATTATTAAAATAAAAACTAAAGAAACAATAATATTAAAAAATAAATATAAATTTAAAAATATAAAATCGAATTATATTTATGAAAATAATGAATATAAAATTATAAAAGGATCTTATTTAAATAATAATGAGCTAATAGCCATTAAAATTATCAATAAATTATTAAAAGATAATATTAATTTATATAATAAAGAAATTTTAAATATTAAAGATATTAATGAAAATAAATTTTTAACAAAAATAATAGATTATTTTGAGGATAATGATAATTATTATATTATTTTTGAATATTTTAATGAAAATATTTTTAATTTAATAAAATATCAACAACTTGATATTTATGAAATTCAGTTTATTATGATTCAATTAAACAAAGGTTTTAAATTTTTATATGATTTTAAAATTTTTGATTGTGATATTAATCCAAAAAATATTTTAATAAAAAAAATAAATGATAACTTTGAATATAAAATAGCTTATTATATAAATTCTAATATTTTTTTTAATAATGATAAAATAAATTTTATTCCTGAATATTTTCAGAAAAAAGAAAATAATAATAAATATTTATTATGGTGTATTGGAAATTTATTATATTATTTAGCAATTGGAAAATATCCAGAATTTAAAAATGATAAAGAAAAAAATGAAATTTATGAAATTGATAAAATTGATAATATTCGAAATGAAGATTTAATAGATTTAATTAAAATTTTATTGATTGATGATAATAAAGAAAAAATAAATTGGGATGAATATTTTGACCATCAATTTTTTAAATTAAATGAAGATTTAACGTTTATTGAAAATGAATTAAAAATTAAAAATATAAAAAATGAAATAATAAATAGTTCTAACAATTGTTTAAATCCAAATCATCTTATTAAATTTAAATCTAATCCATTGGAATTTAATATAATTTTAAATATTTATAAAAAAATATCAAAAGGTAGTAATTGTATTTATTTCATTGCATTTAAAAAATATTTAATTTTTTCTATAAATCAAAATTTAATACTTTTTAATTTACAAACATTTATATTTATTAAAGAATATGAAGATATTCTTGAAGGAGATATGAAATATATAAAATATTATCAAAAAGGAAATAAAGATTTAATTATCTTATCAACTACAAATAATATAACAATTTTTGATTTTTGTGAAAATAATTTTAATCTTTATTGTATTTTCAATATAAAATATAATGAAGAAAGAAATCATATTCATTTAATAATAATGTTAACATTTAATAATATAGATTATATTATAATTAGTGATTATTATAATAGATATCTAAAAGTATATAATCTTCTTGGAGAATGTGTTAGGGATAATTTTTGTGAAGATGAAGAATGTGTAATATATTTAAAACACTATTATAGTGTTAAAAGCAATAAACATTATATTATTAAGCATACTATTGAAACAGTAAGGTCTTATGATTTTGAAAATGGAAATCAATATCATATATATGCTAAATTATTTTCTTATAATTGTGTTGTAAAACCCACCAAAGAAAAAGAATATATAATTTTAGTTGATGACGAAAATGGCTTAATTTATATTTATGATTTTAATGAAGATTTTAATTTATTTAAAACAATTTCAATTTATAATCCTGAAAATGGATTAAATTCACTTTTAATATGGAATGATAATATTATAATATCTGGTGGAAATAAAGGATTTTTACATTTTTTTGATATAGATAAAGAACAAGAAATTAAAGTTTTAAAATTAAAAAATAGTAAATATATATATTTTATAGATAAAATAAAAATAGATAATAAGGAATATTTTATTTATCAAGAAAAAGATAATAAACACGTTAATATTAAAATTTTGTCTAGTTCTAATATTAATATTTAAAATAAAAAATAGTTGAAAAAGATTATTTATTTATGATAATTATGAAAAATATATTAATAATTGATATTATAATATTTAATTAATATTAAAACAAATTAATAAAAAATTAATAAAAAATTAATAATATAATATAAGTATATATTTATGTATGGAATTAAATATTTATTTTAACTAATTTTTTATCATTTTATTGAATTATTTGGAAATTAAATTTAAAAATTTAATTTAAATTATATTTATATGATTTATGTAATAATTTTTAAATTTAAAATATAATTTTAATTTTATTTATATTATTTTTTTGAATATTTAATTTTATTAAAAAATTAAAATTAATTTATTATATATAAATATATATAAATATATATAAATAATACATATTTATTAATTAAAGATTATATTAAATTGAAAAAAATTTATATTTTTATTGCAAATTATTTATTTGTTCTTTTAAATAATTATTTTCTTGTTCTAAAGAATAATTTTTAACAATTAATTTACCTAATTCATCCTGTAAATATAAAATGACTGAATAAAATTTTTTCGATAAAATTTCAAAATCTTCTTTATTCAAATTATTATTATTATTTATATTATTATCCATTAAATTTAAATTATTTATTATACTATTATTATTATTATTTTCATTTTTATTTTTATATATATTTTTATTTATATTAAAATTATTATTATTATTATTTGAATTTAATAAATTTCCTCCATTTCCAAATAATTTTTTTTTATTATTATCAATTTTATTTCCATATTCATTATTAATATTATTATTATTTCCATTTATATCTTTACTAAATTTTTTTGAATCTATTTTTTCATTTTTTTTCGGTTGTGTTTTAATAATCATAGCTCTCGAAGCAAACTGTAAAGTACTATAAGTTTCTTCACAATTAGCTGTAAATGGACTAACACAAGCAATAATATATGTTTTTGAATTACCTCCTAAACATTCACTTAAAATTTCAGTTAATTTACTATCTCTATAACTTATATGAAAATTTTTATTATTATTATTTATATATTTACTTTGCCTACTTAATTCTTCAATAACTCTTCCTAATGCAGATATACTTTTATTTATTTCTTTTGCTTCATCTTGATTTATTCCTTCACTTCCTGTTCTTTTAATACTTTCACTTCCAGCTAAATCAACAACAGTTAAAATTCCTTTTAAATTATGTAAATTATCTGTTATTTCATTAGTTGTATTATTTTTTATACGTTCTATCCATCTTTGTTTAACTATAATTTGTAATATTGCATGAGAACGACTTGATGTTTTATTTAATATTGTTTGAGCTGTCATTCTACAATTAATTCCGTTTTCAATTGCTACAAGTAATTTTTGTTCATTTTCTACTTCTTTTATAATTAAATTTTTAACGAAAGCTTTTTTATTTTTATCATGTCCAATTTGTAAAGAATTTTCTATTGATAAATTTTTACTTTCTTTTCCTAATTTAAAAGAAGGTTTTTCTGCATTAAAAATAATATCTGCATTTTTTTCATTTAATAAATCAGTTATTTGATTTAAATAAACTTGCATAAAACTTATATAAACATTAATATTTTTTTTTCCTTTATTCAAATTTTTATATTCAAAAATTTGATGAATTGCTCTTTGAACTAGTCCTTGATTTATTGTATAAGTTTGTTTATCACTTTCTAATAAACTTTTTCCAAATATTGTATATGATTTTCCACTTCCTGTTTGACCATATGCTAATATTGTACCATTATAACCTTTAAATATATCTTTAATTAATTTTTCTCCAAAAGATAAATATAATGATTCTTGGTCTGATTTTTCATTAAAAACTTTATCAAATGTCATTTCATAATCATTATCTGTTTTTTCATTTCTTAATAAAATTTTATTATCAGATTTTTTAAAAATACAAGGTTTTAATTCTTCTTCTGTTGTGAGTTCAATCATATCATTTTCAACTTTTGGTCGAATACGAATTATTATATTAAAACGTTGATTTTCTTTTTTATGAATTTTTTGAAAATCAGATATATCTCTATTTGTATTATCAATTAATATTAAATTATTATCATTATTATTTATTGAATTTACATTATTATTGTTTGTATTAATAATATTATTAGTATTATTATTTATATTATTATTTATATTATTATTTATTGAATCTTCTTGATTAAAAATATTATTTTGAGATGAAGATTTTGGGGAATTACTTTCTTTTATTGAATCTAAATTATTATTATTTATTTTTAAATTAATTGGTTGATATGTTTTTTCAAATGTAGTATGACGAGTAAAGGTATTTATATTCATAAAATTAAATTAAAAAATAATATTTAAATTATATTAATAAATATAATTTAATTCTTAAAATTTTAAATTAATGAAAATGAGTTTATTAAAATTTTATAAATAAATAAATTTAATATTTATATTAAAAAATAAAAAAAAAATAAAGTGACTTCTTCAAATTTATTTAAAATTAATTTAGATGATAATGAAGATGTTTTAAATTTTTTAGAATCACAATATATTTTTAGAGATGTTTCTTTTATTTTTTTACAAAATAAATTTTTAACATATTTTATTCAAAAACATTTAAAAAAAAATGAAATAATATTATCTCAAAATGAATTTAATAAAAATATAATTTTTTTAAAAGAAGGATGTTATGAAATAAGTATAAAATTAAGTATTAAAGAAATAGGAAAACTAATAAATTTTTATAATAAAACTTTAATAAAAGAAAAAAAAACTATTTTTAAATTAAATTTAATGAATGAATTTATAAGAATTCAAAATAAAGTTCAATCATTATTATTAGAAGAACATAATTTTGAGCAATTTATAAATAGTAATATTGAATTTATAAATAAAATTTATAATGAAAAATTTAATATAATAATATCAACTATAAATTCTTCTGATATTTTAGGTTTTAATTTATTAGAAAATAATAATAATAATTTTTTTAATATAAAATGTATTTCAGATGAAGGAAAAATATTTTTATTAAATAAAGAAATATTTCAAAATATAAAAAATCAATATAAATCAATTATTAAATATGAAAAAGAATTTATTTTGAAAAAAATATTAAAATTATTAAATAAATTAATTGAAGTAAGAGAAATAAGAATAAAAACAAAAAATGATTTTAATAATAAATTAAATTTTTATTTAACTGATAAAGATATTTTTATAAAAAAATATTTGGAACAAAAAAAATACAATAAAATATTAAGTTTAAGAAAAATACCAATAATTAATATAAAAAATAAAATAACTAAAAAAATTTTAAATAATGTTAATAATAAATTAAAAATAAATAAAAATCTTATTTTTACAAATAATACAAGAAATGCTAATAAAACAACAAATGCATATTTAAAATCTAATTATGAAAATTCTAATTTATCTAATTTTAATATAGAAAATTTTAAAAAAGAAAAAAAAAATTTATCAACAAAAGAAACACCATCTCATAAAAAAATAAATCTTAAAAAAAATTTAAAATTTTCATTTTGTAAAATAACAAAAAATAATGAAAAAAATGAAAATTTAAAAAGTATAAGTTGCTCAAATATTTTTTCATCTTTAAATTCAAGTATAAATTTGGAAAAAACTAAAAATATAAAAATATATAAAAATAATTTAATGAATTCACCTAAATTAAATAATTCTCTTGAAAATGAAAATGTAATATCTAATAGATTTTTAAAATATAAAAACAATTCAATTATTATAAATATTAATAATAATGATTATTATTCAAAAATTTTTAAATTATTAAAAAAAGAAGTTCCCTCTTATTTAATAAATAATACAAAAAAAGCAAATTCTTATAGATTATTAGATAAAGAAGATATTAATAATAAAAAAAGAAAAATATTTATAAAATCTCGTGCGAATAGTTTATTATTAAATACAAGACATTTATTTATGAGATTTACAGATAAAATAAATTTTAAATTAACTAAAAAAAAATTGAAAAATAATATTTTAAATAACACTCAAATATCAGTTTAAATATAAATTTAATATATGTTTATTATATTTAAATTTACTAATTAATTATTTATTAATTTATTTTCTATTTATTTATGAATGATGAAGATAATTATGATGAATTTGGAAATTATATTGGTCCAGATATTCCAGAAATAAATGAATCAAATAAAATAAATGAAGAAAATGAAGAAAATGAGGAAAATGATTCAGAATTAAATATATATAAAAATGACCAAAATTTAAATAATAATGAAATGGAAATTGATACATCAATTAATAATCCTCCAACAATGTTTTCAAATTTAAAAAATACTGATTATCAAGTCACATTACATGAAGAAAAAGAATATTATCCAGATGCCCAACAAGTCTTTCCAGGGGTTGAAACATTAGTAATGGAAGAAGATACTCAACCTATAAGTATTCCTATTATACCTCCTCAAGTAAAACAAAAATATGATTATTATGAAAATGTTCAACCAAAATTAACATATGAACTTAATTATATGTTAAATTTAATGACCAATCAAAAATTAATAAGAAATATATGTGTTTTAGGTGCCCTTCATCATGGTAAAACAAGTTTTCTTGATATGTTAATAAATTTTACACATTTAAATAACAAATATGTTAAATATTTAGATAATAGAGAAGATGAAATTAATAGAAAAATATCTATTAAAGCTAAACCTATAACTTTAATGCTTAATAATTCAAAAGGGAAAAATTATATATTTCATTTTATTGATACTCCAGGACATAATAATTTTTTAGATGAAATAATGAGTAGTATAAGATTATGTGATGGAGGTTTAATATTAGTTGATATATGTGAAGGTATAACATATCAAACCGAGAAAATTATTTTAGAATGCATAAAAGAAAATATAGATATTATTTTAGTTATTAATAAAATAGATAGATTAATTCTTGAATTAAAATTACCCCCTCAAGATGCTTATTTAAAAATAAAATTCATAATAGATGAATTTAATAGAATTTTAATAGAAAATAATATTTATAATAATAATAAAGATGGAAAAGTTAATTTTGTAAATCCAATTAAAGGTAATGTTATTTTTTGTTCAAGTGAATATAATATTATATTTACTTTACAAAGTTTTTGCATTGAAAAATATAAAAATGAAAAATTAAGTAAATTTATGTTTGGTGATATTTTTTATGATTCAGATTCAAATAAATTTTTAAAATTTCAAACACATGAAAAACAAAAAAGAACATTTGTTAAATTCATTTTAAAACCAATTTATAAAATTATAAGTTATACTTTAACTGAAGAAAAAGAAGAATTAGAAAAATTATTTAAAAATATAGGAATAAAAAATCAAATTAAAAATATTGATTATAAACTCGATCAAAAACCTTTATTAAAAAAAATAACAAAAACATATTTTGGAAATATTTGTTCTATAATAGATGTTTGTGTAAATTTTATTAGAGACAGTGAAGTAGGTTCAAAAATAAAATTAAATAATTTATACACAGGAGATAAAAACGATGAAATATATACAAAATTATTAGAATGTAATAAAACATCTCCTTTATTAATATATATAACTAAATATTATCATAAACCAGACCATAAAATATTTGATTTATATGGAAGAATTTTATCTGGAAAAATAATAAAAAATCAAAATGTTAAAATATTAGGAGCAGATTATTCTTTAGAAGATAAAGAAAATTCTTTAATTAAAAAGATATCTAATATATGGATTAATCAAACAAGATATAGAATAGAAATTCCTATGGCAGAAGCAGGTAACTTAATTTTATTAGATGGAACTGATGTTCCTATGTCTTCTAATTTAACAATTATTGGAACAGATAATAAACAATTTAATTATGAAAATATTTCTATATTAAAACCTTTACATTTTAATTTTTCATATATGAAAGTAAGTATTGAACCATTAAATCCAAGCGAATTACCTAAAATGATTGAAGGTCTAAGAAAAATTAATAAAAGTTATCCAGCATCAAAAACTAAAGTTGAAGAAAGTGGAGAAAATATATTAATTGGAACAGGAGAGTTATATATGGATAATATTCTATATGATTTAAGAAATGTTTATACTGAAATAGAAATTAAAGTAAGTGACCCTGTTGTTAATTTTTGCGAAACTATAATGGAAACTAGTTCATTTAAATGCTTGGGAAAATCACATAATAATAAAAATAATTTAACAATGATAGCTGAACCTTTAAATAAAGAAATAGTAAATGATATTAATTTAGATTTAATAAACTGTTTATATAAAAATGATTTAAATGAAATAAAATCATCTTATTTAATTAATAATTTAAATTGGGATAAATTTACATCAAATAATATTTGGGCATTTTCTAATTCAAATATGTTAATTAATTATACAATTCAAACAGAAAATGATAATGTTTCTTTAAATCAAATGAAAAATGAAATAGTTCAAGGATTTGAATGGGCAATAAAAGAAGGACCTTTAATAAACGAGCCAATATTAAATACAAAATTTAAAATTCTTTCAAGTGAATTTGCTTCAGAACCAGTTTTTAAAGCAAGTGGACAAATAATACCAATGGCAAGAAGAGTATGTTACTCTTCTTTTTTATTAGGAACGCCACGTATTATGGAACCTATTTTATATGGTGAAATTCATTGTACTTTAGAAAGTATTGAAAGTATTATAAATTTATTAAATTTAAGAAGAGGACATATTGAAAGTCAATATCCTTTAAGTGGTACTCCTTTATATGTTATGAGATATACCATTCCTGCATTAGATTCATTTGGTTTTGAAACTGATATAAGAACTACAACTGCCGGACAAGCATTTTGTTTAATGTGGTTTAAAAATTATGAACCTATGGTTGGAGACCCTTTAGATAAAACAATTCAATTACATCCTCTTGAACCAAGTTCAGTTACATTTTTAGCAAGAGAAGTTTTAATAAAAACAAGAAGAAGAAAAGGTTTAAATGAAGATATTAATATAATAAATTTTTTTAATGAAGATGAAGTTGAAAAAATTAAAGAATATGAAGAATATAAAAACTATATTTAAATAAATAATTTTATTTAATCTTAAATATATAAAAAATAATTATAATTTATTATAAATACAAAATATTTTAATATAAAAGAAATATTTATTTAATAATGAATGATAAATTTACTTCATTATTTGGATTGCCAAAAGATTCTTATAATACTGAAAAAGAAAATATTGAAGATAATAATGAAGAAACAACTTCAATGTTATCAAAAATAAAATCAAGTGTTAGTCAAAGTATTGAAGTTGAAGTAAATTATAAAAATTTTTTTATTGTATTTATAACCGGAGGAATATTTATTTTAATAAGTTTTTTCAATTTACCTTTTATAATTTTTAACCCATCAAAATTTAGTAATTTATTTTCAATAGGTTCTTTTATATGTTTAATTAGTTTTATATTTTTATATGGAACTAATAAATTTTTTAGTACTTTATTTAATAAAGAAAGAATTTTTTATACAATAATATATATTTTATCTTTAATAGGAGGATTTGTTTTTACTTATTTATTTAATTATTATATTATTGTTTTAATATGTTCTTTTATTCAAATAATAACTATTATTATATTTTTTTTAACTTTTATTCCTGGAGGTTATAGTGGAATTTCTATTATAATTAATATGCTTTTAGTTCCTTTTAAAAATTTATTTAATAAAAGTAATTAAAATATATAAATATTATATAAAATAATATTAATTTTATAAATTTAAACTTTTAAATGGAATCAAATGATTTTTTTAATAATATAAAAAAAATCATAAAAGAAAAATTTATAAATAATGATAATAATAATATAGAAAATAATAAATATGATAACGATAATGTTGAATTTCCTTTAGAAAAGAAAGAAAATTTAGAATTAGATCAAATAATAGCAAAAACATTTCAAGAAAAAAATGCTCAAAAATTATATGATATTTTAAATGATGATTCAACAACATTAACAGGAGAAGATAAATTTGGTAATAACAGAGGATATTGTAAAATTTGTAAAGAAATATGTCCATCATATACTCAAAGTGGTATTGATGATTTACGATGTGGAAACTGTAAATGTGGTGCTTCTGCACATATTTTAATCCCAATAGAAGAATTTGATTTAAAAGTATTAGAATCTAATATAAATAATGATTTTATTCCTAGATTAAATCAAAGTATTACTGAAAAAGATTTAAATTTTAATTCATTTATAGTTATATTTAAAATTTTAGATAAAAATGATAATCCAAATCAATATTCTTGGTTATATCAACTTTTTCGAGAATCAGGATTAAGTATATTAAATGTTCAAATTAAACAAATAAATGAAAATGTTACTTTTGAAGGAGGAAATGTTCAATTAAATTATTTTGATATAAATAGAGAAATAATGGAAAAAAGTAAAATTATAAAAAAAGATACAACTTTTTCAACAATGAATAAATTAAAAAATAAATTAAAATATTTAACTTATTCAAACAATCCTACTAATTCAAACAATGAAAATATTAATTTAAAAAATACTTTAAATTTATCAAATAGTAATCTTTATCAATCAATAAATTTAAATAAAACAAATATAAATGTGAAAAAACAAACTTTTTCAAATACTTTAGATGGAGGAATAAATAAACGTGATCAAAATTTATATAAAACTTTAAATCAAGTAAATAATTTTAGAAGTATTATTTATGAAAATGTTGAAGTTGAAAAAGTTTTTTATGAAGATTTTAAAAATCCAGTTTTAATTTTATGTTTAGCAATTAATCCCAATCAAATTCAAAATTTATCTCCTTCAAATTATTTTTCAAAATTTTGGATAGCAATAAATCAAAGTGATAAATCAATAAGAGAACTCATAAATAATAAAGTAAAATTATTATATATTTCAAAAACTAAATTAAATGCATTATGGGATGTTCAAATAATGTTTCCTGATTTATTTATGGTAGATCAAATGTTTCAATTATTAATTTGTAAAAAAAAACATGAAGAAAATTTTGATAGAAGTTTATCTTTATATAAAGATGGTTTATTAAGTAATTCATTTAATTTAATTAATTTATATGAATTTGATAAGTTAAGTGAACTAAAAGATATAGCAGATGATAATATTAGAAATGCTGAAAAAACAAAAAAAAAAGCAGGTTTAAATGTTTCTGATGTATATGATAATTATTTAAGTAATCAAAGATTTAGTGATGAACCATGCGCAATAATGCAAATAAGTAGTGTCGGATTAGAAAAAGAAATTAAAGATATGAGTACATCTCTTGCATTTAATAGCGATTTTAATATAATAAGATATGACGACGAAAATGAATGTGAAGAATTAAACAACTTTTTTTTTAATAAAAATTTAAATAGTTCAAGTTCATATGAAAGAGTATTTCTACTTTTAAGACCTTTTATATTAAGAAGTGGTTTACATGATATTTTAATGAATATTTTAAAAATAAATAAATTTAACATTCTTTCAAGAAAAATTTTAGTTTTAAATGAAACTCAAATAAGTTATTTATATCATAATGAATTTCCTTCAGAAGCAAAAATTTCTTTTGAATTATATCATAGAATGATGTCTGATGGGAACTGTGAAATTTTAATATTAAGTAAATTATCTGCTTTTTGTGATTTAAATACATTAATAGGATATTCAGTTAATCAAGAAATAAATGTTAATCAATATAATACAATAACAAATTATTTATCATTAGGAGAGTTAAATATAAAATATGGTGTTGATGAAAAATATTTAGAAAAAAATGACCCTTTAAAAAGATTAACTGTTAAAGAACATATTAAAAATCCTAATAATTCAGGATTAAATTCAAAAAGTTCAATGTGTTTTAAAGATATTTCAAGTTTATTTAATTTAGGTGAAATGTTAAATAAAATAATGAAAGATAAAGCAAAAATGGAATATAATGATACTTATACTTTATTACATACAATAAAAAAGAATCTTCTTAAATTTTCAAGTTTTTTTAATTTATTTGTTTATAGCAATGTAAATCAAGAAATTAATCAACAAGAAATTAATTATTTTATCCCAAAATATGGAGAAATGCAAGAAATATTTTTAATGGCTAAAAATTATGAAGAAATTAAAAATATATTAATTCTATTAAAATTTGAAATATTAGATACTTTGTATTATCGATTAAATGAAGAAGAATTTGATAGATTATTTCAAGTTTATATTGAAAATTATCATAATAATTATGAAAATAAAAATCAAAATATTAAAACAAGTCAAATAACATTTGTTACTGAAGATGAATATGACTATACTAAAGAAAAACTACTAAATAATGATGTTGTTATATTTAGACTTATTAAACCTGGAGGATTTTATGAACTTACTAAA
>JAEEGL017199835.1_pt1 | contig 24085 bp, 17 predicted proteins | sample 9134231 | NCBI WGS metagenome assembly JAEEGL01 (sample SAMN16246548, study PRJNA631951) | gut metagenome | biome: gut microbiome; feature: rumen; material: fiber-attached | host: Bos | place: Iran: Karaj | collected 2018-10
GAGAAGTCCGCGCAGACCGACATTCCCCCCCATTCGAGGCAGAGCGCGCCGTTTCGTCTTACGAGCGACGGCCGCTCCGTGGAAACGTCCGTCCGCCCCGGATCGGACCTGTCCTTCGACTTACCCATATCTTTTTCCCTTCAGAACGTCCTCTCGTTCAGCCGACGAAGCCGCCGGCTTCGGTGATCGCGGCTCTGACGGCCGATGGGGCTACCTCCGCCACGCCGCATCCGGCGCCGGCGGCGAGCGCCGCTCCGATGCCGGCCGCCTCGCCGAGACAGCAGCACACGGGCATGATCCTGACCGAGGCCTGGACCTCGTGCGTCACAGAGATGCATCTGCCGGCCGCGAGCAGGTTCTTCGATCCTGCCGGAACAAGGCAGCGGTAGGGTACCGTGTAGTAGTCTTCGCCCTTGAAATAGTAGTGGCTCGTCCCGCTGCCTTCGGGATTGTGGATGTCTATATCGTAGTTGCAGGCGGCGATCCCGTCGTCGAACCGGCAGCAGGCCTTGATCTCGTCCGCCGTCAGCATATAGAGGCCGTCGATCATGCGGCTCTCCCTGACTCCGATCTCGGAGGCGGTCGACAGCAGCACGCACTCTTCGCACCCGGGCACCTTTTCGCGCAGCAGTTTCACGATATCGGCGGCCTGGCGTCTGGCCGCGATCTCGGCCTCGGACAGGTCGAAGGGATCGACGGGGTCGAGTTTCACGATCCGCGTCGTGTTGAAATGCACGACGCCCGGGGAGAGTGTCGCGAAGCAGAGTATGTTCTCGCGGGGGTTGTCGGTAGCCCCGCTCTCCTTCGCCTCGAGGTAGGCCTTCTGCATTATGTCCGACGATTTCCGGAAGAGCCCGGTGTCGATGTTCCCCACCCTGAAGCAGAGCGTCATCGGCTGGCACAGGCCGTCCTTCTCCCTGCCGAGGCGGCAGGGGAATCCGGCGAGGAACGAGAGGTCGGCGTCAGCGGTGGCGTCTACGAAATATGACGCGGAGAGCTTCATGATCCCCGACTTTCCGGCCGCCGAGACCGACTTCACGAGGCCGTCCGACGCTTCGGCGCCGCAGACGAGGGCGTGGAAGAGCACCCTCACGCCCGCTTCGGTGCACATTTCGTCGAGGACTGACTTCAGCGTCTCCTCGCTGAAGATGTTCCCGCGGATCCCGCCTTTCTCCCCCAGGCGCGAGACGATCTCGCCGAAGATCCCCCTGGAGAGGACGGTGTGAGGCTTCCCTTCCGAGTCTTTCGTGTAGTAGCGCATGAACGGATTAACGAGGTTCACGTTCGCCGCGCCGCCCAGGGCGCCGCTCTTTTCGACGAGCAGCACCTTTTTGCCCGTTCTCGCCGCGGCGACTGCTGCCGCGCAGCCTGCAAAACCTCCTCCGGCGACGATGATATCGTAATTCGTGTCTCTTTTACTGTATGTCATTCCTGATCTTCCTTTTCCGCATCCCCGGCGGCTCCGTTTTTCGCCGCCCAGACGGGGTTGCCTATCGCAACCGGGAAACCGTGCGTTATATCGACTATCTCCGCGCGGTAGAAATCCCTCTCCCGGGTCTCTATGACCAGTGCCTGCGGAGTTACCCCGTCGAAGACCGAAGTGTATACTAGCCCGCGGTCGGAATAGACGTTGAGCCTGTACGCCGTCTCGGGTCTTATAGCCGGCGGGAAGAAGTCTCCCGTGCGGATCGCGAGCGCGTTCCCGCCGAATTCGGCGTCCTCGCTGCCCATGGGAGAGTTTCCGGCCGCCATCTTTATGCCTATCGCCCCGACGGTGAAGTCGCCGGAGCGCATCACGTCGAAGAAGGAACGCCCGCTCATCTCGCGGCTGTAGAAGACCGACACCGCGCTGTTGCTCACCCTGCCGTGGGTGTCGGAACCGCCTGAGGCGTAAACGTGCAGTCCCAGTGCGAGCATCTCGCGCCAGAGCTCGTAATTCCTGAACGTGGCGTGCGACCACGGACGCCCGTAGATCGTCTCGAGGAACATCCTCTCGCCGAAATAGTAGTCGAGCGGGTCGTCAGACGCCAGCATCGTCTTCGGGTGGGGATGCACCATTATTCCGCCGATCGACTGAACGAAGGCCGTCAGTTCGGCGAATCTGCCTTTGGTGAACTTCGGATATTTGAAGCTGCCGGTCAGCTCGTCGCCGCGGAAGCAGAACTCCGGAAAGTTCGCGAGCACCATGGCAAGGCCGTATTTGTGAGGGAAAAGCATGTTGTAGTGGACCTCACGCTGACCGTGCCTGCAGGCGTTGAGGTCGAGAAAGGCCGTCCCGGGCTCGGTGCCGATTATGAACCGGCGCTCGTCCCATTCGGGCAGGAAGAAACCGCGCATCTGCCTGTGATCGACGACCGCTGCGAAGTCGAGCGCGCAGGCGTCCATCCCCGCAGTGAACTCCCCGATAGGCGTCTTGCCGTCGCTCGTGCCTCCGCTGTCGGTATGGACGTGCAGGTCGCCGTAATACGCGCGCCTGCCGGTGTACAGGCCGTCGAGGACGGCGAGGCCGCCCTCCCGGAAGCCGATCACCCTGTGCGGGTCGGGCGTGTCAGTCATTCCCGCCGAGGTGTCTATGAAAGCCGGAGCCTGCCGCGGAGGGGGCGGCACTACCTTCACCTGTTCGTCGAAGCCTTCGGTCACACATGAGTCGAAAACGACGCCGCAGTCGCCGCCGTAGAGCGTCACCGCCGCACCGCCGGTCCCTCTCGTCTCGTACAGCCGGCAGCGCGAGAGGATGAGCGACGCCCCTTTTACCTCCCGTTCGCTGCCGAACCCCGCCTCGACCGGCGACTCCCCCGGCCTTGAGGCGTCGACGAACACCGAGTCTTCGATCCGGAAGTCTATTCCGCCTCCGGCGGCGCAGATCCCGTTCTCACCTCCGATATTCGCGAAATACGAGTTTCTGACGGTAAACCGCGACGGCTCCCCGGAGGCGCTCCCGCAGCGGAAGCTCCGCGTGATGTCGGAGAAGCCGAAGACCTGCGTCGTGCCGTCGCAAACGACGCCGTCGAGAAGCAGCTCGTCAGCCGACGCCAGGATGAAGACCCCGCCGTATCCCAGGTCGTCGAAGCCGCTCATCCTGATATTTTCGAATATGACGCTACGCGTCAGCCCTCCCCCGTCCTTCAGTTCGGAGAAATGGCAGAGGTTGCTGCCGCAGGCACCGGTGTATATGATATTCATGAAGATCACGGTGTTGTGCTCCGGGCAGCCCGGAGACGACGTCCTGGAGTCGATGAACCTCAGCCTGTCGGCCGTGAATCCGTCGAGTATTATTTTCCGGACCGACGGGTCGGACGCGAAGATCTTGCCGCGCCAGTAAGACCCGAACAGCACCGACTCGCGCGACGCGTCAGCCCTTTCGGGCGAAGGAGGCGGCGCCTCTTTCGAGCCTGGAACTGCCGGAAGGCTGGGAGATATACCCGCTCCCTGCCCCAGAAGCGTGAGCGGCCGGTCGAACGTCAGAAGGTCCGCCTTGTGCCGGCCGGCCGAAAACAGGATCACCGGAGTGTCAAATCCGGTATATCCGAGCCCCGGAAGGACCTCTCCGGGGATATCGCGGGCTGCCGCGGCGGCGTCGGTGACCGACGCGAATCTGTTCACCCCGTCTTCGGTCGCGTATGTGATCCCTTTGTATTCGAATGTCGAGGCATCGCCTCCGGTATCGACGGCGTAGTATCCCGACGGGAGCTTCGGCGTCGCTGACGCCTCCGTTCGCTCTTCAGCGTTCATTCCGGTTACTTCAGGATCCATATCTTTTCACTCTCCGTAAAAATGCGGCCGGCGACCGGCCGGTATCGTAACGAATTATATCATCCGCGAGCCGTTTTGTCAATGGCCGGCCTCTTCTTTCCGGCACCGGATGTGCGATTCCGAACCGGGCTTCCGGGGGGCCTGCGGCCGCCCGTCCGGCTGATCCCGCGGTGAATAATACTTCAAAAAAAAAACACAAGGATTCTACTTGACAATTTATAACTACTGTGATATACTTTTGTTATAATTTTTTAACCTGTGCCGACGGATATGCCTGCAGGCGGGAAACAGCCTTGCCGAGGACCTGGCCGCGGGTCAGAAAGGAATAAGACAATGACATTCGGAGAGAAGCTCAGAAAGCACAGAACATCGAAGAGATTCACGCAGTCCGAACTCGCAAAGCTTGCGGGGCTCAGCATCAATACCATTTCAAATTACGAGAAGGGGACCACTTATCCTCAGAACCGCGAGATCTATACGAAACTCGCCGAGATCCTGGGGATCGACCCCGACTATCTTCACAACGAGAACGACACCCCCGTCGATCTTCCCGGTCTCAAATACGGGAAAAGGGCAAGGCGTCAGATCAGCGAGATACTGGACGACGTAAAGTCGTTCTTCGAGAGCGACCGCATGTCGGACGAAGAGAAGGACGGCCTCATGCAGTCTCTTCTGCAGCTATACTGGGAAGCCAGGAAGGAAGACAGATTCAGATCGGTCCCGCGCAGACACCGCAAGTCCGGGAAACCGGAAAGCGGCGAATGAGCCGGTCCCGTACTCAACAGCACAGCCGCCGCGCTTCGGCGCGGCGGCTGTATTTGTTTCCGTATTACGAATATGTCGCTATCGTCTCGTCAAGTCCCTCGTTGAGTTTCTGTATCGCTGTCGTGAGAGCCTTGTTCTGCTTGAAAGTCGTCATGATCTTGGCTTTGGCGCCTATGCAGGTGCGGAGCTTCTGGTGGACAGATTCGATCGCCTTGGTGTAGATGACTCCGGGATCGAGGAAGATGTTCTCGGTTATAAGGTCGAGCATCTCGATTGACTCGGGGTCGTTGCTGTACTTCGCCTTGAGTGCGAGCTCGTAATAGGCGGGGGTCACGTACTTGTAGCTCTCCGAGGCAAGCGCCTCAAGAACGGCTCCGAGCATCGAGAGCTCTTCTTCCGTCTTGTTCGTGTTCGGAACGGCGAGAACGGTCATCTGGTCGTGGACATAGCTCTTGTATCCGCTCTGGTCGGTATCGAGCATGGGAATGGGAACGATGCCCCTGTCGGCCTTCATGTCCTTCATGTACTCTCCCTCGACCTCGATGAGCCGGAGAGTGACCATCGCGGCTCCCGATTCTGAGAACTTCTTGGCGATGTCCTTCTGCTCACCGTCGCTCGATTTGTTGAGTACGGGATAAGAACCGGGGTTGTCATAATAAAGGCGGAGGATCTTGTCTATCGCGAGTCCGAGTCTTTCGGTATCGACGGCGTATTCGTATTCTCCGTCGGCGTTCCGGTCGAGTATCCGGAGGTCGCATGCGCTCCAGTACGGGTCGACGCCTATCATGTCGTTGTTGGACATGAATCCGAAGATGTCGCCAGCGTCGGCCGTCTGGCTGCCGTTGACGTCTTTGTAGAAGCGTTCGACCAGCGAATACTGGTAATCGAGCGTCCACTCGTGATTTCTCACCGCTTCATAAGGATAGGGCGTGTTCGCCGCGTCGAACATCTCGCGGTTGAAGAAGGTGACGAACGCGAGCCTGTAGGGAGAGAGCAGCGCGGCACCGGTGGCCATGAACTGAGCGCCCTTGTACTCGACCGCCTCGTTGAATCCCTGCGACCAGTAGGGCCTCGAAAGGTCAAGGTGCTCCAGTCTCTTCAGATCGTAATAGAGGTTCTCGTTGGTGTGGATGATGGAAGCGTAGACCGAGCAGCTGACGAGACTGTATTCGTTCAGACCGCCGCTCATCTGTTTTCTCAGATGATCCTCCGAGATCTGATACGCGTCGCCTCCGACCTGTTTGTTCTCGATACTGACGCCGAGTCTTTCCTCGACGAGCAGGTTGCGTTTGAAGATGGCGGAATGGACCACGTCTCCGTCGTCGGCGTCGACCTTGATCTCATCCCTGAACCAGTCGTGGTCGCGGCTGAGGATGTTTATCGTCTCGCCGCCGTAGTTCAGCACGGGAAGATTGTCGCCGATCTCGTACTTGTCGGTCTCGGGCGGCGCCTCGGTGGTTCCCGCCGCCGACGCCTCCGGGACAGTGGTGATATCGGTGTTCCCGGCGCCGTCAGCGCACGAAACCGCCGCGAGGACCGTCATGAGCAGCGCGAGAAGCCCGGCCGCGTATTTGCTGAGAGACCTCATGGATAATACCTCCGTATTAAAAAACAGATTGTGTTTTCGTCCCCCACGCCAGGAGGTATCTGCGCGTCTGCCGGCGGATCGCCGCTGAGCAGGGGAAGGTTCTTATTAATTATATCACCTCGTTTCTGTCATGTCAAGCGCAAAGTGCCGGAGTCTCAAAAATGCTGCGTCGCATGACCGGAATTTGTGCTTTTATTCAAAAAAACGGTCCGTAAAGGGCCGAAAACAGGACAAAACGTCGGTCAGACTGTTGATTTTGCATTAATTTTGTTGTATAATATTAGAGTTATCAATAAACTGCCGGATTTGTGAGTACCGCACAAATATCGAACAGGGGGAAGAAAAAGGCAAATGGCAAACAGACTGTTTCAGGGAATAATCCACCAGATGAAGGACTCCGTCGACCGTATGATAGGCGTCACCGACGAGAGCGGCGTCATCATAGCCTGCTCAGACCTCGCGAGGATCGGCGAGCGCAGACCGGTGATAGGCGAGCATTCGTTCTACCCCGAAGCCGCCGACGTCTGGTGCAGCGGAGGCTTCACATACCGCCCGCTCGACTCCGGCAAGTCAGAGTACACCGTGTTCGTCGAGGGCGAGGACAAGGTATCGGAAATGGTCACGAAGATCCTTTCGGTCTCGCTTCTCAACATAAAGAACATGTACGATGAAAAATATGACAAGGCGTCGTTCATAAAGAGCATCATACTCGACAACATCCTCCCGAGCGACATCCACCTCAAGGCGAAGGAACTTCACTTCAACTCGCAGGAATGCTACGTCGTTCTGCTCATAAGATTCGCCGAGAAGACCGAATATCTACCCTTCGAAATGCTGCAGAACATCTTCCCCGACAGGCAGCACGACTACATAATCACGATAGGCGAGTACGAAGCCGCGCTGGTCAAGGAGGTCAGAAAGGACATAACGGCCGAGGAGGTCGAGACGATCGCCGCCGGGATCACCGACACGCTGCTCGCCGAGTTCTACGTCAACGCCAGGATAGGGATATCGACCGTCGCCGAGAACCTCAAGGACCTCGGGGCCGCATACAAGGAGGCCGGCATAGCCCTCGAGGTCGGCAAGGTGTTCGCGAGCGAAAGGAAGTACATAACCTACAGCAACCTGGGGATCGGACGCCTCATCTATCAGCTGCCCGTCACCCTGTGCGAGATGTACCTCAAGGAGGTCTTCAAGAAAGGCAGCTTCAATTCGATAGACGGCGACACGCTCGACACGATACAGTGCTTCTTCGACAACAATCTGAACGTGTCCGAGACGTCGAGAAGGCTGTACATACACAGGAACACCCTAGTTTACCGGATCGAGCGGATCAAGAAGATCACCGGCCTCGACCTCCGCGAGTTCGACGACGCCATCACCTTCAAGGTCGCCCTGATGGTAAAGAAGTACCTCGAGTCGAGATACGTCCCGGGCAAGACCGCCAGAAAATGATCCGCTGCCGGAAACATCAGTTATACGATCAGGAAGCCGCACCACATGATTGAATTTCAGAACGTAAGAAAAGAATACTCCGACACCGTCGCGCTCAACGAGATCTCGTTCACGATCGCCGACGGGGAATTCGTCTTCATCGTCGGGAAATCGGGCGCCGGAAAAACGACGGTCACGAAAGTCCTCCTCCTCGAAGAGAAGATCGACTCGGGAAAGATCCTCATCGGCGGCGACGACATCTCCGCCTACCCCGACCGCCTCATACCCTACCACAGACGCAGGATCGGCATGGTGTTCCAGAACTTCAGGCTCTTCCCCGACAAGACGGTCTACGAGAACGTGGCCTTCGCGATGAGAGCAGTGGGAGCCGCCTCCGCCGACATTAAGACGAGAGTCCCGATGCTCTTACGCATGATGTCGGTCGAGGGCAGGGCGACGCACTATCCGATCGAACTGTCGGGCGGCGAGCAGCAACGCGTCGCGCTTGCGAGGGCGCTGGCGAACAACCCCGACATAATCGTCGCTGACGAACCGACGGGCAACATAGACCCGCAGATGAGCTACACCATAATGAACCTGCTGCTCAGGATCAACCGGCTGCTCGGCAAGACTGTGATCGTCGTAACTCACGAAAAGGCGATGGTCGACAGCTTCGGGCAGCGCGTCATAACCATCGACGGCGGCAGTATCGTTTCCGACACCCCCGCGGCGGCCGCGGGCGACACCACCCCGGAGGGAGGCGACGGCAGTGAACAGTGAGCCTGTGACCGAAAAAAAGGTCGAAAACGGGACCGGTAACACGCCCGCTCCCGATGGCACGGAGAAAAAGAGCAGGCGCAGACCGGGGCGCGGGGCAGGTATCTTCTACTTCATCTCCGAGGCGTTCAAGGGGATGCGCCATCACAGCGTCATGACGGCGGCCTCGGTGATAGTGCTCACCTCCTGTCTCGTGCTCCTAGGAGCCTTCCTGATGCTTCTCCGCAACATTAACGTCAACCTGGAGAAACTGGGGCTGCTCAACGAGATCGCTGTCTTCACAGACGGCTCGCTGACCCCTGAGGAAGTCGGAGCCGTGGGAGAGAGCATCAAAAAGCTCGACAACGTCGACACCGTGAAGTACGTGTCGAAAGACAGCGGCCTCGAATCAATGAAGGAGCAGTATCCCGACTATTCCGACCTCTTCGAATCGATTAAGAACAACGGTGACAACCCGCTCTCCGATTCGTTCATAATCACATACAGGGACAACTCCGGCGTATACGAGCTGGAATCCGAACTGCACAAGATCCCCGGTGTCGTGAAGGTCAACAACCGGCTCGACTACGCGGTCAAGGTCGGGAACTTCAAGAACGGCATGTCGTTCGTCTTCGCGTGGTTCTTCGTGCTTCTCTTCACCGTCTCGGTATTCATCATCTTCAACACGATCCGCCTGGCGGTCGAGGGCCGCAGGAACGAGATCGACATCATGCGCTACATAGGAGCGACGAACTCCTTCATCATAACACCGTTCATAATCGAGGGATCGCTCATAGGCGGCGTTTCCGGGATCCTAGCCTTCTTCGCCGACATGGGGCTGTACAGGCTTGCCGTGTCGAAGCTGTCGGCCGAGCTTGATATCCTGGAATACCTTCCCTTCCGGTCCTTCGCGGCTCTGCTCATCATAGGTTTCCTTGCCGTCGGGATCCTCTCCGGCGTGCTGACCAGCCTTTTCTCGATAAGGAAGAATCTGAAAAACTGACAGGGTATCAAAATGAAAGAAAGAAAGCCGAAAAACAAAAGGGCATCCCTTCCCGCTTCACTGTCTCTTCCCCTTCCCCTTCCCCTTCGCGCACTGTCTGCGCTCCTGTGTGCTCTGATGCTGTTCGCGCTGGCTCCCCGCGCGGGAGCGGCGGCCGCATACACCAAGGCCACATACGAGGACGTGAAGAACTCCACGACCGAGGAGATGCGGAAGCAGATCGAAGAGCTCCGCGACCTGCTGGACGAGACGAAGGAATCGCTCGCCAGGGCCGAGGAGATAAAGGCGACGGCTGCCGAGAAGCGCGAGATATACCTCACAATGCAGGCGCTCTACGAAGACAGTCTGAAATACATGGAGGGCGAACTCATACTCCTCGAGAAGGAGGCCGACGACATCGCCGTTAAGATCGCCTCGCTAGAGGTCGAATACGAAAAGAGCTATGACGACTTCCTGCGGCTCATCAAGATGAGCTACGAGGAGGGCGAGGCGAACTACATCGAGATAATCCTCGGAGCCTCCGATCTCTCCGACCTGCTCTCGAGGATCGAGCGCGTCTCGTCGATGATGAAATACAGCGAAAAGGTGATGAACAGGCTCTCCGACGAGAAGGCCGAGCTCTCCGCACAGTACGACGCCCGGGTCGCGAAAGCAAAGGAACAGAGCGACCGGATCGAGGTCTACGAGGGCAAGCAGCGCGAACTCGAGGAGTGGCAGGCCGCGAACGAGGCCGAACTCTCCGCGATAGAGGGCGAGATCGAGAAACTGGTAGCAGAGAGCGAGAACTATACCGACCGCACCGACGTCCTCGACGCCGAATTCCAGAAGATGGTCGACGAACTCGAGGCCGCCGAGAACAAAAAACGCGCCGAAGCCGCCGAGCGGGCGAGGCAGGCCGCGATAGCGGCAGCCGAGAAGCGCCGGCTCGAGGAAGAGGCCGCGAGGCTCAAGGCGATCGAGGAGGCCGCCCGCAATCAGGGATTCCTGTGGCCGCTGCCCAATTCCTGCCGCACGGTATCGTCGCAGTTCGGGATGAGGCTCCACCCGGTATACGGAAAATACCAGATGCACTACGGCGTCGATCTGCCCGGTCCCAAGGGGACGCCGGTCTACGCCAGCAAGGACGGCAAGGTGACCGTCGCCAAATACCACGTATCATACGGATACTACATACTCATAGATCACATCAACGGGACTTCGACGCTCTACGCGCATCTCGACACCGGCTCGCTGAAGGTGAAGGCGGGCGACACCGTCAGGCGCGGCCAGCAGATAGCCGGTATCGGCACGACGGGAGTGTCGACCGGATACCATCTGCACTTTGAAGTCAGGGTGAACGGCGAATGCGTCGATCCGCTGAAATACGCGATGGCTCCCGCAAATCTCGTGATCTGGTAGGACCGGTAAGTCTGAATAATGGAAAACAGGATAGAAACTGATATTCCGGCTCCGGACGAAGTTCCCTCCGCGGTCCCGGCGGGACCGGGCGACGCGGGAGCGGACGGACAGAAGGCCGGAAAAAGCGGAAGACACAAGCGCGGCGTACCCGTGAGGGTGTTCGTGTTCGCGCTGATCGCGGCGCTCCTTGTAAGCTACATGGCCGCCTTCGCGACGGTATCGAACATATACAAAACACGCATCGCGGACCTTGCCTCGGAGCGGAAGAGCGATGCTCCGGACAGGCTCGACACGGTCGTGGGACTGATCAAGAGCCATTCGTACTACGAGGTCGACGAGGATACGCTCTGCCGTTCGCTCCTCGGCGGATACGTCAACATCGTCGGAGACAGATACGCGTACTACTATGACGAAGAGGAGTTCAGCGCCCTGATCTCCGAGAACTCCGGCGACAGCCAGGGGATCGGGGTCAGCATCATCGAGGACACCGATCACAAGTGCATAAAAATCATAGCGGTGTACGAGGGCAGTCCCGCGGCCGCCGCCGGCATCGCGGTCGGCGACAGGATAATCAGCGTGGGCAAGGGAGAGAACGCCGAGCCGCTCTCCGGAATGAGCTACGAGACCGCGGTCGGAAAGCTGACCGGAGCCGCCGGTACGACGGCCGAGTTCTCAGTCGCGCGCGGCGAAGACTTCGACTCCGCCGAGATCATCGATTTCTCGATAAAGCGAGACCACTTCACGACCACGTCCGTCATGTACCGCGTGAGCGACCTATCCGTGAACGGACAGAAGGCCGGAGTCATAAAGATAACGGGATTCGACCTCACGACGCCCGACATGTTCGAAAAGGCGATGGACGAACTCATCGCCGCCGGCTGCGGATACTTCGTATTCGACGTCAGATACAACCCGGGCGGAGACCTCGCGTCGATCACCGCCGTGCTCAGCTTCTTCCTCCGCAAGGGCGACACCGTCATACGCACTGTCGACCGCTCCGGCAGCGAGGAGAAGACGACGGTCGCACCGGTGACACTTACCGGCAACTATGAGGGCTGCAGCGTGAGCGCAGAGGACATCGGCAAGTACCGCGAAGCCGCTCTGGGGCATTCCGCCGTGCTCGCGAACGGCAGCACCGCCAGCGCCGCCGAACTCTTCACGTCGTCTCTCAAGGACTACGGCATCTCGCTGATCGTCGGAGAGAAGACCTTCGGAAAAGGCAGCATGCAGTCGGTCTTCAATCTCGCGTTCTACGGATTCCCCGGCGGCCTGAAGTTCACCACCAAGATGTACTTCCCGCCCCTCTCGGAGGGATACGACGGCATCGGAATAAAGCCGGATCTCACCGTCGAACCGTCCGAATACATGAAATCGAAAAACATTTTCGACATCGCCGACAAGGACGATGTACAGCTCACAGCGGCGCTCGACCGTCTCGCGTCGGGGCACTGATCCCCGGGCGACAGCATTAGAATAATATTTTTTTGGAAGGATAACACTGACATGGCTGAGAAGCAGGTTTATTCAAAGGAAGCGTACGACAGCCTCGTTCACAGGCTGGAATACCTGAAAAACACCAGAAGAGGCGAAGTGATCCACGAGATCGAGGTCGCCCGCGGATTCGGAGACCTCTCCGAAAACGCCGAATACGACGAGGCGAGGACCGAACAGGCGAAGGTCGAGGCCGAGATCAAGGAGCTCGAGGAAAAGCTCCACAACGCCGAGATACTCGACGAGGCCGCGATGGACCACGGGATCGTGTCTGTGGGTTCGAGGGTCAGGGTCCGCGACTTCGATTACGATGAAGAGGAAGAATACGTCATCGTAAGTTCGAACGAAGTGAATTCCGAGGAGAACCGCATCTCCAACCTCTCGCCGATCGGCAAGGCGCTATCCGGACACAAGGCCGGCGACACAGTGACGGTGGTCGTTGAAAACACCAAAGGCGACGTCATCAAGTCGTACGACTTGAACATAATCGGCGTGGACCGGGAAAACAGGGCGGAATGATCCAAATGGCAGAAAATGAAGAAATGACAGGCGCCGCGGGTGCATCCCCGGCGACTCCCATTCCCCTTCCCTCAAACGAGGCGGAGGCCAGAAGGCTCAAGCTCGACGAACTGAAGAATTCGGGCTGCGATCCCTTTAAGATCACGGGATTCGACGTAGACGCCGTCAGCACCGACATAAGGAACGACTACGACCCCGAGACCGGGGCTTTCCGCACTCTCGGCGGCGCATCAGTCTCGGTAGCGGGACGAATCATGTCGAAGCGCGTCATGGGCAAGGCGTCGTTCTGCCACATACGCGACAGGTCAGGTACGTTGCAGGCGTACGTCGCTCGCGATAGCGTGGGGACCGACGGATACGCCTCATTCAAAAAGTACGACGTGGGCGACATAGTCGGCATCGAAGGCCGGGTCTTCGTCACGAAGACGGGCGAGCCGTCGGTGCACGCCGAAAAGCTCACCCTTCTAGCCAAGGCACTGCGTCCGCTTCCCGAAAAGTTCCACGGATTCACGAACCAGGAGCAGCGCTACAGACAGAGATACGTCGACCTGATCGTCAATCCCGAGGTAAAGGACACCTTCGTCAGGCGGAGCGCCATCCTGCGCGAACTGCGGGCCTTCCTCGACGCCAAAGGCTTCCTCGAGGTGGATACGCCCATACTAACCCCGTTCGAGATCGGTGCGTCCGCCAGGCCCTTCTACACGCATCACAACACGCTCGACATGGACATGGTCCTGCGCATCGAGACCGAGCTCTATCTCAAGCGGCTGATCGTCGGCGGCATGGACAAGGTCTACGAGGTCGGACGCATATTCCGCAACGAAGGGATGGACCCGAAGCACAACCCCGAGTTCACGTCGATCGAGCTTTACCAGGCCTACACCGACTTTCGCGGCATCATGGACCTCGTCGAGGAGATGATGAAGACCGTCGCGCAGAAGGTGTGCGGAAGCACCGCGGTCAACTACCAGGGCGAGACCATCGAACTCGGCAAGTGGGAGCGCATGACGATGATCGAGGCCGTTAAAAAGTATTCCGGAGTCGATTACCGCTCCTGGGTGACCGACGCCGACGCCGTCGCCTGCGCCGCGAAATACGGCGTCGAGCTGCCCGAAAAACATACGAAGGGCGCGATACTGGCCGAATTCTTCGACAAGTTCGTCGAGGACAGACTGATCCAGCCCACATTCATCTACGACTATCCCGTCGACATCAGCCCGCTTGCCAAGCGCAAGCCCGACGACCCCGAATTCACCGAGCGCTTCGAGTATTTCATCTGCGCCACCGAGTTCGGCAACGCCTTCTCGGAACTCAACGACCCGCTCGACCAGCGCGAGCGCATGGAGCGCCAGGTGGCCGACAGGCTGGCGGCGGATCCGGCGTCGAAGGCAAAGGTGGACTACGACTTCATCACCGCGCTTGAATACGGCATGCCGCCGACGGGCGGTCTCGGATTCGGAGTGGACAGGCTCGTGATGCTGCTGACCGACAGCCCGTCGATCCGCGACGTCCTTCTCTTCCCGACTATGAAGAACACCGACTCCGACACACAGGGAAAGCCCGCAGAACAGCAGGCATCCGCCGATAACGCGCCAGCCGCGGAGAACGCGCCAGCCGCGGAGAACGCGCCAGCCGCGGAGAACGCGCCAGCCGCGGAGAACGCCGCGCAGGAGCAGGCGATAGATTTTTCAAACGTGAAGATCGAGCCCCTGTTCGGGGATCTCGTCGATTTCGAGACCTTCTCGAAATCCGACTTCAGGGCGGTCAAGGTGCTCGCGTGCGAGGCTGTGCCGAAGAGCAAAAAGCTTTTGCGGTTCACACTCAACGACGGCACCGGGACCGATCGCACCATCCTCAGCGGCATCCACGCTTTCTACGAACCGGAGGAACTTGTGGGAAAGACCTGCATCGCTATCCTGAACCTCCCTCCGCGCAAGATGATGGGCATCGACTCATGCGGCATGCTCATATCCGCCGTCCATCATGAAGGTGAAGAAGAAAAGCTCCATCTTCTGATGGTTGACCCGAGCATCCCCGCCGGAGCAAAACTCTATTGAACAGCACGACCCCGCAGCTACCCTGCGGGGTCGTTCGGCAAACGGAATAATACACCGAATGCAAAAATCGCGCCGTAAAGATCCGGAGATACGAGATCGTGTTCGGCGACAGATCCGCAGGCTCTGCGGCAAACGAATGAAAGGACGGTCGAAAGAATGCCCGAACTCTTCAAGGAACGCTTCCCCGGAGGAGTTTATGAGACTCTGCCCGCGGCGGAATTCGTCCCGTTCCGCGGGAACGGCAGAAACATCAAAAGCCTCCCGGAAACGGTGGCAGGGGCGGAAAGTCTCCTCTTGAAGCCCGTTCCCGCGCTCCCCGCGACGCTCTATATGAGATTCTACCGCGACGGCAACCGCTCGGAATACGAATCCCACTATTTCGCGAGAAGGCGGGCAGCCTCTCTCCTGCTCTTCGCCGAGCTCACCGAAAGGAAGGGCCGCTTCACCGACCTGCTCGCCGATTACGTATGGGCGATCTGCGAGGAGTCCACCTGGGTCCTGCCCGCGCACAACAAGGTCTGCCACGGAAACCCGGTGAACTGCCTGACCGACTGCTTCGACCTCGGCGATGACGACGACACGCGCAACGTCGACCTCTTCTCCGCCGCCACCGGCGCCGATCTCGCCGTCATATGGTATCTCGGAGCCGGCATCCTCGACGGCATAACTCCCGTCATAAGAAAACGGATCCGGAGCCTGCTCGAGCGGCGCATATTCCACGTCTGGTACGACGTCAAGGGCGCCCCGAACTGGTGGATGGGCGACAGGGGCGAAAAACTCAACAACTGGACTCCCTGGATCGTCTCGAACATACTCACGGCCGTCATGCTCTGCGAGAGCGACGACGGGCGGAGGTCGCGCAGCATATCGCGTGCTGCCGAACTTCTCGACCGCTTCACGAAGGACTATCCCGCCGACGGCGGCTGCGACGAAGGTCCCGGATACTGGACAGTCGCCGGTGCCTCTTATTTCGACTGCCTCGAGATCATACGCGACATGACGGGCGGCAGGACCGACCTTACCGGGCATCCGTTCGTCCGGAAGATGTGCGAATACATAGCCGACTTCAACCTCTTCGGGAACACGTGGGTGAACTTCGCCGACGCCGCTCACCTCCTCTCATGCGACAGGGCGCTCATCGCCAGGATGGGCAGGGAGTGCGGCTCGGACAAACTCATCTCCTTCGCGGCTGACGGCGCGGACCCGGCCTCCTTCGGTCGGTACGTTCCGGGTCAGACGCCGTACCGGGCGCTGAGCGACACGCTCGAGCCTTTGCCGGAGCGGGCGGAAAGAAAACAGCCGGGGGACGTGCTCTACCCCGATCTGGGAGTCATGATCGCGCGCGGCGGGGCCTTCGCGGCCGCGGTAAAGGGCGGACACAACGACGAGAGCCACAACCACAACGATATAGGCAATTTCGTGCTCTACAAAAACGGACAGCCGGTGTTCGTCGACGCAGGTGTCGAGCAGTACTGCAGGGACACCTTCTCGTCGAAGCGCTATACGCTCTGGACGATGCGCTCGCTCTATCACAACCTCCCCGAGATATCGGGACACGAGCAGCTCCACGGCAGGCAATACAGCGGAAAGATCCTCTCATGCGGCGGCGGCATGCTTGAACTCGAGCTGAAGGACGCCTACCCCGAAGAATGCGGACTCGTCTCCTTCGTTCGCAAAGCCGGCATACGCGGCGGGAGATTCGTATGCGAGGACACTTTCGTTTTCAGGAACAGCGGGAGCGTGGTATTCTCGCTAATGACGCCCGACGACCCGCAGCCCCGGGACGCAGGCTTCATCCTTCCCTCTTCCGGCGCCGAGGCGGCGTGGACCGGGTCCCTCTCGTATTCTGCCGACGCGGTGGAGCTCGGGCCGAAGCTCTCGCGCGAGTGGGGAAAAGAGCGGCTCACGAGGATCAGACTGGCGTCGGGAGAATTCCGTGAGGCGACATTCAGACTGAACGTTATGTAGCCCGGACGGCGCCTTCCGGCAGTTCTTTTCCGCTTGACTTTGAGTTATCTTTATGTTATAATTATTCTATAAAAATCAGTACTAATCACGGCCTGCGCGCATCTTTTTACTCAAAAACAGCATATTGTCCCCGGATTTATTATTTAAAGTTATAAATGCCTTACGGAGGGGTTTTAAGAAATGGCTAAAAACAGCAACGACGCGGCAAAAGACGCCGCGAAAAAGGCTCTCGCCGCGGCCGCGGCCAAAAAAGAGACCGAAAAGAAAAAAGTCACCCATACCTACACCGAGGTGGGCGGACAGAGCATCGGCAAGGAGGAACTACTCGAGGCGACGCGCAAGAACGCGCTTCCCTACCGCATATTCGCCGTGATACTCTGGGTGCTGGCCATCGCGGCGGAGGTGTTCGCGATCCTGATCTTCACTCACAAGATCGAATTCTCCTTCACCGTCGAAAATCCCGGCTGGACCATCTCCTGGATCGTATGCATCGTGCTCGACCTGATATTCGTCGTGGTCGGTTCGCTCCTCTGGAAGAAGGGCAACCACCTCGATCCCGCGTCGAAGAAGAACAAGGTGCGCTTCTGGCTGCACAACAACCTCGGAGTCATAGTTTCGGTCATCGCATTCGCGCCCTTCATCATCATCGTTCTGACCGACAAGAACGCCGACAAGAAGTCGAAGACGATAGCGGCTGTCGTCGCGGCTGCGGCGCTGGTCATAGCCGGCCTGTTCAGCTACGACTGGAATCCTCTCTCTCAGGAGGAGATGCTCGAGAACGCCGACATCGAGACCGTTTACTGGACCGCCAGCGGCACGGTGTTCCATGCCTATGACGACTGCTCGCACCTCAACAATACCGTGGAACTCTTCAAGGGCACGTCGTCCACCGCAATAGAGAACGGCAAGACCCGGCTCTGCAAGACATGCGAAGCCAGAGCCCTGAGAGAAGCAGAGGAAGGGGCCGTCACCGTCCCCTCCGGCAATACCGAGACTACGGAAGATACCGCCGCGGCGGATTGAGCCGCGGGTGATACAACGTGACGGATCAGGCCGCCGCCGAGCGCGGCGGCCCTATCTGTGAAAGAAGGAAACAGAATTATGGCCTGCACGACTGTACTCGTAGGAAAAATAGCCAGCCCCGACGGCTCCACCATGATCGCCCGGACCGACGACGGCGGCATCGACGTCAAAAAACTGACGGTCAAAGACCCCGGCAAATATCCTAAGAAATACAAAAGCGTGATCTCGCACCTCGAGATCGACCTCCCCGGCGACCCGCTCCGCGCCACGTTCTGCCCCAGCGTCGACCGCACACACGGCATCTGGGCGGCGACAGGGATAAACTCGGCGAACGTCGGCATGACGGCCACCGAGACGATAACGACGAACCCGCGTGTCGTCGCGGCAGATCCGTTCGTGAACTACAGACCGGCTGCCGGAAGCCGGCCGGCGGTCCCGGGAGGGCTCGGCGAGGAGGACTTCGTCGTCCTCGTGCTCCCGTATATCAAGAGTGCCAGGGAAGGCGTCCTGCGCCTCGGCTCGCTGCTCGAGAAATACGGCACATACGAATCGAACGGCATCGCGTTCAACGACCGGGATGAAGTCTGGTGGCTCGAGACGATAGGCGGACACCACTGGATCGCAAAGAAACTGCCCGACGACGCGGTGGCGATAAATCCGAACCAGTTCGGCACCGACAGCTTCGACCTTGACGACGCGCTCGGTGCGAAAAAAGAGCACCTCTGCTCTTCCGACCTCCGCTCGTTCATCGCCGACAATTCGCTCGACGCGAACAGCGGCGGGAAATTCGACCCCCGCCTGGTCTTCGGCTCGCGATCCGACACAGACAGGGTCTACAACACCCCGCGCGCGTGGTTCATGGGCAGGTATCTCACGCCCCGATCGCACAAATGGGACGGGCCGGACGCCGAGTTCACGCCCGAGAGCGACAACATCCCGTGGTGCCTCGTTCCTGACCGCAGGATAGCTCCCGAGGACGTGAAATACATGCTCTCGTCGCACTATCAGGGCACCGACTTCGACCCCTACATCGGCCGCGACACCGGAAAGCGCGGGATGTACCGATCCATCGGCATCAACCGGACCGGTGTCACGTCGATCTGTCAGATCAGAAACGGCGTGCCCGACGCGATCCGCGGCATCGAATGGATATGCTTCGGCCCCACCACCTTCTCAGCCGCCGTGCCGGTATACTCGAACGTGGGCAGGATACCCGACTATCTCTCGGGCGTCACGTCAGAGGTCTCGACCGACAACCTGTACTGGAACAGCCGGCTGCTCGCCGTCATCTGCGACCCGCACTTCCCCGACACCATCCAGCAGATCGACCGCTACACCGGCGCCGTTGCCGCCGAAGGCAGACGGATCATCCGCGAGTACGACGAAAAGATGGCGGACGGCGACTTCTCGCTCGCCGAGGCTGCTAACGACGAGATCTGCAGCGCGGTAAAAAAACTCACCGCCGACACTCTCGCAAAGACGCTACGCACCGCGACGGTAAAGATGAAGAACGCATACAACCTGGCCGACAACTGAGAGAACGTGATCAAAAGGCCTCCGCCGATGGCGGAGGCCTTTTGGCCGTTCATATCTTATATCTCCACTGCCGGCTCGAGGAAGGAGAACTTCACCGAATCGACGCCGGCCTCGAGCGAGGCCGCGGTGCCGAGCGGAAAAAGCGCCATGTTCGCTCCGTGGCCGAAGTCGTCGGTGTAGACGAACGGGATTTTTATCCTCTCGGCGATGCGGCGGAGCACCGGGAAGAGTTTCTCAAGCTTTTCGGGGTCGGAGGAATAGTGGCCGAAGATCACAGCCTTCGCCCTGTCGAACGCCCCCTTCTGCAGAAGGTCGTTCAGCCATTTAGACTCCACCTTCGGCGACGAGAACTTCTCGTGGTCCTCGAGGATCAGGATATAGTCCCTGTCGGGAAAGCCGAACTGCGGAAGGCCGATGAGGGAGTCGAAGTTCACCGTGTATCCTCCGCAGAGCACGCCGCTGCCGCTGCCCGGCCTTATCACCCGCCAATCAGACGCCGGCGTGTATTCGGTCGAGCCCTGCACCAGACGCCGCAAAAAACCCTGCATATTGTATTCGGTCACAGGGTCGAAAAGCCGCGTAGAGCCGCCGTAGAACGTCACAAGGCCGGTCATATACGTCACCGGGTTGAGGACCGACGTGCCGTCGCTGTAGCTCGAGATGATCTTGGGATGCGCGGCTATCGCCCCGTAGTCGATGAGCGGAATGATCTCGTTGCTGATCTCGCCCCCCGGAAACAGGATCATCGAGACGTCGGGGTCGGCGACGGCGGCGTTGAAGTCGGACGCGCGCTCCTCAGCCGAGGCGGCGTATCCGTCGGTCATCGAAAACGCGTACTCACCGAAGCTCACGCGGTATCCGGCGTCGGCAATTGCCTGTGCGCACGGGTCTATCCCCTCCCTCGTCATCGAGTTGCAGGGCGATATTATCCTTATCTGATCCCCCGGCCGCAGAGCGGCAGGCTTTACCGTACTTTTTCTCTTCACTTTTTTATTTCCTCCTGACGGCGTGCCTCCCCCGGACAGGACAAAGATCGGCCTGTCCGGTTTCCGGCTGTTGACATCCCGCCGTTTTGATATTATAATTATAGCATAAATCTCTTTTTTCCGAAAGGGGAAACTCATGAAAGCGGTGGCTGTAAGCGACGTATATATCAAGAAAGAATATTACGAAGAATGCTTCGCGTCTTATCCCGAATACGATCTGAAGGTGGTGGATTTCGGCGACGGGACCCGGACCGGCACCCGTGCGGTCTTCCACATGATCGAGAAGGGCGGACCCGAATCGGTCCCGCTGCCGGAAGAACTCTGCCGCGAGATCGAAGACGCCGACATACTCATGGTGCACATCTGCCCGGTCCCGCGCTCTCTCCTCGTGCGCGGAAAGAAGCTCCGCGCCGTGCTGTCGAACCGCGGGGGAGTCGAGAACATCGACGTCGCCGCGGCGTCAGAGCTCGGGATCCCGGTCTTAAACAACCCGGCGCACAACGCGAACGGCGTCGCCGAGCTGACCGTCGGGCTGATACTGGCCGAGACGCGCAATATCGCGAGGTCGCACTTCTCGATGAAAAACGGCGTCTGGAACGAAGTCTACCCCAATACCGACAGGATCTTCGAGCTTCGCGGAAAGACGGTCGGCATCGTAGGGTACGGCAACATCGGCAGGCTCGTCGCTGAGAAGCTGTCTTCTTTCGGCGTGCGACTGCTCGTGAACGACATAAGATACGATCCCGACGAAATACTCGAAGACAGGGCAAGATACGGCATAGAGGCCGTCCCGCTGCCCGATCTTATGCGCCGGAGCGACGTCGTGACGCTCCACGTGCGAGGCACGCAGACTGTGCTCGACGCCTCCCTGCTCTCCCTCATGAAGCCGACCGCCTTCTTCATCAATACCGCGCGGGCGTGTCTCGTCGACTACGGCGCGCTCTACACGCTGCTGAAGGAGAGGAGGATCGCCGGAGCGGCGCTCGAGGTGCATCCGACCGAACCGACGCCTCCCGGCTACCCCTTTGCCTCGCTCGACAACGTCACGCTCACGACGCACCGCGGAGGCGATACGCTGAACGCCTACAGCGACAGCCCCGCGATGGTCATGTCGGATTATGCAAGATATCTCGCGGGAAAGAAGCCGCGCTTCTTCGTCGATCCCGAAGTCGGATACGGAAAATAACACGGAGGAAGCAAAGATGCCGCTGTACAAAGGCAAAAAAACGTCACAGATTTCCTTCCCTCTCGGCGGGATCGGGACCGGATGCATAGGGCTCGGAGGAAACGGGAGACTTATTGACTGGGAGATATTCAACAGGCCGGACAAGGGGAGCCTGAACGGGTACTCTCACCTCGCGGTTAAGGCGTCGGACGGAGACAGGACCGTCGACGCGCGCGTCCTGGCGGGAGACATGTACTGCGACTTTGCCGGGCAGCACGGAAACGGATTCGGCTTCGGTCTGGCGAAGGGCACGATGGGAGGCTTCCCGCATTTCTCGTCGTGCGAATTCCTGGGGGAGTTCCCGGTAGCGGAGATCTCTTTCTCCGATCCGCACTTCCCCGCCGCCGTTAAGCTCACGGCGTTCAACCCGCTCATTCCGCTGAATTCCGGCGATTCAAGCATCCCGGCAGCTTTCTTCGAAGTGGGGCTTACGAACATCTCCGACCGCGAACTCACATATACCGTCAACTTCACTGCCGCGAATCCCTTCACTCCGTCAGTGAACCGTCCGCTCGAAGGAGAGCGGGGGCTCACCGGCAGCAGGATGGAGCAGCCCGGGACGAACTGTGATCTGACTCTCGTCACCGACTGCCCGTCGGCGTCGGAGCAGCTTTACTGGTACAGAGGCGGCTGGCAGGACGGCATTGCCACATACTGGCGCGAATTCTCGACTCAGCCGTCGATGCGACGTCGCGATTATCCCGACGCAGGCAAAAAGGATCACTGCACGCTGTCGGCTTCTGTGGATGTCGCTCCGGGCGGCAGCGCGAAAGTGCGCTTCGTGCTCTCGTGGAGCATACCGGACAACTTCAACTACTGGAAACCGTACAAAGACGAAAACGGCTGCGACGTCACATGGAAGAACTGGTACGCGACGAAGTGGCCCGACTCGGGCTCATCCGCCGTCTATGCCATGCGCGAATGGGACAGGCTCTTCGCGGGCACCGGCGCGTTTCGGGATGCGCTGTTCTCGTCGACGCTCGATCCCGCGGTGACCGACGCGGTGTCGTCGACGCTCTCGGTGCTAAAGTCACCGACCGTGTTACGGCTCGAGGACGGCTCGCTCTACGGCTGGGAGGGCTGCGGCGAGCGCAGAGGCAGCTGCGAGGGCTCGTGCACCCACGTCTGGAACTACGCCTACGCGGCCGCATTCCTGTTCCCCGACCTCGAGAGGTCGATGCGAGAGAACGACTACCGCTACAATCAGTTCGAGGACGGCCATCTGTGCTTCCGCATGGCGCTGCCTCCCGGGCGCGAAAAGGGCTGGGACATGCCCTGCCTCGACGGCCAGATGGGCGGCGTGATCAAAGTCTTCAGGGAATGGAAGCTCTCCGGAGACACGGAGTGGATGCGTTCGCTCTTCCCTTCGGTCAGAATGGCCCTGGAATACGCCTGGAGCGCCGACTCGCCCCTGGGGTGGGATAAGGACAGGGACGGACTTCTCGAGGGCAGACAGCACCATACGCTCGACACAGAGCTGTTCGGGCCGTCGGCCTGGCTCGAGGGGATGTATCTGGCGGCGCTGAAGGCCGCCTCCGGGATGGCCTCCGCACTCGGCATGAATGAGAAGGCGGAGGAATATGCGGAGCTGTTCGGGAAGGGATCCGCCCTGACCGAAAATGAACTCTTCAACGGCAGCTATTACATCCAGAAGATCGACCTGAAGGACAGAGATCTCACTGAGAGATACGGAGCGGGAGAATACTGGAACCCCGAGGCGGGCGAGATAAAATACCAGATCGGCGAGGGCTGCGAGATCGACCAGCTGCTCGGCCAGTGGCACGCCACGATTTGCGGTCTCGGAGACATCTTCGACCGGGAAAACAGGAGAACGGCGCTCAAGTCTCTCTTCCGGAACAATTACAAAAAGTCGCTGCGTGAGTTCGCGAATCCATGGCGTCTGTTCGGCCTTAACGACGAGTCGGGCACGGTCATATGCGACTATCCCGAAGGTGCGGCCAAGCCCTGGATCCCCGTCCCGTACTGCGAGGAGACGATGCACGGCTTCGAATACGCACTCGCAGGACTTATGATATCCGAAGGGATGACAGAAGAGGGACTCACGCTCATAAGAGCCGTGAGGGACAGATACGACGGAGAAAAACGCGACCCTTACAACGAGATCGAATGCGGCTCGAACTACGCGAGATCGATGGCGAGCTTCGCTCTCGTGCCGCTCTTTTCCGGCTTCGTCTTCGACCTTCCGCGAAAGACCGTCGGCTTCAGACCGCCGGCAGAGGGCGAACTGTACTGCCCCTGGTTCTGCGGGACCGCGTGGGGGACGGTAAAGATCGGCGAATCGTCGCTCGAGATGAAGATCATCGACGGACGGCTCGACGTACGAAGGATCGCCGTCGGCAGAAACGACGCGGCTTCGGTAACGGCTGACGGAAGGAAGATCGGATTTTCCCGGGCCGACGGAGCGCTCGAGCTCGACGCGGATATCCCCGTCGCGTCGTCGCTCGAGGTGCGTTTCGGGACTCCGTAAGAGGCAATCGAAAAAGGGAACGGCAATACCGGTCCCTCTTTCGTTCGGTGCGGGCAAGAGGACTTGAACCTCCACCGAATTGCTTCGACTAGAAC
>JAEEGL016638549.1_pt1 | contig 24083 bp, 16 predicted proteins | sample 9134231 | NCBI WGS metagenome assembly JAEEGL01 (sample SAMN16246548, study PRJNA631951) | gut metagenome | biome: gut microbiome; feature: rumen; material: fiber-attached | host: Bos | place: Iran: Karaj | collected 2018-10
ACGATGTACAAGCTGCGGGGTACGATATGCTTTTTCATCGGTTATATATCTTGTTGGTTCTTGTTGTTCCGTCGCTCATGCGGTACTCAATGACGTTGATACCCTTTTGCAGTCGGGAGATACGAGCACCAGAAGGTGCATAATAGCGTATAGAAATAACGGAAGGCTCGGAAGGAACTGAAGGTACAGAGGTCATCTCTCCATAGTGCTCATTGCCGCGCGTCACTATCGTTTCTTCGTCGAGTGTCGCACCAGCACCGTTTTCCGGGTTTGTCAGCACTTCATATACCAGACTGGCAGGGTAGGTTCGACATTGGTAGCTGGCATCATTGTAAGGCACATAGAAGTCACCACTATAGCCAGCCCCTTTCTCTTGCGCGTCCTCCTCTCCAACGCACCCTGCTATTGTGAGATGATAAAGTTTATTATCCTGAAGGAAGTATTTGTTGTGCCCTCTCATTTTATCCTGTCCCGACTTGATGACTGTATGAGAGAAGTCGCCGTTTTCGATATAAAGTTTTGAACTATGTCCTATGCCAATACAATACTGTGCAGGGTCATCTATGGTACCGTTCTCCCAAAGGCAGTTGGCAATATGTACCTTGCCGAAGCGTATTCGTGGACAACGCTGTCCACATCCGTGATACCACCAGCAGTTGACAAAGGTGGCATTGAGGTAGCCCTCGTCGTCACCACGGTTGTCGCTGCTTCCCCACATTGAAGAGCAGCGATGGTCGTCACTCTCGCCCGCCTTTGGCCAAGGGGCAATGAGATACGAGAACTTACACCATGAGATGGTAAGGTTATCTGACTTGGTCTTAGCATCAAGATTTCCATCCACACCATCCTGTATGTCGCAATGGTCAATCCAGATGTTCTTCGATTCCACCAGCTGAATGTTGTCGCAGGCAGAGATGTCGTATGCTCCTGCTCCGAGCAACGTCAGATTACGGAAGATACAGTTCTCCCAGTTCTGGCAATAGAAGAACCCCGCATAGTCAGCATTGTCGTTATGCGAACGATTGTAGAGCGCTGAACCAGGTAGTCCATAGATGGTACAGTTCTTCACCTTGTCATAGCGCAGCTTCTCCTTAACCTCGATTTCTCCGACGATGAAAATGGTTATTGAGGCCTTTCCACCCTTACATTTCTGTAGCGCAGAACGCAGTTCCTCCTCTGTGGTTACTGTTACTGGATTCTGATTGTTGCTACCCGTGCACTCCATGCCTATTGACGCCCAGCCTACAGGTGCGTTTTCGTCGTAAGGCGAGAGTGACTGCGCCATTGCAGAGCAAATCGACAATTGACAGATTACAGCCAATGTCAATGATACAAGAAGCATATTACACAGTCTTAAAGTAGTTGTATTCATTGTTTTGATAAGCTATAAGTTGTTTGTTTTGCAATAATTTTAGCTCAATATCGATGCAAAAATAAGTATTATATTATTAATATGTACACGTTGATGTTTGTTTTCTGCCGTAATCGATTACGTTACGAATACAACATATTATATATTTAAGTTTTGCATTTGCTCAACTTCTTTGGAGTTCAGGAGTTATAGACATAGTCTGATTACTCCCGTTTTTACAGATGATTACAAGACATTTCGTTCTGTCGTCCTTGCTTAACCAGTTTGCGTAGCGCATTGGGCTTCATCAGACCTTCTATGCTGCAAACCAAATTATTGGTTCATCTTTTAACTTGAATAATTCATAAAGATTTTCTCATCTCAGAGTTTACTGCCTGCGGGAAAATAGCGGGCTTACTGCTCAAGAGACGCTGCTTTGCGTGCGGCTTTCTCGGCCTTCTTGGCGGCTTTGGCTTCAGCCTTAGCAGCTTTCTTGGCAGCTTTCTCTTCGTCTTTTTGTTGTTTACGGAGTGCCTTTTCTTCGGCCTTTTGTTGTTTGCGAAGTGCCTTCTCGTCAGCCTTTTGCTGTTTACGGAGTGCCTTCTCGTCAGCTTTCTGCTGCTTGCGTTCGTTGCGTGCAGCCTTGTCTTCATCAGACAGTTTATGGAATCGGAGACCTGGCTTGATTTTAGTCTTCTTCATCTCGTTGGTGTTGGTGAACGAGAAGCTACAAAGCACATCGACGCGGCCACCCTTCACCGTGATATTGCCATCGGCCACAGCACCGTCGCTCTTAATATTAGCCACAACATTGCGCACCTTAACCTTCTTGTACGCGGCCTCAAAGACTTCTGCATCTACCTGTCCGATGGGCAGTTTGCCACCTTTCTGCTTGCGCATAACAGCCGTACGGGGCTTGGAGATATCAAACTTGAAGTCGGCCTTACAGGCTACCATGCCAATATCGGGCATATCCATCACCTGTCCTAACATGAATGAATCGGTACGGGCAGTGCCATAGACGTATTTGTTGAGTTCGTCGAGGGCAAAATTGAAATTGATACGACCTCCAGCCGTATTCAGCAAACCTTGGAAAGTCTCTTTCTTCCACAACACGTTGAAATCGCCTGTATAATGAATAGTGCCTAGATTATGCAGCTGCTTCATCATGAATTTCTTGACAGGGAACTGGCTGATGATGCGTTCCTTGATACCGCCTTGCGCCGTCATTTTGTTGACGTGGAAGTGGACGTTCAGCTGGTGTTTGTCCTTCAAACCCGTAATACCGCCATCGGCACTGACAGTCAGCTTCTTATCTGATGTCGTGACGCTGACGTTCTGGAACTTCAAATGCTCAGCATCGCCACTGAAATTGACACGCAACAACAAGGGCATCGTAAAGCCCGACAAGACTGGGGCAAAAGGACGGGCAATATCCTTCAGGATGACGCGTCCAGTGACAGGAGTGGCAGAGAACTTAAACGGACGATCCATTTTCTTGCTGGGCAACAATATCGTTGCATCGGCTATCTTCAACTGTGAGTTAGGCAGTTGGATAGCGACATCGCTTAAATGTCCTGTACCTTTGACAAACTGTGCCTTGGCCTGTAAAGACTTCAGTTCCAGGCCAGAGCCTTTGTCAAGAGCACGACACTGGGTTATGGTGGCCACAATGCTGTCGTTCAGGAAATGATGGATATCAGCCGTGAGGGCTGCCTCAATATCGAAATGGCCAGCATCGAAGGCGCCTCGCTTGGGTTTTCCTTTGTTTTTACGAGGCTTGTGATTGTCGGTGACGAAATGGATACCGTCAATCTCAGCCTGCGCCTTTGTGCTATCGCCCCAACAGAACATATGACCTATCCTGAGGCGATTGTCGACATCGCCCTTCTTGGTATGACTGACCCACGAACGCTGCACATCGGTAATCGTGACAGTATGCTTGTCGCTGGCTTCACGCTTATACAGCAGGCTCTGCAAGGAATAGGTCTGATTGTTGAAGGATACATCAATATTAGCCAGCGAGACCTTACTGAGATTGAGCGTCAGTTTCTTTTTCTTGCCCTTTTCTTCCTTGGGCTTCTGCTCACGTGACGCCGTAGAATCCTTCTTAAAAGCATCGATAATAAACTGGAAATTGGCAGCAGAGTCAGGTCTTGGCTTGTAGAGTTGTGCCTTGACACCCTCTATCGACGCATCGGTAATACGCACTTCGTTGCGAAGCAGGGGCAACCACTTCACATTGACAGCCAGACGGTTAAGCTGTAACATCTTTCGATGCTGCAGGTCTTCCACATCCAAGCCATAGAGATGAATGTCCTGTGAGAAAAGACCAACACTGACGCTGTCAATCTCGACGCGCGTCTGAAGTTTCTCTGACAACAATTTGGTGGCTTGCTTAATTAACTTGTTTTGAAAGGCATCTGTATTCAAAAGGAACACTAGGCCAACCACAAGTACCATACAGAGAGCTATCAGGCCTCCACCTATTTTCAGAAAGGTTTTCATCATCAACTTATTACGTAAAGATACATTATTATGCCACAAAGATAGGGGAAAAATTTGAAATAAATGGGATTTGGCAGAAAAAATTTTAAAAAACATGAGGAAATATCATAGAATTTCGTATCTTTGCAGCAAACTTTTATACTAACTAAGCTAAAATTAAGTATTTCTAAGACATGATTAGAAGAACATTTCATAAGATAGCAACGACGATAGCGGCAGCTTTCCTCTGCGTCACAGTCAATGCCCAACGAGGACCTGTTGACACCGATATCTCCGTAGGTGACCAGGAAGATGCCGACACCTATGTCTTGATTATCGCAAACGAGAATTACCAGTTTGAGCAGCCTGTACCTTTTGCACTGAACGACGGTGCTGTCATGAAGCGGTATTTCGAGAAAACCTTAGGTGTGCCAGAAAAGAACATCAGGCTGGTAACAGACGGCACACTGAACGTGATGAAGTACAACCTGACATGGCTGGAGAAGATTATGGCCGTCAAGAAGGGGCAGGCTCGCTGCTTCTTCTACTACAGCGGACACGGCATGCCAGACGATGCGTCGAAGCAGGCCTATCTGTTACCTATTGACGGATTCAGCACAGAGCCTTCGACAGGATTCAGCACACAGGAACTGTATAAGCGCCTGGGGGCTATGCCTTCGCAATCCACGGTGGTGCTACTCGATGCCTGCTTCAGCGGTGCCAACCGCGAGGGCGGCATGATGCAGTCGTCACGTGGCGTTGCCATCAAACCTCGTGAAAACGAAGTAGAAGGCAATATGGTGGTATTCTCCGCAGCCCAAGGCAACGAGACGGCCTATCCCCTAAAAAGCAAGGAGCACGGACTCTTTACCTATTATATATTAGAGAAGCTGCAGGCATCGGACGGCAGCATCACTTTGGGTGAACTGAGCGATTTTGTCACCGACAAAGTGGGCACCGTATCTCTTGACACAAATGGCAAGAGCCAGACGCCCAGCCTGAAAGGTCCTGAGACAGGAAACGAATGGCGCAATTGGCCTATGGCCAAGCAAGCCGCCACGCGCCACGTGAATTTCCCAAAGCCTATCATAGCCAAGGGCAGCAGCCCAACAGCTGCGGCGACGCCTGCAGCACCTGCTGTTCAGGAGAAGCCGACTCAGAACGGGAAATTAGACATGTCAGGAAGTGGTGCCTTTGCATTGGCAGGAGGTGTCATCTACGAAATGGCGCGCATAGACCAAGCCACGTTTGCCATGGGTATGGAAGAAAGCCTGAACTCATTCAGCACATTCAGTATGAGCAAGCCCGTACATCAAGTGACGCTTCACCCCTATGCCATCGGCAAGCAGGAAGTATCGCAAGCTCTCTGGCAGGCCGTCATGGGCAACAATCCGTCTGAGAACAAGAATGCCGACAGTCCTGTTGAGAATGTGTCATGGGAAGAATGCCAGCGTTTTTTGACCAAACTGAATGCCATGTGTGGCATGAACTTCCGACTGCCGACCGAAGCCGAATGGGAATACGCAGCCATATGCGCTGAGAAATACAATAGCAGCGGGGTTGCCGGCATGACCAGCAATGTCGACGAATGGTGTCAGGACTACTATGCCCGCTATTCACAAATGAACCAGACAAACCCCAAGGGACCCAGCATGGGATTCCAGCGAGTAGTGCGCGGTGCAGCCCAAGGTCATACGCCCCGCAACCTGCGCAAGTCGCAACGTGGGCACATGCGTCCTGACGAGAAATCGCCTCAAGTAGGACTACGCTTAGTACACGACTTATAAAATTGGAAATTGAGAATTGAGTTTTAAATAATAATTAAGTATGAAAAGACTATTCACATTTGCAGCTTTGCTGTTTGCCGTCATGAGCATCATGGCTCAGGACGAGAAAGTGGCCGTTTGTATCGGCGAGATGAAAAACAACAGTCAAAAGAGCAACATTGTAGCCAAGAACCTGCGTAACGAGATTATGCAGGGCATTATTGACAAGGATCGCCTGACTGTAGTGGATATTACCACCTTAGGCAGTATGCCTGCAGGCAAGAACGAACGTCTCGCCCTTCTCAACGAGAAAGGGATTGAGTTCGTCATTGAGGGCACGATGAACTCTGTGGACGTCAAAAAGAGTGATAAGAACTGGGTGGCCGAAATCAACTACACGCTGACCATCCTCGAAACGGCGACAGGTATTACCAAATTTACCGAGACCTATAAGGACTCATGGCACATTGGCTCTACAAGCGACGAGGCTATCCTCAAAGCCATTGAACAAGCCAAGGGACGCATGGCAAAGTTTGTCGATGACAATTTCAAGGTTGAAGCCGTCATTAAAGCCCTCGACCAAGTAGATCCCAAGAAGGGTGTAAAGACCTGTTACATCTCTATCGGTTCAGCTGCAGGAATCGACAAAGGCCAGATTTTCGAGGTGTTCATTGAAGCAGAAGTAGCTGGTGAGAAAATCCAGAAGAAGATTGGCGAGGTAAGGGCAAAGGAGGTGATGAGTGCAAAACTGACTCTCTGCGACGTCAAGAGCGGCGGCATGGAAATCAAGACGAATTTCGAGAAGAATGTACCTATGACCGTTATAAGCCGTGCTAAGAAGACAGGCTTGGGAATACTCTCCTTATAACATGTTAAGTATGAATGTCAGACCAACAGTCATTGCCACCTTGATGCTACTGGCCACAGCTTTGGCCAGTGCACAGGGCAGTCGCGAAAAGATTGACCTGCTGGTGATTGATGGAGCCACTGCAGTATTCAGTGCAGAGGGATATGGTCCCAGCCGTCAAGCTGCTGTGGAGAACTCGAAGATAGCCGTGCTGCGCCGTTTACTGTACGATGGTGTAAAAGACCTCAATCTCGGAGCCCCCATTGTTACAAGCGGTCAAGGCACTAACCTTTGGCTCAACGAGTTTTTTACAGGGAAATATCCTGCTTATAAGAATTTTGTGGAGGGTGTTGAGTTGGTTGGCGACTTTGACCAGACTGTTACCAACGAGATGCACTGCCTCACCAATGTCTGCATACGCTACGACCAGCTGATGAAGCAAGCCCGTAGCCAGGGGGTCAGTGGCGAACAACAGTTGCAGCCCGCTGAGCAGCCTGTGCCACAGCAGGAAAAGAAGCCAAAGCCCAAACGATCATTCCTATAAAAATATCATAAAGAGGATTCTGGCCGATGTATTACAATTGTACGTCGGCCAGAATTTTTTGAGTGGCACCCGTCATCTGTTCCACAAAGCGGCCAGACTGACGACCAGCTTCCGCAATAGCAGCAGGGTCACTGATAAAGCGCTGCATGATGCGCTGGAAGTCATCAGCATTTTTAATCTCCTGTCCGCCACCACAGGCTTTCAGTCCCTGAGCCTCCTGGAAACGCTCGTTGTTGGGGCCAAAAATCACTGGTACATCCCATACTGCTGCCTCCAGCGTATTGTGGATTCCTACGCCAAAACCGCCACCAACATAAGTAACGTCTGCGTAGCCATAAATACTGCTGAGCAAGCCGAAGCAGTCGATGATCAAGACGTCAGCGTCTTGAAGTCGAGAGTGTAGAGTGGAGAGTGTAGAGTTTGCTGCCGTTGTAGAGTCTACACTACCTTCAGTGGCGGTAGCAAACTCTACACTCTCCGTTCTACACTCTACACTCTTATATCGTACGACCTTGCGCCCTGCCAATAGTTTCTCTATCTGCTGCAGGTGCTCTTCGCCAATGACATGAGGCGCAATGATAAGTTTCCAGTCTTTATGCTCATTAAAGAACGGGATGAATATCTCCTCGTCGGGTTGCCAGCTGCTGCCTGCGACGAATACTCCTTCCGCCTTCCTCGAAACGAATGCTTCAACGATGGGCAGTTGCTTGGCAGCAGCCTTAATCTGTAGCACACGGTCAAAACGCGTATCGCCCACCACAGTAACATCTGTAACACCTATCGTTGCCAATAATTCACGACTGACATCGTTCTGCACATAGAAACGCGTGAAGCACTTTAGTACGTGAGCATACTGGCGACCATACCAGCGGAAGAAAATCTGACCAGGACGGAAGATACTCGAGACACTATAAACAGGTACACCACGATGACTTAGGATATGCAGGTAATTGTACCAGAATTCATACTTGATGAAGAAAGCCATCACAGGACGGATAGTACGCAGGAAACGACGAGCATTGGTGATAGTATCAAGCGGCAGATAACAAATGATGTCGGCTCCCTCGTAGTTCTTGCGCACCTCATAACCCGACGGTGAAAAGAAAGTAAGCAGAATCTTGTATTCAGGATGGTCACGACGCAACTGCTCCATGAGCGGACGTCCCTGCTCAAACTCGCCCAAAGAAGCGGCATGAAACCATACGTACTTGGCGCTGGGGTCAACCTTTTCTTTCAGGATGCGGATGGCATCACGCTCACCACGCCACATCTTACGAACCTTCTCGCTGAAAAGGCTCACAATGGCTACGCCACACAGATAGAGATAGATTATTAAATTATACAATGTATTTCGTTATTACGTTATATCGTTATTACGACCCGATGAATTATCCAAGCACCTCAATGGCACGCTTCATACGGCGGATGGTTTCCTCCTTACCAAGGAAGGCAGAGATATCAAACATACCAGGACCCTTACCCTCGCCAACGAGTGTCAGTCGCCAGGCATTCATGATGTTGCCAAGCTTATACTCTTTCTGTTCTATCCATGCGTGAACAATCTGCTCCTGATTCTCAAGCGAAAAGTCGTTGATACCCTCCAGCACTGTCATCAGCTCAGAAAGCTGCTGTGCACTGTCTTCTTTCCAGCGCTTCTTGGCCGTCTTCTCGTCATACGACGTAGGAGCCACGAAGAAGAAAGAGCACAAAGGCCACAACTCATGAACGAACGAGACACGGTCCTTCATCATACGTGTCACTTCCAACACACGCTCAGAGGTCTCGTTCGGACAGTGTTCCTTGACAATAGGCTCGAAGAGGGCGGCAATCTCCTCGTTCGACTTCTTGAGGATATATTCGTGATTAAACCAGATTGCCTTCTCGTAAGCAAACTTCGCACCAGCTTTCGAACACTTGGAGATGTCGAATAGGGGAACTAACTCCTCGAGCGAGAAAATCTCTTGCTCAGTACCAGGATTCCAACCTAACAGCGCCAAGAAATTGATGACGGCTTCTGGGAAGTAGCCATCCTCACGATAGCCACGCGACGTCTCACCACTCTTAGGATCAGTCCATCGCAAGGGGAATACAGGGAACCCCAGACGATCGCCATCGCGCTTCGACAGCTTACCCTTGCCATCAGGTTTGAGCAACAGAGGCAGATGGGCAAACTGAGGCATCGTATCCTGCCAACCAAAAGCCTCGTAGAGCATCACATGCAAAGGTGCACTGGGCAACCACTCCTCACCGCGAATCACATGTGAGATTTCCATCAGATGGTCATCGACAATATTTGCCAAGTGATAGGTAGGCAACTCGTCTGCACTCTTGTAGAGCACCTTATCGTCGCAGATGTCGCTCTTCACACGCACCTCACCACGGATTAAGTCATTGACTAGAATTTCCTGACCTGCCTCTACCTTGAAGCGAACTACATATTGATGGCCCTCAGCAATCAATCGCTCGACTTCCTCCTTAGGGAGGGTGAGCGAGTTTCGCATCTGCTGACGCGTATGGCAGTCGTACTGGAAATTCTGAATCTCAGCACGCTTGGCTTCCAACTCCTGTGGGGTGTCGAAGGCGATATAAGCCTTGCCATCGTCCAATAACTGCCGGACATACTTCTTATAGATGTCACGACGCTCGCTCTGACGATAAGGTCCCTTGTCACCGCCAAACGAAACACCTTCGTCAAACTGGATGCCCAACCACTTAAAGCTCTCTATGATATACTCTTCTGCGCCAGGTACGAAGCGAGTAGAATCGGTATCCTCAATACGGAAGACCAAGTCACCGCCATGCTGACGAGCAAACAGATAATTGTACAATGCCGTACGCACACCTCCAATGTGCAATGCTCCCGTAGGACTAGGTGCAAAACGCACTCTAACTCTTCTTTCTGCCATATAAATAGTTAATTTTGGGTGCAAAGTTACAAAAAAGTTTAGAGTTTAGAGTTGAAAGTTGAGAGTTTTTTGTAACTTTGCGACAAAATTATATAAGAACATGAGTACTTTTTATATAAAGGACGACCCTTATTGGCGTCGAATGCTGTTAAGAATAGTGCTGGTCATTGCCTCTGTAGGCCTTGTTGTCTGGTCGATGCCACGCGACAATCGTACCTATTTCCACGTAGAACAAGGCAAACCTTGGAAATATGCAGACTTCACAGCACCATACGATTTCCCCGTCTACAAGTCGGAGACTGCCATCAAGACTGAACGCGACAGTGTCCTGCGCGAATATGAGCCTTATTATAAATACATTAAGGAAACGGAATCGCTGATGGTTCATAAGTTCATGAACGATTATGCTCAGGGCATTCCAGGTCTGCCTGCCGACTATCTTTTCTTTATCTCCAACCGCCTGCATAGCCTCTACAATCAAGGCATCATGGACCAGAAGGAATATAGTGAACTGCGCAGTGACACCTCAAAGACCATCCGTGTAGTCGACGGCAAAGAAGCAACCAGCGTCAGTATCATGGAAGTTTATTCTGCCAAGACAGCATATGAGCAACTCTTTACCGACCCCAAGCTTTCGCCCCAGCGTAACATCCTGAAACGTTGTAATCTGAATGATTATATCACACCCAATCTTATTTATGATCGTGAACGTTCAGAGTCTAGTCGCGACGAACTATTGTCAGGCATTGCACTAGCTAGCGGCCTGGTTCAGAAAGGACAGAAAATTGTAGGTCGCGGTGAAATTGTTACTGAGAAGACCTACCACATCGTACAATCGTTTAAGAAAGAGAACGAACGACGTAACGAAGATATCACACAGAACCAAATATCACTGATTGGCCAGATAATATATGTGACCATTATCATGATATGCTTCACCATCTATCTGAGCCTCTATCGTGTAGACTATTTCGATAAGCCACGAAGCATCATGATGCTCTATGCCCTTATCGTCATCTTTGCTGTTGCTACGGCACTCTTCATGCGCAACACATTCATCCACGTCTACATTCTACCTTACGCCATGGTACCCATATTCATCCGCGTGTTTATGGACTCACGTACCGCCTTTACAACTCACTTCACAATGGTATTGATATGTGCTGTCATGTTACAGCATCCTTTAGAGTTCGTTGCTGTAGAGACAATAGCAGGTCTAGTGGCCATTAGTTCGCTACGTGAACTCAGCCAGCGTTCACAGCTGTTCAAGACGGCCCTTATCGTCACCGCTGTAGCAATGGCCATGAATCTGGCTTTCGACTGGATGCGAGCCGATGCATTGGCTCAGATTGACTATTCTGCCTACAACTTTCTTGCAGTCAATGGCATCGCCATGCTCTTTGCCTATCCACTGCTCTATCTCATAGAGAAAGCATTCGGTTTTACAAGTGACATCACCCTCATCGAACTGTCGAATACCAACAATGAATTGCTGCGACGGATGAGTGAAGTGGCACCAGGCACCTTCAACCACTCCATTCAAGTGGCCAATCTGGCTGGTGAAATAGCCAACAAGATTGGCGCCAAAGCCCAGTTGGTACGTACAGGAGCCTTGTATCATGACATCGGTAAACTCTCGAATCCTATCTACTTTACCGAAAACCAGTCAGGTATCGACCCTCATGAGATGCTGACAGATATTGAGAGTGCACAAATTATTATCAGCCATGTGACCGAAGGCCTCAAGATGGCAGACAAATACAATCTACCACAGGTTATTCGCGAATTTATCTCAACCCATCACGGACAGGGCAAGGCAAAGTTCTTCTATATCCGCTACAACAACGAGCACCCCGACGAACCCGTCGACGATCTGCTGTTCACTTATCCTGGACCAAATCCTTTCACACGCGAACATGCCTGCCTGATGATGGCCGACGCCGTTGAGGCTGCTTCACGTTCACTACCCGACTATACCGAGCAATCCATACGCCAGTTGGTCGAGCGTATTATTGACACACAAGTTGCTGAGGGTTACTTCCGCGAATGCCCCGTTACCTTCCGAGACATCCAATATGCCAAGACGGTACTGATTGAAAAGCTGAAAATGATATATCATACCCGCATCAGCTATCCTACCGAGAAGAAAGAAGTGGGTACTGAGAAGAAAGGAGAGACGGAATAAAAAAGAGGTGTTTGCGAACACAAAATTATGCACACTTTGGCACATTTGTGCAGAATGTGTGCCATTTTTAGTTAATAAGCGTTAATACTTATTGCACTTTTAATGAACTTTTGTGCAATAGCATTACCTTTGCAGCCGATTTTAGCAAACAAAGTTTAAAAGTAATGAAAAAGATTGTATTTTCGCTGATTGTTTTCACGATGACAACTATGAACGCTTTTGCCGGTGGTATTCTTACCAACACGAATCAAAGCGTCATGTTCCTGAAAAACCCTGCCCGTGATGCCGCTATTGGACTCGACGGCGTTTATTCTAACCCTGCTGGTGTCGTTTTCATGCCAGAAGGATTCCATCTGGCCATTAACTGGCAGATGGCTCATCAGACACGTACTGTTACTTCTACGGACAACATGTTTATGATGGGCAAGAAGAACGAGGGAAAGAACACCAAGAATTTTGAAGGTGTAGCCGATGCTCCTTTCATTCCATCCCTTCAGGCTGCATATAATAAAGGTAACTGGAGCTACCAGTTCAACTTCTCAATGCCCGGTGGCGGTGGTGCCTGCGAGTTCGAGAACGGTCTGGGCTCTTTCGAGCGTGCCGTAGGTAGCATTGCAGGAATGCTGAAGCAGAATGGTTTCGATGTTCAGGGCTACGATATGGATGCTTATATGCGTGGTCGCCAGTACTACTTTGGTTTCCAGATGGGTGCTGCCTACAAGATTAATGAGCACTGGTCAGTCTATGGCGGTCTACGTGCTTTATACGGCGACGCATCCTATCGTGCACGTCTGAGTCACATCAACGTTGTAACCTCTACTGGTGCTGTAGACTTCGGAGAGTTCCTGGAGGGTCACATCAACGATATTAACCGTCAGATAGGTGCTACACAGGCTCAGCTTCAACTGGCAGCCCAGTCAGGACAGTATACCGCTGAGCAGCTCGCTGCCATGCAGGCTTTGGCTGCGCCTTCATTAGAGGCTGCAGAGGCAGGACTACAAAGTCTTTACAAGCTTCACCGCTATGGCAATGGTGTAAATCTGCAGAGTACTCAGACTGGTTTTGGTTTCGCACCTATTATTGGTATCGACTACAAAGTAGGCAATTTCAACTTTGCCGCCAAGTATGAGTTCAACACTGATATGAAGATGAAGAACCACTCCACACTGGAGGAGCCCTTGAAGATTGAAGGTCCGATGGCCAACTTCCCTGGTATTGCCAACATCAACAAGTTTGAAAACAATACTGACGTCAACGAGGACACACCAGCCATGCTGTCACTTGGTGCCCAGTGGAGTCCTTTCCAAGAACTGCACCTCAACGCTGGCTATCATCACTACTATGACAAGAATGCCAAATGGTACAACGACTCTCAGAAGCTACTGAAGAGTGGTTCTAACGAGTATCTCGGCGGTGTTGAGTGGGACGCCAGCGACAAGGTAAACCTTTCTTGCGGCTTCCAGATTACCCGCTATGGATTGACTGACGAGTATATGAACGATATGTCGTTCGTTGTTAACAGCTATAGCGTTGGTGCTGGTATCAGCTACAAGGTAACAGACAAGGTAACACTGACTGCTGCCTACTTCCAGACGAACTACGACACTTACGACAAGGTGGATACTCGCGATGCTGCAGGCAATGTCACCAAGGGTGACTCGTTCACCCGCACCAACCGTGTACTGGGCTTAGGCTGCCAGGTTGACTTCTAAAAGGAGTACCGTTATAACGTTATCCCGTTATTACGACATAACGAACAGTTTATAACGGGTCGACATCATAATAGATTTGAAGCGACGAATAGCGTTTGTCCGCGAGCATCTGACTCTGAGCCATGAGCAGATACTCGCGGACTCGTTTCATATCAATGCCCAACTCCAACTTGAGCACCAGTTTGCGGATGTTCTGCTGTTTCACCTTAGCAACAGAGGGCTTATCAGGACCTAACACGCGCCCGCCGAACCATTGACGCAGACGAGAGCCCAACTCGATGGCTGCCGTATGGACGGTTGTATCCTGACGATGCTTCAAGTACACATATATCAAACGGAAATAAGGCGGATAGCGGAACGCCTGACGTTCAGCTATCAAGTCCTTATACAAGCCCGTATAGTCACCTCGCACCACATAGTCGATAACGGGTAGTTTGGGTTGTTTGGTTTGCAGGATGACCAATCCACGTTTATTCTTTCGCCCAGCTCGTCCGCTGACCTGCGACATCATCATATAGGCATGTTCATAGGCACGGAAGTCTGGTTGGTTCAGCATGGCATCTGCATTCAAGATGCCCACAACCGAAACATGGTCGAAGTCGAGTCCTTTCGTCACCATCTGCGTACCAATCAGGATATTGGTACGACGGGCCGAGAAATCGCTGATGATGCGCTCATAGGCATTACGCGTGCGAGTGGTGTCGAGATCCATACGCGATATACGTGTCTCAGGAAAGACCTCACGCACCTGTTCCTCTATCTTCTCCGTACCAAAGCCACGTGTACGCAAATCGGTACTGCCACAACAGGGACATTCCGTTGGCACACGATAGGTATAGCCGCAATAGTGACACGTCAACTGGTTCATCTGACGATGATAGGTCAGCGACACGTCACAATGCTGACAGGTAGGCACCCAACCACACTGATGACACTCGACAACAGGGGCAAAGCCCCGACGGTTTTGGAAGAGGATAGCCTGTTCGCCATTCTCCAGCGCCTCGCGTACGCGCGATAACAAAAGAGGTGAGAAAGGCCCCGCCATCATCTTGCGTCGTTGTAAGTCTGCCGTATCCACCACTTGTATCATAGGCAGTTCAACCCCTTGATAGCGTTCCTTCAATTCCACCAGTCCGTATTTACCCGTCTTGGCATTATGGTAGCTTTCCAGCGAAGGTGTCGCAGTACCCAGTAACGTCTTCGCCTTGGACATCTGGGCCAGCACGATGGCGGCACTGCGTGCATGATAGCGGGGGGCAGGGTCTTGCTGTTTATAACTGGTCTCATGTTCCTCGTCAATAATGACCAATCCTAATCTTTGGAAGGGCAGGAACACTGCCGAACGGGCACCAAGAATGACGTCATAGGGGTTCTGCGACAGTTGTTTCTGCCATATTTCCACACGCTCGGCATCCGAATATTTCGAATGATAGATACCCAATTTATCACCAAACACCCGTTGCAGGCGTTGCATCATCTGCACCGTCAATGCTATCTCTGGCAACAAGTATAGCACTTGTTCCTTACGCTCCAGCGCCAACTTAATCAGATGAATGTATATCTCCGTTTTACCCGCCCCCGTCACTCCGTGCAACAGGGTGACATTCTTCTTCAACATCGAGAAGAGGATTTCGTCGTGAGCTTTCTGTTGCACGGTACTCAAGGGCGGGATGAGTTCTGGACGATACTCACCGCCATGATTCAGGCGTCCTATTTCCACCTCGTAGGTCTCCAGCATTTGGCGCTTCTCCAGTTGTTTGATGGTCTCTGCCGAAGCCCCGCTGACGTTCATCAGTTCTTCACGCGTAATCTCAGTTACAAATGAGGGATGGCCATTTCTCATTTCTAATTGCTCATTTCTCATTTCTACCTGATCCCATCCCGACAGCGCCAGATACTCAATAAAGGCATCCAACTGCTTCTTGGCCCTCGACAACACATTGAGAGCAATGTGTAGGGCCGTTACGTTCTGATACGGTGGTGTCAGTCGGATATACGTCTCCGTCTTGGGATGATAGCCGTCCTCCGCTTTCAGTCCCCCTGGCAACGCCGCCTTATAGACATCACCAATGGGTGACAGGTAGTAGTCGCTAATCCAATGCCACAGCCTCAACTGCTGCTCAGTGACAATAGGTGCAGCATCCATTACCTGCTGAATCGTTTTCACCTCATAGCCCTCAGGTTTCATGTTGTGCAGCCGGGCCACGATGCCCAAATACGTCTTGTTTCTGCCAAACCCGACCAGTACGCGACACCCAACGCCCAACGCCATGCCTTCAGGCACGGCGTAGGTGAACATCCCCTGCAAGGGTACGGGCAATATCAAGTCTGCGTACTGCATTGGACTGCAAAGTTACAAATAAGTGAGTAAAACACCAAATATTATGAGATTTTTTCGATGACGTATGCCATGAAGACTACCCTTCTACGGCCTTGTACCACCCCATCTGTTGGATGTCCTCGTTGTATTTGGCATAGTTGCCGATAGCGGGATCCTGCGGAACGAACATCGAGACACCGTGGAACTTCTCATCCGTCATCTCGAAATCGACGTAGAATATTCGCCAAGTTTTTTGGGTATCCCATGTGTAACCAATGCGCTTCAGGACGACAGCCTTGTCCAGTGCCTGCTTCCACTGCTGGTAGTCGTTCTCCGAGGCATAGTGGCTGAGGAAGTCGCCAGCATCGAAGAAGAAGTTGTTCTTAGCATAGAACAAGGCGCTGTAGCCCAAGTGGCCATAGTGAACCATTCCCGTCAGGTCGGCATATTTACCACCGAGGTTAGCCTTCACACTCTGCAAGGCCTTGGCAGTAGCCTGTGCCACATTCTCCATCTCGCTCATCTTTACCACCGACAGGGGCAGACAGCCTTTCTTGGCTTCGTGGTACTTCTCGACGATGGAACTGTAGAATGTCTCCTGCTCGAACATGGCCGGAACAACCTCCTTGTAGGGAGCACCCTCGCCAGGAATCTCTGCAGGCGAACCAATGACGTAGTCAACCTCTGAGCGCAACTCGTAGAGACTCTCCAGACACATGAAGTGACAGCAGTCAGCCATGATGAACTTCAGGTGTGGCATCTTCGCCAGGATATTCTTCATGGTAGGTATGTTGATCCAGTAGCCCTTGCCGCCCTTGTAGTTACCGTTGTCCACTCCAAAGCCGCGTGTGCCAGGCATCTCATCCTCCATCATCCAGCCTGTGCTGTGACTCCAGAGCACCAGTCCGTAGTCCTTCCTGGCCTGATAGTTGCTATAGGCATAGCGCATCACTGTCTCCATCACCTCCGGATCGCAGGCACGGGCATCGGCCTTCGTGATACCCATCTCTACTACTGATACTGAGTCGACCACCTCACCCTTCCAGATGCGGGCCAGCCAGGGAGTCTCCAGATTATTGTTATTCAGGTAGCGGCGTACGAACACCAGCAGACAGTCGTTGTCGCTGAGGCGGAGGCTACCCGCCTTGATTTCCTCGAGGTCTTCGTTCAGGTAGTGTCTGGAGGGCTCGCTCGACAGATTGTTCTTGCCAGCCATATACACCAGCACCGTACGGTCGATGGGTGTACCCGGCTTGATGGCAGCAGCCCTCTTGGCTGGTGTTGCTTCATAGTACTCATCATCCATGTAGTTGCTGCAAGATGTGAAACCGAACACTGTTGCTGCGGTAACGATGCTCATGAGCACCATGCTTACCAAATTCTTCTTTGTCTTCATAATCTTTATTTTTTTTATTGTTATTTATTTGTTTCTGATGCAAAGTTAAGCAATTATCACCTATCACCTATCACCCATCACCACTTTTGCTCCAAGTGCTTGCGACAACCCTATGAAAAATACGACAGACCCAGAGAACCCCTGCAAAATCTGTCGCAGTAAGCCTGTTTTTAAAGGGAAAACATAAGAAAAAGCCCTCTCACTGAAAACGGCGAGAGGGCTTTGTATATACTTTGAATATCTTAGAAGAGATAGGCAGCAGAAATCTGCCAAGCGTTGGCCTTAGCACCTGTTATGGTTTTCCAAGCAGAAGTTGCAGCATCCTTCACTTCAACCTCGCCAGTCTTGCCGAGGGCGATATTGTAGTTTACTTTCAGTTGAATATGACTGATAAATGTAGCTCCAATACCCACATTAGCACTGAGGTTCGAACTCTTCAGCGTCCATTTGGCTGCATCGTTTACAATATCCTTTGTCTTATTACCAACGTTGAAGCCAAACTGAGGACCAGCAAAAGCAAAGATTTCAGCGAGGCTGCCAATACCGATACCGTAGCGAACATTAATAGGAATTTGGATAGACTGGGACTTAAGAGTCTCTCCGTTAGACTTACCTTCACGTTGGTCGTAGAGGGCAGATGCATCAACACCCAAACCAACTATCGGAAGTGTAAACTTGACGGTCGGACCTACAAAGAAACCGGCCTTATTCTTGATTGCATTCTCTACGCCAGCCTGGTTAAGAGAGAAATCAGAGATATTGGTCAGGTTTAAACCAGCCTGAATACCAAACTTAATCTGTGCTTGTGAGGGCATTGCAAAGGCTACTGCCATCACGATAAGAGTTAATACTTTCTTCATAATCTTTCTGTTTTAAGTGATTTGATTGCTAATTTGCTGGCAAAAGTAAGCATTTTATCCGAAATAAACAACTTTTACGCCAGTTTTTTGCATTTTCACTATTCACTTTTCACTAGGGCATAGCCCGATTAGTGTCTTTGGCGACGTACGCTCATACGAGAAGAGCCTGACGATGATGCTGACGACTTTGGAGCGCGAGTGGCTTTAGAGCGACGTGATGAAGAAGAACTCTTCTTCGAGACTGTAGCCTCATCGCTTGCTTCTCCATTCTTCTTACGCGCCTTGCGGGCAGCCTTGAGGTCAGCGGTGCTAAGGCGTGAAATACTATCAAGCGAATCCTTGCGATGCTTATCACCAAAAATCTTCTCCTCGAAAGCCTTCAGTTCACCTTCGATACGTTTCTGTTCCACTTGCAGCGCTGAGTCTGTGGGACAATACTGTGCCAACGTCTTACCCAACATATTGTTGGTCTTATAGATCTTGCCCTCATATCGATTAAGCGTAAAATAGTCCTCCATCGACATTGTGGCAGCATTGTTGAGATTGCTGGTCATAACCGTCTGGCGACTGAGATATGGTGCTAAATCAGAGTATTTCACCCAGAACAAAGGATATTTGGCAGCCTCACCACCGAAATCATCCTCGCGCAACATCACAGGACAAAGAGCCAACACCTTACGATGGAAGGTAGAGTTTGCCTGATCGAAGTAAGCGCTCTCCTTCAGGTAGTAGAGTTTCACCTCAGCAGAGGGAATATCGCTGTTGTCGACACGAATCTTGCCATCCTTCTCTTCATAGAAGATATGGAAGTTGTCGAGTATGGTCTTCATCTTCACACGAGCCGAATCGGTGAACGACTCGTTACCATCCAGACGGTACTCGTAAACGGGAATATAGCCATTAAGCGCCAACTTGAACACATAGGTAAAGAGGTTTACCTGCTTGTCCATAGGTTCCACAGGATAGTAGAGACCACCATTGGCATTCTGGTTAAGGTCTATTTCGCGATAGATGTCACGACGCCACACTACATCCTCAGGCATATCGACAGCTGTTGGGAACATCAGACGGGCACGCATCGTCATACCTTGATTCTGCGCCTGCTGACCTTGTTGCTGAGCCTTCTGCTGCTGTTGTTGTTGCTGCTGCCGACGAGCCTTAGGCTGAGCCGAGACTGATAAAGGTAAAAAGGTAAAAAGGTAAAAAAGTAAAATACCTTTTACCACTACCTTATACCATAACTGATTATTTATAATCTTCTTCATATCTTTACTTTTTTACCTTTTTACTTTTTTACTTTTTTACCTTTACTTCACTATGACTTCCATCGAAGCATTCAGCTTACGCGAGATACCATCAGGTCCGATAGCATTGACTCGCGATATATAGAAACGCTTGTTACGCTGTAACTTGCGGAAGGTATCCTTCTGGCGGGCCGAGAAGTTGGTACCATCGCTGACCATTGGCACTGCATTACCCATATTGTCGAAGAACACCGTCTCAAACGACTGTACGTTGAAGGCAATATCGAGAATGCCGTCATCGATAGCTGCACCAATACCGTCAACACTCATCAGCTGTGCCTTTGACAAGCCACCGCCCTTGTAGCGGATAGGACTGCCGCTTTCATCCTTCATAGCAATATACGGTGTGGGGTCTGGCAGACGACGCACACGGAACGTAAACTGCCCCATCTGCTGGGCACGGCCCGTATTCGTTGACGTCACTGTAATCGTCACGTTCTGTCCCACAGCAGTAGGACGGGCAATGTATCGGCCAGGACCTACGGGTTGCAATGTTCCACCCGTCATCGTAGCCTGTACCTTATTAACAGGGACACCAGGCACACTGACGCTCAGCGGGTTAGAGTAACCAGCATAGAGCACGTTCATCAGGTCGGCACTGACCGTAGCCGAAGGATCAACAACGGTATATTTCTGTTCGAAGTTACGTTTCAGCAGTTCACCATTACCATTCTCTACCTGAATATAACCAGATAGGGTAAAGTCACCCGTACGACTGGTAACGGTCTCGTAGAGCCCACCAGGCAGATGCATCTCCTTACCACCAATGAATATCTGGGGCTGTTGCGTGGTATCCACGGCAGCCATCACGATATGTGCTGAGAACTTATCGCCTCGGACGATGGTCTGCGAATTGGGAATCACGAAAGCGTTAAGAGCGTTAACGCGAATATCCTTCACGTCGATATTCGATACGAGCGTATGCAACACTTCGCCTTCAGCATAGCGCACGTCGCTTTGCAACTTAGACAGCAGTGTAACCGCTGCTGCTGCAGGCATCGCCTCGAACATATACTCCTGCCAGTTCTTGCCCAGCGTTTGTGCACTCTTGGGAATCTCAGTGGTCAGCGTAGAAATCAGCAATTTCTTCTGTCGAGGCGTCGTAACCATCTTCAGCATGTTTACCCGATAAGCATTGATAGCATCGAAGAGTTCCTTGCCACGTCCACGACCTGGCGCCAACATCACCTGATTAGCAGCTTCCAAGTCTTCCTTATTGCGGATATTCCTCACATCACCATCCTTACCGTCAGCCTCAACCACAATGGCATGTTTCAACTCGTCAGCCAAGTCATAGAGATGACTACTCATCTGCTTCACCTGCTGCGATTTGTCATACCATTCCTTGACTTTCTGTGGATTCTTCTTCATCTGAACGGCAAAGTCGTCGTATATGGCCATATTCTCCAAGGTCGCGTTCGACGTGGTGCGTTTCAGACTCTCTTCAACGATAGAGAATCCGTTGAGCACCTCCGTAGAGACGTTCAGCGCCAGCATCGCCATCAGCACCACGTACATCAGGTTGATCATCTTCTGGCGAGGAGAAACGGGTCTTTTCTTGATTGCCATTGTTATTTACTATTTGACAATTTACTATTTGACAATTTATTGGGGAACCTGTGGCATGCGTACTTGCATGGCCTCAATCATACGGGCATAAATCCTGTTCAGTTCCTGTATCTGTTCAGCCATGTGACGTGTCTGCTCATTAATCTCGTCAATAGTCGAGATTTGCGACGAAGCACTCTTCAACTGCATCTCGTAGACGCGGCTGATACCCGTCAGCGTACGGTTCAGGTTCTCCATCTCCTCAGAGTCGCGTGTCAGACGTTGACTCTGTTCAGAAACCTGAGTGAGCATCTCTGTCAAGCGGTTCAACTCGTCGATATAGTTCGAAGTAGCCTCCTTCAGTTCCTCGCCCATAGGCAACGTCTCTGGCTGTTGTGGAGCAACACCGCCGACAACGCCGCCAGCAAAGCTGATAGCGCCACCGTTAGCGTGATCAGCGGTTTCCCCGCTGACATTCCCGCCTTCCCAACGGGCAGCTTCTTCACCACTGCCTACGACACCGCCAATGACACCACCGCCAATGACGACTGTACCTCCACCACCAACGGCAGGAGCAACAGTTGTTCCGCTGACCTCTGCGCCCTCTTCAGCAACGACACCGCCACTGACAATAGGGCCACCGCCAACAATCGGACTGCCAACCACAACAGACGATCCAACATCTTCACCCACATGCAGGTCGAGATCCATACCATCCGTTGTCTTGTCGAACGGACGGTCGAAGGCAGAGATAAAGAACACGAAGACCTCAGTACCCATACCCAGGAACAGGAAGAAGTTAGCTCCTGGCAGGTGGGTCAACTTGAATAGTGTACCCAGAATCACAATTGAGGCACCCCATGAATAGGCGTAGTTCAGGAATGTCTGTCCTGGTACGCTGTCCATCCACTTCTGCAAGCGGTAGACGAAATTCAATTTACTATATCTTGTCATTTTTTCTTCCCTTTCTTCACTTTAACCTTATCACTCGTTGTATTCGCCAAAGAGCGTACGCAACGGAATCCTACATACGAACGAGGCTGATTCTGATATTCATACGAACGCCAAGCCGAACGGATATAACTCTCGGGATCTTTCCACGAACCACCTCGCACACTCTTCTTCTTCAGCCGATAGGGATCTTCCTTCGCTGCATTATACTTCAGCTGAGGATTGATATCGTTCATAGCCTCAACACCAGCCTCCGTATAAATGGTCGATGTCCATTCCGCCACGTTGCCTGCCATATCGTAGAGGCCATTCGAGTTAGCGCTATAAATACCTGTACGACTGGTAATCAGGTTACCATCTTTCGTATAGTTTCCCTCATCAGGCTTAAAGTTGGCAAAGAAACAACCATTACCATTCAGTACGTCCTGATTCTCCCAAGGGAATTCATTCTGGTCCTTACCACGAGCAGCAAACTCCCATTCAGCTTCTGTTGGCAGACGATAGCGCTGTACATAGCGGGCAGCGTCACCCAAGCCCTTCAGCAGATACTCCGTACGCCAGGCACAGAAAGCGTTAGCCTGTTCCCACGTCACACCCACCACAGGATAGTCGTTATAGGCAGCTGCCGAGAAGTAGTAGCGCATATACGACTCGTTGTCGGCATTAGGGAAGTCGTTGACCCAACACGTCGTGTCTGGATATATATTAATAATATAGGTATTTAAGAAGTCGTAAGGGCCCGTGTACTGGCGATTGATAGTCTCGCGATGAATCTTACCCTCGTCGTCGATATAGGCAGTATCCTTCGAAATCCAGATTTGTTCATTAGGATTGGGACGTACATCCGTATTCAGGATGCGTTCTTCAGGTGTCTCACGATACTTGCGCTTAGCAGCCTCCGTATAGTCGTAGACCTCATAGCGATAGTTCAACTGACGCCAGTCCAGCATTTTCTCACCTGTCACAGGATGTGTGACGTAGACGCTCTCGATAGCGCGTTGTTCGTCCTCATTGGGTTTACGTGGGATAGGCTTCTTCCAGTTCAGATGGGGTATCACGGGATCACCGTTCTTGTCTTCCTCTATCTTGAAGCTCTCATCACCGCCATAGGCAGGATCAGCCAGACGTTCGCGGATAATAGAGTCGCGAACATAATTCACAAACTGACGATACATCGAGTTCGTCACCTCACGCTCGTCCATCCAGAAGCCTTCAACAGAGATGTCCCTGACTGGCGTCTGCTTGCCCCATAGCGTATCTTGCTTGTCGATACCCATACGCAGATGGCCGCGCTTGATAAGCGTCATACCATAAGGAGCAGGCTCACTGAAAGCACGTCCACTGGCACCTGTCACTTCACCACCGGCCTGCGACGATAGTTTACTGCCAAAACAACTGGACAATAAAAGTAAAAAGGTAAAAAGGTAAAAAGGTAAAAAACCTTTCACCCACTTGCCTCTCTGCTTTTCCATATTTACATTTCTTTCCATATTCTTTTTTTTTACTTTTTTACCGTTTTACTTTTTTACCTTTACAGGAATCTCACGCTCTGATGCTTGTTACGTCCTTTCTTATAGAGGCTCAAATCGGTCTGATAGCCCACGAACAACTCATGACTGCCATTACCGAAACTGAGAGCCGACGTATACACCTCATAGCTGTAACCCAGCATCACACCATGGAACAAACCACCCACAAAGGCTGTCACTGAGTTAGTGGGACTATAGCCCGCTCCAGCATATAACACCCGTCCAGCATGAGTATACTTCAATCGGCACGTCACGTCGCCTCGATAGGCCACTCCATCATATCGCACCAACATAGAGGGGTGTATTGTAAGTAACGGATTATGAAGCCGAATATTGTATCCTCCGGTCAAATAATATACACGACTGATGTGATAAAT
>JAEEGL011495415.1_pt1 | contig 24082 bp, 20 predicted proteins | sample 9134231 | NCBI WGS metagenome assembly JAEEGL01 (sample SAMN16246548, study PRJNA631951) | gut metagenome | biome: gut microbiome; feature: rumen; material: fiber-attached | host: Bos | place: Iran: Karaj | collected 2018-10
AAAGCAACAGAATACTTGAAAATGAGGGAGTCTCCCGTCGCCTCCACCCAAAGCGACTGCCGGGGATTGTCGCCCTCCGACGAATACCTTCCGTGCCACGAGTGTTCGTCCTGGCAGGAACTTCCGTCATTTAATAGGGCAAAATCGGTGGTTTGCTCCCTGAAACTTTTCCCATGTATGAAGAACCACACGATTGATGCGACAAGCATCAGCACGGCCGCGATGCCAAAAATCCTTCGGAGGGTCTTGATTGTCATGATGTTTTACTGGCTAATGGGGGTGGTTTGCCGACGCTTTCGTTAACCGGCGGCAAAAATACAAAAATCCGGCAATTTACAGGAATATGAGGTTATTCCGACTCACGCGGGGTTACTGAAACCTCAGCCCTCGTGGAGAACGAATTGTCTGCAATTTCCAGAGATACGGTGTGGCTCCGAAATCGCACGTTACGCACACTGTTTTCCCGGATAAAGCAGCTCGCAGCGTTCAATGATGCTATTGGCTCTGTCAAAGCCGGCATCACAGACTTTCTTTTCTTTGTTCCCGTCGTAGCCCATGACGAGATGCATGGTTTCATATCCGAGATTCAGGAAATGAAGCAGTTTGCGGTCTCTTTTCCCGGCTGCTTCTTTGTATTTCTCTATAGAGGGACGACCCTTGCCTTCCCGTATCTTGAGGACAGCATCAAGGGCGACCAGGCAACCGCACCACAATATGTTTCCCGCAGTCTTGATATATTTGCTGTCAGTATAGCTTCTCAACTCAGGATCGTAGTTGGCTTTCTGGATGATTTCCTCTGCGTTGGCCACATATCGGCGTGCTTCTTCAATTGGATTTTCTATTTCCACAATCTGGCGTTTTTAATCGGGCTGCAAAGATATAACAAAATATTTGGTTTTTGAATGTGTTTTTGAAAAAATTTTATTGCTGAAAATAAGTGTGTTGTGAATTCTTTCAGCAATAAAATACGGAATTGTTATTGCCTTAATTTTAATTTTTTTGTGGATATTGTATAACGTGCTTGATAGAATAAAAAAAAACGTTGTACTTTTGCAACCTCAAATTTGAAAGACATTTCGGAAACGGATAAAAACAACAGGATTATTCAGACGTAAGAGGTGGGCATTGCACACACTCGCCGAAATTTCAAAAGAAACCCACACTGCGCGGATAAGGTTAAGCTTTGCTCCTTCCATGTGTGGGTTTCTTTTTGCCCTGAAAAAATGCAATTTTTTATTTTTCCCAACTGAAAAAATGATTACCTTTGCCCGCTTTTTGTGTGTGGAAGCCCCTTTTGTGCAACAGGGGCGGGGAGGCGTTTGAACTGTTTATAAAACAACAAAATAGAAGAAATTCATCTTATTAATCATAATCTAAAACCAATCGTTATGTATCAAAATTTTCAAGCTTTCCTGCAAAATGAGCTGAACGGCATCAAAGAAGCAGGCTTGTACAAGAACGAACGTATTATTGTTTCCCCGCAAAGCGGTGAAATCACCCTCCAGAACGGTCAGAAGGCCCTCAACTTCTGCGCCAACAACTACCTCGGCCTGGCCAACAATCCGAAGCTGATTGCTGCCGCCAAGGAAGCCCTCGACACCCACGGCTACGGCATGGCCTCCGTGCGTTTCATCTGCGGCTGCTCCGACCTCCACAAACAGCTGGAAAAGAAAATCGCTGAATTTTTCGGCACTGAAGATACCATCCTCTACGCCGCCTGCTTCGACGCCAACGGCGGTGTTTTCGAACCCCTCCTGAGCGACCAGGACGCCATCATTTCCGACGCCCTCAACCACGCTTCCATCATCGACGGCGTGAGACTCTGCAAGGCCGTGCGTTACCGCTACGCCAACGCCGACATGGCCGCCCTTGAGGAACAGCTCAAGAAAGCCCAGGCCCAGCGCTTCCGCCTCATCGTCACCGACGGTGTCTTCTCGATGGACGGCAATGTGGCCCCCCTCGACAAGATCGTGGAACTCGCCAACAAGTACGACGCCATGGTCATGGTGGACGAATCCCACTCCGCCGGCGTGGTCGGCAAGACCGGTCGCGGCGTGACCGAGCACTACAACCTCCGCGGCAAGGTGGAAATCCTCACCGGCACCCTCGGCAAGGCATTCGGCGGCGCTATCGGCGGCTTCACCACCGGTAAGAAGGAGATCATCGACATGCTCCGTCAGCGTTCCCGTCCGTACCTCTTCTCCAACTCCATCCCGCCGATGGTGGCCGCTGCCGGCTGCAAGATGGTGGAGATGATGTCCGAAACCAACGAACTTCAGGACCGCCTGCACGAAAACACGGCCTACTTCGTCGAGAAGATGAAGGCCGCCGGCTTCGACATCAAGCCCACGCAGTCCGCTATCTGCGCCGTGATGCTCTACGACGCCAAACTGTCACAGGAAATGGCCGCCAAACTCCAGGAAGAAGGCATCTTCGTCACCGGTTTCTACTATCCGGTCGTTCCGAAGGGACAGGCCCGTATCCGCGTCCAGGTTTCCGCCGCACATACCCGCGAGAACCTCGACAAATGCATCGCCGCATTCACCAAGGTTGGTAAGGAATTGGGCGTGTTGAAATAATGAATTAATGTGGCGACACGGTGTGTCGCCACATTAAATTTAAAATTTGAAAATTTATAAATTAAATAGAATGGCAGATCAAATCATTAGAAAAGACGACATCGTCGTCCGTTTTGCTGGCGACTCCGGCGACGGTATGCAGCTGTCGGGAACCCTGTTCTCGGATGCTTCCGCCCTGACCGGCAACGACATCGCCACCTTCCCCGACTATCCGGCGGAAATCCGCGCCCCGCACAACACCATCGCCGGTGTGAGCGGCTACCAGGTGCACGTGGGTACCCACATCTACAGCTCCGGTGACAAGTGCGACATCCTCGTCGCCATGAACCCCGCCTCCTTCAAGTCCAACCTCAAGTGGGCCAAGAAGGGCGCCGTCGTCATCGTGGACATCGACACCTTCACCGAAGAGGCCATGAAGAAGGCCGGTTACGAATCCGACCCCTTCACCGACGAGCTCGAACGCGAGTACGCCATCGTCAAGGCTCCTGTCACCTCCTTCACCGAAAGAATCGGCAAGGAACAGGGCGCCGACAAGAAGACCTACGACAAGTGCCGCAACATGTTCGCCCTCGGTATCATCTTCTACATGACGCACAAGACGCTGGACCAGACCTTCGCCTACCTCGAACGCAAGTTCGCCAAGAAACCCGATGTGGTGAAGCTCAACAAGGCTGTTTTGACCGAAGGTTACGAGTACGCCGACAAGGTGGAACTCATTCATTCCCATATCATTGAGGCTGCTCAGGCCGAAATGCCGAAAGGCCGCTACCGCAACATCACCGGTAACGTTGCCACCGCATGGGGTCTTCTGGCCGCTTCCGAACGTTCCGGACGCCAGCTCTTCCTCGGTTCCTATCCTATCACCCCCGCAACGGACGTGATGGTGGAATTGGCGAAACACAAAGCGCTGGGTGCAAGAGTGTTCCAGGCTGAAGACGAAATCGCGGGCGTTTGCTCCGCCATCGGCGCCTCCTACGCCGGTGCGTTGGCCTGCACCTCCACTTCCGGTCCCGGCCTCTCCCTCAAGAGTGAGGCTCTCGGTCTGGCCGTGATGGTGGAACTTCCTCTGGTTGTGGTTGATGTGCAGCGCGGTGGTCCCTCCACCGGTCTGCCGACCAAGACCGAGCAGAGCGACCTGAACCAGGCGTTGTACGGCCGTAACGGCGAGGCTCCCCTCATCGTGGTCGCCGCCTCCAGCTCCGCCAACTGCTTCTACTGGGCCTATAATGCCGCCAAGCTGGCATTGGAGCACATGACCCCCGTCATCCTGCTCACCGACGGTTACCTCGGCAACGGCTCGCAGCTGTTCCGTATCCCGAAGGTGGCCGACCTGCCAAGCATCACGCCGCGTCTGGCCAAGCCCAACGACCCGAACTACCGTCCGTTCCGCCGCGATCCCGAAACGTTCGCACGCGAGTGGGCGCTTCCGGGAATGGAAGGCCTCAGCCACCGTGTCGGCGGCTTGGAGAAATGCCCCGACGGTCCGCTCAGCACCGATCCTGAAAACCACGCCCTCATGACCTACAACCGTCAGGAGAAGGTCAACCGCGTCGCCAACTACATTCCGGAACAGGAGGTTACGGGCGATCCCGATGCCGACCTGCTCGTGGTGGGTTGGGGCGGTACGGCCGGCGCTCTCACCCTCGCTGTCGAAGAATTGAACAACGAAGGCAAGAAAGTGGCCTACACCCATTTCAACTACATCTGTCCTCTGCCGAAGAACACGGGCGACATCCTGCGCAAGTACAAGAAAATCGTGGTCTGCGAGCTGAACAACGGTCAGTTTGCCGGCTACCTGCGCACCCAGTTCCCCGAATGTCCGATGAAACAGTACAACAAGATCATGGGACTTCCTTTCGAGGTGGGCGAATTAAAAGATTGTTTCACTAAAATTTTAGGAGAATAAGTTATGGCAGAAAGACATTTTGTTCCCAAAGCGGAATGTGCATATACAAAAGCTGATTTCCAAAGCGACCAGATGGTGAAATGGTGCCCCGGCTGCGGTGACCACGCCATCCTGGCTTCCCTGCTCAACACGTTTCCCAAGACCGGCCACAAGAAGGAGAATATCCTGATGGTTTCCGGTATCGGATGCTCCTCCCGTATTCCGTATTATGTTGATACATACGGATTCCACAGCATCCACGGCCGTGCCTGCGCCATCGCTACCGGTGCCAAGCTGGCCAATCCGGCTCTCAGCGTGTGGGTGAACATGGGCGACGGTGACTCCATGGCCATCGGCGGCAACCACCTGATCCATGCCGTCCGTCGTAACCAGGACCTGAACATCACCATCTTCAACAACGAGATCTACGGTCTGACCAAGGGTCAGTACTCGCCGACCACCAAGTTCGGCCAGGTGACGAAGACCTCTCCGTTCGGCACCATCGACTACCCGTTCAACCCGGGTGAGTTGGTGATGGGCGCGCAGGGCACCTTCTTCGCCCGCGCTCTCGACTGCGTGCCGGGACTGACCACCGACATCATGACCCGCGCCGCCCAGCACGACGGCACCAGCGTGGTGGAAGTTCTTCAGAACTGCATGATTTTCAACGACAAGGCCCACGCCGCCATCACCGACCGCGCTGTCCGCGACGACCGTACCATCGTCTTGGAGCACGGCAAACCGATGATTTTCGGCAAGGAGAAGAACAAGGGTCTCCGTTTCAACGGACGCTGCCTCGAAGCCGTCACCATCGGTGAGAACGGCATCACGCTGGACGACATCATGATTCATGACGAGACCACCGAGGACGCCGGTATCCACATGATGCTGGCCCGCATGAGCGGCGACCTTCCCGTTGCCCTCGGCGTGATCCGCAACGTCAAGAAAGTCTCCTACACCCAGCTCTATGAGGACCAGATGGACGAGTGCAAAGCCAACGGCAAGTACAAGTGCGTCGATGACCTCCTCAACAGCGGCGACACGTGGGAAGTGTAGAGACGCAAAATTTTGCGTCTCTACAAATTGAAAACGGACAGCTGCGGCTGTCCGTTTTTTTGCTATCTTTGCACGCTTTTTTGAAACCATGTTTAATTTAATTTTTTTAATTATGAAAAAAATCACATTATTGGTCGCCGTTTTGGCACTCGGACTTTTCTTTGTGTCCTGCAACAAGGAAGGGCAGTTTACCCCGAAGAATAAAATTGACAGGGTTTGCTATTCCGGAACTTACAAGTATGAGGTGTATTCTGACGGCTATTGGAGCACGCAGAACAACAGCAATACCTCCAAGTATATCCAAGAAATTTGGAATTGGGACGGCAAATTGCTGAAAAGCATCACCTACTACAATTCCGATGGTGAAATGAGTTATACTGAAAACTATGAGTATGACGGAAAACGTCTTGTGTCTATCTCATGGGGCAGTGCCGGTCGCTACACTATTAATTATGAGAAGGGCAAAATTTCCTCCATTGAAGCGTATGATGGCACTGTGAAGATGTTTTCGGCGGATTTCACCCATGAAAACGGAAAAATCACCAATATCAGATGCACTGATTATGACAACAAATCTTCCGTTAATGCGCTTCCTTTGAACGTGTTCCGCTTCTTCATTCCGGAAGCCAGCATGGAATCTATCGCTATGTCGCTGGCAAAGATTCATGAAAAAGCCACCACGAAGGACATCTATAGTTATGACATCAAATTTGAATGGGATGGCAAGAACGTTTCCAAAGTGACTTGGGAGGAAGGCGCATACTGGGAATCCAATGAATACACGTACGACAACAAGTTGAACCCCTATGCCGGCCTGTTTGATTTGGACGAATTCGGTGTGACTGAAATCCTCTCCAAGAACAATGTCACCCGCCGTGTCTATCGCGACTCTGACAATGACTACAAAGAACGCGATTATATTTACACGTATGATGGCAAAGTTCCCACGATGCAGACCTGTTCTTATACAAACACGTATGATAACTATCGCTACTCCTATACCGACATTTATTACTACGAATACAAATAATCTCCGTTTTACCGGATACAAAAAAGGCAGCCCAAAAACCGCGGGCTGCCTTTTTTTTGTGGGATTTCGCAGAAGGGAAGGGGTGGAAATGTAGAGACGTGGTGCACCGCGTCTCTACAGACCACACACAAATCATTCCCGGTAAATCGTGGTGACGCAAAATTTTGCGTCTCTAAAAAAACGGTGGGGGGAAAAAGAGACGGTGCACGAAAATGTAAAGACGCCATAATATGACGTCTCTACAAAAAAAACGGACGATATACAAAAATGTAGAGACGCAAAATTTTGCGTCTCTACAAAAAACGGGGGAAAAATAAAAAAGAGACGGTGCGTGCACCGTCTCTACTATGCCCTATAAACTATTCCCTATTGACTATTTTCTCTGGCAGCCTTTCGGGGTGACGCAGGTGCCGGAGGCGCGGCAAACCACGACGGGTTCGGGCAGCACGTCGGCGGCGGAGGGGGAGACGTCCGGACGCGGGGCGATGACCTTGCGGGCCTCGAACACCATCTTGCGGCTGGTGTTGCCCACCTTCACGATTTCACCCACGGCTTCGATGAAGTCACCGGCATAGACGGGGGCAAGGAATTCCACGTTGTCGTAAGCGCAGAACAGGCCTTCGTCGCCGTCCTGGATGATGAGCAGCTCGGTGGCCACGTCGCCGAAAAGGGCCAGCATGTGGGCGCCGTCAACCAAGTTTCCGCCGTAATGGGCGTCACCGGAACTCATTCTTACTCTGATCATTGATTTAGGATTACTCATAACTTTTTGGTTTTAAATTGTTTATTTGTTTATTTGTTTATTTGTTGAATTGTTTATTGCTAATTACTAATCACTAACCACTATTCCCTAATCCCTAATCCCTTCTTTTTCGGTGCCTTCAGCGATTCGTGTCCGAAGGAATAGGTGATGCCGACCATCGCGTTGATGCCGAAAGCCTTGTAGTCGAAGTAGCGGGCGTAGTGCTGGTGGGCGATGTTGTTGATGTTGGCGAAGGCCGCGAAGTGGTCGTTGATGAGGTACTCGAAGCCGATGCCGAAGTCGAGGATGGGCTTCATGTTCTGGACGGTGTATTTCCCGAAGAAGTCATCGTAGGCCAGCGTCTTGCTGCCGAAGGCAAGGTCGAAGTTGAGGTCGAAGACGAAGCGTTCTTTCAAAATGTACTTGCCGTTGAAAGTGAGTTCCAGTTGCGGCTTGTGGTACGGGGCCGCCTTGGTCTTGGTGAGAGCGTACAGCCAGTAGTTGGCTTCAAAGTTCAAATGCAAGTTCTTGATGACCTCGTAGTTTATGTTCAAACAGAGATTCAGGACGTTACCGTTGTGGTACTCCACTTCAAACTGGTTGCGGGCGACATCGGAGGTGGTGTCGATGCGGTAGAAGGCGAGGTCGCGGGCGTAGCTGTAGTGCACCGAAAGGTTGTAGTTCAGTTTCTTGACCAAATTGCCCTTGATGCCACCATATATATTAATGTAGTTGATGGTGGTCTTGAACGTGTCAAGTTGCGGCTTGAGGAAGGGGTTCTCATAGAGCATCTCTTTGAGGGAGTTGTGGTGGGCGTTGCCGTTCACACCGGCGTAAACATCGAGGATGGACGGCACGATGCCGAGCTGCAGTTCGGCAATGGGATAGACCGTCCCCTTTGTTTTGCCGTTGTTGTAATCGACCACTCCGCCGATACCGGCAATGATGTGGTACTCCTTGATGGTGAAATGTGCCGTGGCTTCCGGCACGAACAGCACGGCGTTCGTGCCTTTCTGCTGGAACAGTTTCTCGTTGAAATAATCCAGATCAAGATCCAGACGGTAGCACTGGCTGCCGGAAATCTTGGCCCAGCGGGAGTCGTAGGCGATAAAGGAGTTGAGTCCGAGATGGTGCTCCATGTCCTTCCACTGGCCGCGGTGCAGGAAGTCGTATGACACGCGTACATCCTGTTTCAGCTTCTTGTCCTCCAACACATAGTTGGAGGCGATGCCGACCATCGCTTTGGCATGGTGGAACTGGTTGTTTAAAACGTCCTTGTCGCTGGCGTAGGCGATTCCGTTGTGGAAGTCGGGCCATTCGTTATAGCGATAGCCGTAGTATTTGGCATACTCGTGGTTGTAGCCGGCGGCGGTGTAGAGGGTCTGGTTCTTGAAGAACTTCTTGAAGTTGAGATGCACGCGGGTGTCCGACATCGGGCCGTTGGGGTACTGCTTCATCTCCTTGCCGATCTGCGGTGCCCAGTAGGAGTAGTGGTGAACGTTGGCACCGAGCGAGTACTTGGTGTTCTGGAGGTTGTGGAACGACAGTTCCGCCAGCGGGGTCAGCGGGTAGCCGAAGCCCACCTTGATGAAGTTGCGGTACATCTTGTCCAGCGCGTCGGGCGTTACCTTGTTATAGGGGATGGTGCCGGGCTTGAAGGTGGCGTCCATCCGCTGCGGCGTGATGTAGTAGTCGAACTTCACCTTCTCGGAGGTGGAGTCGATCATGTCGGGCTGCTGGTTGAGCTTGCTGAAACTCATCAGGCGGGGGGTGTATTCCAGACGGAACCGGGCCGTGTCAACAGGCTGTGCTTGAAGGCCGCAGGCGGCGAACAAGAGGATTATGGCTGCAATGTATCTTTTCATCTTCTGCTAATTTTAAAGGTTAATCTTCGTCAACCGGGCGGAGGTCGTTTCCGTCGTTGCCGTTGTTCTGGTTGTCGAATCCGTTGTTCGGGGCGGGGGAGTTGACGGGTTCGGGGTTCTCGATGGCGTCGATCTTGGCGATGCGCCCACGGGCCACCTGGCGCAGGTCCTCACCGTCGTAGTTGTCCACAATGCTTTGGTAAGTGGCGCGTGCCTGGAAGTAGTTCTCCTTGGCGAAGTAGAAGTCGCCGTAAAGGATGAAGGTGGAGGCGAGCCAGTAGCCGGAAGTGTAGCTGGCTTCAAGAATCTCGCCGATTTCCTTCTCGCATTCGTCAAGATTCCCTTGCGTGAACTCGGAAAGGGCGCAGTAGTAGGCGGCTTCGGCGGAGATGTCGCTGGTGCTCTTCTTGGCCAACGGCGCGAGGTACTTCTTCACTGCGGTGTAGTTGCGGAGGAAGTAGGCGGACTCGCCGGCAATCAGCTGGGCATCCTCCTTGTATTCGGGGTCGGCGCTGGGTGAGGTGAGGTATCCCTTGGCTCCGTCGAAAGCTTCTTGGTAATTCTTGAGCTCAAAGGCGCAGCGCATGATTCCGTTGTAGGCGTATGAGCTGTTGTTCTCGTTGGTCGCGCAGGCCAGCAGCTCCTTGAAATAGTCAAGGGCGCGTTGGAACTCACCCTTGTTGAAGAGGATGGAGGCTGCCTTGCGGAGCGCCACCTCGTTGTGCGACGTGCGGTAGTTCTGGATGAGGTTCTCGTAATCGGCGAGGGCTTCGTCGAAACTGTTGCGACCGTAGGCACATTCAGCGCGGTAGAAACGGGCTTCGGCAATGAAGTAGCCCTCCGGGAAGTTCTTGATGTAGTCGTTGAAGCCGTTGGTCGCCATCTCGCAGTTGCCCTTGAGGTACTTCGACTCCGCCGCACGGTAGGTGATGGAATCCTGACGCTCCGGTGAGATGCTGATATTGCCTTTCGACTTGATATATTCAAAAAATTCGCCTGTACGACCCTGTTCGGTGTAGATGCTTTCAAGGTTTGCCAAGGCGTCCTTTGCCTCCTGTGAACCCGGGTACTGTTCAATGACCTTCTTGAAGGTGGCGATGGACTTGTCGGTCTCCTGTGAGTTCAGGTAGGCCTGCGCCAGCTTGTTGTGGGCTTCACGCACATAAGAGCTCTTCGGGTACTTGCGGATGAACTCCTGATAGGCGTTGATGGCCTTGCTGTACTGGTTCTGCGAATGGTAGGTGTTGGCCAGTTCGTATTCCACCTTGTCCATATAGCTGGATTTCCCGTACAGTTGGGTGAATTTCTCCATGGTCTGCACCTTCTTGGTGTTGTTGTTTAGATAGCCGTAGCAGCGACCAATCTGGTAAAGGGCGTAGTCGGCGTTGAGGGATTTCAGTTTCTCGCATTTCTCGTAGTTGGTGATGGCGTTCTGGAGTTTGCGCTGCATGAAGTAGCAGTCGCCGAGGCGGGCCAGTGCATCGGCACGGTAGTTGTCCTCCGTGACATCGGTGGCGAGGTATTTCTCGAAAGACTGCTGTGCCTCGCGGTAGGCTTCACTTTTCATGGCGGCGTAACCGTACGAGTATAGCGACGGCGTGTAGTTCGGATTGCTGGTGACGCCATTGCTCTTGTGATAGACTTGGAAAGCGGTGTAGGCTTTCTGGTACTCTTCGGCGCGGTAGAGCGCCTCTGCCTTCCAGTACAGGTTGGAAAGGTGGATCTTTGAATCCACAGGGTATTTCAGTGATTTCTCCAGCATTTTGCCGGCGTTTTTATAGTCCTTGTTGTTGATGAGCTGGAGGGCGCGGAAGTGGGTGCAGCGCTGGTACGAGCGCATGATTTCGGGGCTCATGCTGCTCAGCTGCTCAATGGATTTGATGGCTTCGGGATAGTTTCTTGAGGAAGCGTATATCTTTGCAAGATATGCGGTTGCCTCCTCGCTACGGGTGGAATAGGGGTAGCGTTTCACATAGTCCTCAAGGGCGGTGATGGCGTTGCTGAAGGGTGCGCTGGCCGTCTCGTACTGAAGTTTGGCGTAGTTGTAGTAGGCGTCTTCCTGAATCTCGGCGTCGTAGTCCATCTTCGAGGCCTCCAGGAAACTCTGGACGGCGAGGCGCGGCTGTCCCGCCTTTATCTGGCAGTCGCCGATGATGTAGTAGGCACTTTGGGCCAGGGCGTCGTTCTCCTTTGTCGCCTTTGACAGGTAGTCGACGGCGGCCTTGTACTGTTGTCGGCGGTACTTCGTGAATCCGATGGCGTAGCAGTCACTGGCCGGCAGATCCACGCGGGCACCGGTCTTGGCCTTCTCGTTCAATGCCAGAAAGTCCTCAAAGTAACGGTCGGCCTGTTCGTAATTGCCCAAGTTGTAGTGTGAAAGGGCGATGATGCGGTTCAGCTCGGCCTTGTCGGTGGATTGCGACAGCAGGTCGGGCGCGGTTTCCACAACGGTTTCATAGTCTTTGTCCAGGAAATGGATTTGGGCGATGTAGAAGGGGACGGTAGCCGAAAACTCCTTTACGCCCTCCAGCGACTTGAAGTCCTCAAGGGCGGCGATGTACTGTCCCTCCTCGTAGGCAATATGTGCCCGATAATAGACCGCTTTCTGCTGGTAGGGGCCTTCGTATTCACTGGCTTTTCGGAAAAGGTACTTGGCGTCGTCCTTGTCGCCCTTCACGAGGTTCGCATAGCCTTTCTTGAAATAGTATTCCGCAAGGTCGCTGTTCCTGACGGTACGCTCGTCAATCTCGTCGAAGTTTTCGAGGGCCCGTTTATAGTCTTTTTTGAAAAAGTAATAACGGGCAAGGTAGAACCGCGCATCCGGCACGCAGCTGTGGATGGGGTATTTGCGGATGAAGTCCTTCAGAAGGAAGGCCGCGTTCCCGTTGTTCAGCTTGGCCGCACAGACCCCCTGGTAAAAATAGGAGTTCGTTTTCAGGTCATACTGCTGGTCGGTCGTGTTTTCATACACGAATTGGAAATATTCCTGTGCCGCACCGTATTGTCCTTTTTGGAAAAGTTCAGTGGCCGTTTTGTATTCATAATTCGGAGAATCGTACGCCACAGGCCGCTGTCCGAAGGCCAAAACCGAGCATCCTAACCATAGGATAATGAGGATGCTGCTATAAACTAATCGCTTCATAACCAAATAAATTCTTATGTATAATATTATAGCAAAATTATAAAAGAGCGATGAGATAGGAATTGCTTTTTCAACAAATTATCAACATCTTTACTTTTATATCTATAACGAAAAATATTCCGATGCAGTATCGGACCCTGCTCAACTTTTTGAGCCAGGTAAATTTATTGTCCTAAAATGGCATAAAACAAAAGCGAGCAAGTAAATTTACCTGCTCGCTTTGTTTGATTTCCAATAGTTTAACCGAAATTCTCTCTCTTACAATCGGTTAGTATTCGTCCTCGTGGAAGAAGAAGTCTTCCGTTGTCGGATAATCGGGCCAAAGGTCCTCGATGGAATCGTAAATGTCACCCTCATCCTCAAGCTCGCGGAGGTTCTCAATCACTTCCATCGGAGCACCCGAACGGGTGGCGTAATCAATCAGTTCATCCTTCGTTGCCGGCCAAGGAGCATCTTCCAATTTTGAGGCCAATTCCAATGTCCAATACATATCTTTTTTCTTTATTAATACCTGTTTTTTTGAGGCGGCAAAAGTACACTTTTTTTAATAAAACAAGTCGGCTGTAAGAAAATTTTATTTCTCTGGTTCCCAATAGGTTTCGCCTTTCTTTTCAATGAACAGCGTGTAACGGGCGGCAATAAAGAAAAAATCGGACAGCCTATTTGCAAATTTCTTCACGTTGCCGAAGAACTCGTCTTCACGGGCGGTCTCCTCCCCCATCCGGCAGATATTGCGCTCCGCCCTACGCGCCACCGTGCGCGCCACATGCAGCTGCGCCGCACACTTCGAACCCCTCGGCAATACGAAATTATGCACCTTCGGCAGGAACTCCGTATATTCGTCCATCTTGGTTTCCAACACCGCCGTCCACGCCTGCAGCGGACTCTCCTTCCAATACTTCTCGCAATTCTCCGACTCCGTGGCCAAGATGCCGCCCACCGTGAACAGACGGTTCTGGATGTCAGCCATCTGCTTCACGAGGTCGTCGCGCTGCGCCGCACGGTCGGCATCCACTGCCGTCGCACGCAGTTCCTCTATCGCAGTGCCTATCACCGAGTTAAGTTCGTCAATCGTGCCATACGCCTCAAGCTGGGCACACGTTTTCTCCACACGCTTGCCCCCTACCAGGGAGGTCTTTCCGGCATCGCCGGTTTTGGTGTATATTTTCGTCATTTTAATTTAGTTTGAAGGTTTTTCTAGTTTATCAAGTTGCAAGTTTGTCAAGTTACAAGTTTATCAAGTAGAGGGTATGAGGGATGGGGGGTATCATTATTATTATTATTACAAGATGCGGCAGTGTCCGTATTGATGTGTATCAAAAATATCATTTATTCACCGTTTCATCCGTCAGTGTCAGCAAAAACGATTTCAAATCAGCCAGTTGCGAAGGCGTCAGGCAGACACCGCCGTCGTTGATGCGATGCATGTAGGGGTGGACATAGGGCGAGTTCTGAAGCCCGGTGTTGTAGAATTCCAGCACCTCATCCAGGGTGGTGAAGCGGCCGTCGTGCATGTAGGGTGCCGACACGGCGATGTTGCGAAGGGTGGGTGCCCGGTACGCCCCGAGATCCTGCGGCCGTCCCGTCACCGAAAAACGGTCTTGCGGGTCGGATGGGTTGGCATCCAACGCATTGTTATAAAAAAGATTGGTGGTAAAGAGCGGTGTTCCCGCACCGCCGTGGCAATGGTAGCAGTCGGCGCCCTCCTCGGTAGAAAAAAGGACGTAGCCCCGAAGTTCCTCCGCCGTAAGCTGTTCCCTGCCCTGCAGGTAGCGGTCGAACTTGGAATCAGCGGCAATGAGCGTGCGAAGGTATTGTGCCACAGCTTTCTGCACAAGGTCAAGGGTCACCTCCTCCGTGCCGAAAGCCTTGCGGAACATCTCGCGGTAGGAGGCATCGGCATTGAGGGCGGCCACCACCTGTTCCGGATCCGCCGCCAGCTCATTGGGGTCGCGGATGGCCGCACCCACAATGGATTCAAGGTCGGAGGCGGCCCCGTTCCAAAGATACCCTTCGTGGTTGAAGACCAGGTTCACCAACGGCATGGCGTTGTGTCCGGGCGAGGTGCCGTTCACGCCCACAGGCCGTCCGTCACAAAGGTGCGGGTTGCCGGCGCCCAGGTCAAAACCCGCCGACGGCACGTGGCAGGTGGCGCAGGAGAACATCAAGTCGGGCGAGGTGCCCGTGTAGCCCCGGATAATCGGATCGGAAAAGAGCGCCTTGCCCAACGCCACCCCCTCCTCCGTCAACGGGTTGTCGGCGGGAATGTTGAGGTTTGTCGGGAAGTACGGCGGCACAACCAGATGGTACGGCGTTGGCTTGTAAACCTCCTTCTTCCGGCATCCGACCAGCAGAAGCGGAACCAACAGCAGGAAAAGAAGGAATCTTGCACGGCTCATCTTGGCAATAATTGGGCGGCAAAGGTACGACTTTTGTTGGAAGGTTTGTCCTTTTTAAAAGCTATAAAATCCATAAAATTTCCATTAAACCCCAGCGGGAGACCCTTGTCAAAGGGCCGTTCTTTTTTTGAAACGAAACCCAAAATTTATTTGTTATGAAAAAAATCGCCCTTACCCTGATGCTTGCCTGCGCCATGCTGCTGAATTTCGCCCTCGCGCAAGAGCCGAGCAAGCCGATGCCGGGACAGAACGCACCCCATTCCGAAAAAATGCAACATCCCGGCGATCCCAAACATCACAACCCCATGATGCTCAAGATGAAAAAAGAATTTATCCAAGAGAATTTTGTCATCGAAAGCAGTAAAAAAGAGGCTTTTTGGAACGCATACAACACCTACGAGCGCAGCATCATCGATGCACATAAAGCGCAGCGGGAATTCCGGAAAGCGAACAACATTCCCAACCGGATGAACGCAGACAGCCTCACCAACCTTTCCGACGACGTCATCTTAAAGTATTACGAAAACAATTTCCAGACCAAAAGTCTGATCAGCAAAGCGGAAGAGAAATTCTTCAACGACATGAAAAACATCCTCACGCCGCAACAGATTGCACAATATTATATTTTGGAAAAGAATTTCCAGACATCCGCGGTGAAGATGAACCATCCGAAACCCATGAAGATGGAAGCAAAACCGATGAAAATGGAAGCGAAGCCGATGAAGGCCACCCCCGCCACGCACTAATCACTTCCAAAGCAATTCAACAACTGATTTCTGCCTAAACGACAGGGTTCCGGCCTCATCAATGACCACAAGGTTGAGATGGGAGCCGGAATTCTTTTTGTCCTGCAAGACGGCGCGGTTCAATTCCGAAATTCCTACATATTCAGGAATTTGTGTCGGCAAGTCCAACTGTCCCAAAGCGGCAGCGATTCTTCCCGCCACTCTTTCGGCACCGCCGTTTTTCGCCGCCAACACCAGTCCGATACCGACGGCTTCGCCATGCGACAGCCGGTTTTCAGTGCACCGTTCCAGTGCGTGGGCAAAAGTGTGACCAAGGTTAAGGATGCGCCGACGGCCACTTTCCCGCTCATCTGCCGCCACCACCTCGCACTTGACCTCCACCGCTTCCCGGATGTAGCCGAGCAGCTCCTCCGACTCCACGGAGCCCGAAAAATCCATACGTCTGAATAATCCGGCCACCTCATCAAAGTGCTTTCCGCTGATCAGACAGGTTTTCAGAAGTTCGGGAACCGACTTACAAATGTCTGATTTTGAAAAAGAGGACAAAAAACAGGGGCAGGCAATGACAAATCGAGGCTGATTGATCGTCCCCAACATATTTTTGTAACCGTCCACATTCACTCCGTTTTTCCCTCCGATGGCGGCATCCACCATCGACAAAAGGGTGGTCGGCACGAAGCCGAAACCGACGCCACGCTTGTAGATGGAGGCCACAAAACCGCAAATATCCGTGGTGATGCCGCCGCCAATGCCCAGCAGGAACGTGTCGCGCCCCGCACCCAGCTCCATCAGCCGGCGGGTGATGCACAGCACCGTTTCCATCGTTTTCTCCCCTTCATCGGCAAAGACAGAAATCTTCTCATACGGGAAAAAATGTCCGTAAAGGGCATCCACTTTCCGGTCAGCAATGGCAACAATGCGACGGTTTTGCGGAAGAAGGTCACGGAGTTTTTCGCCCATTTCATCAAAAGAAGGGGTGAAAAAAAGCTGCGAAACAGCAGAATCGGTCTTCAAAACCAGCGGTTCCATAGAAACTAATCGTCTGATTCCTCCACAATTACATCCTTATAGGAGTCCAACACCTTGGCGCGGGAGAGGAAGCCGACATAGGAGCCCTCCTTCGTCACCACGGGCAGGTTGAAATTCTGGGTTTTTTGGAACTTTTCGACCATCACCTCCGCCGTATCATCGTTATACACAACCACATCCGGCACATACAGCAGGTCACGGACCTTCATCACATCGTACAACTCCTGCTTGAAGATGATGTCGCGGTGCTCGTCCATCAGGAGGAGGCCGGCGAACTTCTCGTTCTTGTCCAGCACCACAAAGATGTTGCGCTTGCTTTTGGAAACCACCTCCACATATTCGCGCAGCGTGGCGTCGAGCGGCACGGTGCTGATGTTGGTGTCGAGCAGCTTCATGAAATCAATGTGGCGCACCGCATACTTGTCCTTGTTGTGTGTTTTCAGCTTGCCTTTTTCGGCTAATTTGCGCGTATAGACCGAGTATTTTTCAAAGATTTTGGCGGTTCTGTAGGAGATGGACGACGTAATCATCAGCGGAATCAGCAAGGAGTAACCGCTTGTCAATTCAGCAATCAGAAAAATTCCGGTAAGCGGTGCGTGCATCACGCCGGCGAGGAGGCCGGCCATGCCCGCCAGCACGCAGTTGGTGATGGGAAGGTTGAAACCGAAGTAATGGTTGAGCACCTCCGGCACGAGGAAGCCGAGGAAGGCGCCCACGAAGAGCGAGGGGGCGAACACGCCGCCGACGCCGCCCGCCGCGTTGGTGACAGCCGTGGCCACCACCTTCAGGAACACGATGCCCGCCATGGCCAGCAGGAACACCACATAGCGCGACTTTATCAGCATGTAAATCGGTGAGTTGCGGAACATCACCTCGCGCCCGCCCTTCATCAGCGTCAGGATATTCTCGTACCCTTCGCCGTAGAACACGGGGAAGACCAGAATCAGCGCACCGAGCGCCAGACTGCCGATCACCAGCTTGACATACTGGTTTTTAAGTTTGGAAAAGAGGCGTTCCACGAAACGGGAGGTGCGGAGGAAATAGACCGACACAAGGCCTGCGATCACGCCCAAAACGATGTAGATGCCCACGTTGGCGAGTTTGAACGGCGTGACAGGAGCGTTGGTGAGCATCACGTCCTCGCCGAGGAAAAGCAGGGAGAGGATGGTGCCTGTGGCGGCGGAAATCAGCAGCGGCACGATGGCCGTGGCGGTGAGGTCGAGCATCAGCACCTCGATGGCGAAGACGATGGAGGCAATCGGAGCCTTGAAGATGGCCGCCATTGCCGCCGACGAGCCGCAGGCCAGGAGAATGATGGTGTCCTTGCGCGACAGGTTGAACAGGCGGGCGAGGTTCGACCCGACGGCGGAGCCGGTCAGCACAATCGGGGCCTCCAACCCCACCGAGCCGCCGAACCCCACGGTGATGGAACTCGCCACCATCGAAGAGTAGATGTTGTGCGGCCGCAACTTCCCATTGTAGTTGCTGATGGCGTTCAGCACAATGCTCACGCCATGGTTGATATTGTCACGGACAAAGTATTTGACATACAAGACGGTAAGAAAAATACCCACCATCGGGAAAGCGAGGTACAGGTAGTTCAGTTCGGCCTCCGGGAAAGCGGTGGAGAGTGCGGTGGAGGTGAAGTGCAGCAGGTTCTTGACCACGATGGCCACCGTGGCGCCGAACACGCCGACGAAGAAGCTTAGCAGCATCAGCGTCTGCCGGCCCAGCGTTTCCTTCAGCCACGAACGGACAGCAATGAAATCCTTGTTTCTTACGAGTTGCGATAGTTTTTTCATCAGGGCGGCAAAAGTACAAAAAAATAGCAACAATTTCGTACCTTTGCGCCCGATTTTCACAAAACGGAAATCATTGAATTACAACAAAAAAGAATATGGATTCTGAAAAGAGCCAATGGCGGGGCCACCTTGCGGCATTGGCCGTTTACATCATTTTCGGCATCAATCCGAACTGTTCGAAGGCGGTGGTGCCGGAGTATATCGCGCCGGAGGTCTATACCGCAGTGCGGATGCTGTTCGGCTGCGCGGGGTTCTGGCTGCTGGCGCTGTTTTCCAAGAAAGAGAAGGTGTCGTGGTCAGACCATAAGGTGCTGATGGGCGGCGGGGTGATCATGGCGGGCACACTGTTGGCGTTCGGACGCGCATTTTGCTATACTTCACCCTGTTACGTCTCGCTGATTTCGGCCACCAGCCCGCTTATCGTGATGCTGATGGCGGCATTGTTCCTGAAAGAACCCATTTCGTGGCGAAAGTCGGCAGGGGTGCTGATCGGCATCTGCGGCGCGCTGTTCATCGTGCTGTTCTCGTGGAAAATCGATGCCAACGCCAGTCCGCTGGGGCTGTTCCTCTGCTTCGTAAACATTCTCTTTTATGCGGGCTATCTGTTGCTCACCCGCACCATCTCAAAGCGGTACAGTCCCGTCACGATGATGAAATGGATGTTCCTGTACGGCAGTATCATCTGTGTGCCGATAGCGATTCCGTTGCTGTCGCCCGACACGAGTCCGATGCTGTTCCGTGCGGTGCCGGTGGCGGCGTACCTCAACCTCCTCACGGTGCTGGTTTTCGCCACGGTGGTCTCCTACTTGCTGCTTCCGCTTTCACTGCGGCTGCTGCGCCCGACCACGGTGAGCATGTACAGCAACCTGCAGCCCGTGGTGACGGCAACTGTGGCCATCGCCCTCGGGCAGGACATCTTCACATGGAACAAACCGGTGGCGTTGGTGCTGATTCTCGCGGGTGTCTATTTGGTGACGACCAGCCGCGCGAAAGAAGATGGGCGATGATATTATCAGTGAGCAATTTAAAATTTATTACCTGCTACTTGATAAACCTGATAAACTTTCTAAACAAATTTCGTACATTTGCCCGCTTTATGCCCGATGGCATAGACATATTATAACTTTTTGATATTAAGATAAATATAAAAGGAGGATAAAACTATGATGGTCATCAAAACAGTGGAAGAACTGCAAGAGGTGCTGTTCCGTGTACACAGTTCTGGAAAATCAGTGGGTTTTGTGCCCACCATGGGCGCGTTGCACGACGGGCACCTGTCGCTCATCAAGCGGGCCCGCCTCGAAAACCAGGCAACGGTCTGCTCCATTTTCGTCAACCCGACACAGTTCAACAACAAGGAGGACCTGGAGAAATACCCCCGCACCCTCGATGCCGACCTGAAATTGATTGAGGACTACGTCGATTTCGTCTTCGCACCGACCGCCGAGGAGGTTTATAAGGAACCTGCCACCGAGCATTACGACTTCGGCGACCTCGAGAAGGTGATGGAAGGGCCCATGCGCCCCGGCCATTTCAACGGCGTGGCCATCATCGTCAAGCGGCTGTTCGACTGGGTGAAGCCCGACAAAGCCTACTTCGGCGAAAAGGATTTCCAGCAGGTGGCCATCATCAAAAGTCTTGTAAAACAATACAATCTTGACATTCAGATTATCCCCTGCCCTATCGTGCGCGAGGCAAGCGGACTGGCCCTCAGTTCCCGCAACAAACGTCTGTCGGAATACGAGCATAAGCAGGCCGCCAACATCTACCGCATCCTCAAGGAATCAGTGGCACTCGGCAAGACCGACACCGCTGAAATCAAACAGTTCGTCGCCGACGAAATCGCCAAGGTGGACACCTTCCGCCTCGAATACTACGAAATCGTGGACGGCGAAACCCTCCAGCCCATCAAAAGCCTGAACGACACCGACTCTGTGGTCGGCTGCATCACCGTCTATTGCGGCGAAGTGCGCCTCATTGATAACATCCGCTACAAATAAATTGTTTTTTCAAACAAAACGATAGAAAAACGATGCAAATCGAACTTTTAAAATCCAAAATACACCAAGTCGCCGTCACCGAGGCGAACCTCAACTACGTGGGAAGCATCACGATTGACGAGGTCCTGATGGAAGCGGCAAACCTCATCGAGAACGAAAAAGTGCAGGTGCTGAACATCAACAACGGCGAGCGCCTCGAGACCTACGTCATCAAAGGGAAACGCAATTCCGGCGTCATCTGCCTCAACGGCCCCGCCGCCCGCAAAGCCGCCGTCGGCGACATCGTGGTCATCATCTCCTACTGCACAATGGATTTCGAGGAGGCAAAATCTTTCAAACCCACCATCATCTTCCCGAAAAACAATAGGTTATAAAGAACTGCGATATTTCTTTAAACTTTATAAACCTTATAAACTTTCAAACTTTTTAACTACGATATGCATAGATTAGTATTGATTCGCCACGGCGAAAGCGAATGGAACAAGGCCAACCTTTTCACAGGCTGGACCGATGTCGATTTATCGGAAAAAGGCATGCAGGAAGCTGCGGAGGCCGGCGTCGCCATGAAAGAAGCGGGCTTCTGCTTCGAATATGCCTACACCTCATTCTTGAAACGGGCCATCAAGACCCTGAACATTGCGTTGGAAAAGATGGACCAGCTGTGGATTCCGGTGGAGAAGAGCTGGCGCCTGAACGAGAAGCACTACGGCGCTCTGCAGGGCTTCAACAAGGCCGAGATGACCGAGAAGTACGGTCCGGAAAAGATCAAGATGTGGCGCCGCAGCTACGACATCCGTCCTGAGAGCCTGAGCGACGACGACGAGCGCAACCCCGCCCTCGACCCGCGCTACCGCAACATCGACGACCCGATGGCACGCCCCCACACCGAAGCGCTGTGCGACACCATCGCCCGCATCGTCCCCTACTGGGAGAACGTCATCCGCCCGAGAGTGGCCCAGTCCGAAGGCGACATCATCATCGCCGCCCACGGCAACAGCCTGCGCGGCATCATCAAGGTGTTGAAAAACATCTCCAACGAGGACATCATCGGCCTCAACCTTCCTACCGGAATTCCGTACGTCTTTGAATTCGACGACAATATGAACCTCCAGAAGGACTACTTCCTCGCCGACGAAGAAACCGTGAAAAAACTGATGGACGCTGTTGCCAATCAGGGAAATAAGAAGTAGGGATTAGGGGATAGTTGATAGGGGATAGTTGATAGGGGATAGTAATTAGTAATTAGTAATTAGTGATTAGTCTATAGTAATTCATTTAAAATTAAAGTTATATGAAAAAAATCCTTATACTTTTTGCATTTGTATGTGCTTGTGGAATTCTTTCCGCACAAACGGTGCCCAACGCCGATTTCGAGCAGTGGAATTCCGACGAAGAGGCCGCCGGCTGGACCAGTTCCTTCTCGATGGATTTGATGATGACCTCTTTCGATTACTCCTCTGCGGAGAAATCGTCGAACTCGCACACAGGCTATTTTGCGATGGGACTGCACCCCTACGCCATCGATTTGATGCTCACCTCCTACACGCTGCCCGGCATTGCGCACCTCGGCACCTTCAACGCCGACTTCGACATCACCAACCTGCTCGGTGGTTTTGGCGGCGGTGGCGGACTTGACGCCGGCAGTTTTATCGAGAGCATGGTGCAGGGCGGCATCACCTGCAACCGCGTGCCCCAGAGCGTGAAGGCATGGATCCGCTATGTGCCCGCCGACGGCGATGCGATGAGCGTCACCGTGCGCTGCTACAGCAACGGCGAGGTGGTGGCCGAAGGCACCTACAACTCGACGACGGCCTCCTACGGTTACGAACAGATCACCATCCCCGTGACCGCCACCTCCAGCGCCACCCCCGACCAGCTGAACATCATCTTCAACTGCGGCAGTGCCGAGGGTTCCAACCTGTACATCGATGACATCGAGTTGGTTATGGAAGGCGGCAGCGGCATTGAAGAACCCGCCAATGTGATTTTCAGCGCCGGTCCCAACCCGACCCGCGACATCATCACCGTCACCCCGACCGTGGCTGGAAGCTACAGCGCCGTCCTGTTCGACATGAACGGCCGCGAGGTCTGGGCTGGACAGTCGCTGCAGGGCGCCACCAAGGTGGACGTTTCGGAACTTTCCGAAGGCGTCTATTTCCTGAAGGTGACGGCCAACGGGCTGACCCGTACGGAGAAAATTATGGTGAAGTAAAACATTAAAGACGATCACTCTTCAAAATACAACACGGAATATTTATGAAATGTCGATATTGCGGTAAGCCTGCTGGTTTTCTTTCCTCTGCACATAAGGAATGTAAAGAGAAGCACACAAGAGCCCGAAATAACATTCGGCTCTCTATAATTCAACATTTACGCAATGCCTCCGGGACATATCATTCCATCTGTAAAGAGGCGGAAGAGCAATGTACCAATGGCTATGTTGAGCAGAAGGAACTTGACCAAATCATTATCGACACCCTAAATCAACATCTACAAAAAGGGGAATGTTCCTATTCCTTTATCGAATCATTTATTGATTCCCTGCCAACAGTCATCCAAAAAAACACCCGTGCTGATGCAAGCTATAAAAAACTATGGAGCAACATTCTCAATGAACAATTTTCTGCATCAAAAGCGGCTGCTGCCTATAGCTTGACTTGCTCGTCACAAGACACAGACACTATCCTTAATGAACAGCAACAGGATATTATTGCACGAATCAATAAAAACGGAATACCCACACTGTCCCAGAGTCTTCAGCAAGTTTCTCTCAAATATATCACATCAACGATTGACCACGCATTAGCCGACGGACTAATTGACAATAATGAAGAGACGTTCATTCTGAAACTGAGCAAGGAATTGTCATTATACGACACGCCTTTCTTTATGCAAAGCGACACTTATCTTCGATTAGTCAAAGCACTCGTACTTCGAGACCTATCTGAAGGCAACCGTGTGGAACGGGTTACCTTTAACAACCTTCCCATTATGCTTGCGAAAAACGAGTTCCTGATATGGGCATTTACATCCGTTAACGGCTTTGAGGAAAAGACAAAACGAACTTATGTTGGCGGAAGTCGGGGTGTCAGTGTACGAGTAAGCAAAGGTGTGTACTACCGGATTGGCAACAGCAAAGGGGAGGCCATTGAGCAACAGTACCAAAGTCCTCTCGGAATCGGCACTTTGTTTATTACCAATAAAAACATCACATTTGTGGGGACGAAATCCATCAAAATACCCATCAACAAGATATTGTCTTTCAACGAATATTCAGATGGAATAGGATTAGTAAAAGAGGCGGTAAACCCTCATCCCTATACATTTGCAAATTGCGATGCATGGTTTATCATTAACGCAATCCAACTCTTATACTGAACCCTATACCTCCCATTTCCCGAATCACACAAAGAAACGAACAAAATACTAAATCATTTTCAATCAACCATTTAAATAACAAACAATTATGGCAGAAAAGAAATTTATGACTTGCGACGGTAACTGCGCTGCTGCTCATGTAGCTTACATGTTCAGCGAAGTCGCCGCCATCTACCCCATCACCCCGTCAAGCCCGATGGCTGAATACATCGACGAGTGGAGTGCCGGTGGAAGAAAGAACATTTTCGGTGAGACCGTGAAAGTGGTCGAGATGCAGAGCGAGGCCGGTGCCGCTGGCGCTGTCCACGGTTCCCTCCAGGCCGGTGCCCTCACCACCACCTACACCGCATCGCAGGGCCTCCTGCTGATGATCCCCAACATGTACAAGATCGCCGGTGAGCTTCTTCCCGGCGTGTTCCACGTCTCCGC
>JAEEGL012760460.1_pt1 | contig 24081 bp, 13 predicted proteins | sample 9134231 | NCBI WGS metagenome assembly JAEEGL01 (sample SAMN16246548, study PRJNA631951) | gut metagenome | biome: gut microbiome; feature: rumen; material: fiber-attached | host: Bos | place: Iran: Karaj | collected 2018-10
GCGGTCGGAGCGGGACTGATTCAGGGTGCTCCAGACGCTCATGGTCTGGGCCATCACCTCCAGAAGCGCCATGACCGGGAGCTCATGCTCATCGGTATAGGCCACGCTGTCCCGGGAGCCCACCACCATCCGGCATACAACCATATCGGCGGTTACATTGTCAACAGTGTCAAGAAGCAGGTTAGGAGTTTTATTCAGAATGCAGTCCTCAACGGACATGGGAAATGTAAACCTTTTCATAAAACCCCCGCGGATTTAACGAGGCGCCAAGCTGCGGCGCGGCTGATGGGATGGCCCGGAAAAAGCCCTGCGTGCTTTATATTACACGCATTTTCAGAAGTCCGCAAATCTGCCGTCCGGATTTTTTGAAGCCTGCCGGAGGTTTTCCTGAAAAGGCGCCTCAGTCTCCCTGAGTCCCGGAATCTCCGTTTTCGGAGGCCGGCGCGGCGGAATACGGGTTTTCCTCCGGAAGCGGTTTATCCCCGGGAACCTCCGGGGCCGGCGCCTCTGTATTATCCCCGGCGGGTTCCGGCTCCCCGGAATCTGCCGCATCCGGGAGCGCCGCCTGGGCTGCCGCAGCCGCCTTAGCTGCCTTGCGCTTCTTGAGAACAGCTCTCAGGCGCCCTCTTCCGGAAGACAGGATAAACATGTTAAGCAGCACCGCGGACACCGCGCCTGCGGTAATGCCGGCAATCATCACCGCGCCGGTCATGCGGAATACCGGAATGCCGGAGCACAGGAAATAGACAAACATGCTCTCGCTTATGAACACGGATACCAGCACCGTAATGCCCGCTCTCCTGTCCCGGTACCGGCCGGCCCGGCGGGAAAACACCGCAAAATCAAAGGTAATGCCGCTAACCAGAAGGATGATCAGAATGGAAAACAATGACAGATTCACGCTGAAGCTGTTCATGGCTAGACCGGCGCAGCCCAGACCGGTGAATACCGGCAGGGTCAGTCCCGCAAAGGAGCTCACCCCCCGGAGCACATAGATAACCGCGGCCAGAATCACAAAGATAATGGTGACGAATATGATGATGTCCGCGCTTTGGGGAGCAATGCTGCGGATATAGCTGGAAACCTGATCCCGGGATTCCGCCCAGGCAAACTCCCGGCGGAGATCGTTATAAAAGCCGGGCTGTTCCCGGAACACCACCAGACTGGCCTTGTAAAGCCCTTCATCATTTTCCGGAAAGAAGAGATGCATGGCCGGAGCCGCCGCCATGTCCGCGAGAAGCCCCCGGAGCTGCTCCCCGGGGATCACCGGAAGTTCTCCCTGAAGACCGGCCTTGTCCCGGAGCTCCCGGGTTCTCTCATAAAGATCCCGGTTTCTTTCCTGGTTCATCAGGGCGACCTTTTCCGAAATCACCATGTCAAAGGGCAGCAGATAGTAGCCGATGCGGTTGGCGGCGATCTGGCCGTCCAGCCACTCTCTGAGCCGGGTCATTCTGCTGTCCAGCACCTCCGGCGAGCTTGCGGACACCTCATAGCCGGTGAGATCCCGGCCGCTGGCGGTGATGCGGGCCACCTTGTCCGCCGCCCCCTCCCGGGCGTAGTTAAAGATAAGGCCGTCCGCCGCCGTCATGAGGCCGTAGGCGGAAACCAGAGCCAGGGCGATCACCAGCGTCAGGGACACGCCCTGAATGGTCAGAAATCTCCGAAGTCCTCCGATGGCGCGGTAGATCCGGTAATGGCCGCGGTACCGGGCCGGCGGGAGGTGCACCAGAACGCCGTAGAGAATGCAGAACAGGGAAATAAAGAAAAGTGCTATTACCGCGAGCTCCGAAAATATCCGGAAGCCGATCTGAGCCATGGTGCCGTAGATCACCAGAGTGATGAGCATGCTGCCCCATACCCCTCTGATGTGATTTCTTCTGAGGCGGCCTGATTCCCGGGCATTGTTAAAGTTAAGGTAGATGTCAATGCCGGGGATCCAGAACACCAGACTGAAAAACAGCGTCATAATGTGGAGATGCCCCAGGAAGCCCCAGACGGCCATAATGGCAAGGCCGTAGGAAAATGTCAGGGAGAGCAGCATTTCCGCAAAGGGACGCAGGCTGCGGTAGAGATAAAACAGCGCCAGAGCCGCCGTGGCAAGCACGGCCAGGAAGACATAGATCAGAGTCCGGGAGGTCTCAGCCAGAAAATCGTGGCTCCGTTTAAGATGGTTCACCACGGTAACGCTGCCTCCGGCCTCTTCATAACGCACCTTTATGGCGTCAAGCTCTCTGGCGGCATTATGCAGGCTTTCCAGACTGGCATGGCGGTCAATCTCCCCGTAAAAAAGCAGACACTGTTCCCCGCCGCACATATCGGCATTGCCGGGTCTGAAGCTGAGCCGCCCTTCCGGGGTCAGATTAAAGGAGGACACCGGGGAGGCATAGTCCAGAAGCAGGGGATCCTCCGCGATAATATGATTCATCTCCTCCCCGGAAATGCCGGAGCCCTGAAGCTCCTTAAGCCTCCGGGCAAAGCCCTCGGGAGTGTTGCCGGCCACGCTGCGGTAGTAATTAAGCCTTTTAAGATCCTGGGTAAAGCGCTCCTGCTTCTGACTTCCGGAAAGCCAGACAATTTCGGGGAGCTTATGAATCGCCGCCTCCAGATCCGCCTGAGCCGCCCGGAGATCCGGACGATCCAGGGCAAAAAGCCAGACCCGGAGATCGCTGTCCCCGGTAAACTTCAGGCCCGATCCCTCGGAATACTTCATAAGATCCTGCGTGGTAAAGTCCAGAGACAGGGACTGATCCCGGGAGGAATAGAAATAAACCACCACGGAGCAGAGAACCAAAAGCAGGACAAGAAAAAAAACAGAAAATAAATGCTGAATCTTTTGCATAGGAAACCGGAATTCAAGAATTTAGGGGGCGGATCCGGGCCATCCCGGATCGGGACGGGCGCTTACACCACCCTGAGCACCCCGGAGGAGTAGATCCAGATGTCAGGACTGTCGGGATCGCAGAATTTAAAGTGCAGAGTTTTGGTTTCCGGAGAAATGGAGATATCCAGCTCCACCACGCTGTCCGGAAAAATCGGATGCATAAACCTGACATTGTCCACCGATTTAATGGCGGCATTGGGAGCAAAGTAGATGCGGAGATATTCCTCGGTCCAGAACACCGCTACCATTCCGGGGAGGATGGCCATTTCCGGGAAATGCCCTTCAAACCATGCCAGATCCTTTCCGATATTTAAAATGAGCTTAAGCTCCCGGGAGCTTTTAACAGTTTTCAGAATATCTGGAAATTTCTTCATAGTTATACTTCTATACCGCTTCCATACTGCTTTGCCGCTGCGCTGCTGCCTTATCGCTGCCGCATCTCCGCGACCGCCGGAAAGCTTTTCCCGGACGGAACTCAGTCAAACAGCTTCTTCAGCCTCTCGTAATCAGGCCTTCCAAACTCATTATAACTTATTTTTCTGACAAATCTGACCTTGCGGGGCAACAATTCTGAAGGAAACCCCCCGGAAGAAAGCTCATTTCGGATCTCGTTCACATAGTCAGCGGCCAGTCCCCGGTTCTCGATATCCGAGCTGGCGGACAGGGCGCAGAGCTCCTCGGATTCCACCGCAATGACAACGTACCGCTCCTTTTCCTTCCAGGGAACATACTCGAACACCGCCACCCGGGAACCGAAGCCCGCCCGCTCCAGGGTATTCTCCATGTCGTCCAGGTTCCATGGCTTTCCCTTCGCGGTCACCAGTCTCTTCCGGCGGCCGCAAATGACAAACTCCCGGCCGGTAACGTTAACCACGTATTCCGTGTAGTGCGAGCAGTGTTCTCTGTCAAAATACGAATTGCAGATCAGAACCCCGTCCTCGTCCTGACGAAAAACCACGTTATTCACAAAGCGGAAGGACTTGCCATGAGAAAGCCTCCTCAGGGCAATCACCCCGTGGGTCAGGGTGCCCAGGCTTTCAATAATGGGACAGTCCATGATGGAGTTCGCGGCGATATAATTCATCATCTTCTCGAAAAAGCCGTTCACCAGCACCAGCTTGCAGTTCGGAAACACGTCTCCGATGTTCAGGCTGTTCAGAAACTCGGGGGAGGTGAAAAGAGCATATTCGGGAAGGCCCAGCAGGGAGACCTGGGAATCCTGCCTGAGGGGCCGGTCAAACATGGGGAGATCCAGCATCATGCTCATGAGCAGGCTGTGAGAAAAGCCGAAGCCGTGGGTGGGCGGAAAAGCGGATACCGCCACTCCGGCTTCGGCTATTTCGGGGATCTCCCAGAGCTGATCCCGGCACTGCTGCTCCATGACGTTCAGAGAGACCGGATACTCCTGCACGGAAACCCCGGTATCGCCCCCGAACAGCGCAAAGCAGATCCCGGAGGTGTCCCCGATCTTCCGGGATGACAGGATCTGTTCATCCTTTTCCGGAGCGGAGGAAAACGTCAGGGTGGTGGAAATGTCGATGCTGTTGTCGTTGCCGGAAAACCCCCGGAACCGGTCGGTAATAAGGAGGTCATCGTCATTGAGATACTGCCGGAGACAGGGATCGGACACGTTGTCCCCCACGCAGATGATCCGGGAGGAGAGATACATGGACACCAGAAGGGAAACCCGCATGAGATAGAAACGGGAGAGATCCAGCACCATCCGGGCATGAGGACGGGCGGCCGCAATCTCCAGGATTTCCGCCACGTGATGGCGCATCATGCGGCGTTCCATGATGCCGGCATCGGTAAACCCCATCACGTCGTGAGGGTTGCCGGGTCTCAGAAACGGCGCGGTTATGGAAAGAGAGTCTGTGTCCATAAAAGCATCTCAGGGGAACTTAGCGGTAACGGAACGCAGCCGGAGCGCTGTTTTCCGCATAATATCTCAGTATATACACTAGCACGATCAGCCCCGGCAAGCAAATTTCCGGGAAATCCCGGCCCCTATAGGGTGATTTTGGCGGTGTTATCACGAAAAACGCCGCATTATCGGGTTATACTGAACAAAGTGAGATTTTTTTGCAGAAAGGGTGAGCCTCCGGGCGGATCCCGTTTTAAGCAAGACGAAAAACAAAACGCGGAGACGGCGGCATGCTGGCAGGATTTTTACAGAACGGGAACCTTGCGGAGGTCATTCACGGCCTCACCGAAGATCATCTGGTTCCCCTCTCTCCCGAAGAACCCGGCATCAAACTTACCCCCGGAGCCGCTCAGGCCTTCCGGGAACTTCAGGATCTGGCCCGGCGGGACGGCCTGAATCTCAGAGCCGCCTCGGGCTTCCGGAGCTTTGAGAGGCAGAGCAGGATCTTTGCCGGCAAGATGGACGGATCCCGGCCGGTTCTGGATCGAAACGAACAGCCTCTGGACATCCGGGGCATGGATCCCGAGGAGCTTATCCGAGCCATTCTGGTGTTCAGCGCGGTTCCGGGGCTTTCCCGGCATCATTTCGGCACCGACATTGACGTCTATGATCCGGATCTGGTGCCGGAGGGCGGCTCTCTGGAGCTCACCAATCTGGAATACCGGGATGGGCCGCAGGCTCCCCTGTCCCGCTGGCTGGAGGAGCACATGAGGGAATGCGCCTTCTTCCGGCCCTACCTTGAGGACACACCCTGGTCAGCCGGAGAGCTCTGGCATATCAGCTACGCTCCCGATGCGGATGTTCTTGCCGCAGCGCTTGCCCCGGAGGAGAGTCTGGCCTTTATCAGGGATTCCGCCCTGCCCGGGAAGGAAATCCTGGCCGGAATCGTCGCCGCCGAATTTGCGGAAAGGTTCCGCATTTTCTCTCCGGGGGCCAGCCGGAGTTTTCAGGTGAAAAGCCGGTAACAGAGACGGAAAGAAAAAAGTCAGGCAGAAAGAAAAAAGTCAGGCAGAAAGAAAAAAGTCAGAAAGAAAGAATAAAGACAAACCGCAGCAACGACACAGAATTGAAAAGCTCCTGCATTTGCGCCGGCCTGAAAACAGAGATGCAGGAGCCCTTAAGCAGCGATTGCTTAACTAAAAGAATATATCAGAAGAAGGTGTGCCAAGAGAGGCATTTACAGGAGCTGTATATGGACAATTTAGAAAATTCACCAAGCGAACTTGTGGCGTTTGTAGCCTGTAACGGTCATGCCGCCGCTTCGGCGGGATTTGCTGCGTGCAAATCCTGCGCCGAGGCGGTTCAGACCGGTTTCAGACGCGGCGACTGCAAAAGCGGCTGCGTCGGCATCGGATCATGTGTTTCCGTTTGCAGCAAAGGAGCTCTTAAGCTCCAGGACGGACGCATTACTGTAGACCGGGATTTGTGCAACGGATGCGGAGACTGCGCCGCTGCCGGTGTCTGTCCGCAGCATCTGATAAAGATGATCCCCCGCAAGGCCACGAACTTTATTCCCTGCTCTTCCTCCGAAGAGGACGAGGAGACCGTGCGCAATACCTGCGGCTATGGCTGCATCGCCTGCGGCGAGTGCGAAAGAGCCTGCCCGGTGGGAGCCGTAAGCATCGTTGACAATCATGCCGTTATTGACTACTCGAAGTGCGTGGGCTGCACAGCCTGCATGGTCAAGTGCAAAAAGAAGATCATTCTGGACACCCTGCATGACCTCGCCAAATTAAAGGACAAGGTCGCCTTTGTGCGCTGCAGCGGCGGCAGCAGGGCTCAGGCCGCCTATAAGGAACTGGGGATTAAGGACTGCCATGAAGCCATGAAGGTGGATCCCAAAGAGCATAATCTCTGCTACACCAGCTGCTGCGGCCTCGGTTCCTGCGTTCAGGTCTGCCGCTTCGGCGCCATCAGCGTGGTGGACGGCACCGCCTATGTGGATCCGGAAAAGTGCGTCGGCTGCCGGGACTGCGTCCGGGAATGCCCCAGAAAGATTATCAGCATCGTCCCGTACAAGGGGATCAAGCAGGTGCCCTGCTCCAGTACCGCGGACTATTATGACAAGACTCAGGTCTGCGATTCCGGCTGCACTGCCTGCCGGGACTGCGTTGACAACTGCCCTAACGGCGCGATTTACATGAAGGAAATGCATGCGGAAATAGATCCCAATGCCTGCGTGAACTGCAAGGTTTGCCAGTATGTGTGCGGCAGAAATGTGATCAGGGAAATGAAGGTGTCTGCCGCGGCGGAGCTTCAGAGAGCCGCCCTTGAACGCGTTCAGGCGAAAACCGGAGAGGAGAATTAAATCATGATTAACCGCAAGATTAAAACCATGGATGGCAATACGGCCGCCGCGCATGTGGCCTATGCCTTTTCTGAGGTGTCAGCCATCTACCCTATCACTCCCTCCTCTCCCATGGCGGAGAGCATGGATGAATGGGTATCCCAGGGCCGGCTGAACATTTTCGGGGAAAAGGTCAAGATCGTGGAAATGGAGTCCGAGGCCGGAGCGGCCGGCGCCGTGCACGGTTCGGTAACCGCCGGATCCTATACCACCACCTTCACCGCCTCCCAGGGACTTCTGCTCATGATCCCGAACATGTACAAGCTGGCCGGCGAACAGGCTCCGGTGGTGTTCCATGTAGCGGCCAGAGCTCTGGCGTCCCACGCCCTGTCGATTTTCGGAGATCATTCCGACGTCATGGCCTGCCGGCAGACCGGCTTCGCCATGCTCTGCTCCGGCAATGTGCAGCAGGTCATGGATCTCTCGGCCGTGGCCCATCTGGCCACCATCGCCGGCAAGGTGCCCATGATGCACTTCTTTGACGGCTTCAGAACCTCCCATGAGTATCAGAAGATCCACGTCTGGGATTACGACACCCTGAAGTCCATGGTGGATTATGACAAGGTGAAGGCCTTCAAGGACAGCGCCCTGAACCCGAATCATCCGCACTGCATGGGCAGCGCCGAACAGCCGGAGACCTTCTTCCAGCACCGGGAGGCTTCAAACAGCGCCTACCTGTCCACGGTGGATACGATAGTGAGCTACATGGACAAGATCAACGAGGCCATCGGCACTGATTACAAGCCGTTCAATTACTACGGCGCGCCGGATGCCGAGGAAATCATCATCGCCATGGGCTCCGTCTGCGATGCCGCCGAGGAGGTGGTGGATTACCTCAATGCCAAGGGCAAAAAGACCGGCATTGTTGAGGTGCATCTCTACCGTCCGTTCTCCGCAAAGCATCTCGTTTCCGTAATTCCAGACACGGTGAAGAAGATTGCCGTTCTGGATCGCACCAAGGAGCCCGGTTCCATCGGGGAGCCGCTCCTTCTGGACGTGATTGCCGCCCTGAAGGGAACCAAGATGGACGGGGCTATGGTCGTAGGAGGACGCTACGGTCTCGGTTCCAAGGACGTGCAGCCCGGTGATATTCTGGCCGTGTACGAGAATCTCTGGAGCGACGCTCCCAAGAAGGAATTCACCCTGTCCATCAACGATGACGTCACCCATCTCTCCATCGCCGGATCCCAGAATCCCGATGTCTCCCCCGCCGGCACCCATGCCTGCAAATTCTGGGGCCTCGGAGCCGACGGCACCGTGGGTGCTAATAAGAACAGCGTCAAGATCATCGGCGATCATACCGACAAGTATGTTCAGGCATATTTCCAGTATGACTCCAAGAAATCCGGCGGCGTGACTATTTCCCACCTGCGCTTCGGCGACAATCCCATTAAGTCTTCCTACTATGTCAAGCAGGCTAACTTTGTGGCATGCCACAACAGCTCCTACCTGCGCAAGTATGACATGGTGGAGGATGTCAAGCCCGGCGGGTATTTCCTGCTTAACTGCGCCTGGAACGACGAGGAGCTGGATAAGTACCTCCCCGGAAAGGTCAAGCGCTACATCGCCTGCAATGACGTTAAGTTCTACACCTGCGATGCGGTATCCATCGCCAAGAGAATCGGCCTGGGTGCCAGACGCACCAACACCGTGCTGCAGGCGGCCTTCTTCAAGCTGGCAGCCATTATTCCCATTGACGATGCCGTGGCCTACATGAAGGATGCCATCCAGCATACCTATGCCAAGAAGGGCCAGAACATTGTGGATATGAACAATGCCGCTGTGGACGAGGGTGTTAAGAGCGTGCATCAGGTAACCATTCCGGAAGCCTGGAAGACCGCCCCTGATGACGATCCGCTGCCCAGACTCGAGGGCCGGGATCAGACCCATACCGATTATCTCAACGACATTATGGTACCCACCAACAGACTGGACGGCGATCATATTCCGGTATCCAAGTTCCTGGCTACGGTCAACGGCATGATCCCCTCCGGCACCGCCGCCTTTGAAAAGCGCGACATCGCCGCGGATCTCCCGGTATGGAACCCCCGGAACTGCATGCAGTGCAACTGGTGCTCTCTGGTCTGCCCTCACGGTGCCATCCGTCCTTTTGTGATTTCCGCTGAAGAAGCGGCCAAATATCCGGAAGCCGTGCCTCTTAAGGGTTCTCCCGACAAGTATTTCATCATGGCGGTATCCGTCAAGGACTGCACCGGCTGCGGCTCCTGCGCCAGCGCCTGTCCGGCCCATAACAAGGCCCTGACCATGACGGTTTCCACCGAGGATGCGGTAGCAAAGCGGCAGAAGATGTATGACGCCCTGTTCGCCGGCAAGAAGCTGGTTAAGGATATCAGCAACAAGGACATTGACATCAAGAATTCCCAGTTCCGCCAGCCGCTTCTGGAATTCTCCGGCGCCTGCCCCGGCTGCGGCGAATCACCTTACGCCAAGCTGGTTACGCAGCTCTTCGGTTCCAGAATGTTCATTGCCAACGCCACCGGCTGTTCCTCCATCTGGGGCTGCAGCGCTCCCTCCACCCCCTACACCGTTGATGAAAACGGCCGGGGCCCGGCCTGGGCTAACTCCCTCTTCGAGGACAACGCGGAATTCGGCATGGGCATGCTGGTTTCGGTAAACGCCCGGAGACAGGAGCTCAAGACCGCCGCTGCTTCTCTCAAGGGAGATTTGGAGATCCTGGGCAGGCAGTGGGCGGAGCACATGGACGACGCGGAGCTTTCCGAGGCTTACGGCAAAGAGCTGGCCCTGAAATGTCAGGCTGCTCCGGCCGACGATGAAGCCGCCCGGTTTATCGTCAATAACGCCGATCTTCTGGGGAAGCCCTCCATGTGGATCTTCGGCGGCGACGGCTGGGCCTACGACATCGGCTACGGCGGCCTCGATCACGTGCTGGCCTCCGGAGAGAACGTCAATGTTCTGGTATTTGACACCGAGGTTTACTCCAACACCGGCGGTCAGGCCTCCAAGGCTACCCAGATCGGCGCCATCGCCAAGTTTGCCGCCTCCGGCAAGATGGTCAAGAAGAAGGATCTGGCTCAGATGGCCATGGCCTACGGCTCCGTTTACGTGGCCCAGATCGCCATGGGCGCCAATCCGGCTCAGACCATCAAGGCCTTCAAGGAGGCTGAAGCGTACAACGGTCCTTCCCTCATCATTGCCTATGCGCCCTGCATCAACCACGGCGTGAAGGCCGGCATGAACAATGCCATGCTGGAAATGCAGCATGCGGTAAGATCCGGCTACTGGCATCTCTTGAGATACAATCCGGATCTGGCGGCCCAGGGGAAGAATCCTTTGGCTATCGACAGTCTCAAACCTACCGAGGATTATCAGAAGTTCCTGATGGGCGAGGTGCGTTATAACTCTCTCAAGCTCAAGTTCCCCGACAAGGCCGAGGATGCCTTCAAGGCTTCCGAAAAGGCGGCCATGGATCGGTATGAAACTCTGATTAATCGCAAGAACAGCATGGAGCCCAGAAAATGATCAACTTTACCAGGAAAAAAACTGAGATGCCTGAACAGAGCGTGGCTCAGCGTCGTTCCAGCTTTGCCGAGTCCCAGACCGGCTACACCGAGGATATGGCCATCTGCGAAGCGATGCGCTGTCTCAAGTGCCGCGAGCATCCGTGCATGACCAGGGGGTGCCCGGTGCACAACGATATCCCGGCGTTTATTGACTGCATTTGCGAAGGCCGTTTTGAGGATGCTTATCAGATCCTGAGCAAGACCACCTGCCTTCCGGCGGTGTGCGGCCGGGTCTGCCCTCACGAGGAGCAGTGCGAAGGCAACTGCGTCCGGGGGATCAGAGGCGAGAGCGTCAGCATCGGAGCTCTGGAGCGTTTTGTGGCAGACTGGCATCGCGCTCACGTCATCGCCGCAGCGGACGCTGAAACACCCCGCATCGGCAAAAAGGTTGCCGTGGTGGGAGCCGGCCCTGCCGGTATCGCCGCCGCAGGCGATCTTGCCGCGCTGGGCTATGACGTTACGGTATTCGAAAAAACTGACGTTTTAGGAGGCGTGCTGACCTACGGCATTCCCGAATTCAGACTGCCGAAGGAAATCGTTAAAAACGAAATCCGGAAGCTTGAGAAAAGGAAGGTTACCTTTGAATTAGGCAAGGCTCTGGGGAGAGACTTTTCCTTAGACGATCTCCAGGGAGCCATGGGCTTCAGCGCCGTGTTCCTGGGCGTGGGCACCGGAGTTGCCCTGAACATGAACATCCCCGGGGAAGATCTCTCCGGCTGCTATCTGGCTCAGGATTTCCTGAATGCCATTAACCTTAAGCAGGACACCGCTGACAAGTTCCCCCGGTATCACACCATTGCCATTGTCGGCGGCGGCAACGTGGCTATGGACGCCTGCCGCAGCGCTGTAAGAACCGGAGCCGAGCGGGTGCTTATCGTCTACCGCCGCACCGAAGCCGAAATGCCGGCCTATGAGGGGGAAATCAAGGAGGCCCGGGACGAAGGGGTGGAATTTGTCTTCCTGACCAAACCCTTAAAGATTCTCGGCAAGGACGGCAAGGTAACCGGGCTTGAATGCCTGAAAACCAAGCTGGGCGAGGATGATTCCCGGGGGTACCGCAAGCCGGTGGATGTGCCCGGCACTGAGCATACGCTGGATGCCGACTGCGTGATTATGGCTATCGGCAACGGCGCTGACAAGGATCTCATGCAAAAGTGCGGGCTTAAATGCGATGCCAAGGGGCGGCTGGAAGTGGATCCGGAGACCCTGGAAACCTCCAGACCCGGAGTCTATGCCGGAGGCGATGCCGTAACTGGCCCTCTCACCGTCATCAGCGCCATGGGAGCCGGCCGCAAGGCAGCCGTGGCCATTCATAAGAAGCTGAGCGGGAATTGACGCATGGCGCTGAGGCGCCTTTGCGGTTAAACGCGGTTAATCCGCAAACCGAGGTAACGGGAGATCGAGGTCTCCCGTTTTTTATTGTGAAGAGCCTTTTCCGGCCGTCAGGAAAGATGTTCTTAAAATTCCTGATCCCGTGATTTACTCCGCCTTCCCCTGCTGACTCCGGAAAACTGCCCGAGAAGCATTTTTCTGCCCTTAATGGCGGCCGGGGACACATGGCCCGGAAATTCTCGCAATAGAGAGGCGCTATCGTGCTGATACGGGCCCAATCCGGCCGCCGGAAGAGGCTTAAAAGCTTCAGTTATTGTTTACCCATGGGGATATTAAGGCCGTGAAGGATGATTCTGCATATTAGGAGGGGATGCCATGGGGCTATGACCCGTAATGCCCCCGTATGAAGCGGTAAAACGGCGGCATGGCGCCGTCTCTGCCAAAATCAGCCGTCAGCCGGGAAAAATATGCTGCGGCGCATTTAAGAACCTATTTCCGGAACCAGCAGACCTTCCGAAGGAGTTCCTCCTCTCCGGCGCTCTTCCCGGAACTCACCCGGGTCTTATCTCCGTCCAGAGTAATCCGGGAAATGTCCCCGTCTCCCCGGAAGACCAGCACCTCGTCCTGCGGGCCTTTTTTCTGATAAAAGACGTCCTCCTGACAGTCCGGCCGGGTCAGGGGATTGCACTGCCAGGGCATTTCCGTGTAGCTGTCCAGAAGGAGATAGCTGATGATGGCGGAAAGAGAATCATGCCCCACGCTGTTCCGAAAAACCTTCCGCCCCAGGGAGCTCCCGATAATCAGGAGCGGCACCCGGCCCAGAGCCCGCTCCCCGTACTCCATCTGCTCGTCCAGAGTCAAAGAGAGCATCACCCGATGATCCGCCACGATCACCACCATGCCATGATCAAAATAACGGATGGATTCCAGCCGGGCTATGAGATCCCGGAGCTCCTTGTCCGTGTACTTCAGGGTGCCCTGGTAGGATCCGGTATGAGTCAGGGGCATCAGAAAGGGAGCGTGGGTGGTGGCGGTGAGCGCCATGGTGAAAAACGGCGGCATCCCCGGCTTCCAGCGGGACACTCTCTGGAAGAGATTGTCAAAAAGATCCCGATCCGGCACCGCATTGAAGGTCAGCCGCTCGGAAATAACGTAGTGGGGATCCTTGCCGTCGCTGAACTCCTGAAAGCCGGCCTTCCGGAGGAGCTCATCCGCATGAAAAACGTTCCTGGCGGAATACATGACCGTGGTGTGATAGCCGTGCTCCTGAAGCACCTTGGGAAGAGCCCGGTCAAAAAATACGGGATCCGTAAGAGAGCGCCAGCCGTTGATAAAGGGCTGCCCCGTCAGTATGGCGAAATTTGAGGGATCCGAAGCAAAGCCGTTGGAGTAATAATTGGTAAAGCTGACATTGTTCCGGGCCAGACGATCCAGCTCCGGCATGCTGTCAAAAAAGCCCCCGAAAAATTTGCTCTGATACGAGCTGAAGGATTCCAGATCGATGAGAATGAGATTTTTGCGGGTATTAAGCCCCGAAACCCGGCGTTCCTCCGGCAGTGCGCCGGCGCAGGGGCCTCCGGAGGAATACGGTACCTGATGGGTTGATGAATTAACGGCAATGACGCTGGCAAAATCATAATCGTCCACGGTGCTTCCGGGGCTGTTTTCCGCCAGAAAAAACAGCGAGATAATCCCCAGAGTCATGGAGCCGGCGTACACCGGCGGATACTCCGGCCGGTTCCGGTCGCACCAGGAGGCGTTAACAAAGCGGACAAAGCACAGGAGCAAAATCAAAGCTGCCACAGCGGATCGAGACAGGGCAAAATCCTTTATCAGGGGAGCTCCCAGACTGAGATCCCAGCCGAAGGCCGCGGCCTCGGACAGAACCAGCCGGGCATTAAGCTCTCTCATAATAAAGAAATCCGCCAGCGTGATCCCGAAAAACACGAGAAACAGCAGAAAGCCCAGCGCCCGCGCCTGCCAGAACCGTTTCCAGGAGGACAGCATGAGGCATCCGGTCAGGATCAGAAAACAGGGGCCGTGCTGATAAATGGTGTTGAGAGCCCCCAGAGTAAACTCCGTGCGATAGACCCGGGCAATATCCGGGAGAAAGGCGATAATGAGGTTTAAGGCATAGCTGATAAGCACCAGCAGAGCTGACCAGCACCAGAGCATGATCCGCATTCTGAAATGCCTGAGAAGAGATCCCAGCAAGGCCAGCGCGGCTAAAAGTCCCAGAAAAAACTTCGTAAGCCCGGAGATCCCGGTAAACACCAGGAGGGGATCGTCATGGGCCTTGACGCTCATGATTTCCGAGGAGAAGCGCTGGGGCTGAATGTAAACGAGATCCGGCTCGGAACGCTTCACGAGGCAGTCGGGGGAGCAGTCCAGATCCAGAGAGGGATTATCGGAAAGCCGGAAGCTCCGGAAGCCCGCAAGCCGGAGATCCCGGATCTGAAAGCTGGTGGTCTCCGCAAAGCTTAAGCGGACGTTGGTAATCACCGTGGCCGGAAAGCTGAGCTCGATTTTCTGGAAATCCGGCTTTCCGGAAGCCCCGGCGGGGAAGGACATTTTCAGGGTACGAGTGTTTTCCTGAAAGTAGTTCCGGCTCAGGGGCGTGGCATAGCCAACGGTGATTTCATAATCTCCGGGCACCGCCGGAGCCACCGCGCAGGAAAACCGCGCCTCTGTCAGAAAATCCGGCATGGTCAGGGCGACGGCGGCGGTTATCAGAAAGGCCAGAAGCATGCCGTCCAAGGCAGCGCCCCGGAACAGGGACACCAGAAATTTCGCCAGTCTGGCAATACGCGACTTCATGGCAAGATCCTCCGGACTCGCTTCCGCCGGCCGCGGGGTACGGCCGGATGGAAACAGCAATTACCTCTTCCCGGATCCCCTGCCGGATTTCCTCTGGGGCTTATTCGCGCCGGGATTATTTCGATCCCCGTCCGCGGACTCGAACCATTCGCTGGACTTCTTGTAGCGCTGATCCTCCGGCACCTCCTCAATCTTGCTGATGAGGGTGTCCGTATCCCGGAGCAGCGACAGAATGTTCCCGAACACTTCATCCTGGTTCCGGATATTGCCGGTGATCTCGGAATGATTACCGGCAATCACGAAGGTGCCGGTATTATCGCCGTCCTTCAGCAGGATTTCGTTGCGGGGGGACAGCTCCTGATAGACGATGGTCTCGTTAACCTTTTCGATAAAGGGATTAACATGGAGCGAGCTTCCGGAGTAGGTGTCCAGAGTAAGGTACTGGATAATCTCCCCCAGAGAGGCGGAGGAAATGTCATTGGTGGACACGAAGGTCTTGACGTTTTTATCGATGATGATGAGGGGCACCCGGGCCACGGAGAGCCGGCCGTAGGTATCATACTCCTTCTTGCTCACCGGAATGGAGGCGCGGTGATTGCCGGTGATAATCAGAATGCCGTTCCGGAAATAGTTGATTCTGGTGAGATCCTGCACAAAATGAGCCACGGCCTCATCGGTAAACTGCATCACCTTGTCGAAATTGTATTCCTTCTGGCTGGGGTCAATGCGGTTTTCCACCGGAACGGCAAATGGGGCAATGCCGGATCCGGTGATAATCTGCACGAAGAAGTTCTTGCCGCCGGTGCGCATCCAGTATTCCACCTTACGGGCCATCTCCTCCAGGAACACCTTGTCATCCAGAGAGTCGGAACGGTAGCGGGGAGCGGTTTCCGGGAACCGGGAATCCATGTAGTCCACAAGATAATCAAAGCCGGCGTTGTCGTACTGCACCTTCAGCACCGAGCTGGGCTTAAAGGCATAGGCCATGATGGTGGCATAGCCGGCGTTCTTCATGATGTAGGGAAGAGCCCGGCCGTAAAGCCCCTTGGTTTCCAGTCCCACGCCGTTATGCAGGAAGGGATAGCCGGTAAGGAAGGAGTAATTGGCGGTCTCGTCGTCATAGCCCAGCGCATAGTAATTCTTGAACCAGATATTGTGGTTGGCGATAACGTCGATGTTCGGAGTAAGGTTCTCGCCGCCGTAAAGCCGGCTGCCGAAGCTGGAAAGGGAATTAACCACCAGCACGATGACGTTCTTATGAGAATTCATCCCCTGCTTGACGGTGTTAATCTCGCTGGAGGATGCGGTTATCCGGGAAAAGTCCAGATTCTCAATGCCGCGGTTCACCTCCACCAGATTGTAGAACTTGTCGTCATAAACGCTGCTGGTGCCGATATTGGCAAAATAAGCCCATACGGCCAGACATTCGATAAAGAGATAAGACCAGAGCCGGGCCGGAGTGAGGCTCATGTCCTTGTGGCGGGAATAAGCCAGAGACACGGTAATGACGATCATGGCCATGGTAACCAGCGTCAGAAGTCCCTGCACCGTCTGGAAGAACAGCACGGACTGAACAATGAAGTCCTGATAGGTGAACTTGCTGAAATTCAGGGAGGTGAAGATCAGGCGATCCGTTTCCTTGCCGGTGTTAATGGCATAATCCAGAAACATCAGGCTGAGTCCGACGGCGGTGGACGCCAGAATCAGATTTCTGATGCTCTTTCTGCGGAGCAGACAGGCTATGGAAATCAAAAGCACGGCCGCCACGTCAAAGGGAAGATCCTGCTTGACGATGTGGATGTAGCCCATGAACTCGTTATGGTAGATGGTGCCCACCTCGCTCTTGAACACGGCATAGCGCACCAGCATCAGCAGGATCAGCACCAGGGAAGTCAGCATGAAATGAGCATGTCTGACAAAGAAGCCCCGGGAAATGTAGAAAAACGAACCGAGACCGACAATCAGAGTGCCCAGCAAAAGCAGCCGGTTATGAAGAGCATAGGCATCCGCTATCTCTCCGAAAATATAAACCAGCACAAAGATCCAGCCGGCGGCGGTCAGCAGGGCTCTGATATTCTGCCCCACGGTATAGCGCCAGGGCACCTTCCTGCCGATTCTCATAATCAGACCGTAAATCAGCTGGAAGGTGATAAACAGAGTGAAGAAGAACAGGATCTGCCAGTAATTGTACGGTTCGACAATGGAATGCACCTCGAAAATCTGGCTGATGATCTGGGGCCGGTCTGAAAACGCCGGCTCCGCGGTGCTTCTCTGATAAAAAACAAAGCAGGCGCTCTCGCCCTGCTGGTCGCTGCTGGACATGGAAATGTTGCTTAGCACCGACTGCATGAAATTGTAGGTGAATTCCTGCTTGTAGCCGTGGATGGTCAGATTGCGGATGCAGATATTACCCGTGGCGGAATCATCAAAAAGCAGGGACAGCTGGGACACGGATCTGAGATTCGGCAGATCGAATTCATAGCTGTGGTATTCATCCCCCTGTTCGGCCGTGAAGGATACCGAATAATCCCTGATAAAGCGGTCATCGCTTTCATTTTTGTAGAAAATGCGAACATCGGCGGCAGTGCTGGACTGGAGCTCGAATGAAAGATGCACGGGAACGGTAAAACCGTAGCCCGTCAGATTAACTACAACTGTTATGGCCAGAGCCAGTACAACAAACAACAGAATCTCAAAAAAACGCATTTACAAAAATCTCACCCGGAGATCCTCAGATCAAAACGGAAACGGGAAATGCCCGCAAGCATCCCCTTATGCAGATAGTTTCATTATATATAGCAAAGCAATTGAAGCAGTCTAAGGAGAGTTCATAAACTTGAACTAAAACAATAAAATTGCCTGAATTGGTTCCGGCTTTCCCGCAGGGACTCCGGAACCACTTAAAAAAAAGAGAGCCCCTCTGAGATTGTTCTCAGAAGCGCCACCGGGGAAAAATTATAACAAAAACACAACATTTGAAAACATTCCGTTAAAGAAAATACTGAAAAGGAACCGTATTCCCCGGCAGAAATGAAGTCCGGAGATCCGCCGGCGGGAAGAAAAGGCCGGCAGAGGCTCGAAATAAAGCGCCTGAAAGAAGGCCGGGCCGGAATGACCGCCGATCTCCGCGGGGAAGCAGCCTGCCCCTTCCCCATTACCGCCTCAGGGAGCGCTTTAAGGAAAAGGGAACCCCCGCGGCTCCGGAAACTCCCAGGCTAATCCCCGCCGCTTCCGAAACTGCTGGAAAAGATATCAGCAAAATTCGCGCCTCTGATAAATAAATCAATAATAAAGCAATAAATAAAATGACGCCGTCAAAAAAAAATAAAAAATAAAAAAAAATAAAAAATAAAAAAAATAAAAAAATAAAAAATAAAAAAATAAAAAAATCCGGCAAAAAAAACCTGAAAAAGAGATAATGGCTCAGATCTCCGCATCATTTTATAATAAAGAATATTAAAGAAAAACATATCACAGATTTTATCAATAATGCCGCAAACATGCCGGCAAAAGCAGGAAACAAAAAATCAGAAGCAGATACAGATCTCGCAGTCAATTAAGTTCCCGGACAAACGCAATCTGTTAACCAGGATCATTAAACGGCATAAAGAGAGCCGTAAAAAATCATCAAATAAACGGAAAATAACAAATCTGCAAATTTTGCAGGCATCAGCAAAAAAATAAATAAATAAATAAATAATAAAAAATAAAACAAGAGAGTAAATAAAAATAAAAACAAAACTCAAGAATAAAGAAAATGAATAACGTCTGTCTGCTTTCATCCCGGACGGAATTATGACCGCCGAAAAGGATACGTCTGATCTTTTGAAGATCAAAGATATAAAGCAAAGAAAATAACAGAAGCAAATCAAGTGTAAACAGCAAACGCTTAACATCATCCCGATAAAGCAAAAATATCATGTACGACTGCTTAAAGCATCATGATTCTTAAAAGCTGCCGTAAAACTTAAAAAACATATTCCGCGCTGCCTTAAAAATCATAATCCAGAGAGCCGGCCCTGAACCGGAATCTCCAGTTCATTCTTATCCATGATTATCAATGCATATAAGCGCCTTTTCTCTAAAACAACCCCCCGCAAAAAAACTAATACGCGTTTTCCGCTTCCGGAGCTTAGCTGTTATCAGGGAGACGAAATTCCCGGCCAGAATCAGCATTTAAAAAATTTATCTTCTCGCTGTAATTACGCCCTGATTTATCATTAATCAGTATTAATCACTCATGACCCCATAATATTAATATTCATGATCACAAGAATCACCAAGCATCCGATAAAGCAAGGGTTTTATCAGCATATTAATAATATCTTTACGGAATTTAAGGGGGTTTTATGATTAATACTTTGCGGGATTACCTGATTAGAACAGATTAATATTATTAATTGCCGGCTTTACCCCAAGAAGTCCGGGGATTGCTCCCGGCAAGGAGCGGATCCCCGCTTTGCCCGCAATGAATTAACATTATGATATTCCATATTTCAGAATCCGGCTTTGCGATGACAATGGCCTCCCCTCTCCTGCTATTACTTGTCCCATTCCTGAGAATGGATGCTAAATTACTGCTGTCTTAATATCATATTTTATCAAATAATCTTAACCCCAGGAGCAGCATTAAATTATTCTCCCGGTTGTTTCGTTATTTTCTGCGCTATTTTCTGTTTTCTTTCATTATTGCCACTTTATTTCTGACTCTCCCGTTCTGCCCCGCAGATTATTCTATTCCTTCCCCCTTCCCTCCCTTTTCGCATTCCCGGAAATAATGCTCCCGCATCATTTATACTGCGCAAAATGGTCTTGCCCTGTTTAATCCCGGAGAAGCTCACAAACAATTACCAATTCCCGATCCTGACGTTACTAAAATTTAATGCCATGGCATCCTCAGGACTCAGGCCTTCGGTTACCGCTGTCGCAGATCCCTTATTATTACCCTCCCCTTATTCCGCAGAATACTGAAAATTCCGGAGCCTTCCTGAGCTTTGTCTTTGCCCCGTATATTTTAATAATTCCGCCTGCAATAAAAAAATCCCGCAAATAATAATCACGGGCCCAAGGTTTTTCAGATACTTTATGTCATCTGCCTCATTTATCACGAAAAATCCCGGGAGCCTCCAGGTTATTCCCGCTGTCCTTAAAGTTCCCGGGACATGATAAATGAGCCTGATATAAGCTATTTTCTCCCCTGCTGATGCCGTGCCGCAGAAAGAAATTTTATGGGGAAGACGCTTTTAGGAAGACCGGTGCGGAATAATCATGAGAAAGAGCGGCACAGAATAGCCATGAGGAAGATCTCCTGAGGATGGTCATGAGAAATACAGGAGAGCTTTATTTTCTGCTTTGCGGGGTTAATGCTGCGGTGGAAATCTCTCCCGCCCTTGCCGGCTCACTGCCCTCCGCCGCAAAAAAAAGCCCCGGAAGCCTGACCTCCGGAGCCCTTCTGAAATCGCCGCCTTCTAAAGCCCCATGTAGCACTCCCGATCCTTTTTGATACCCTTCCGGCGGAGGGCCGCTTCCGCCTTATGATCCCGGACATAGCGATAGTAGCCGCAGCTATCAAGAGATTTTCCGTCCGTGGGCATGGGATAGTGCCAGCAGCCGTAGCCATGGGCCCAGCAGCCCCCGACGCCGCCGCACTCCGATTTTTTGCTCCCTGGCTTGGCATGGTAAATCAGCCCCACTCCCATGGCCGCTCCGGAGTTCTCCCGGCCGGCGGAGGAATTGCAGAGACAGGACATCAGGTCATTATGCCCCAGAGCCCGGGACACGATCTCGATCTCCCGTTCCCGCATTTTTTTCGCCCGTTTGAAGTCGGTATGAAGCTTGCCGTCGGCATCAAAATTATCCCAGCCGCACTCGCACCCGATATAAGCCACCTCTGTCTTGTAACGCTTGGGACCGTCACTGCCATCCACAAAGAGACACATGAGTTCCTTAGCCTTCTTTTTCATGGTTTTCTGGGAGCAGCGGTTATTATTGGTGCCGGATCCCCATTGGATTAGCTCATCCTCTAGCCGAACTCGGGTTTCCGCATACTCCTTGAAGGCTGCCACCTCAGCCTCGCAGCCGTCCCAGTTAGAAAAGAACCGCCCTATCCCTTCCTTGGTTACTTCCATGGCGCCTCGCCGGGATCCGTCACTGTTATAGTAGCGCTTCTGATAGACATTGCCGGAATGCCAGGTGCGGAAATTGCTTTCGCAGCGTGGATACTCCGGAGTGTCCAGATTCTGAAAGTCCCGGGCCCAGTCCCGGAGCTCGGACTTGAAGTCGGAGTTCCGCTCTTCCGTCTTCTCCCACGCCCGGAACTGCAGCCTGAGATATTTGAAGGCCTCCTCGTCGGAAATATCCTCCGGCTTCAGCTCCACGGCCGGATTATCCATGTCCCCGCCCTTTCTGACATAACTGACAAAGGCATTGGCCGTCCTGCGATTAGGGCCGTTCAGGGCCATCTGCGTCATTTCATTGCGCAGGGTCTTGCTCATGGTTTTCTTGGCCTGAGCCAAGGCTCGCCGGGTATGTTCGCCGCATTCTTCCACGTGTCATCGCGGTCTTCGTCTCCTAAGACCTTCCAGTACCCGTATACCCGCCGTATCGATGTGTCATTAATAAAATCCCGGGAAGCCAGGGACGCCTGATAGCCCAGTTTGACCGTGGCCACAGCCATGGCAAAATTCGGATCCAGAGAGAGTAATGTCAGGGCAGCATTGCCGTAGATATCCAAATCCGTGGATCCCTCCCAGGCCCGGCCAAATTCTGTGCCCAGATCCTCCGCCGTGCTGAAGCTCTTTTCCATAACCTTGTATTCCGTCATAGTCCTCTTATAGGTATCACGCAGTGTCTTGACCTCATCAAGAAACGCCAAGGTTTTGCCCTCATTTTTCTGAGCCCTTTCGTAGAGCTTCAGGAAATCAGCGTCGGGAAGCTCAATATGCTCTCTGACCTTCATCATGTCACTGGCAAAGAGCCGGGCCATGGAGCCCTCCGGACAGTTCCGCAGACTATTTTCAATCTTCTCATACTGCTCCTTGGGCAGCGTAGTCAGGCGCGCCTTGAGAGATTCCGGATCCTTCAGGATCATGTTTTCCAGACAGCTGCCGTCATTGCAGATCTTAAGCGCCGAATTAAGCACCAGCTTCATGGCATTTTTGGCCAGGCCCTCCATGTCCTTCTCGCTAATAGAGTCCATAACGGCCAGGGTATGCTCGCAAGTCTCCTGCGCCATGGTAATGGCATCTCTGACCTTGCCGAGATCTGTGGCAAACTGATAATTCTGAAAAATAGCCGTCCCGAACTCCATAATGGCGGCATCCAGGTTGCCCTCTCGCCCCAGGGTGATATCCAAGCGGGACATTTTGTTTATTTGCTCATCAAGATCCTTGCTGCAATCCGCGAGGGTCGTTTTGGTCTTCATGAAACGATAATCCCCTGAGGCGTCTGAGATCCCGGTAGAGATCCCGTCCGAGATCCCGCCATAGTCACCAGGAACAAAGCTCAGGGAATAGCCATCAGCGGGCGTAGGATAGAAATCAGCACCAAAAAGAGCATCATAAAGCCGCCGGAGATCCTCCGCTCCGGAGGAGGCTGCCATAAGCCCCGGCACGGCGCAGGACTTCAGGCCGTTTCCGTAATCAACCTCCCAGACACCGGCGGTATTTGCCCCGGCTTTCTGGCTCCCGGGCATATAAAACTCCCGGTTAATGCGATCCTTCATTTTGTTCAGGGAATCCTCTTCGGAAAGACCTGACACCGGCTCATTAAGCTCCTTGAGCAGGCTGGCCTCATTAGCGGCGATTTCCTCCGGGGTAAGCACCCGCACCGGGCTTTTGGCCAGCACCCGGCCGTAAGGATCGGCGCTGCTGTAAAGCCGGGCCTCATAATTGCCGGGAGTCATGTCTGCGGTCTTGTAATATACTGAAAACTTGATCCGGTGCCCCACGTTTTGTCTTTTGTCGCCGTACTTCTTAAGAATACTGGTAACCTCTTCGGGTGTGCCCCGGGGCACCAGAATCACAAAGGAGGATTCCTCGGCCTCCACCACGCTGGTTCCGGTAATCACCAGTCCCGTATCCGGTTCAATGCTGTCATGCTCCGGCGTGATAACGGCCTTTTCCGCGGAATACAGGGAGGGCTCCACCCGGAAGGCGATTTCAGAGGTAACCTTTTTGCCCCCGGCCTCGCTCTCGGCCGAGGCAATATATTCTCCGGGACTGAAGATCGGGTTTACCGCATAGCTCTGCGTCCCCGGATTAAAGGTCACCCGCTGCCCCCAGTGCTGATCCTTGCGACCCTTCTTTTTGATTCGGAGCTCTCCCCGGGGCGCATCAGTCCGGCCCGGCCAGTCCGCCAGGAAATTAAACCCGGAACCGGCATAGATCCTTTCCGGAACCAGAATCCGGGGCCGATCCGCTGCCGGCGCCTCTCCGGGAGCTTTTACCCGGATTTTAATATAGGAGACTCCGGGGATGGCGGAGCCGTAGTGTTCATGATAGGAACAATCCCGGCAATCCCGGTAGTATACGAGAAGATAGTCCCCCTCCTCCTTAGGAGCTTTGATCCAGGAGCCGGTATGAGGAGCGGAGAGATCATCCACAGGTTTGGTGCGATCCAGGCTTTTCACATCCCGGAACCGCGTCTTCAGGGCCTCCGGGGTGTCCGGCACCAGATAAATGCGGCCGCCGGAAGCTGCCCGGACGCCGTTTATGGTGACAAAAAACTCCTCTCCGGGCACAAAGGTGTCCCGATCCAGACGGAAGGTAACGCTGTCCGCTCCTGTTACCTGATAGCCGAGCCGTCCCAGGGGAAAGATCCTGCCCTCATCGGTACTGAAAACCCGGATCTCGTAGGATCCGGGGAGAACCGGAGCCCGCACCTGATAAAAATCGTAATCGGCCTTCATGTAGTAGGGTTCATTGGTCATGCTGGCCTTCAGGGATGCCTCGTACTCAAAGGGCGTTCCCGCAGCCGTGATGATCACGGCGATTTTGCGGGAGACCTCGGTGTACTGGGGCTTTCGGATGAAAACCGTAAACCTTTCCCCCGGAGAACGGACGGCGGGAGCCCAGGAGCCGGCGTTAAGCTCAAACCCCGGCACCAGAATTTCGGTTACGGGATCCGTATTGTCAATGGCCGGAACGGAAACGCTGCCGGGAAAGGCCCTGGTTCCGCTCCCGAAAAACCCTTCCGGCCCCGAGGCTGCCTGAACCGGACTCCCTTCCGGGGGCTCTCC
>JAEEGL012579915.1_pt1 | contig 24080 bp, 26 predicted proteins | sample 9134231 | NCBI WGS metagenome assembly JAEEGL01 (sample SAMN16246548, study PRJNA631951) | gut metagenome | biome: gut microbiome; feature: rumen; material: fiber-attached | host: Bos | place: Iran: Karaj | collected 2018-10
CGCGCTTGCGGGGAAGGCCGACGCCGACGACGTGACGGCGGCCCTGGCGCTCAAGGCTAACGCCGCGGCCGTCGAGGCGGCGCTGGCGCTCAAGGCGGACGCGTCGACCGTAGCCTCGCAGATCTCCGCCCTCGCGACGAAGGCCGAGCTCGAGTCGGCGATCGCGGGGGTCCCGAGCCTCTCCGCCATGGCGGCGGCCCTGGCCCTCAAGGCGGACGCCTCCGCGCTGGCGTCGCTGGCCGCGGCCGTGGAGGGGAAGGCCGACGCGACCGCGGTCTACACGAAGACGGAGGTGGACGACCTCCTCGCCGCCCTCCCCGGTTCCTCTTCGACGCCCGGCGGACAGCCCGCCATCTTCTTCACCGACGACTCCGACGTCATCCCGGTGCAGTCCGGCGGCGACACGCTCGTGAACGTCGTCGGCGCGGTGTTCGAGGGCGCGGCCCTCTCGAGGCTCGCCCTCGTGGGCGTCGACTCCCGGTGGTCCGGGTCGGCCGAGCTGAACGCGGACAACGGGTTCGAGGCGACGTTCGCGGGGGGCGGCACGGCGTCCTACGACGCGGACGAGGGCGTGCTGACGCTCGCGTACGGCGGGGTCTCCATCACGGCCGCCGTGACGATCCCGTCCGGCGGCGTGGGCATCCCGGCGAGCCCGCTCGCGGACGCGAACCCGACGTCCGGGAACATGGGGAGGCTCGTCTCGTCCGGCGGCGTCGCGGCGGCCCTCGAGGGCAAGGTCTCGGCGGCGCTGCACGCGGAGGACCTCTACGCCACCCGTCTCATCGCGGCGCAGAACGCGACGTCCGCCGCGCGGGCCGCGAACGCCGCCGCGCACAACCTCCGGCTGATACTCGACATCGAGGCGCGGCTCGACGGGGCCGGGGAAGAGGAGGAGCCCTGATGGCCGCCACGACGATACCGCAGGAGAACACGGCGGCGATCGCCGCCAACACGGAGGCGATAGCCGACCTCGTCGCCGCCGTCGCCGCCGAGATCGAGAACCGGCGGGCGGCGGACGCCGCGGCGGTCGCGGAGGCGAAGGCGTACGCGGACGAGGTGGCGAGGACGCCGTACGTCCTGCCGAAGGCGGCGGCGGAGGTCCTGGGCGGCGTGAAGCCCGACGGGACCTCCACGACCGTGGACGCCGACGGGGTCATCCACGCCCACACGTCCCTCCCGACCGCGAGCCAGACCACGCCCGGCGCGGTGATGGTGGACGGGACCACGATAGTCATACGCGACGGGGTCATCTCGTGCTACGCGGCGGGGTCGTCGACGCCCCTCGCCGGGAGGACCGTGAACATAGCGACGCAGGACGGCCTGTTCGACGCCGTCAAGCTGATGCTGGAGACGTTAGGAGCGACAGTCAATGAATAAGGCGATCATGATCATGCTGGCGGCTCTCGCCGCCTTCGCGGGATTCTCCGAGGACGTGAGGACGGACTCGGCGGGGAACGTGTACGCGAGGTTCGGCTCCCTGGGCCGGAACTCGTTCGTGGCGACGAACGTCGTCGAGGGGCTCCCCCTCTCCGGCGGCGACATGACGGGGCCCCTCAACATGGGCTTCAACCCGATCACGTTCAACGGCTCGACGAACGCGTCCGAGTGGGCGCTCTGGGACATGCTGCGCGCGTGGCCCACGGGCGCGGACGGGCCGGTGCTCCTCCCGTTCGTCGTCACGAACGCGATCGCGCGGGAGGTCGACGGCATACTGGACGGGAGGAAGCCGTTCACGGCGTTCAACGTGAACCTGCCGCTCGGGCCGGGGATGGCCGACCCCCTGCAGAACTTCTGGGTGAACGGGACGAACCTGCACGACTGGGTGCAGATCCTCGCCCCCGTCCCGGACCTGTCCGCCGGGCTGGGCGCGTTCTCGGCCACGGGCTCCGTGCTGCGCGCGTCGCGCTGGGGGACGGAGGACCGCTGGACGGACGCGACCGGGACCGTCTGGCGCGCCACCTTCGACCCGTGGAACGACCGCTGGACGATCGAGCCGGCGGAGGAGGCGCGGAACATGTACATCCGCTGGGACGGGGACACCTGGGTCTTCGGGTACGAGGGGGTGGAGATCGACACCGGGCACGGGGCCGACGAGTACTCGATGACCATCAACATGGGCGCCGTGTACACGGCGGTGCGGCACCCCGGGGGCGCCCCGGAGGCCGTCGACCGGGTCGCCTTCGCGACCGACCTCGCGTCAGCCCAGCCCGGCAACTACGAGACCGTCTCCAACAACGCGATGCACGCCGTCCAGCAGATCGGGGACGAGATCGACGTTGGGACCTTCGGCGTCATCTCGTGGGGACCCAATAGTCACGATTACAAGCTGGCCGTCGGGGACAACTCGCTGGCAACCGGGTGGCTGTTCAGGTGGCAGTGGGGAACGATCTGCCTCCCGTACATGGAGGGGGACAACGTCGTCGCGCTCCTGGGCGACATCCCGTCGTGGGCGAGGGCCTCGTCGAAGCCGTCCTACACGGCCGAGGAGGTCGGCGCGATCGCGAAGACCGGCGGCGTCTATTCCGTGACCCGCGGTCTGCATATCTCCCCGAGGTTGTCCGTCGGCACCTTCACGGCGTCCGTCCCGCCGATCGACATGTCGGGAGGCGGAACGGGGAACGCCTTCGTCTTCGGCGACAACATTCAGACGAGGGCCCCCGACACGGTGACGCTCGGCGTTGGCACGCTCAACACGAACAACTACTCGTTCGTCTGGAGCGGCGACGCGAACCGCTACTACATGCCGACCGTTCCGAGCATGTCGAACCCCTATTCGACGAAGTACAACGGCGGCTTCCACGTGAACCCGTCGGTGAGGAGCGGCATGTCGGGCCCGCTCGAGAACTTCTGGATCGGGGAGAAGAACCTCGACACGTGGATCGGGGAGAAGTCGGTGACGCCGCAGACGGTGACGAACGTCGTGAGGCGGATCGTCTCCGTCACCTCGGACTACGTGTGGGACGCGCAGGCCGAGTGCCTGTACCGCAGGAGCATGGAGAACCAGTTCCTGTACTGGACGCCCGTCACCAACGTAAACGCGCTTCTCCCCGAGAACGCGCACATACTCGAATACCTGGAGGAGCACAAGAATGACTAACCTCGTGTTGGCAGCCGCGCTCGCGCTGTCGCCCGCCGACTTCGCGCAGCTCACGAACCGCGTGGACGTCCTCTGGACGGCCCACACCAACAGGCAGGCGCACGTAGAGGCCGCCCGCGAACGGCACCGCCGGCTGGCGGAAGAGCGGAACGGCCCGCCGAAGAAGCCGTTCCGCGCGAAGGGAGGCAGGCGATGAGGAAGTTCCTCCTGCTGCTCCTTCCGCTCGCCCTCTTCGCGGACGACCCTCCGCGGATGCGCGAGCTCATGGTCGACGACGCCGGGAACCTGAACTCGACGAACGCCGTCGCGACGCAGGCCGACCTCGCGCGCGTCGCCGCGTCGAACCAGGTCGCCGTGGCCGAGCAGGCCGCCGCGAGGGAGGGCTTCGACCAGGCGGTCTCCCTCCTCTCCGCCGTCGCGACGAACGTCGCCGCCGGGACGCCGGTCGTCTTCTACTCCGTGGAGCTCTCGAGCTTCGACGCCGCGGTCACGTTCGACGAGTCCACGGCGAAGGTGATGATCATCGGCTACGAGGACCTGAAAGAGTCGAGCACGATGTCGGGGGTCTCCGTGAAGAAGTGGCGCCTGCGCTTCGCCTTCACCGACAACCTCCAGAGCGTGAAGCCCCTCGTCGGGTACGCGCAGGTGCTGGACGGGACGGCGCGGGCCGACTGGGAGTACATCGCGGACGACCTCGTGGGCGACCCCGTCCTCGACACCGGGACGTACACCGACGGCGACGGGAACTCGTACAACTACCTGTACCACATCGACTTCTGGATGCCCGCCGAGAACACCGGGTTCGCCTACGTCCGCGTGCCGAACGACGCCGCGGTGGCGGATGGCGCGACCCTCGACCTCCCGAACGGGGTGGCCGGCGGGGCCACCACGACGGTGACGTGGGGCGGGAAGACCCTGACGTTCCGGGGCGGGCTTCTTACGGGGGTGAGCGAATGATCTTTGACGGAATCATGCTGAAGGTCCTCGCGGGCGCGGCCCTGCTGCTCTTCGCGGCGTGGGCGTGCGCCGCCGTCGGCCCCGCGCTCGGGCGCATGCTGCGCGAGACCTTCGGCAAGTGGATGAGCCTCGACCCGCTCGGCAAGGCCGTGACGCTCGTCTGCGTCTGCTTCACCGCCATGTACGGCGGGTCCAAGTCGATCATGTCGAAGACCTCGCACGACCCGGAGATCGGGCTCGCGGCGGCGGAGTACGTGAAGGGGACGAACGGCGTCCCGGCGTCCCTCGTCTCCTCGCTCGGGGCGGGGACGAACATGGTCGCGTACGCCTTCTCCGTCACGAACTCCGTCCTCACGGGGGGCGAGCTCGCGGAGAAGGTGTGGTTCCGGGAGGACAACCGGAACGCGTGGACGAACTTCACCGCCGCGGGGATCTCGATGCAGACCATGTCGGAGGTCCACAGCCCCACGACGACCGTGTGGTTCGCCTTCGCGACGAACGACTGGCAGCACCAGCAGATCTATGTCGGCGACGACCTTCCTCCCGTGTACATCGAGACCGAGGGCGGGGTGACGCTCGACTCCCTCGTGATGACGTCGAAGAAGGCCACCATAACCTACACCGTGGACGCCTCGGCGCTCACGGCGCCCGGGCAGGTCCTCTTCGAGCGCATGTGGACCGGGGGCGAGTGGCAGACCGTGCGGACGGCGGAGGCCGTCGCCGGGCAGCACGTGGAGGAGTTCCCCGGGTTCTTCGTCATGAAGCGCTCCTTGTGGCGCATAAGGCTTCTCGTGGAGGTGCAGGAATGAAGTGGCTGATCCCGTTCGTGCTGCCGTTCGCGGCGTTCGCCCAGCTGGGCGCGGACAGGTCCGTCGTGGCCGAGTCCGTCTCCAACGTCCACACGAACTACTCGTGGGCGAAGAACGTCGTCATGGAGACGGAGGACGGGGCCCTGCGCGACAAGAAGCACGTGCTCGCCACCGCCGCGAACGCCGCCGCGCAGCAGACGACCGCCGACCAGGTGGGCCGCGTCGCGCAGGCGTGGAAGCAGGGCTTCTCGAACGGTGTCGAGTCCCTCTCGGCGTCGCTCTCGAACGTCCCGAGGACGGGCCGGTTCATCGGCCTCAAGTTCCCCCTCCTCCCCCAGACGTCCAGGACGTTCGACATACACGTCGTCTCCAACCGGTACAACTCGGCGACGCACGACGACGAGCTCTGGATATACTTCGGGCAGAGCTTCACGAACGCGCCGGCCATCACCGTCCCGTACGTGTACGAGTCGGGCCTCACGACGAACCGCGTCGCGGGGTCGTGGAAGAAGGCCGGGACGGCGGCCCACTTCACGAACACCGTGGACCTGACGGTGGCGCGGGCGTCCGGCCCGGACATCGTCTACCCGAAGTGCCACAAGCTGTTCGTCCCGAGGCCGGCGGCGCTGCGGGGCGTCCCGTGCAACCTGAACCCGAACGGGGTCTGGGGCGGGCCGACCGGCGTCGCCTTCGGGAGCTATCTCTTGACCGTCACCGTCTCCGGGACGACGTACCCGACGTACACCGGGCCCGTCACGAACCGGGAGGCGGGGGTGGTCGCCCTGTTCGACAACGGCGCGTTCCTCGGGACCGTGCCCATAGAAAGCCAGGAGGAAGACTGATGAAGAAGATCGTGTTCGCCGCGCTGTGCGCGCTGTCGATGTTCGCGGGGGCGGGGACGAACGACCTCGCGTCCGTGATGGGGAAGGCCACGGTGTCGAGGCTGGAGGCGCTCGCCTCGCAGCGGAGGCTCCAGTCGAGGGTCGTCACGAACGGGACGATGGTCTGCACGTACGTCCAGGCCGGGCGGACGTGGACCGTCACGAACCGGCTCTTCTCGGCGACCGGCTACGTGAAGCCGCCGAGGTACTCGAAGCTGAAGCTCTACGTCGCCCTGTCGCGGATCGGCAAGTGGCAGGCCCTCAAGGAGTGGCTGACGACCCAGGAGGTCAACGGCCTCAACGCGTGGGAGGCGTTCTCCCTCGCGCAGGACCTGACCGCGGACAACGAGCTGTTCAACCTCTGGCTCGGCCGGGCCAAGGAGGCCCTGCAGGTCGACGACGAGACCGCCGCGCAGGTGCTGAAGGCGGCGGAGGACTGACATTCGCGCGACGCGCCCGAGGAGAGCCGGGATGCGCCGCATTATCTGGAGGAGACGGGCACATGGCCACGACGATACTCGAGGAGAACACCGCGGCGATCGCGGAGAACACGGCGGCGATCGCCGACGTGACGCACGCGCTGCAGGTCGAGGTGTCGCGCGCCAGGGCGGCGGAGGCCGCCGCGAACGCGTACACCGACGAGGCGGCCGCGACGCTGGACGCCGCCATCGACGCGCTCGACGCGGCGCTCCGCGCGTACGTGGACTCGCGCTCCGCGGCGGGCATGCACTACAAGGGGTCGGTGGCGACGTTCGCCGCCCTGCCCGCGACGGGGAACGCCGCCGGCGACATGTACAACGTCGCGGCGAACGGGCGGAACTACGTGTGGGACGGCTCGGCGTGGGACGACTGCGGCGGGATCGTGGACACGTCGCAGCTCGTGACGTGGAACGAGTTCCGCGCCCACAGGAACGACGCCGTCAGGCACATCACGGCGGCGGAGCGCGCGCTCTGGAACTCCGGCCTCACGTTCGGCGTCGGCACCGTGACCGCGCTCGCGTACGGGTCGAACCCGACAGTGAGGAACGTCGGCACGGCCCGCGACATCGTCCTCAACTTCGGCATACCGAGGGGGAAGCCCTTCACGTACGACGACTTCACCGAGGCCCAGCTTGCGCGCCTTGTCGGCCCCGCCGGCCCCGCGCCCGTCATCTCGATAGGCTCCGTGGAGGCGGGCGAGAACGAGACGGACGCCGCGGTGGAGGTGCAGTCCCAGACGGGCAAGTACGTGACGCTCGGCTTCAGGCTCCCGTGCGGCCCGAGGGGCGCCGCCTTCACCTACGCCGACTTCACGCCCGCGCAGCTCGAGGCCCTCCGGGGCCCGCAGGGCGAGGCCGTGAAGACGGTCGTGGTGGGGGGCGTCACGTCCGTGTCGCCATCCAGCGGGGCCCGCGTGACCGTCGAGGAGGAGACGGCCTCGATGGTCAAGCTCGGCTTCCAGATCCCGCGCGGCTACTCCCCGTACATCTACGCGTCGGCGCAGACCCTCGCGCCGGGGCAGGCCGCGACGGCGAACGTGACGACAGTGAACACGGGAGACAACAGCTCATGTACCATCGTCTTCGGAATCCCGCAGGGGGACCCCGGCTACATCGGCCTCGTCGCGCCTGCCATGGATTCGTCGACGTACCAGCTCGTCGACGACGCGTCGAACCTCGTCAACGTGACGGGGTCGACGACCTCCGTCGACGTGCGCGTGCCGTACGAGTACCGTAGTCCGAACCGGACGGCGGGCGCGCACGAGTTCACGGTCGTCCTCGCGTTCGCGTCGACGTGGACGGGCGCCACGTTCGCGCTCAACATCAAGAAGCGCTACTCGTCCGACACGTGCGTCCTCCATCTCTTCTCCGCAAACGCCCTCGACTTCACGGGAGCGCAGGCGGGCGACATCGCGGTCGTCCACTTCGCGGAGATGTTCGAGGGGCACTACATGGTGTCCACGAAGTTCCTCGCCGCGACCGTGGAGGTGACGCAGACGTGAGCTTCATGCAGGTCAGGATGGCGATGTCCGACGTCCGGGAGTACGACTTCACGGGCGCGACCGTCCTCACGGCGAACCCGCAGGCCGGGGCGATGTCGTTCACGGCGTTCTCCGCGACCGCGAAGGAGGGGGAGGACTCCGTCGCGGTGGACTGGGGCGACGGGACGACGGAGGAGCTGACGCCCGCCGAGACGACGAGGGCGGTGGCGCTCTCGCACACGTACAGGCAGGCGGGCGCGGTGCGCATCCGCATCCAGAACGCCCTCGACTCGTTCCACCCGTCCGGCGCCGGGAGCCTCTCCTGGAGCGCGTTCTACTGCTCGACGAACAATCTGCACGCCGGCGCGCGCCCGCTCACCGGGGTCGTGTCGCTCGGCTCCAACATAACGAACCGGACGCTCTCGCCCGCGCTCTTCGCCAACACCTCGATCACGGGGTGGCCGACCCTCTACGGCGTCCCGAGGCTGGTCGCCGCGAACTCGAACTCGTACGTCGTCCCCGCCGCGTGCTTCAAGGGATGCACGGCCCTGGCGTCGGTCGCGGGCGCGCCGTCGAGCCTGCGCGGCATCGACTCGGAGGCGTTCTCCGGCTGCACGGCGCTCGCGAGCCTGTCCGGCCTCTCCGGCTGCACGAACCTCTGCTACATCGGCTCCGGCGCGTTCGCCGGCTGCACGTCCCTGACGACGCTCGACGGGCTCCCGGCGTTCAACGGCGACCCGTGGACGGGCTTGCTCCGGGGGCCTGGGTCGTATGGGCCGTCCATCGCCTACCCCGTGGTGCTCGCCGAGGAACTCGGCTCGTGGCAGCGCGTGAACCAGGTCTGCATGCGTCTCGGCGCGAACGCGTTCAACGGATGCTCGGCGCTCGCGAGCCTGGGGAGCTTCAGCCTCCCGTCGAGCACGCGGCTCACGCCCGGCGCGTTCGCGAACTGTCCGCTGCTCACGAGCACGGCGGGAATCCCGGACCATCTGTGGTACTCGGCGGTGCGGAACGACCTCGCTGCCGATCCGTACAAGGCGCGGACGTCCTACGCCTACTACGTCCCGGAGCGGTACTATCTTCCGTCCGGCACGTACGTCTACCACGCGTACGCCCTCAACGCCGGGTCGGCCTTCGCCGGCTCCGGCATCACGAGCGTCGGCGGCGCGGACGACAACGGGACGATCCTGCGGGACGAGTTCAGCAACTGCCTCGGCCTCGCGGACATCACCATCTCCGACGCGAAGGCGATCGGCGCCGGGGCCTTCTCCGGGTGCTCGAACCTGATGACCGTGCGGTTCCCGGGCGTCGCGATGGACACCGTGCGGAACAGCATCTTCGGCGTGTACGGGTACGGGTACGCGGGGTACGGAGGCTCGACCTGGCCGTTCGGGCTCCCGTCCGGCTGCCAGGTCGTCTGCTCCGACGGCACGTTGACCGTGTAGGCGGTTTTTGGTATAATAGTCGGCGACCGGAAGGAGACTTATATGACACTCACAGGCGCACTACAGTCATGCAGGAACGGCGACGCGGTCAAGCGCGAGTCGTGGCGCGGGTACATCCAGAAGGTGTTCCCCGGCGCAGAGGAGGAGACGCGCCTCCCGAACGACGCGCCGTTCGACGTCGTGGTCGTCGCGGCCGACGGCACGAAGGCGACGTACTCGTTCGGCACGGAGACGGCGGAGGAGCCGACGCAGCTCTCGCACGAGCTGCTCGACGCGTTCCTCCGGGACGACTGGATTCGCGGCTCCGCCGACGCGTTCGAGAAGGCTCGCGCGGGCGGCGGCAGCTTCTGACGGAGGCCCGACGATGGCCGACATCCTCGCCGACAACCAGACGGAGGCCGTCCTCACCCTGCTCGACAGGGGCGAGGCCGACGAGGCCACGCGCAACCGGGTGTCGGCGGCGCTCCTGCGGGCCCAGACCCGCATGATGAACCAGCTCGACGACATCCGCACGAACCTGTGGTCGCGGAGCGACCTCGAGTTGCTCGTGGACGAGCGGCACCGCAGGCACTGCGAGAGCTGCCCCGCGAAGAAGTACGCCGAGGGCCAGGGCAGGCCGGCGGAGACGCCGAAGCAGCACTGGCTGATCGCGCTCATCTCGTCCGAGTCCTTCCGTCTGTTCATTCTCGCCGCGATCCTCGTCTGGGCCGTCATCTACCTGTCGTCCGGGAGGGACGGCGTGGACGCGGTCAAGTCCGGGATGCAGCATCTCTCGACAGGAGGATTGAAATGAAGATACTCTTCGCAGCTCTCGCGCTGGCGATGCTCGCCGGTTGCAGTTCCGCGCCGGACCCGGTTCCGTCCGCGGAATACCCGACGCACGAAAGGTGGTGGAAATGAACAAGTACGAGAAGATGTTCGTGCGGGGCGCGCTGAAGCTCCCCGCCAAGGTCCCGGCGAAGGTGCGCTTCCGCGCCGCCGCGTCGTTCAAGGGCCCGAAGGAGCTCCTGCTCGACGGCTACATGACGCCGGTCGAGAACCAGGGTTCGATGCCGTGGTGCGCCGCGTACTCCGCGTCGACGTTCGCCGAGGCGGTGCTGTGGCGGAAGAACGGCTACCACCGGGACATCGACCCCGGCAAGCTCTACCGGTACGCGAAGACGATCGACGGCGACCCGAACGGCGACGGCACGTACCTCGAGTGCGCGCTCGAGGCGCTCCGCCACTACGGGCACTTCCCCGAGAAGTGCGAGGTCAAGATCGTGCAGGGCCCGCTGTTCGGCTCGATGTCCGGGCTGAACGACGTGAAGTACGCCATCCACAAGTACGGATGCTGCATCGCCGGGTTCAACATCAGCGAGTCGTGGTTCTCGCCGCGGCACGGAGTGGTGAACGGGCAGGGCTCGCCGCAGGGCGGGCACGCCGTGACGCTCTGCGGGTACGACGAGGGTGGCGTCCTCGTCCAGAACAGCTGGGGCGCGGACTACGGCCACGAGGGCCGCATCTATCTTCCGAACTCCGCGTTCGAGGCCGAGTTCATGTACGCGGCGGTGCTGACGCACTGCCTCGACGACTAAGCAAGGAGAGACAAATGAGCACCAACGACATCATCAAGAAGATCTACGCGGCCCTCGTCAAGAAGGCGGCGAAGAAGAGCTTCGAGGACAAGAACACGAAAGTGGCCCTCGAAGTCGGGGGCGACGTCGCGGCCATCGGCCAGACGTGGATCGCCTCGTTCAAGGACGGGAACATCGACGCGACGGAGGAGAAGAACCTCAACGACACGTTCGGCGCGACCGTCGACAAGTGGGTCCCGAAGCAGGACGGAATCGGCGTGAGCCTCCTCTGGAACGGCTTCTCGCTCTTCGGCCTCGGCTGGAAGGGCCTCAAGCACTACTGCGAGAAGTGGTTCGGCCTGGAGTTCGACGACTGATGAAGCGGATCCTCGCCATCGCGCTCCTCGCCTGCGCGGGGTGCTGCAACCTCATGATGCGCCCGGACGCCGAGGAGAACCTCGGCCCGTACTGGTGTACATGCGAGGTGGCGGAGACCCTCGCGATCCCGTTCTCCGAGCCGAAGGGCCCGGAGGGCGGCATCGCGAAGGCGTACTGCACGCTGCTCTTCCCGGTCATACTGGTGGATTTCCCGTTCGACGCCGCGGCCGACACGGTCATGCTGCCGTGGGACCTCTGTCGGCACACGTGGGGGCTGTGGTGAAGGGGAAGACCATAACCATCGACCGCCTCGACGCAGAGCTTCTCCTGGAGCTCTGCGCCATGACGTTCAAGGACAGGCCCTCGCTCGACCTGTGGCAGACGAAGCACGTCACGTCCGTGCTCGCCGCGAAGCTTGTCAAGGCCCTCGGCTACGGTGAGCGCGAGGCGAGGGCCCTCGAATCGCTCATGAGATACACGAAGGAACCCGGCTTATGCGCAAGATGCTCTGTGTTCTCGGCGCGTGCGCGCTCCTCGCGCTCGGCTGCCGCTCCATATCCGTCCACAAGCACGACCCAGTCGTGTACACGCCCCCGGGGCAGACAAACGTCGTCTGCATCGTCGAAGGCGGCTGGGACGCGAGCTACTACTCCTACGGCGTCTGGACGTCGTTCGGGTCGCTCGGCGTCACCATCGGGACGAACGTCGTCTCGCTGACGCTCAACGACCTCAACTCCGACGTGTCGACGAACCACGTCTCCATCATCGTCGCGGGCGGGGAGGCCGCCGGCGAGATAGCCGAGCATGTCATAGAGGCGCTGAAGCATTGACGTACAAGACGCGATACGGCTGCGACTGGCCGGCGGAGATGTCCGACCCGCTGATCGGCATGACGATCGGCAAGAAGTGGACGCAGTTCCGCGCGCAGGGCATCGAGTTCAAGGACCCCTGGGTCCCCCTTCTCGACGCCGCGAAGGCGCTCATACCGGACCAGTACTTCAAGGTCCCGCCGTGGACGGAGGAGCACTTCCACGACTGGGTGATGGCCGCCGACGCGCCCGGGCACGGAGCCGTGACGTGGGGCTGCGGAAGCTGCGGAAAGTCCAACGACTACGGCCTCCTCATGCTCCTCGACTGGATAACCGACCCGTTCGACACGGTGATACGGCTCGGCTCCACCGACAAGCAGTCGCTCAAGTCGCGGTCGTGGAACGCCGTGGTCACGTACTTCGCCGCGCTCCGCCACAACAAGCTCGGGCTCTCGATACCGGGCAAGTTCTCCAAGTCGGGCTACGCCATCCTGAACGAGGGGGACGACGACTCCCCCGAGTCGGTGGGCGAGAAGGCCGGGATCGTGGGCGTCGCCGTGAACGACAGCGAGGACTCCGGCAAGCTCCAGGGCGCGCACCTTCCGTACGTCCGCCTTGTCATAGACGAACTCGCCACCATCACGCACCACGACAACATCCGCAAGGCGATGCAGAACCTCCGCATCGGCGCCATCGACTTCAGGTTCTACGCGCTCGCGAACCCAGGCTCGTGGGAGGACGAGTCGTGCCAGTACTGCATACCGAAGGGCGGCATCCCGTCCGTGGACGTCGACACCGGGTACTGGGTGTCGACGCGCGGCTACATCGTCCGCCACCACGACGGGCTCAAGTGCGTCACCGTCACGAACCCGGAGAAGGCCAGGGAGTACCCGTTCCTCATCACGCAGTCCGTCATCGACCAGAACCTCGCCGACTGCGACGGGAACTCCGACGCGGCCCTGTACTGGCAGATGGTCCGCGGGTTCCCCGTCCCGACCGCGGTGGGAGTCCCGACCGTGCTCGACGCGAAGGTGGCCGAGCAGCAGAGGGCGGCGGAGCGCGTCGCGTTCAACCCCGCCGACGTCGTGGCCACGGCGGCGGGCATCGACCCCGCGTGGTCGGAGGGAGGCGACGGCGCGGTGCGCGCGAGGGCGTACATCAGGCTCGACGGGTTCGGGCGCCCGTACCTCGACTTCACGGACGGCCTGCACAGGCTGAAGATCCTCGCGACGTCGCCCGACCCGCCGGTCAAGCAGATGCGCGACCAGGTGATCGCCGACATGCGCATGCCGTACGAGGCCACGTTCGCGAACACCGCCGTCGACGCGTCCGCCAACCAGGGCCTCGCCGACGACCTTCTCATCTACGCCGGCGCGAACTGCCTCGGGGTGAACAACTCCGTGCGCGCGTCCGAGGAGCCGCTGCGCGCGAACGACCCTCGCCCCGCGAAGGAGACGATCTACGACAGGGGCACGGAGGCGTGGTGCGTCCTCGCGGAGTTCGTCAAGGCCGGCCAGGTCCGCGGGCTTCCGCCGGAGGCGCTGCGGGCGCTCGTCTCGCGGAGGTTCATGACGCGCCGGTCGAAGGGCGGCACGACGTCCACCGCCGCCTTCCCGCTCCGCCTCGAGTCGAAGGAGGACTTCAAGCGCAGGTTCAAGAAGTCGCCCGACGAGTGCGACGCGTGCGCGCTCGTCGCGCTCGCCGCCAAGGAGCGGCTCGGGTTCCTCCCGTTCGGGTACGTCGTCCCGCCGCAGCCGAACGCGCTCTTCATGAACCAGGCGTCGGAGCCGGCCATCCACGTCGACCAGACGGACGACTACGGCGCGTCGTTCGACGAGGCCGACGACTGCTGGGAGGGCGACGGGGATTGATTGCAAAGCCCTGTTTTTGGTATAATATGCGACCGTACGGAGGAACCAGATGACCAGTTCGCCAAAATACGAGGAAGCCCGCAAGTGGATCGACTCCGTCCAGGAACGCTGGCGGCTCCAGATTCTCACCAAGAGGTTCAAGGTCGACAAGGCGACCGGGACCCCCGTCGAGACGCCCACCCGCATCAGGCGGTTCGTGGAGGGCGTCCCGTGGGCGCTGGTGCAGGACTCGATCCGCTACCTCCTCTCGCTCGCCCCGTACTCCGGCATAATCTACAACGGCGTGCCCGTCGAGGGCACGTACCGCCCCACGCTCACGACGTGGAAGCGCGACGACACCGACGAGGTGAACACGGCCAAGTCCGCGAAGTACAACGACGGGACGTACACGCTCGTCCAGGACCTCGTCGAGGACAGCGTGGCCGACGCCTACGGCTCCGTCACCTCCGAGAGCTGCTCCGAGGAGGTCGTCACCGAGTGGCACTGGGACGAGGCGACGATCGAGGAGCTGCCGTACAGCTCGGAGCAGGGCGTCACCTACGCCATACAGGCGGTCAACCGCAAGGACGACGGCACGTTCGACTACGCCGTCGTGAAGCGCGTCGCGAAGACGCAGCACACGCCGAGGCACGTCCAGTCCGACGACGCCGTGTCGCACGTCGAGGTCGAGACCTGGAACAACGCGTACGGCGATCCGGTCAACGGCTTCGTAGACGAGAACGGCGCCGCGCTCGGCGTGCCCGAGGCGGAGTTCACGCCGGGGACGAAGCTCGAGGTGCAGACCTCCGAGAACGAGGACTGCACGTACAGGGTGTCCGCCACGTGGACGACCACGAAGAGCGTCCTCTCCGGCAGGACCACCGAGAAGGACCAGTTCCACGACCAGGAGTCCGACACGAAGTTCGGGCAGGCGGAGCCGCTCCCCGACGCGCCGCCGGCGGAGGGCGGGGTGGTCAAGCGCCACGAGAGCAAGCTGAACCCCGACGGCACGTACACGACGACCGAGTCCTCCGACAAGGAGAACCCCGTCTCCGAGTCGACGGTCGAGGTGACGGTCGGGCGCAAGGGGACGCGCCGCACCGTCGTCGACCGGAACCAGGCGGAGCCCGCGAGCACCGAGGGCGTCGAGATGGGCGGGAGCGTCAAGGTCGAGAAGACCCCCGGCAAGCTCTACAACAACACTGTCTCGAGCTGGGTCCGCGCCGCGCTCATGAAGGTCGCGAGCGTCTGCAAGATCGACATCTTCAGCCACAGGCACAGCAAGACGGAGGCCGGCCTCGACAAGATCCCCGAGGGCGACGTCACCGGGAGCGGCGAGGGCGGCGTCGTCAAGACGCGCACCACGCAGATGGACGACGACGGCTCCATCACCGAGACCCTGGAGACCGAGACCGAGAAGGAGGTCAGGAACTACCGCGAGTCGTGGGTGTATGGCCTCTTCGGCCGCAGGCACCGCGTCGAGCACCAGCACGTCCCCTCCCCGCTCTCCCCGCCGACGCCGACGAAGGACACGGTCGGCAAGACCGTCGTCAACGAGAAGACGCCCGGCGGGCTCTACAACACGACGGAGGAGGACATCGACCGCACGGCGGAAAAGGTGGACTCCGGCGACGGGTGCGCGAAGACCGTGTTCGAGCACGTCGACACGAAGACCGTGCGCGACCCCTCTGGCGCGATGCCGGGCCACGTCGAGGAGGCGGGCGGCGGCAAGCACCGCAGGGTCACGTCCACGCTGAACGACGACGGGTCGTCCACCGTGCAGGAGCAGGTCACGGTCGAGAAGAAGGTCGAGGACGCGGAGGTCACGTACCGCCGCACGGCGAAGGCCGTCATCGAGCAGCACACCGACCGCAACACGACCGATGCCGCGAAGATGCCCGACAACGCGGGCGAGACCGAGTCGCACACCGTGAACCCCGGCGGCACGCGGAACGTCACGAGGACGAAGCTGACCCTCACGGGCGGCGTCGACCGCGCCCACTGCCGGCAGGACATATTCGTGCACGAGCACGACGACGTGGAGGTGAAGAAGGGGACGACCGCCGACACCTCCGACGCGCCCGCGCCGGACGCGGCGGCGGGCACGTTCGCGCAGAAGGAGTCGGTCGTCGACGACAGCGGGCTCGTCACCACGACGACGCGCGTCACGACGGAGCACGAGGTGGCGGACGCCGAGCACACGTTCGAGCGCAAGCCGCGCGGGCTCGTCGAGACGATCACCACGAAGGCGGGGACGCAGCCGGCGCAGGACCCGGGCGCGTCGAAGGTCGGCTCGTCGCAGCACCACCGCAAGACGCAGAGCGGCCGCTTCGACCTCACGAAGAAGGTGCTCACCGCCTCGACGGAGCCCGACTCCGCCCACTGCCAGAAGACCGTGTTCGAGCACGTCCACGACACCGTGACGATGTCGGAGGGGAAGGTGGACTCGTCCGAGCCCCCGTCGGCGGGCGGCGGGCACTACTACGAGAAGACGAGCGACATCGACTCCGACGGCCTCGTGAAGACGGTGCTCCGCGACCACCACGAGCAGCCCGGTGTGACGTCGGGCGCGGGCGCGGAGGAGACGATGCTCTCCAAGTCCACGACCACCGTGAGCAGGGGCAACGGCTCGCCGAAGACGAGCGTGACCGCGAGCGTCGGGCACATCGAGTCGACGCGCTCCACCCGCGCCCCCGGCGGCACGTACGAGGTGTCGCACACGGTCGAGACCGCGAAGACGGACTACACGTGGGAGGCCGAGTGCTCCGACAACAACATGTTCAAGGTCGCGACCATCGGCTTCTGCAACCTCCGCCCGACGGCCTTCAAGAGCATGATCTCCACCATGCTGTCGAAGGCGTCGCGCTGGGCGTCGGGGCTCGTGAACGGCGCGATCTGCCAGTCGGCCCGCGTGTCCCACTCCTCCTCGATGAACAAGTTCGGACTCCTCGATGGCACCGTGACGGCGGTCGTCGAGTGGCCCGCGTCCGCGCTCGCCGGCACGACCGCCGTGCAGTTCAACTTCTCCCTCAAGGAGGAGAACGTGACGCCGATGCACTCCGTGTCGACCGACTCGCAGGGCAACGTCGTCCTCTCCATCAAGAACCAGATCACGAAGGTGACGCGCAGCTGCACGTTCTACGCGGGCTACGGCAGGGGGAACCTCTCGTCGATCTTCGGCACGACCATGTACAAGGGCTCGCACTTCAGCTACAACCTCACGACCGGCACCTGGTGGGGCACGGTCGTCCGCGAGGAGCGCGTGGAGTTCGACTACTCCGGCGAGACCAAGACGGTGAGGATCGGCTCGTGATACTTCAGAAGACAAACGGGCTCGACTGCGAGACGCTCGGGCAGGGCGTCATGGTGAAGCTCGCCGGGAAGTACTCGATGCGGCCCGTCCTCGACGACGCGAAGCGCGTCGTGGGCGCGCTCTTCGGCCCCGCGTGGGCGCTTCCTGTGGATGGCGTCAGGGCGTTCGCGGAGCGCGTCCTCGCGAACCAGCGCGGCGTCGGGAGGACGGAGGACGCGAAGGTGAACGCCTGCTACTTCGGCTGGCTGTGCCCCTACGCGACGGTCGCGTACGTGACGAAGGACATGGGCTCCGCAAGGGCGAAGGCGCAGAACCAGTGGTCGTTCCTCGCCGACATGCTCCCGCCCGACTCCGCCACGCCGCGCGACATCCAGCGCATCGTCATGGGGTACGGCTCGGAGCTGAACGCGAGGATCACGAAGGGCGCACGGCTGATGGCGGCGGCCGACGCGATGGTGTCCGCCGGGACGGCGTACAAGATCGCGGTGCTCGCCTGCACGCCGGAGCCGCTCTCGAGGCCGGCCGGATAGAGGAGACGCTATGGCTGATTCGTTTGATCACATAGGAGACTCGTCGTTCGAGATGGGCAGCGGCCTCGACTGCGGGGTGCTGGGCAAGGCCATCGACGTGACGCCTCCGAAGAGCTGGGGCGCGCGGCCCGTCAAGAACGACGACGGCGCGCTCGTCGCCATCGTGTTCGGACAGGACGACGACCTCGACGGCGACATCGAGGACATCGCCGAGGCCCTCTCCGACTACCAGCGCACCGGCACGGTGATGAAGGGGTACACTGCGGAGCGGCTCTCCCGGATGTCGCTCTGCTGGGTGGACGTGCCGGCGGTCGTTCCCGTCGCGGACGGGAGGACGCTTCCCGCCGACAACCGCATGTCCTCGTCGTACTACAAGGGGCTCCCGAGCCTCGAGAACGTGAAGGGGCTCTTCTTCTCGAGCTCCGCCAACATCAACTGGCTGCTGGACGAGGGGCTCTCCCTCGACAGCGAGGAGGCGCAGGGGCGCGGGCTGTACGTCCCGCTTTCCACGTGCCCGAGGGGGGTGTAGTTGGCGGCGCAGGGTTCAGACTTCGCGGAGGCCCCCGACTACGCCGGGAACGCCGCGCTCGTCGAGGCGACGATGCCGCCGACCCCGAGGCACGAACGCCTCGCCGTGACGCGCTCGTACCACCCGAAGTACCTGCCGCACTACGTCGACGACAGGGACGACGAGGGGAACGTGCTGCGGACCGCCGCGAGCATGTACGCGGCCGCCATACCGAAGGTGCGCCGCGCCGTCGGCGCCGCGCTCTCGCCGACGCTCCAGTGCGACTACGCGATGAACTTCGTGATCGCGACGCTCACGTCGTTCCTGTACGGCCACAAGTTCAACTACTACTCGGAGTACCAGTACGGCGACCTCGACCCGTACACCGACCCGTACCAGAACCCGGACAACAAGGACCCGCCGAAGAACGACCCGCTCAAGCCGATCTGGCACGACCCGTGCAACAAGGACTGCCCCGAGGAGATGTACGTCATCCCCGTCCTCCACTACACGTGGACGGACGAGGACGGCAACAAGCACGAGTCGTCCACGCCGATCAACCCCCGGAACGGCCAGTCGGAGGACGGGGCGGACGGGGCGAACCACGGCAAGATACGCAACAACTGCCTCGGGCAGCACAAGAACTACGACGGCTCGGCCTGGTGGAACTGGCTGATGGACCACGTCGGCTACGGGACGTGCGGCGAGCTGCGCGGGTGGGGCAACAAGTGCGGGGCCCACGAGGACGACGAGATACACCACAGCGACTGCTCGGCGAAGTGCATCTCGCAGGGGCGCGCGACGAAGTTCAACGGCACGCAGGGCCCGTACTTCGCCGAGGTGAAGCCGATGACCGGAAGGTGCGGGCAGAAGATAAACGCGCCCTCGATCGTGCGCTACGACCTGTGCTGGACAGTCGATCAGGCGAAGGAGCAGTGCATCACGACCGACACGAAGACCGGCACGTACGGCGGACTCTGGTACGACTTCTGCTCCTGCCACAGCGCTCTCATCTGGCAGAGGCACGGGCTCGGCCGGGAGTACAACCTCAACCCCAACGAGGAGCACGAGCTGTGCATCCCGTACGAGATACCGATCCGGTACGCGGAGAACGGATGCCCGTACATCCCTCCGAACCAGTCGAAGCCGATGGGCCCGACGGAGGGGCAGAACGAGGGCGACTGGGACAGCGGCGATCCCGGCGTCCGCATCGACTTCGAGCTGTGGCCGAAGTCGCAGATCCCGTCGCACTGGTTCGACGATGACGACAGCTACTCGCAGAACGTCGGGTACGAGATCGAGGCTTACGCCGCGTTCTCGCGCTCGGCCCTGCACAGGCACAGAACAGGAGAGAGAACATGACGGTGAAATGCAGCGCGGACCGGTTCCGCGGAATCGTGAACCCCTACACCGGCGAGCCGGTGGAGGTGAAGATGCTCGTGCGCGAGCAGGGGGCCCCCCTCTTCTTCGCGCCGGACACGTACTCGACGGCGGACTTCTTCCCGACCGCCGCGCAGGCCCTCGACATGTGGGACCGCGTGGACGGCGTCGGCGGCATGAAGCCGCGCACGTCGCTCAAGTGCGCGTACACGGGCGAAGACCTGCGCGTCGAGGAGGTGCCGGGCGTCGGCTTCCACCTCGTCGGCGGGTTCAACCCCAAGGCCCTCGTGTCGGACGAGGAGTTCCTGTACCTCGCGACGATGCGGGACGGGAAGGCGGCGCGCCCCAAGCCCGCGCCCTGCCGCGTCGAGGCGCCGCCCGAGGAGTTCACGCACACGCCAGGCGAGGGCGACGAGGAGCTCGAGCCCACGGACGAGGCGCGCAAGGTGGCCGAGGCCGTCGTGATGGAGCACAAGGACGCGCTGGGCCTGAAGAAGCGCACGTCCGTCTCGGCGTCGGGGAAGGGGAGGCGCTGATGGCGATCTACTTCAAGAACGTGAACGTCGCCCCCGCCGGCGGGTTCTTCTACGAGCTCAACGGCGAGAAGGTGACGGGCCGGTTCTTCTGCGAGATCGAGCCGAAGGTGCGCGCGCTCCTGCGCAAGTACCACCGCACCGAGTCCGTGGAGGAGGCCGTCGCCACCTACATGTGCCCGCGCATCCCGGAGGCTTCCTGGCTCTGCACCGGCGGCACGTTCAAGAGGGCGGGCGTCCGCGCCGCCGAGGCCATGCAGAACTCCGTCCTCCTCACGGACGGGAGGGAGGTCGTCGCGTTCGACGAGATCGAGCGGCGCCTCCGCATCTGCCTGTCGTGCCCGATGCACACGCGCGAGTTCTGCGTCACCTGCACTGGACACATGGAGCGGATTATGCTATTATATGCAGGTCGTCGTCCGAGAGTGCCAGAGGACGCGGGGTCGGGCATCTGCAAGTGCGCCAAGGCGTACGAGTCCGCCCTCGTGTCCGTCGAGTACGCCGACGGCGAGCCGGTATGGGAGAGCGCACCTGAAACATGCTGGAGGAACCACCGATGAGCTTTGAGGGCTACAACGTCGTAGACAAGGGCGGGAAGGCCGCGCGCAAGCGCTTCTCCTCCCCGCTGGCCGTGCGCGCCGTCTACCAGAAGCTGAAGGACGACGACCTGAAGGAGGCCGAGCGCCGCGCGAAGATCCTGCGCATGTACTCGGGGAACCTCCCGTACGACCCGGAGAAGCTCAAGCAGTCCGGGCTCAAGAACCTCGCGAACATCAACTTCCACGGGCTGAAGGGCGTCATCGACAACCGCGCCGACGTGATCCTGCGCCTGTCGTCCGACACGGCGAACCTCGTCGAGCTGCGGCCCATGCGCCGCGAGATCGCCGGGCCCGCCGCCGAGCACATCGGCAGGGTCGTCGCCGAGGAGTTCTCCTTCGCGCTCCGCGACCAGGGCGACTTCATCCCGGCGCTCGCGATGATGAACAAGGAGTCCGACCTCTACGGGCTCGGGCCCGTCACGTTCGAGCACGGCCTCGACTACAAGCCGATAGCCCTCGAGCGCGCGCAGGTGAAGTTCATCGGCAACGCCCCCGTCCACTCCACGAAGCACGACCTCATCATGTACGAGTCGGTGTTCCCGGCGTCGTACATCTTCATGCTGCTCGACAACCCGAAGATCGCCGAGAGCGAGGGGTGGAACGTCGCGCAGCTGAAGGAGTGGGTGGTGCGCGTGTTCCAGGTCGGCGAGGAGACGGCGGACGAGCCGGGCAACTCGCCGGGGCTCTCGTCGATCGAGACGCAGATCTCGCTCCTGCGCCGCAACATGTTCGAGGAGGAGCACCAGTTCGACGAGCTGAAGGTCATCCACGTCCTCGTCAAGGAGATGGCGTTCCCCCGCGGGATCACGCACCTCATCATCCCGGCGAGCGCGTGCGGCGACAACGAGAAGTTCCTCTACGAGCGCGAGAACGCGTACAAGACCCTCGACGAGGTGTTCCTGTGGTTCCCGTACTCCATCAACGAGCGCTACGCGAGGGCGGTGCGCGGGCTCGGCTCCACGCTCTACGCGACCGAGGCCGTCTCCAACCGGTTCAAGTGCGCGTTCATCGACGCCGCGTTCCGCAGCATGTCGATCATGTTCACGCAGGCGCCGGGCGGCAGCCAGCAGGCCGTGACGCTCAACGAGCAGGGCCCGTTCACGTTCGTCCCGAAGGACCTGACCCCGATCCAGAACAACGTGAAGCCCGACCTCCAGACGGCGGTGCAGGCGATCCAGTACGTCGACCAGATCGGCGTCGCGTCCGTCGAGGGCACCGACCGCGCCCCGCTCGGCTCCACCGCGCCGAAGCTCTTCAACGCGCCCGACCGCCAGCAGACGAAGGCGGAGATCGAATTGCAGCAGAAGCTGCGCGGGCACAAGGACGAGGCGCTCTTCACCCAGCGCCTACAGGTCGTCGACAAGCTCGTGAGGCAGTCGTTCCTCCGCTTCGTGAAGCTCGTCGGGCTCATCGCGGGAGGCGACCTCCTCCTGGCCGCCGACTTCCCGGAGATCGTCGCCTTCATCGACCGGTGCGCGAAGCGCGAGGTGCAGGTGAAGGACATCCTCGCGATACCCGCCGCGTACACCATCGTGACGTGCCGCGATCTCGTCCTCGGCTCCGACGGCAAGGTCGGCGTCCTCGCGGAGATCATCGGAGGGCCGGCCGCGGGAATCCTCGACGAGGCCGGGCGGCGCGCGGCCATGCGCGACGCGGTGCAGCTCCGCCTCGGCGTCCAGTCCGCCGACAGGTACATCCCGGAGATCGGGCGCGACAGCGCGCCGAGCGACCAGGCGTCGTTCGCCACCGTGGAGAACGCGCTCATCAAGCTCGGGCAGGCGGTCGCGGTCGGCAACGACCAGCTCCACTGGTCGCACATCCCCGTCCACGCGCAGGTCCTCCAGGAGATCGTGCAGGCCGTGGGCGCGCCGGACGACAACGACCCGAACTCGCAGCAGGACCCCGAGGTCCTCGCGCAGCAGCTGGATAACCCGAAGCAGCTCCTCGCCGTGCTCGTCGCGTGCTCCAAGCACATACAGGAGCACCTCGCGATCGCGAAGATGCAGCCCGGCAAGGAGGAGGACGCGAAGAAGGTCGCCGCCATGCTCCGCGACCTCCGCCCGACGATCAAGTCCCTCAACCTCGCCGTCGCCACGCAGGAGCGCGTCGAGCAGGCGCAGCGCGAGAAGGAGCAGCGCGAGATGGAGGAGCTCCAGCGGAGGGCCGACGCGAACGAGGTCGAGAAGGCGAAGGTCGAGGCCGACAAGAAGGCCGAGACCGACCGCTACCGCATCGACCGCGAGCACGAGGTGGCGCTCCGCCGCCTCGAGCTCGACCGCGAGCTCGCCGCCGGGAAGGCCGGCCTCGACCGCGAGGTCGTCGCCGCCAGCGAGGCGCGCAAGAACGCGGAGGCCGCCGGGAAGGCGGAGAGGGACCAGCAGCTTCACAGGGCGAAGATAAACGCCGCGAACGCGGTGCAGCGCTTCAACTCTGTGCAGGACGCGACGGGGTTCGGCCGGACCACCCCCGCCGACGTCATGGGAAACGAAGGGTCCGACGAACTCGACCTCACGGCCCTGTGAGGTTGACACAACAGGGAGAGTAAAATGGGCGAAGCAAAAAACAGACAGGAAGAGATAGCCGCCATGAAGGCGGCGCAGGAGGCCCAGGCGAAGGCCGAGGCCGAGTTCAGGAAGCTCATCGACACCCCGTACGGGTCGAGGGCGGAGGTTGACAAGGCGCTCGCCGACAACGACGTGCAGACCGCCCAGCTCCGCGTCCTCCGCCTGCGGAAGGTCGACGAGCTCAACCAGATCGACCACCAGCTCGAGATGGCGGCGCTCGACCGCTCCATCATCGTGAGGCGGGCGTTGAACGAGACGAAGCCGGCGGAGGCCCCGAAGGGCCAGTTCGGCAAGCCCGTCGGGCCGGGGGACTCCAAGTGAACCCCCTCGACCAGAGGATAGCCTCGCAGCAGCCCGACGGCATAGTCGTGCCGTCGGGCGTCGCGACGATGCGCAGGCGGATCGCGGACCCGAAGTCCCTCGAGCCGTTCTTCAACTGGGCGAACCAGACGGAGACGAAGCTCGTGAGGGACGCGATACGCGACCTTGCCCTGCACGGCCCCGTCGGGATGGCCGACCCGCCCACCGACACGCTGGTCCAGTACGGCATGACCCTCGGGCTCATGCTGGCGGAGCAGCTCATGGCCGACCCGTCGCTCGTGTTCCCGGAGGCGTTCAGGGGCAAGGCCCCCTCGATCCTCCCGGACGCGCCGGACGCGACGTTCGAGACGAGGCCCGAGGACACCATCTAACAGGAGACACACATGGCAGAACCAAGACCAGGCATGCCGGAGATCGTCCCGTCGGGCGACCCGCAGCCGTTCACGGCACCTACGCCCGGAACCGGCCCGTCCGGCTCCGCGGCATCGTTCACGGCGGAGTTCTTCGACGCGATGTCCGCGCAGAACAACCCGCCTCCCGCGCCCCCGGCTCCCCCGGCCCCCGCGCCGGCGCAGCCCCCGGCTCCCCCG
>JAEEGL015781690.1_pt1 | contig 24080 bp, 37 predicted proteins | sample 9134231 | NCBI WGS metagenome assembly JAEEGL01 (sample SAMN16246548, study PRJNA631951) | gut metagenome | biome: gut microbiome; feature: rumen; material: fiber-attached | host: Bos | place: Iran: Karaj | collected 2018-10
ACCCTTCAATTAACCTAATGCCGAATATAATACATACCATAAAAGTTCATCAAGTAGAACATATACAATTATTTGGGAAACTACTCCTGATCCTCCTGCGCCGGGTATTATTAATGCGGTTAGAGAAAGTGTTTCTACGGTAAGTAGCTTTCATTCTGTTGTTTGGTATAATGGGAGTTTAGTTAATGTTGTTGTGGGAAATACGTATACTATGAGTTGTTATGTTAAAATTATTTCTGGTTCAGATTTATTATTTACTTTTCAATATGGAAAAAGTCCATATGTTGCAGATAATCAAACTTTAATAAATGACCATAAATGGCATTAGTATAGTTGGACTTTTGTACCTAATGATTCTGCAGCAGCCAATGGTACTACAAGGATATATTGTGGCGGTTTAAATTCTATAGGAGAAGTGTTAATATGTGGTTGGAAATTAGAAGAAGGAAATTGTGCAACTCCTTGGTGTGAAGCTGATTCTGAAGATTCTAGTTTGAACAATTTACGGCATATAATTCCAGATGTTTCTGGATTTAATAATAATGCAAGCGTAGTAGGAGATTTATCTCGAATATCTCCTTCAGTAAGATATTGTGTTGGGATGTATTAGGATAATGGTTTAACTAATTATATTAAAACTGATTCTATATATTTACCAACAGATGCTTGTACCATGAATATATGGATTAAATCTAGTAATACAGCTCCAACTGGTAATTATCATGATCCATTTTGTGCTTATTCTACCCCAGCGTCTTATGAGTTGTCTATCTATAAAATCGGATATTTACGCGCAGGATTGAATATTTCAGGCACTCGAAAAGTAGATAATTGTACTTCAACAAAATTATTAGATGGAAATTGGCATATGATAACTTTAACTTATGATGGAGCCACAATAAAACGATATGTTGATACTGTTATGGAAAAATCAACCGCAGCTACAGGAACCTTGACTTCTCCAATGAATTTTGCTTTTGGTCGATATGGTAGTGGAACTACATATGGAAGTAAAGAAATGTCATATTCTGATGCAAGGTTTTATGCAACCGCTTTAACTCAAAAACAAATTGAAGAACTTTATAATACTTCTATGTCAATAGATAAAGAAGGTAATATTCTTGTAAGGGAAGTGGAAGAATGAATATATCTAAAACAGGAATATTAAATTCTAATATAGTAGAACCATTTTTAACACTTCCTGATGGGAGTAATTGGTAGTTATTATTATTTCATTATGTTGATAATGGAAATAATTTATTTACGCAAGCAAATGCTGGGTATTGTAATGATTTTGGATTATACAGCCGGTTACAATGGATTGATAATTTTCAGTATAATAATTTATATGAGTTTTATGTTTTATAGGATGACAAAGAATTTAGATGGTCTTAGACTAATGCTCCTTTATCTACAACGGCTATAACTGGTTTCACCGTGATTACAGGTACAGTTAGAAATGGCTTATGTAAGAGGGCTAGTGGTACTGCCTAGCATGCCTTACTAGGAGAAACATCATCTAATACATGGTGGCAGGCTTGTGGTAGCTGGGATTCTTATACCAGCGGAGGTATTACTGGTATTCCTGGCTTTGGGGGGTCAAGCAATAGTTGCATAGTGAAAAATTATTTAGCATTATATGCGAGAATAAATAATCCAAAAACATTTTTAGAATAGAATACATCTTCTGGAAAATAGATTTATGAATATTAAGAAAGGAGGATGTTAATGGGTGTTTTAAATGATTTAATTGTTAAGGGTGCTTCAAGATTTATTGGGGATATTTATAGTAATAATATAGAAAGTAATAGTATAGAAAGTAATAGTATAGAAAGTAATAGTATAACTACTTCTACTCTTTATTTATATGGTAATAAAACTTCTAATAAAACAAATAGATATTTATATAGTGATACATTAGATAATATGTATTTTAAAATAAATGATACTATTCCATTAGTAATACGTCCTGAAGCTATTGGACCAGCTTTATCATTAAGTGGAACTATAAATTTAGGTGCTACTGATAGGCTTTGGAAAGATACATATTCAAAAACTTTTAGAACATATGATTCTGCAAATACTAGTGGAACTGACCATGGTTTTTTAGTAAATGATACAAGTGGTGCTAAATATGCTGCTATGTATTTTCATACAGCAGGAACCACTTCTACTGTAGGAATAGGCGCTTTAACCGTAGGAAATAATTTAGCTAGTGGAACTGCTAAAAATGCAAGAGGAGCTATCTTTATATATGGTACTAATACCTCATATACGCGTTTAATGAGCAATTTAAATGCTACTTCAAGTAGTACAATATATTTACCGAATAAGACCGGCGATAGTTATTTAATTCATGCAAGTTCAACTGCAATAGTTGGAAGCGCCACGAAACCTGTCTATGTTGCGGCTGATGGTAGAGTTACTGCTATGAGTTATACAATAGAAAAATCAGTTCCTTCTGATGCAGTGTTTACTGATACAAAAGTAACTCAAGGGGTTACTACAGCAACTTCTTGGAGAAAAGTATTATTAAATGCTGCGACAAATACTTCTGGAGCAGACGTTCCTACAGAGCATACAAGTAAAGTTTATTCTGCAATAGGGGTAGAGGTATATCCAAGTGATGGTACATTATAGGCTACACATCTAAAATCTAATGGTAATATGACTATAGATAGGACAGATTATTCTTATACAACAGCTACTCGAGGTACAGCAATAGCATTATTAGGTATAAAATATAACAATGCAGGAACTGGAGTTTATTCTAAAAATATTTTATCAGCTATTGCTACTAGTGAAACTACAACAACTGTAGATTCTTGTAGTATAATATTAACTTCTGGCGGAGGTTCATTAGTATTAGGATCTGGTGAATCTGCACCAACGGTTCAAAAAAATAATAATTTAAATACGAACGAGAATATGTATTTAATAGCAGATGGTACTATTCATTTTTATACTAATGCAAATACTGCTGCTAACGCAAGAAAAATGCTTGAAATAGGAAATAGTTCAATAGTTCTTACTACGAGCTCTCGATATCCTGTAGATATTGTGGGGAAAAATGATGAAGGAAACAGTGTTTCTGAAATATACTATGACGCAGGAAGCACTACAGCTATTTCAAGTGGAAGATGGTATTTTAGAGGGTATAGTCCTAATACTACAGCTAGTACTACTTCGACAGGAAAATACGAAGCTTTTGCACTTCCAACTGTTTCTTCAGGAGTAACTGCGAATGTTACTTATTGTATTCCATCTTCTAAGGGAGGCACTGCTGATTATGTTCTTAAATCTGCGGGCACTACTACTTAGCCAGTTTGGGTTGCACAATCAGCTTTAAGTGGTGTTGCTGCAGCTAAAACAACCTCTCTATCTTTTGGAGCTACTGCCACGATAGCTACTATTGGTGGAAATGATATTAAAGTTACTATGCCAGCTAATCCTAATACAGACACAAAAGTAACTATGACTTCATCTACAAACAATGCAGATATTCCAGTTATTTTAGCATCAGGTGCAAGTCCCACCTCTGGTAATGCTTATGGTTCATTATATTCTACTAAGGTAAAAGTCAATCCAAGCACAGGTAATTTAATTGCTACTCAACTTAATGGTGTAACTATTGGAAGTTCTCCTAAATTTACAGATACTAACACTTGGACAGCTTTATCAACTTCTACTGCTGGTTATGTTGCTGCAGCTCCTAATGATACTACAAAATTTTTAAGAGGGGATGCTTCTTGGGCTGCTTTGCCAAATGCATCAACTACAGTAGCGGGTATTGTAACGACTGCAAATTAGTCGTTTGAAGGTAGAAAAACTTTTAAATTGATTAATCCTACTGTTTATGATGGAACAGGAAATTCAGGTAGGCATAGATATATATATTTTAATAATAATGCTGGAAATTTAGCTTATATGCGTTTTGATTCTGGTAGTGCGACTAATTTTACTGTAAGTTAGTTTGGATTTTTATAGTATAGTCCACCTACTACCACAGCAACTACTCCTTATATAAATAGTTCTGGAACTAAAACGTATGAATTTTATTCTTTACCTGCGGCGACTAAAGATTTGGCAACAAATAAGTCTTATAGTATATTTACTGGTACTTATTCAACTACTGATTTAACAGCGGGAACAAGTGAATTAAAAACAGGAACATTTTATGCGGTTTATGTATAAGGAGAAATAATATGGCAGCAAGTAAATTTTATGTTGGTGTCTCTAATAAAGCAAGAGCAGTAAAAACATTATATGTAGGTGTTGCGAATAAAGCGCGAAGAGTAAAAAAATTATATGTTGGTGATAGCAATAATAAAGCAAGATTAATTTTTTACGATATCATCTCAGCAACTCCTTCTGCTATGGCGAATGCTGCGAATTATCCTGCCGGTGGGTCAACTACTTCTTATGGTCTTGCCATGGGGGGTCGTAATACAATAGCAAGTGGAACTAGTGGTCAGTTGGCTGTTACAACAGCTTATAACAGTTCTCTAACAAAAACAACTTCTCCCTCTATTGGTTTTGTATCCTATCAATGCATGGGTGGTTCTGTTGGTGCTTATGCAATTTGTGCTGGCGGAATAAATGGGACAGCTATTTCTACATAGTTTAATGCAATCAACAATTCTTTAACTCGTGCAAATCCAGTTACATTACCAATTGGAGTTTATGCAGGCAGTATTACCACTAATTTTGAAAGATCAGCAATGTGTATTTTTGGAGGGATAAGTTCTTCTGGGGTATGTGATTAGGTTTTATTATATAATAGTTCCTTAACTGCGGTTTATGGATCCAGCTTATCACCTGCTAGGTGTTGGTCTGGTGCCGCCGCAACAACGGATAAGTTTATTTGTGTAGGAGGAAATACTTCTGCTACTGGTAATGATGGTTCAAAATATATAGAGGCTTTTGATGCTAGCTTAGTTAAAACAACACAAAATTTTCCTGTTACAAGGTGTAAGGTAATGGGAAATTCATTAGGTAAGGAAGCAATTTTTGCTGGAGGGAGAGATTCGTCTGCCGTTCGTGCACAAGCTTACGTTATTGATAATGGATTAGCAATTTCATCCATAGCAGCTTTACCTGCTGCAAAACTAGGAGTAGCTTCATCTACTGTAACATCTAAGAAATGTGCAGTATTTATTTTAAATACAACAAATTAGACAGTTATTTATGATATGAGTCGTACTCAATCGCTTGGGCCAACTTTTACAGCTGGAAGATATAATCATTGTGTTGCAACAGTTGGTGATTATGTTTTAAGCATTGGTGGATAGACTAGTTCATCAGCTCTTAGTAGCGTAGATGCTTTACAAATTTAATATAGTAGAAAGGAATATTTTATTAAATGTTAAAAAGATATTCAATATGGGATAAAAAATCTATTGTAATTACTCCAGTTGGAGAAATACTTTCTCCGGAGTAGTGGATTGAAAGATATCCAATGGCAGGTTTAGATAATTTTGTAGTAGTTGGTTCTGCTGGGGATATTAACGGAGGTTATTTTGGAATATTATCATAGATGGTCCAAATGTATGAAAATATGGGCGCAGATTTTAGTGAGGCAGAAACAGATGAAGAAAAACTTGAAGTTATTGAAGCTTTTGAAGATATGCAAAATGACCCTGGAGATTTAACTGAATCTACTCCAGAAGAAAGAATAGCAGCTGCACTTGAACTTCAAAATCTTTTAGCTATGCCTGATGAAAATTTTGATGATCCAGATGATGAGGAGATTTAATTATGAATTATGAAAGAGTAAAGAAAAACTGGATGACAGGTCTTTGGAATCTTGCAGCTCTTAAACTTGCTTATAAAAAAGGTATTATTACTAAAGAACAATATCTTGAAATAAAAGAATTACCACAAGATGGTCAAGGTGAATAAAAAAAGAGGGATTATAATTACATTATAATCCCTCTTTTTTTTATTTTAAAATTTGCATTTTATAAAAAGATAGTGTATTATTAAATTAGTGAAAGTGGTGATTTTTTAATGAAAAATTATTCTTATGTTACTTATTTAACGGATGATAGTTATGCATATGGAGTTATCTTATTAAAAGAAACTTTAGATAAGACTTAGTCAAAATATCCATTGCATGTTTTGATTACTGAAGATGTATCAACTTCTACGGTAGAAATTTTAGAATAGCTCAAAGTTTCTTATGAATTAGTGGAAAAAATATTATTACCGGAACATATCCACTAGTCTAATTTATAGAAAAATAAAAAGTTCGCTATTACATGGCAATATTGTTTAACTCAATTATAGGTTTTTAATTTAAAGCAATTTGATAAAATTGTTTTTTTAGATGCAGACATTATGATATTAAAAAACATAGATCATTTATTTGAATTACCTCATTTAACAGCTGCCATGGATGGGGAATATTTTAATATCTATCCAGACTATCCTCATTTTAATTCAGGGTGTATGGTTATAGAGCCTTCTGAAATTGAATTTAATAATATTCAATCTTTTATAAAAGGCATTCTTCCTGGAGATCAAATAATTGCTAATCAAGAAATATTAAATCTATATTATAAAGATTGGATAAATAACAAAGAATTGCATCTAAACAAATATTATAATATATTTGGTCCGTATGTCTTAAAGGAACATTTAAAAGATATTTAGGAAAATGCTTATTTTATTCATTTTGTGGGTCGTAAACCTTGGAAATTTTTTATAAAACCAGATTTTGAAGATTATGAAGAATATTTTTATGATGAAGCTAAAAAAATTATTGTTGACAAAGTTAACGCATTAGATTGGAATGAAATAAGAAGTAAAATTGTTTTAACTGTATATAGTATTTGTAAAAATGAAATTAGAAATGTTGAAAAATTTATTAATAGTTTCAAGGAAGCCGATTATTTATGTATATTAGATACTGGATCTACAGATGGAACTTGGGAATTTTTACAAAAGGCTCAAAAGAAAATTCCTAATTTAATTGTTAAACAAGAGAAAATTCATCCTTGGAGATTTGATAAAGCTCGAAATGAAAGCATGAAATTAATTCCTAAAGAAACAATTATGTTTTTTATGGCAGACTTGGATGAGGTTATAAAAGAAGCAGGGTGGAGTCAAAAAATTAAAGATGTCTGGGAACCTAATTTTGATCGAGGACAATATACTTATAATAGAGAAGTAGGTATTAATGATATTATTTTAAAACAGATGAAAGAATATCGAATCCATAGTAAAAACTGGAAAACATGGATTAATATTGTTCATGAAGCTTTAATAAATAATTTTGGAGAAAAAACATTTTACGTAGAAACATCTACTCCAGTGGATATTACAGTTTGGCACTATAATACTAAAATCGGTAAAACTAATTATATGGAGTTGTGTGAACAAGATTTGGAAGAAAAACCTGATGATTGGGTTATGCGATTATAGCTAGCAATAGAATATGAAATAAGAGAAGAGCTAGAAAAAGCTTATTATCACTTTAAATATATTCTTGAACATAAAAATACTCTTTAGTATTTTGAAATAGCTAGATGTTATTTTGGATTAGGTCGCTATTATATTTTAAAAGGAGATTTGGCTTTAGCTTTATTTTATTTTGGTGAAGGTAGAATAATAGATCCAACTTGTGCTGATAATTATTTTAGTGCAGCAGAAATTTTTTATAATAATAAAGATTATGTATAGGCAATTGAATTATGTAAATAGGGATTTTTATATTGTGAATAGACTAAATGGTGTGGTGTAATTGAAATTTAGTCATATTATCCTTATTAGCTATTGGGTATGAGTTATTTTTTGAATGGACAAGAGGAACTTGGCTTATCTTATGTGACTATCGCTTATAGCATTAATAAAGATATTAAATTATTATAGTTATAGCATGATATGATTCAATCTATTGTATAGAAAAGAAAAAAGAGAGAAGCTTATTAAAAATAAGCTTCTCTCTTTTTTTCATATTCCATTTCTAAAATTCTTTTTAAATCTTTAATAGAATAATTATATTGTCCTAAAATTTTTGTTTTACAACGACACATTCCACAAGAACAATGAATCTTGCCTTTGGAATATTGATGAAGATTATTATACCAGGCTGGCCAACGTCCAGCAGAACGTTCTTTATCTATACGCTATTTTCGTTTTGCTTTTAAATAAGACATACGACGAGCATATCTTCGAGAATTATTTTTCATAATCATCATTCCTTATAAAAATAAAATAGGACACTTTATGTGCCCTACTTATTATTAAAGACTATTCTCAATCTCCTGCACTGCAGCCTCAGCTTTCTGCAGCGCATAGACGCTATCATCATAATATCGCGTCATATCTTCAAGATGACGCTTGCTCTCACGAACTTGCTTATCTGCTTCGTTCCACTTGCGGTTTGCGCGGTCCAGTCGCTTATGCGCTACCTTTACTGCGCATCGTGCAGCTGCAAGCGCCTTACCCTTCTCCATATCGAAGGTATCATCAGGCGCACATTTCGCAACGCCGCGAACACGCCGACCGGCATAGGTGGAAACCGCAATCACCCGATAAGGCTCACCATCAACCCTTGTAGCGGTATAAAAACTATACTTATCCTGCGGGAAATTCTTCATCATTATTCACCTTTTTCACTAAAATACTTGTACATAAAATCACAATATTCTCCTGGATGTGTATCATTCACTATATATACAACATCCCAATAATCCATAGCCCAGATACTACCCAATAAAGAACGAGCATTTACAATATCATCACCAGATTCATTTTCAAAGTGCCACATATCTTTATTAGGATCAGCATTTAATGCTTGTACGAATTCTCTTACTGTTGGAGGGGTTAATTTAACTTGTTTTCTCATAGCCTTACACCTACACAAGCGGCAATAATAATTCCTATCATTCCAACAACTCCTAACCAGCCAAAGGCTCGTGCGGAATATTTAAATATAATAGGATGTATTTCTAATGCCGCAAACATAGCGCAATATGACCAGATTAACAATGAAATGAAAGGTGCGAAAAATAATAATCTCATTATATCAAAACCTTTCTTATGGCAGCGCCGGCAGGGCTCGAACCTACAACGAAGGAGTCAAAGTCCTTTGTGTTACCATTACACTACGGCGCTATATAAACTAGACACATAGGGATATAACATAATAAAATTTGTGTCCTTAATTTATTTGTCAGTTTTCCCCTTTATACCAAATAAAAATCTTAAATTTCGAGGACAAATAAGTATTGATTCATCACTAATCCTTTTTTTACTTGAAACCAGAAAGTATTTTGCTGGTATGTGTCTATATGGTACAAGTGACAGGACTCGAACCTGCGGCCTCCTGATCCCAAATCAGGCGTTCTAGCCAACTGAACTACACCTGTAAATAAGCAAGGCACTATAAAGAGATATGCTCTACCAATTGAGCTATTCACAAAAAGCTTGTAAAATCGGAATTGAACCGATGACATTATCTTTATAGATAGTTTGCTGAAAGTGCCTTTAATTAAAATTTTAAAAATCGTTTATTAAATAAGGGATAATGCTTTCTACGCCATTGTTCTCTGCGCTCTATGCGCTTTAAACAAGTTTCATACATTTCATTTGGATATGTTTTAATTTTATTCCACGTCCCGCAATATGGTAAATCTTCTACTGTTCCATAGCAAGACTATGTGCCACATCTTGGACAATGAGTTTTTATAAAGAAGCTCTCAGTCATTAGATGCTTCGCCCCTTTCTTCTGGAGCCACCGACAGGACTTGAACCTGCAACCTTTTGATTACAAATCAAATGCACTACCAATTGTGCTACGGGGGCATTTCTTTAACTTTCTATATATATTATATAATATTTTTTAGAATTTTCAAATATAATTCCAATAATCTTCCCAACAAATATATTTCCATTGGTCTACAGTGAAATACATTTCACACTCAGGACAGGACACTCTTCCTTCTCCATTTGTATCAACAATAACATCTGTAATATCAAAAAGAAATTCGCAGGAACATTCAGGACATTTACGAATTGGTTTATTGCCATATCCAGGCTTAAGAACCTTTTTCATATTTTTCCTCCAAAAATTTGAAATCGGTTTTTGATTTGGGCGCTCGGGTGTGCTGGCTGTGTGCGGCCGTCCCTGCTTTTTATTTCGCAGGTGTGCGTGTGTGCGGCCGCACACGCTTTATGAGATGTTTTTCTCCAAAAGCCATTCCATATTTATAACCTCGTTTTGAAAGCACACTATAATAAGCGTCTCTACGTCTATTATCTACCCAATGAACGAAGATAGCTACACCTTTACCATAATCTAAATTTTCTTGGATAACAGTTTGTTCTATTTTGTCAAACATCTTAACTGCTTTAATAGCAGTTTCCCAAGGAGATTTACCAGTAATGCGCTTATTTTCTTCATTCATATTTGCATGTTTGCGCTTACTGTATACGCCAATCACTACATTATAATTAACATAATCTAAATCAGTATCATCTAACTCTTGAAACATAAGAAAGATTGTTTGTCCGTTAGAAAGTTTTTCTTTTAGGACATAAGCATATTCGTCTCTATCCCAATAAACTTCACTCATAACAATCCTCCTTATTTTTCTTTTGGTCGGCAGGGTTGGATTTGAACCAACAACGTTTCTAATGTCACGGCTTTACAGGCCGCTTGCTTCGCCAATTTGCATACCTACCGATATTAGACAGTTTATCGTCATATCCAGGACCGTAAGCCCATGCGTCTTACATCATGGCGGGGCGCTGAGGTGTCGATCCCCATACGGCTCAGCACCGTACCAACGGTTTTCAGGACCGCGCTCAACGCCGGTTGAGATAACGCCCCATAAAGAATTAGCCTAGAAATCTTCGTTTAATATTGTTTAATAACCTCCTCAAATAAATAATCTTTTGCGAAAAATGCTTTATGGTCCTAATTATTTTTAGTTGGTTTAAATCTTAATCTCATTTCAGCACGAACTTTATCGCATGGAACTAAATAGAATTTATCATCAAATTCTGTCATAAAGAAATCTATTTCATCTGGGGAATATTTCATAGTTTTATTACCAGAAGAAATACTGTGTTGAGATTTACAATTAAATACTATTCCCTCATGTTCTTCACTCATCCAACGAGAAGTCTTAATCTAAATACGATATAAATGATTATTATAATCTAAAACTAAATCATATCTGGCATTATCAACTAATGGTTTAGAAATAGTGTATCCTTGTTCTAAACAAAATAACTAACATTTCATTTCGGTGATTTCACCTTTAATACGAGTGTCTAACATAATTAATTTCACAAAATTAACTTAGTATTTCAAGGCTAATCTTTTAAAATTTAATTAAAAGGGGCGTTAGCCCCTTTTAATTAAGGCCATTCGCCCAGAGGCTTACCAAAACCGTTCTTCAACCAAGTGAAAGCATAACCAAGAGAAGCTTCCTGCTTAGTTTCAAAAGGATTAGCAAATGCCAAAGTTCCTGTCATAGGATTAATAGTGACAATAGCAACGCTAGTCTCAGCATCAGGAACAACGGGTGTTACAGTGGCAGCAAAGATATAATTTGTGCCCTTAACAACCTGAGAAGCAAGATACGCGAAAGGCTCAACCTTAGAACCAACAAAACCATTAAAAGCTTCATTCCAAGCAGCCTGTGCATCAGGGGTAGCATCAAAGGTATCATTAACATGAATACCTCCCATAGGAGCGCCACTCTCAACAACTCTCTCAATGTTAACAAGAGTAGCTTCCATAGCATTGGGCTTCTCATTGAAAATGAGCATTACAATATTCTTAGTATCTCTACCAGTAGTTACTACCTGTTCAGCAAGAACTGCATGGTTTCTGCCATTTACTAACTGCTCACCAAGATAAGCAATGGGAGTATATTCGGCGCCAATCAGAGTCTCACTAAGCTTACTCATTGCAGTTGCCACTTTCTGCGGCATATTGTCAGTTACGTTAATCTTCCAATTACCTGTCATAAAATAATAAGTCTCCTTATATATAAAGAAATTTGCGCGCATATGCGCTGGCAGAGAGCATGAGACTTGAACTCATACGCCACCGTTAGATGACTACTGGGCGCTTAGCAGGCGCCTGCCTTACCATTTAGGCTTAGCTCTCTATATAAGGGGGCTGTTTAAAGACAAGCCCCAAGTCTATTAGAAAAACAGGTCAAACAGTGAAGTAATGGACAGAGGTTCAGAAGTAGTAAGATGAAAACTACCATAGTCCTTAATGAAGGCGTTAAGCTTTTCAGTGTAAGCCTTTTTAGCTTCTACTGCAGCCTTGTAGTATTCCTCTACTTCCTTAGCTCTTGCCGCACGCTTCTCACTCTTGGCCTTCTTTTCAGCCTCGGCCTTTGCGACTTGAGCCTTATGCGCTTCCTCTGCTTTAGCGCAGTCTTCCTAACTGTCAAACAACTTGTTCAACATTTCGGAATAAAACTTCATATGAAATTCCTTCCTTCCATATATAAATTTCCTCTCCACTTTTTTCATCCAGGCTTGAGGTACTGGCAACGGCAGTGTTACATTTATATATAAAGAACTGGTAGGTAAAAAACCTCGCTTGAATCTCCGAAAGTAAGAAAAAGAAACTAATAAACACCCAACAAACCATACATCAAAGAAAGGAGATGAACAAAATGAAAAAAGGATTCAAGTAAGCAAAAGACTCCTACCAGGAAAGTCTTTTTGTATATTAAGCGGTAGGTCCCTCCAGCCAACAGCCCATTGCAACTTTATACCATTCAGCTCTGTTGGATCCCGCAGTTGGAGTTCTTACGACTCAAAAATATTTTGTCGTGGAATTGAATTAAGTGGTTGCGGGGGTGGGAATCGAACCCACGGGGTCACAGCTTATGAGACTGGATTGGATGCCAACATCCTCCCCACAATATGGTGGACCATAAGGGAATCGAACCCTTGACCTCTCGGGTGCAAACCGAGTGCTCTCCCATCTGAGCTAACAGCCCATATTTGGTAGTCCCAGGGGGAATTGAACCCGCCGTCTGCGGCTTGAAAGGCCGCCAACTTTACCACTTGTCCATGGGACCATAAACGCATTTGGAGGTCTGCAGCCCTCCCATAAGTAGCAGCGTCACTACTTGGTTCATTTAAATTTACGTGTTTTAAGTCAATGACCAAAACTTAAAGCCACGAATTGTTTGATATTTCTTTTTACTTTTTCAGCTTGGAAAGAAAAGAAAGTCGCAAACAATCAAAGGAAAACAAAAGAAAACTATAAAACATCTTAATGCAACCTCGGGAGTCGAACCCTTTCCCCATATTGTTGAGTTATATAGGATACCGTGGGCCGCGTATAAAACAGAAGGTTTATCCCTTTTCGTTATACCTTCTAGGGGCTGCGGCTCATCGCTTATTGGGAACAGCCCGTGGGTATATTCAATGATTAGTGGTACTGGACATGGGACTCGAACCCACACTACATAGGGCCTAAACCTATCGCCTCTACCAAATTGGGCTAATCCAGCATTTAGTTTGGCTATCTTCGTAACCAAAGTTGCCAGTCATAGTCGTCCATAGATTCATCTTCATAATAACCAGCTTCAATATCAAGTTCCGAAGGCTCAAAATAAAATTCTTCACACTGAATCTGAGTGTCAAAATCGTCAAACATTTTTTATATCCTCCTTAACTTTCTATATATATTATAATATATTTTTTTAAAATTTTCAAATTAAGGATTATAAAAACAAGACACAAAATTCTATACTGACGCTCTACCCAGTTGAGCTATTTCCCCATTGGTGGGGAAAGGAGGGCTCGAACCTCCAACTTTCAGTTCCCAAAGAATAATTGCAGTTAACGTGTCTTTACTTAAAATAAAAATTAGTAGGGTAGACTTCCTACTCACCGGTGCACCGGCTCTACCGCATTGCTCTAATTTTTACTTCTGGAGCAAGATACGAGATTCGAACTCGCCCTTCATGCTTGGAAGGCACGCGTGCTAGCCGCTAACACTAATCCTGCATTTATTTTTTCTTAAAAAATGTTTTAATAGATATTTTACCATCTGTGCAAACGTTTAATATAATATCTATTAATAAAATAATTATAGCTATGAGCCCAAAAAATAAAGCGATAAGAGCTGTACAACCTAATAGCCCAAAAAGAAATGATAAAATTTCATTCATTATTTTTATCCTTTATAAAAGTAATTATATTTTTGATTTTATGATAAGCAAATTTTGTTCCTGTTATAATCAACATAATACAAGAATAACAACCCCAAATAGCTAAAATAAATATGCATACCTCTACTAATCCAATTAAAAAATAACCAAAGAACATAATATTTTTTTCTCTCCTAGTCGCAGAAAATTTTAAAGGACTCGAACCTTTTCTTTTTAATTACCAAATATTAAAAATTTATCCAATATAAAAAAATTGCTGTATGCGACTTTATTGTAGTTCTAAAATCGGCAATACCGATAACCATGTTATGTATTTCCTTTAAACTTCCTACATAGTTTTCAATATGGTGAGAAGTGCCTTATTAGATATTATTGCAATACTGTTTTTCCACTAGCACCGTAGTACGCAATACTAATGCCGCAGATTCTCTAACTTCTCTGGTGCGAACTGACGGACTTGAACCGCCGGCTTCATCCTTGTAAGGGATGCACTCTCCCAGCTGAGTTAAGCTCGCATGTAAGAAGTGACCACTCGCGTCCCACCAGTCTGTTTCACCTGCCAAAGCCTTGTCCGTCACTTCAATTTTCATAATGCAATAATACTTGATACAGATTATATAAACTACTCAGTCGCTTTTCAGTTACACTATCAATTTCCTCGAAGGACTTTCCATTAAATAAGGCCGCAAAAGCTTGAGGAATTTCACAGCCTAACTGAGCCGCGAGGTATATCTTTTTTACTGCGATTATTGCATTATTTAATCCATCCAATAAGGTAGATAGTTCTTGTTCAGAATATTCTAATATAATTTTCATTATAACCTCCTGGATGGAAATGATAGGCTAACGGGCTTTTCCTGCGTGGCAACAGTTATCCTCCTATCTGCGCGGGTGGTACTTTTTTCTGGTGCTCGACCACCAAGCATCACCGAAGCCATAAACCACATTGGCCTGGCATGAGCGCAAGGACTTGAACCCTGACCAAAGCTTTTGGAGAGCCACATGCTACCAATTACACCACGCCCATATTTTTACCGCAATAGTTATCCGTTAATGAATGACAATTTGGACATAAAAATTCTAAATTTTCTTTTCTATGGTCATTATTTATACCATTTTTATGATGCAACTATAAAGAAATTGGCTAGTTTAACCAATGAGTTATACCACATCTAGCACATTTATATTCTAACACACCCTCATTAATTAAACGACGTTTTAAAGAGGAGATATTAGCATAGGTAGAATTTTGAACTAAAATTTCCTCTAATGAAAATTTAGAATGAGGATTTGTTTTATTCTCATATTTTCCAAAATGTGAAATATCACAAGATAACTCATTAATACGACGTTTTAAAATATCTGTTGAAGAACCACCTTTTGTAGTTAATCCTAATGCTCGTAAACAATCAGAATAACTATCAGCCTACTAAACAATATTTTTAAATTCTTCATCAGATACTTGATATACTTTACTAATTTTTGGCATAATTATTACCACCTTTCACACTATAATGAAAATTATTAGTAAAGTATTAATCTTTCACGACCAAAGTTTTACTAAAAATACAAGACACCAAAAGTGTAAGTGGGAATCGAACCCACAGTTTCAATTTTTCAGATTGACGTCTTAACCATTTGACAATTACATATAAGTAGTTTGCTGTTGATGTCTTTGGTACTGTCGGTGGGATTCGAACCCACACTGTATAGAGTTTGAATCTACTGTCTCCTTCCAATTGGACTACGACAGCATTTACATATATTCGTGCGGAATATTTAAACCTTCATTAGGGGTTAAAGAAATCCGCTTCCAATATTTAATATCAATAATGGGATTGTTTTGATTTCTATCTATAAATTTTTTCTTGTCAGCTAGATAGATTGCAACAGAATAAAAAGAACCATCTGATATTAAATAATAATCAGTTTTTTTAGGCAACTTTTTTTCTACTTTTTTCCACATAAAGAATTCTCCTAGTCGCATAATTACCCGTGCCCAAAAGTGGGATTTGAACCCACAGTTTAAACTTTTACAATGTTTATGTCCTAACCATTAGACTATTCTGGAAGTAGTATTTGCTGTCAGCGACTAAAAATGATAGGGCTTGAACCTATTTATATTTTCTTAATACAATTCCAACCGCACTCAATCATTGTATTACCAAAAGAGTCAGATAAAGAATATCCTCTATCCCCAATATCGGTAACAACAACTGGTGTGCCTACTTCAAAATATCCAGCAAAACTCTCAAGCTTTTTGGTAGTAATGCAAGTATCTCCTACTTTAATGACAGTACTTACAAACATAATCTACCTCCATTGTGATTTGCTTAATTTTTTAATTGGTGCTTCCGTCCGGATTTGAACCAGCATCTGCCGATTATAAGTCGGCGGCTCTAACCTATTGAGCTACGAAAGCATATGGCAGTGAAACGGGGAATCGAACCCCGAGCTTCGGAGAGACAGTCCGATGTGTTAGCCGTTACACCATATCACCACATGTTGCCGACTGTCACGGCTATGCCCGCCCATTTTACCTGGCGTACCCCATAGTTGGAATTTCACCAATTTTCTATTTTGCTTCTTGCATTTTGGCATTACCAAGGCTTGCGCATTGCCGGTTTATAGTGCGTTCAGCCATTCGCACTGTGGCGGCCGCAGTAGGACTTGAACCTACGACCCAGCGGTTAACAGCCGCTTGCTCTACCAGCTGAGCTATACGGCCAATTAGAAGATAGGAATCCACTCGCCGCAAGAAGGACATTCAAAATGCGGCCAGGGGTCAAGAACAATCTCATAGCCTTCATACTGCCAAGCATGATTACAATTCTCACACAGAACCTTATAGGTATCATCAAAAGTATCATGTTCCAGAACCATTTTTAATATCCTCCTTAATTTTCTATAAATATTATATCATAAATTTTTAAAAATTTCAAATGCGGATTTTTTGTTTAGATAAAATCATCATCTACAATCACAAATTCCACATTATCAATATCATGCATATTGATGTTCTCTTTATAGAAATTTACATCATTTACGATTAACCCAAGTTGTCCTTCGTAGTTAAGCATATAGACTGAATTATCTACTTCAATTTCGCCTTCAATCATAAGAGTATAACGAATTTTCGGCATAAAATTCATTCCTTTCCTTAACTTTCTATATATATTATAATATATTTTTTAAAAAAAATCAATAAAGAAGAGGATTAAATTAATCCTCTTCTTTATTTTTTTCTAAACCATCGGCTGGAAAAGTTTCTAATATTTTTAACATTTCTAATTCTTCTGCATCAATAATCTATAAAGCATATTCATCCGGTAGCCATATTTTAAACCGTTTATTTGAACCTGATAAAATATATCCTTTATTCCAAAAATAAGCATTTGCTAAAGCTCTTGCTTGATGCATTTCACAAATAAAAGTAGCACGTTTATCTGCTGTACCAAATATTTGATAATTATATCCAGAACACCAAGCACATCCTTGAGCAATAGGACAATAGAAACAAGCATCGGTGGATTGGCTTCTGCGTGTAATACATTTTAAACAATCAAATGATTCTTTGTTTATAGAAACAGAATTTTTAGCAACCTTTCCAATTATATAAGGAGGCTAATCATCTCCAATGCTTGATTCCATGTATCTAATACAAGGGTATAAATCTCCTTTGTAGTCAATAGATAACATCGAGCCAGTGCCGCCACACCAATTCTAATTATCATCTTCTGCTAATGGTTGAAAACTCATTTCATCAAAAATAGATAAAGAATGAGTATCAAATAAATTATTTTCAAATATATAATCTGATATTTTTTTTAATTCCTAATATAAAATTCGAGCATGTTCAATAGTCCAGCCTTCTTCAAATACACAATTTAAATTAATATGTTCATAGCCATCATTTATTAAACCTAAAACTGCTTGGTAGGTATATTTAATATTTTCAGGAGCTAAAGTCATTTTAGTTCCAAGTGAAACATCATTAGTTTTCATATAATGTTCTGCTGCGGCATGAGCAATATCATAACTACCAGAACCATCAGGGAAAATTCTGCATTTGTCATGCAATTCTTTATTACCATCTATTGTTACAGCAAAAGATAAATCATGTTTATGCTTTTTCATAAAAGCTTGAACCTTAGGAGTAAAATATAAAGTTCCATTAGAGCAAATAGAAAAACGATAATGATAAGCCCAAGGATGATCATTAATGATTAGCTATTGAACAAAATAATCACAAATCTAGTCAATTAAATCAATTTCTAAAAGAGGCTCTCCTTCAATAAATTCAATAACAACCCCTAGACTATTTTTAGTATCATATATATACTATAACTCATTATCTATCAATAAATCTATAAATTGTTTAGCGATATCAAAAGACATTGAATGTGTCTATTTATTTATTTGATAGCAATAAGTGCATGCTAAATTACAATTATCAGTAACTTGAAAAGTAATGTTTATAACATTATGCTAATTTTCTTTTAAAGAAATACCATTGCTGAATAAATAATTAATATCATCTGACCAAATACGATCTTTTTTATGTTTCATAGTAAGTAATAGTTACTTCTCCATCATCGAAATTTAAATTCCATTTAGCTCTTTCAGCATCAATATTATTTTCTAATAAAATAGGATCAATATAAGCTTTTTGGAAAACTTTTTTTTCTTGTTCATACTTTTGATAAAAATTAGTATATTCTTCTTGATAACGAGTAAAACTATTAGAAGAATCCATATCGTTATTAATCATAAATGCTAATAAGTTTTTACGAGATTCAACTTCTGCTGATAATTTTTCTAAATTAAAATACTTTTCTCTGTTAAAAGTTCTATTGTAAATTTTCATTATATTAATAAACTCCTTTAATTATTATTTAGCTTTAGAACTATTAGTACATCCATTTTTACAACTTGAAGAGCAATTTCCTATACAATTACTACTACAACTTAACCGACAAGTAGCAGTGCAGCTATCGCAGCCCATGCATCGAGATGCACAATTTGAACCACAATTCCCTCCACAGGTGGTTCCACATTGGTTAGCGCATTCATCATTACAATCAGCTTTACAATCTCGCCAACAATTGGTTCCGCAACTTCCACCACATTCTTCTTTACAAGTACCTCCGCACGCATTGGTACAATCTCCATTGCATGAATTACTACAACCATCACATGCGGTCTTACAACCAGTATTACAACTAGTATCACAAAAATTGTCGCAATAAGTTGAACATCCTCCTTGACAGAAACCTCTACAAGCAGCTATACAGCCAGTACAATCAGCCTTACAGCCATTTACAGCACAAAGTGAATGACAACTATTTTTACAAGTACCATCGGTGCATGAAAAACTTTCATTTTCATATTCATATATCTTTGCACCACCTTCGCAGTGACTTTTACAGTTCCCCCGACAATGGCTAGCACAACTACCTATGCAACTAAACCCTGGATAATTTTGACATTCTGTTTCGCAAGTGGTGACACAATCATTTTTACAATTCTTATCACAATTTGAACCGCAACCACTTTCACATTTAAAACCGCATCCCTCACTACAACTAGATGAGCATGTATCACACCAAGTATCGCTTGAACTTTTGCAATTACCTTCACATCCAGTATAACACTCAGTAGAACAACCTACCTCACAATTATTAGAGCAGGATGAACAACCATATCCACAATTAACTGCGCAATCACCATCACAGTAGCTTCCACAACCACTAGAACATGTGGTGTCACAATCTATCGCACAGTTAGACTGGCAGGCATTAGTACATCCCTAACAAGCTCCGTAACAAGTCCCATAACATAATCCAGTACAAAAACCCGAGCATCCGGTTGACGAACCTGTAGTTCCAGTTTTTGAATCAGACCTATGATTATAAGCAAAATTATAAGCATTTGTATAAGCTGTTTCTGTATTTGTAATAATAGAACTATTTATAATTTTCTATCCAGAACTTACTGTTTTATCTCCACTAGTGTATCCTGTAAATTTAGCAGTATATAATACTCCAAAAGTTTTATTATAAGCATCTGCCGTTATTTTAGCATACTATGTATAAGCGTTATCATTTGCATTTAAAGCAACTGTTACAGGACCATTACCTTTGGAAGTTGTATCTCCTGTGTTTGTACCAAATATTCCACCTTCAATAGGATTTTGTCTTTTATTATAAATCATAGTTCTAATATATTTATTTAAATTATTAATTTGTTCCGCTGTTATCTGCCCCACGCGTCATTCCCTTCTTTCTATTTAATATTATTATAACATTTTTATACTATAAAGTCAAAACTTATTTTATAAAAATAAAAAATAGGGCAAAAACTTTAATTGTTTTTGCCCTATTTTTAAAGTCCTAGTCGTTCCATAAGCTCTTGAAGAGTTTCCTTTTCTTCTGGGGTGATATCTACCTTTTGAGGTGTTGCCGCAGGAAAATCGCCCTCATCTTCAAAATTCAAAGTAGTTGGCATGGTCTCTTCTGCGCCCCTAAATACCTTGGGACAAGTCATAGAAAGTGCGACTTGAATACGCTGTCCGCCATCATCACTCCAGCAGTATAATTTTTTGTCAAACTCTCCTGCATAATCCGCACCTAATGCTTCTATAATTTTCTATTTGATATTTTCTTTAGCAATAGCACCCTTAGCCATTATAAAATCTTTCCTTTCTTCTGGTATTTAAATCTTGCTCTGAGAAGAATGCTTCTTCGCAATTAGAACAAATCATTAAATCCGGGTCATATAATCTATTCTTATTGCAAATTGGACATAATACAGATTCACCAAGAGTAATTTGAGTATCTGATGGAGCTAAGCCAGAACTAATTATAGAATCTTCATCATATAATTTATCAAAACCATATGTATCATCTTCCCAAGGGTCATCTTCATATATACCCCGAATATGCCCATAAGACCAACGATATTTCAAACTTTCATTAAAAATTAAATCTGTATATGCCAAATTACCAGAGTCTTGTTTTACAATACTCCGTAATGGTTTTGCTTGTGTTCCTATATAAATTAATTTCTCTGGTGTATTTTTGCCACTCTTAGATGTGGTAATAAAATCTCGCTGAAAATGAGAAAACCATCTTTCTCCTTCCCCATCTTTAAATACTCGATTAATCAATTTAATTACAGGATTAAAAGCACCCTCAGATGAAAAAGGATACTGCTTACTTGTAAAAACAATTTTATTATCTTTGTCAAAATGAAGTAACATTCTCCATTTTTTATTATTCCACAATAATCCCTCTGGAAAATTAGGTAATTGAACTTTGTTATCAGAGCGCAAATATACTACAACAGTAGATTTATCCAGCATATAACTAATATTTCCAGATTTATAGCACCCATCTAACGAATGACAGCTGCGCCAGTTGGAAATATTTTCACTAATAGATAAATAATCTAAAGGATGAACAGACAAACAAAGTGTGCCGGTCACGCAATCTTGCTGAACTATGCGGCTTGCTTTTGTCTGCAATTCCTTTAAATCATCATCTAATAAATGAAAATATTTAAATGCTTTGATTATTTTAGTGCCTTTTGGAATAACAATATCCCTTTCTTCAATCTCATCCCAAAATTCATAATTTTTTTGTAGATGTTTTCCAAAAAATTCTGTATATCCAATATTCATAAGAAAATCTTGTAAATCTGGATAATTATCTTCTAATAAATCATCTACAATAAATTCATCAAAAAATCTGCGCTTACTGTCTTCATCTATTTTAAAAGTAACAGGCTCAGGCAATTCTGCAATTAATTCTGGTATTAATTTTATCCATGCATATTTGGAATTAAGCCAACCATCACGCCACATAAACATATCTAATGGGGCATTATCTGGAAGTTGGTTACAATATCTAACAACCTGCTTTACATCTTCAAAAATAGATTTATAATTCATTTATAATCTCCATATTTAACGCATAGAGGGCAAAGTTTTTGGTCATCTATGGTTTTCTCAAAGGCATCGCCGCATTTTTCACACCAACCCACATCTGGATTAGATATGCAATTATAGCAGTAGAAATGGTCATATAAGGGGTTGATACGACTTGATACGGGGATTAAATCATTTTGCTCATATAGTTGCCCACATCCCCAGCATGAAAGTTTGTGGGGAGTGCGAAAATCATCCTCGGAAGGGAAGTCATCTTCTGGTCCATAACCCTGTCCTGTCATAAAAGAATACATACCAGGGTAATACCAATATGCGGAAGGGTCAGGGATGTACTTAAACTGCTCAATATTAGCAGCGTCCTTTAGCATATCTTTTACTCTTTCAATGGTTGAGCATAGTCCTTTCCAATAAAGAATCTCAGAAACGCTATGTTCACGGATATAACCAACAGAAAGATTGACACCAGCCACTCCCCACTTAGGGCAAAAGATGCCAATATCGGAGAATGTGCCCCAAGCAGTTACATATCCAAATTTATTTACATATGCTTCAAAATCATTATTAGCGCAATCATAAAATACACAATCACTAATACCCTGTCGGTCTAACTCAATCATGTACTTTAATTCAAATGGAGCTTTAGGAAATACTTTAATAAGCATACTTGCACCGATACCACCACGCTCTTCACCAGTAGTAAAGATAATATGAGGACGATAACCTTCCTGAATAATCTTCATAATTGCAAAGACACCAGCTCTATCATCTGCGCCAAGACCCTGCGGAGACCATATTACTTCCTTCTTCTGGTCATAATAAATCTCAGAAGGCGGAGATGAAAAAACTGTGTCCATATGTGCAGTTAAACAAATAGGAATAGTACCTTCTGCAATAATATATGATTTAGTTGCAGATACTCGCTTGCTTCCATACATCTTTTTCAAAAAGATATGTAACATCTTTAGAAGTTCTTCTTCTTTCATTTCTGCGATTGTCGTGAAAATACTATAATCTGCTTTCGTCATTTTTTCATCTCCTTTTTACTTTATTATATTATATCATATTTTTTTATATTAATCAATTTAATTGTTCCATAATCCAGTCATAATTCTTTTGAATTGTATTAATCAAATTGACTTGGATTTGACAATAATTACATCGTCCAGTAGACTAACAACGCTGTCTACAATTAAGTCTACGTTTGGCAAAATCATTATCAAATCCACGGTTATCCACGTTAACACCCAGTTTTGGTAGTAATACATTTAAATTACCTGGCCATTCTTGCTATTGTTTATAAATGCGTACATATGCACGTTCTTGTTTTAATCCATCAGTTTTAAATTCTATATGATCTATAAAATTTTCATATATATCTATATCTTCTGGCCTAATATATACACCATACACTCCATTTTTTGGATTTCGTGGCATATATTCATTATAACACTAATTAGCCACTACCCTTAATTCAGCTTTACCTTTACAAATATCAAAAACAGTTGGTAACTCAAAAAAAATAGGTGCATCAATAAGAATTTGACTTGCGCCAATATCTAAAAGACCTCTAATTTCCCAAAAAGAGGATGCTGGATATGACCAAAACCATTTAAATCCATTTTCTTTAACCACTGAAGCATAAAAAGTATCTTCAATTGCTATTATAAGTGATAAAATTTCTTTATATGATTTTAACATATCCCAATCTACTATATCCTATTCAGCTTTAGAGATATAAATTATTACATCTGCTTCACAAGTCCAATCTTCTGTAATAAAATCACGGATACGATCTATGTCTTTATAATCCATTTTGATTTCATCAGCATTAGCCAATTCAACCAGCGTCTATCGGCAACTTTCCATATATTTCATAAAATATATCACTCCTTATAGATATTTTACAATAAAAAATTTGAAAAGGCAATTTTGTTTTGGGCTTGCGGGAGTGTGCGCTGGTCGCCGGCCGC